>Ga0209166_10003873_pt1 | contig 10648 bp, 19 predicted proteins | sample Coa_R1_3_FD_187151 | JGI IMG/M metagenome (GOLD analysis project Ga0209166, IMG submission 187151) | Surface soil microbial communities from Centralia Pennsylvania, which are recovering from an underground coalmine fire - Coalmine... | ecosystem: Environmental > Terrestrial > Soil >... | reverse complement strand
GCCCCGGCTCAAGCTGGGTTGCTATTCCATAGCGCTCCAGGTGCCTGACCCGGCTGATCATGAGGTTACGGTTCTCGCGGACGAGGAACGTCGCCCCCTCCCCGGGTCGCAGGTCGATCACGCCCTGATCCTGCTGCTCGCCCAACAGCATCTTGTCGAGCCTAGTCACGCGTTCGGCTTCGATCTCGTTCTGCAGTTTTGTCTGAAGCTCAATCTCGCTCTGGTGCCCCAATTCCCGGGTGACTAGTTCGCTGGCGCGGTGACGGACGCCATGGGCGATGTAGTCGCCGGCAATATTGAGGATGCGGCCGTCGTCAAGCACGCCGCGAACGATGATGTGTGTGTGGGGATGGCCAGTGTTGTGATGGTCGACCGCGATCCAGTCGAGCCGGGTCGCCAGATCTAGTTCCATCTGGCGCATGAGGTCGCGGGTGAAGCCGCGAAGGTCGCCCATCTCGGTGGCATCCTCCGGCGCCACGATGAAGCGAAACTGATGACGATCTTCTCGGCCGCGCTCCACAAACGCCTTGCCATCGGCCTCGTTCTCGAACGCCGAATAGGCCTTGCCCCGCTCGCCGTCACGCGTAACACCATCCCGTTCAAGGTAACGCAGATGTGCATCGACGGCCCTGCTCATCGTCCCGCGCATCTTCGGCCCCCGTGCGCCCCTCGCTTGCGGATTGAGCCGGACTACCCTCGCCTTGACCACCACTCGCCGCGCTCGGAAGCGGCCAGCGGAATCTCTCTGCCACCCGCCGTCCGCGCTCTGCCGAGCAAACGAGGCAACGACCTTCGCGCCCCGGCCACGCGCGTTAAACCGACCCGTCCTGCCTCCTTCCCGGCCACTGGCCGAACCTATACGCTGAGGATCGCCACCTGCCTTGCGGACTGCGATCTGGACCTGCCTGAGGAACGGTTGCCTCCGCGGATCGATGCGCGCTCCACCGTTGCGTGACCAACCAGGTCTGATTCGGAAATTGTCGCTCTCATCACGTGCCATGACGCGACGATTGGCCTCGGAAATAGCCGACACAAGAGCTTCCGAGCATCGATCGCATCAAATCGCACTAGCGCGCATGAGGGCGAAGAAACAGCGGGGTTCCTCCTCGACGCACATTGCGAGCGCCATCGCTCGGAAGATTGAAATTCATCGGGAAAATCTGTGGGGCGGCACTTGCACACCTCGCACCGCGCCGTTTTGACGTCGCAGAAACTTGCAAAATCCAATGTGCAGACAAGCCTTTGCGACCGAAGGGAGCCAGCGAACGCCAGTTCGCTTTATCTCGCCGTCAACTCCCAGCCCCTCCTAGCCGTCCCCAACCGTGCACATCTTTCGAACTTGTCGTCCTCATTTCTGGATTGCGCCGATGCGCCAGCCTATTCTGGCGAAGCACATTCTGACCTGGTCCCGAACCACTCTCGAAGCGGAGCAATCCCGTTTCTCGACAGCAGGTCTGATGCAATACGCGCGCAGAGAGCAATGCGCGATGCAGAAGATTTGCAGAATTCGCGTCACTGCGATCACGGCGAGATCGATGCGCCTGAATTTATGATTTCGAACTGTTCGGAGACTTCCAATCATGCAAAGCGCCGCAATCTCGGCAACATCTCGCGGTAGGGCGAGTGACAGTCTGTGTCGCGGATCCTCGGCAAATTGGTCAGCGAAACGTCGCAGACTTGCTGTGCGCGCCGGCGGCAAGCAGAAGCGCAACAGCCATCGGATCAAGGACGGCGACAAGCGCCAGGGTCAGCAGCCGAACGGATCGCTCCAAGTCCGTAGCCGGCATGCCGATCAACTCGGCGAGATATCGCACCGGACCTACGTCGGCTTCCGCGCGGCGACGGTCTACGTCCGTCTTAATTTTCTCGATTCGTAGAGCTGCGAGCGCCTGGGTCTCACGTTGGCGGTTCACGACGATATCAGCGCGATCGCGGCGCTTTTGATCAGCAATCGTCATCGCCCCAACGGGGCGGCCGAGCCGCGTCGATTCTTCGATGGCTGCGTCGATCTGGGCAATGCGTCGATCCAGGTCGGCGACGGTCTCGGTCTGTATTGCTAGACGCGCTTCAGTTTCGGCTGTCCTGTCCGCGAGCGCCAGATCAACGCTCGCTATATGATCGAGGTGAGCTTTTGTAAGAAAGCCGAACACGCCGACTGCGTTCAGGCCCATCAAAACACCAATCATTATGACGAGAATCAGACACAGAAGTGGGGCGCCGAGCGCCAGTTCTCTGTCAACCATGCCGCAGCGACAAGTTTCCCGGCTTCCAGCGCAGCGCCCATGATGATTACAGGCCAGAACGCGCCGGCAAAGATGGCAGTAAGACCGTCAATAGAGAAGGCTGCTGACACACAGGCGAGTACCAACTCGACGATGAACGCGGCAAGCTTGACCGGTGACATCGAGCGTCTTGTGACATTTGCTTCGTACGGCAGACCTGCCGCTTCTGTAACAGCCGGCGTAACGGACGTCGTTACAACGATCTCCCCGGCGTTACGCTGGATGTAACCGGCGTTTTGCCACGCCCTCAGCCGCCGCCCGGCTCTCATCCGGTTCCAGCCCCACTGGCGACTAAGTTCCGCCGCGCTGGCGGTTATGCGCCCATCGGGCCGGGAGCGTAGCCAAGTCAGCGCCTCGGCTTCGTCGAACGGACGGCTCGGATCGGTTTGGGTCAGGACGAGCGGCTGCTCCCCGACTATCGGCCGGGGCCTTGATGAATTTCGATTGGCGATGGCGGTGACTGTCTCGACTAGCCTAAAGCTAAACCTCGCTTGCGATTGGGACTGGGGCAGTAGCGGATCCTGCACCGAATGAGCATTCACAAGGCTGGCTTCGCTTTATGGACCGTGCGACCAGGTGCGCAGGCACACCGTCACCCATAATGGCCACGGAAGCGCCGCTGATAAAGTGGCACATGTTAAGTGTCCGCAGAACGGCCAAACTGCACGCCACTGCCCGCCACAGCCCTCCCAGAGTCAACGCTGCGACTATTGCGAGCTTGATCGAGCACAATTGCGCAACAAAGCCGCCTCGCACGAGGCGAGGCGCCTCAAATGGGGAGGTCAGCGATGCCAGACGGCGACGAGGTTGGCGTAGATCGGGGCCGGGAAGGAGGATCAAGCCGCCGCCGCTTCGAAGACCACCTCCTTGGCCACGTAGATGAAAGCGATGTTGCCTTCCTAGTTCCCGCGCAGGAAGATGCGGACTGAAACTGGAGCATTGGTATTCGGCAGCACTCAGGCCGCAGCTCGCTCAGTTGAGCGCAGCCGCATCGGCTTGCGCGGCTCCTCGGTCCCTCGGCGCGAATTGCGCCTGAGTACTCTCCCATGCTTTGTATTAGCGCGCACCATGCGCCCGCAATCGTCATTGCCGCCAGCAATGCGACAGTTGATCTTCGGTCACCACCCGTTCCACATTGTCCGATTTGCTCTTGATGCGATATCGAAGACGTCCGTCCGCCTCGATCGGCATAAGTTTGACAATGGTGTAAATCGTCGGCGGGGCTTCGATCTCGACACGACCTTGGGGCCTCTGAGGGGAGTGCTGAATATCTTCATTGAGCTTGTATGCATGCGACATGTAGCAACCTCTCTAACTTGCGGCGGCCCTTGCTACGTCCATGGCGGCTCGCCGGAACGAGACCAGTCGCCGCCTGTCCTCATCCCACAATGTCAGCCGCACACACCACAGGCTTTGAAACATGGTGATTCGTCCGACGGCGGCGAGTTGAGGATGATCCCGCAACACGTCTGATAACCTGTAGCAGGGAATTCGGCTCGACAGGTGGTGGATGTGGTGGACGCCGATGTTTGCCGTGAACCAGCGCAACACCACCGGCAAGTGATAGTAGGAACTGCCGTGTAGCGCCGCCTCGTGAAAACTCCAGGCCTCGTCATCGGACCAGGAAGTGTGCTCGAACTGGTGCTGAACATAGAACAGCCAGACGCCGATCGACGACGCCAGAATGGTGATCGGCAGGTGCACCAACAGGAATGGCCTGACGCCGACCAGGCTGATCATGCCGGCGACCAGTATCGCAACGGCGGCGTTCGTGCCCATCGTGCTGAGCCAGGGCCTCAAGCCGCCGCGCATCATCCCGACCGGCAACCGATGGCGCAGGAGGAACAGATAGCTCGGGCCGATGCCGAACATCACCATTGGATGCCGGTACAGACGATAGAGCATCCGGCGCCATCCGGGCCGCGCGAAGAATTCACGCACGGTCAACGTGTCGATGTCGCCGAAGCCTCTTTGATCGAGATTTCCCGAACTTGCATGATGGAGCGCATGGTTGTGCCGCCAGTAGCCGTACGGGGTCAGCGTTATGACGCCGATGACCCGGCCGATCCAATCGTTGGCAAGACGGTTGCTGAAAAACGAGCCATGGCCGCAATCGTGCTGGATCATGAAGAGACGGACGAGCAGGCCCGCGGCAGGCACCGCTCCCACGAGGCCGATCCAGCAGTCAAAGTAAAGGGACACCCACATCAGGGTCCAAATCGCAGCGAAGGGAATGGCAGTGATCGCAAGCTCGAAGCTGCCACGCACGTTGTCCGGCTCGCGAAAGCGGCCGAGCAGCTGAACCAGCGTGCGGGCTTCCGTCGAGCGAACCGCATTTTTCTGCACCATTCAGCAACCGCGACAGATGTTCTTCAGCTTACTGCGCGTTCGGGCGTCCTCGGCGAGGAAGGGGTCCTCGTAGGCCGTCCGGTCACCTTCAACGGCCGCCGGCTTTTCAATTTTCGGACGGGGATACGCCGCATCGTAACTGGCGAGTCTCCCGGACGTACTGTCGATTGCGCGGCAATCCGGTCCGGCGGCCAGCGAGCCTTGCGTGCACACGCAGAGCGCAAGCACGGCAAAAGCCATCTTCATCCGATCTTCCTTTTTCATGAGCGATGTGCCGCCGGACATCCGCGATCAATCAATCCTATCTACCCGTGGATCGCCGTGGGCAATCCGAACGCTTGTAGACCTGTACGGCGGTTAGTGCTCGACAACGTGGAAGGCGCTCCAAAAAGACTGCGCGACCTCAACGATTGAACACCAGGTTTGGCGCCATGGTCGCGGAGTTGTCTTCGGCGCGATTAAACAGCATAACACAGCCGAGCAGGATGACCGCCAACAGGCAGTATCGAAGCCAGGAAGACCGGCCGAACCCACGGGCGTTCATTTGTTTGTATCCTTTGCAGGCCAAGCGGTCGTTTCAGGTTTCGTGGCCGTCCTTGCGAGTTCGGCTTCCGCTATTGCGCTTTCCGATGGCACGCCAGCTGCCGCTACGACGACGAGCAGCGACTTCGGACTCGCCGCCGGCTTCAAGGCGACCGACCCGTCACCTGTCATTAGACCGTAGACTGTTGTCCTGACGCTGTATAGCAGTTCTTCTCGCGAATACCGCGGACCCTGGCCTCGCATCAGACACTCGTCGCGTTGTTCTACACGGAGGACCCACACGACCAACATACGATCGCGATGCGACTATATCCGGCGCAATAACGGATCGCTTTTCATTCGGAACTTTCCTGTGACAGCTCTGGTTCTGCTTCAGGCGGACCGCAGGCTCGCCAATGCTGCCAGTCCAAGTTCTGCGGGATCTCGCTCGCCGGTTGCAGCACATGCGAGCACGTTCTGTGCGATTCGCAAACGGTTGCCTGTCGTGAGCATCCGTGGCGATAGCGAGGCAATGGCCCCGTCGAATACTGTCTTAAAGCCTGCGAGCTCTTCTGGAGAGTACGCGACATCCTGATCGATCATCGCAATGACCTTTCTCTTAGCAATAGAAGGGGTAGCATATCCCATGCGCCTCCCCTGGAAGCAAACTGCGCCAATCAAACGGCACGCGATTAATTTGGCGGCAGGCCTGAACTCGCTCTGCCTGCATCGTGTTTGGCAAACGGCGCCAGGAGATTTTTGGAGAGCGGATATTTCGCGGCGGCAACGCTGACCTTCGGGCCGCCTAGCGGCTACAACGGCACCATGGGGCTACGGCATACGCAAAGCAAGCAATAAAGAACGACAGGATCGTTGTCAGTTCAGCTTGGCTCGCCTATTTGAGATATGCGCATCATTGCTTCTCGCTGGTGACGGTGCGTGGACCAGTTGCATCAGATCGATTGTTCCGCTGCGGTGAATTCTGAGTCCCTCCGTGCTGCCAACTGAGGCGGCATTAATCTTCCCAGATAAGCTTGTTGCACAGTCCGCACCGATAGACGTAGGCCATCATGCCCGTTTTCACATCCGGCAGCTTGAGGTACAAGCGAGGTACCCCATCGCATACTGGGCAGTGGCTTGGCGGCTCATGGAGCGGCCGAGGCCCTTGAGGCGTGTTCATGACGCGTCCCTGTCTAAAAAGGCGGGAGCGCGCGTCTCTCTCAGCCACCGATGCCCGAAATACCGTTGTCGGTGATGGAGCCCAACATATCATCCGGCTGTTGGTTGCCGAGGAATTAGATACTCTCCAATTCTTATTAAGGCACTCTTAACCTAAAATTAGGGCACTTCAGGCATAATGACCTGTCTGGCGGGGAGTAGTTTGTCCCGGACAAGGAAGGCCCCGGCATTGGCTAGTCCCGGGGCCTTCGCTTTTTTTGCGTGACGCACGCCAGATTAGTACACTGGCATTTTGGGCCGATGGGCAGTGACCTGCTGCCCCGAAACGCCCCTTGTTTTGAGTTGGATCTGTTCTCGTGAAGCGCTCCCCAAAAGCTAGGCCAGCCGGAGCTGGAATTTTCTGGGGTTTTGGCTCAAGCCGGCGGGGGCGCCGAAGAAGCTGCTCGGGGACTCGATGCTGCACACCTCGGCCCTAAGGAGATGTTTGAAGAAAATTCTGACGCCCGCCTGCGGAGACGAGCTGTGACCTGGGCGCTTGAAGGAATCGGCTTCGCAACGACGCCGCTTCGGCTACCGTCGCTTAGGACTGCTATTGGCTCGACAAGAGGTCCGGATTAATCGGAAGAGGCGTCGCATTTTTGGCCTCTCGGGCCAATCGTTCGGCTTTCAAGCGCTGCAAATTTCGACGCAACGCGACTTGCTCCTTCTCGTATTCGGTCAAGGGGCTATCTGACGGACGGGATATGTTGTTGGCATCGTTTTCACGCCTGCTCATGACGTTGTCCTTTCGGATCGCACGGGAACGTCAGGCGATCGCATTTGACGTTTAAGAAGACATCGCCACCAACATCGCCCTGACGATTCCCTACCTTGTTGTGCCGGCGATTGGCTCGCAATCTCCGAAATGAAGCACGGCCTTGCCCATGCTCTGGCGATGGTGTATTTCCGAAGCAGGCCTTGGGATCGTCTGCGGCTATGCCCCAAGCCGCTAAACGGCTCGGATCGATCACGTGATGCTTCGTTCGGAGTGCTGTCTGTGAGGCCTCCATGACGCTCAGCGCGCCTTGCAACCCCGCGGGCCGTTTAACTCTTCGTCGCCGTCTTTGCGAGGTCCAGATCGATGCTGCTCGCGCAAGCCTTGGCCAAAGCGTAGTCCATATTCGTGGACGCAACGTTTTTCACGACCTCGCTGACGAGATTTTCTCTGGAATAAACGCTGCTTGTCTTGAATCTGGCCATGGCGCCGTCCGTGGCTGTGAATTGCGCGACGCACAGGGGCACTAGGACAGACATCCGGCCATTGTTCTCAGCCGCGGCTCGCATAAGTCTGGCACTCTCCTCAGTCATCCAACCGCCCCAGATGAAGCCGATGGTCATGGTTGCGACAGCGCCGAAAGCGATGCCTTGAAACAAACGCGTGCGCGCCTCGCGCTGGAGGATGGCTGGAACTTTCATCATATTGCCTTTCGTGAGGGTCTGACGCGATGCAGACGAGTGCCCGTGTCGTTGACGTTAAAGCTGATTGTGCTCGTCGTGTTTTACTTTCGTCAGGATCTCGTGGGCGGAGTGTCAGAAGGCCGACGCGTCTAATTCATAGGATCCTCTCTGACCGCGTGAATAGACCCTTGTAGCGGCCCGGCAGATTAATTCTCGATTCCTGTCAAACGCGGCAAGGAGGGCGGGCTCTTCCGGCAATAGCCTCGGCACAAGGCGCTCGAGCGCACCTCGAGTCACAAAAAAGGAGCATTCAATCGCACTGTCATAGCCCCAGAAACGCACCGCATCTCGGGTTGCATCAAAACTCCGGCTTGGATTTGGAAAGGTCAGGGTCATAAAGGCAGCGTCATGATGAGTCTCACCATACAAAAAAGATGCTCACTTACGACAGCTTGGCGCTCGAGGGAGGATCACCGCGGTTTCGTCTTGGCTCGATCCACGCGAACGATTTGAAATTCATCTGGACCTTCCAGCAAACTGCGCTTCCGGCTCGCCTGGTCTTCCAAACTCGCGGATACATCGGAGACACCGTCTATTGCGTCGCCTGCCATTTCATGCGCCCGCTTCCTTCGTTCCTCGAGCCCATCCATGAGTTCCTCGTCGATAGCAGAGGGCGGCGCCGCAGGCCGCGAACGCTGGGCTTGCGTGCGGATGCGCTGAAACTCATTTGAAAGCCGCTCTTCAAGCGTCGAACCTTCTCGATAACCACGCCGGGTCATATGGTGCTCCTGTCGTCTGGCCGCCTCTCGATCGTGCCGCAGTTCGCTTGGCGTTCTGCGGACATCCTCGCACCTGGCGAAAGCCGACACACCCTTTCGATGAGAACCCAGAGACTTTCCGCCCTTTTCCAGTCGAACACATCGCGCGACCAGATCGGAGGCCATTGCGAGTCGGTCGGCAGGCTCCCGTCTGAGCTTCTCAATCGTTCAAAGGGCCAACAATTCTATGCCGGACGACATCGTCAATGTCTGGTCCGGTTCATTCGATGGATGAGAGCCGCACAAAAGAGCGACTCCGTCATGGAACGAACTTCAATCGCCACATCGAGCCGCCCACGCATCACTTCCGAATCTCGGGCCAGACCAGCCAACGTATTTGCCGCTTCAACCTCTGCGGCTTTCTCGTTCGCGAGCTCGAGCCCCTCTTCATCGGGGTACAGATTTCCTTCGCTGCGAATATCGAAGAAGTAGCGAGTTTTCATGGCAAACCTCCTTGCGGGCGGCAATCAGCGACTTGCCATGATACGATCGTTGCCCAAGTCAGCCACCTCGATTCGCTGGTTGTGTCTTGGGATGGCTATCGCATTTTCTGTTGCGCGAACTCCTGCTTCGGCGACAAGTCGCGATCGATTGCCTCGTGAGGCTACGGAAGGTCTGCCTTTTTTGCTTGGGCGGCTAAACACGCCGAGTTCTCTCCAAGCTATTGACCACCACGAGCTTGGAGCCAATGTATGCCGAAAGATTTCCGACTTCCTGCTCCAGGGCAGCCTTTGAAAGCCTGAGAGTCGACGCCGTCTCGATACACCGACCGTCAGTATCGAAACGTCTTGTTCGGCGCCGACGGCACTGTCAGCCTCCGACGCGTGGACGCAATTTTCGATCCAGCAATCTATGAAATCGCGAGCTGATTCCGGGATGAGACAGCACTCCTTCGCTAAAAAGCCGGGAGCACGAGCTGTCTCTCTGCTGCCAGGGGCCTCACATCCATCCCGGCAATGGACAAACACTGCACTATTCCGAGCCGCTCCGCCAGCTCTAATTAGATATAAATGCTAGCTCTGGCTGCAGAAGCTGAAGGTTGATTCACGCAGCTCGCATGGAATCCGGCCTTCACGATCTTGCGGTCAAGCAAGTTTACCTTAGTCCGTCCGTTGCGGTGGCGGATCTGGATGCAGCGCCAGCTTATCCGCCTCGTATTTCTCGATCAGGAGGGCGATGCCATTCAACGTCAGTTGGTCGGTGGTCGAGGCCGACAGTCACGACACTGATCGAGTCGATGATCCAATTCCAAGCATAGGGTGCACATCGCGTCACTCCGTCAAAGACAGGCGGGAGCACGCATGGTCTCTCAGCCACCGATGACCAGGTGATCGCTGCCGGGGGTATAAAAGCAAGCGCACTTGTCCTGAAAGGTTCCGCAATTCAAGCAAAGGCAACAGCCAGCGTCCAAGTGACGCGGCAGCGCCCTTCCCCCGTCCTCCGCTCCTGGTCTCCGGACCAGGCGTTCACCAAAACCTAAAGGCGAGCCAGCATTGGTGAATAAAGCGCGCTGGACCATGCGATTACACCGCCCTTGAGGTTAATTAGCCGCTTCACCTTGCTTTTCTGCTTTGCAACGTTTAAGTTGTGCTTATTCGATTAGCCGCTGTGCCTTTCCGAACGCGCCTGCGGGCCCCTTCCCAAAGACATCGACAAGTTGAATTGAAATCGCGTGGTGGTCACGCGACTTGTGTCTTGGAAGGACAAAAAATGTCGACAGGTACTGTCAAGTGGTTCAATGGCCAGAAGGGTTTTGGGTTCATCCAGCCCAATGACGGCGGGAACGATGTGTTCGTTCATGTGAGCGCGGTCGAGCGCGCCGGGTTGCCCGGCCTCGCCGAAGGTCAGAAGGTCAACTTCGAGCTCAAGACCGACAAGATGCGGGGCAAAACGAGCGCAGAAAATCTGTCGCTTGCTTGAGCCGCCGAAGCCATTTCACGGATGTACTTGCGCGCTCCGGGGCATAGCGACCAGTGAATCCGATTGATGGCGACCACCATTTCCGATCGATGACGACCACCTGTTCCGGTCGATGGCGACCAGGGCAACAGGGCTGTGGAC
>Ga0209166_10003872_pt1 | contig 10648 bp, 8 predicted proteins | sample Coa_R1_3_FD_187151 | JGI IMG/M metagenome (GOLD analysis project Ga0209166, IMG submission 187151) | Surface soil microbial communities from Centralia Pennsylvania, which are recovering from an underground coalmine fire - Coalmine... | ecosystem: Environmental > Terrestrial > Soil > Unclassified... | reverse complement strand
GATCGCGGGCGCTGAGGTGAACCGGCAGCGAGTCCGCCGCGGTGGGCGGCCCCGGCCGGTTGCAGACCTGCTCCACATTGCCCGGCCAGCCCACCGCGAAGGCCTGCCGCCCCCACACCTCTTCGAAGAGGGCGCGGTAGGGCCGTCGCGACGCGCGATAGACGGCGCAGGCGATGTCCGGAAGGCCCATCTCCACCGGGTTCACCGGCGGCCCCTCGGCCTGTTCGGCGGCGGGATTGCCAAGGCGCCGGCCGGTGGCCCGCATGTCCCAGAAATTGCCGCCGACGAGGTCGCCGCGCGCGGTATTGTAGTGGAGCACGGGCGACAGCGCCGCATAGGCGTGCGACTGCGGCTTGCGATTGCTGAACCGGCTGCGCACCGAGCCCGGATAGGCGGCGGTGGTCGCATTCAGCTCCGACACGGGGCCGGTGAAGCCGGTTTCGGGCATGTGGCAGAAGGCGCAGGCTTCGTTGCGGTTCACCGACAGCTGCTTGTCGTACATCATCGCCTTGCCGAGCAGCTCGACCCGCTGGGTGACATTGTTCGGGGGCGCCGCGAGCCTGGTCAGCGTCTGGGCCTCGATCCGGTCGATCTCAGCCTCGACCTGCGCCACTTCCTGGCGCCCGTGCGGTGAGAGTCCCGGGATGGTTTGCGCCGCGACGCCTTGACCTGCGCGTGGCGCGCAGGCGACGACGCCCAGGGTGGCGGCGGCCAGGATCGCTGCAATGGGCAAGAGCGAGCGCGGTGTCCCCACCCCCAACCTCCGCTGAAGCGCGCGCCTGATATAGCGTCCCTACAGCGTGCGCGCGATCAGCAGCTTCATGATCTCGTTGGCGCCGCCGTAGATGCGCTGGACGCGGGCGTCGCGGTACATGCGGGCGATCGGGTATTCCAGCATGTAGCCGGCCCCGCCGTGCAGCTGCAGGCACTCGTCGATGATCCGGCACTGGGTGTCGGTGACCCAGTACTTCGCCATCGAGGCGGTGGACGCGTCCAGCTCGCCCTTCAGGTGGCGCTCGATGCAGTGGTCGACGAACACCCGCGCCACCGTCGCTTCGGTCTTGCATTCGGCGAGCTTGAACTGGGTGTTCTGGAAATCGAGGATCGTCTTGCCGAACGCCTTGCGCTGGCGGGCGAAGGCGATGGTTTCGGTCAGCGCGCGCTCGGTGGCGGCGATCCCCTGGATGGCGATCATCAGCCGCTCCTGCGGCAGCTTGGCCATCAGCTGGTGCAGGCCGGACCCCTCTGTTTCGCCGAGCAGGTTGGCGGCCGGGACGCGCACGTCCTCGAAGAACAGCTCGGAGGTGTCGGCGGCCTCCAGGCCGATCTTGTCGAGGTTGCGGCCGCGCATGAAGCCCGGGCAGTCGTCGGTCTCCACGAAGATGAGCGAGATGGCGTCCGATCCGCTGCCCTCGCCGGTCTTCACCACCACGGCGATCAGGTTCGCCGTCTGGCCGTTGGTGATGTAGGTCTTCTGGCCGCTGATCACATAGTGGTCGCCGTCGCGGCGCGCGCGCGTCGCGATGCCGCGCAGGTCCGAACCGGCCCCCGGTTCGGTCATGGCGATGGCCGAGATCAGCTCGCCGGTCACCATGCGCGGCAGCCAGCGGGCCTTCTGCTCTTCTGTGCCGAAGCTGACGATGTAGGGGGCGACGATGGCGTTGTGCAGCGGCGCGCCGAAAGCGTCGACGCCACGGTGGTACTGCGCCTCGATCAGGGCCGCCTCGAAGCGGAAGTCCAGCCCAGCGCCGCCGTATTCCTCGGGAATTGAGAGGCCCAGGAGCCCCGCCTCCGCCGCGTCGAGCCACAGCTGCCGCGGGATGACCCCCTCCTCCCGCCACCGCTCCAGCGCCGCGGGCGGCGCGTGGGTGTCGAAGAAGCGCCGCAACGTGTCCTCGAACAGGCGCAGGGTCTCGTCGCCGAAGACGGCGGGACGGGGAGCGAGCGTCATGATGTTGGCCTGTCGACGGCGTTGATGGACACGCCAGCCTTGAGCCCGAGAACGCACGCGTTGGCAATGTCCGCCGCGCGCGGGGAGCGAGAGGCGCGCTAGTGAGGCGGGATGGTGATGGTCCGCCCGTCGGGCAAGGTGATCGTCCGCCCCCCGCCTCCCACAGGACAGGGCCCGAGCGAGGTCTGGTCCATCACCATGTGGCGGGCGCCGTGCTCGCCCCGGGTGTCGACCACCGTATGGATGTGGGTCCGGAAATCGCCGGTGACGACGCCGGCGTTGGCCGTCGTCCCGCCTCGGCGATCGGGACAGACCGAGTCGAAGCCCCAACCGCCGGGAACCGGGTGAACCTCGCGCTTTGAGCAGGCCTGGTCCGCCTCCGCCGCTCACCCCAAAACGGGACGATGTGGTCAGCGAAGCCCGCGGCGCGAACCGGGATGGTGGATGCGACAGGGATTGAACCTGTGACCCCCTCGGTGTGAACGAGGTGCTCTCCCGCTGAGCTACGCATCCATGACCGGGAAGGGAAGGGCCTATAGCCGCTCGGCCGATGAGGGACAAGGGAAACGCGCGGCGCTACCCAAGCAGCCGGCGGCACGCCGCCGGGAGGTCGTCGAAGTGGTCGATCAGCACGTCCGGATCGAGCGCTCGCGCCGGGACGTCGGTGTAGCCGAAGCTGACCAGCACCAGGGGAACTCCCGCGGCCCGCGCGGCGCCGGCGTCGGAGGCGGAGTCGCCCACCATCACCGCCCGCTCCCGGCGCCCGCCTGCGCGCTCGATGGCGGCGATCAGGTGGGCGGCGGCCGGCTTGGGGGCCGGGGCGGCGTCGGCGCCGACGACGGCGGCGAAGCGATCGGTCAGCGCCAGGGCGTCCAGCAGGGCGACGCTGAGGTCGGTGCGCTTGTTGGTGCACACCGCCAGCCGCGCCCCCGCCGCGGCCAGGTCGTCCATGGCGGCGACGACGCCCGGGAACGGCCGGCTCTCGTCGGCGATGTGCGCCAGGTAGTGGGCGATGAAGTCCGCGAACAGCGCCGAGAGTCTCGCCTCGTCGAGCGGGGCGCCCGCGGCGGCGAAGCCCCGGGCGATCAGGGCGCGCGCGCCCTGGCCGATCATGTCGCGCGCTTCGCTGAGCGGCAGCGCGGCGACGCCTTCCCGGGCCAGCAACAGGTTCAAGGTGCTCACCAGGTCGGGCGCGGTGTCGATCAGGGTCCCATCGAGGTCGAACACGATCGTGGCGCCGGCGAGAGGCAGGTCGGCTGGCGTCAAGGTGTGGCTCCGATTTCGCGATCCGTTTGCCCCGGGCGGTGGGGCCGTGGCAAGGTCGGCCAGACTCTCACCAGGGTTCCCTCCCACCGTTCGGAAGCCATCCATGACGACCAGACCCGCCGTTGCGAGGGCGGCCGTGATCCTCGCCGCCGGCAAGGGGGAGCGGATGAAGTCCCCCACGCCGAAGGTGCTTCACCCCGTCGGCGGCCGGCCCATGCTCGACCACGCCATCGACGCGGCCCAGGCCCTGGGCTGCCAACGCGTGATCGTCGTGGTCGGCGAACATTCGCCGGCCGTCCGCGCCCACGCCGCCGCTCGCCTGGGCGAGGAAGCGGTCGCTGTCCAGGATCCTCCCCTCGGCACCGGCCACGCTGTCCTGGCCGCCAAGGCGGGGCTGGCGGGCTTCGAGGGCGATGTCCTCGTCAGCTACGCCGACACGCCGCTGCTCACCGCCGAGGCGGTCGCCCCGCTCTTCGCTCTGCGCGCGGCCGGCGCCGATCTCGCGGTGCTAGGCTTCGAGGCGGCCTGTCCCGGCGCCTATGGCCGCCTGGTGCTGGCGGGCGAGGACGGGCTTACACGTATCGTCGAGGCCAAGGACGCGAGCCCTGAGGAACTGGCCATCCGCGCCTGCAACTCCGGCGTCCTGGTCGCTGACGCCAGCCTGCTGCTGGATCTGCTCGGCCGGGTGACCAACCGCAACGCCAAGGGCGAGTACTACCTCACCGATGTCGTCGGCCTGGCGAACGAGGCGGGAGTCTCCGTGCGCGTCGCCTTCGCGGGTGAGGATGAGGTGGCGGGGGTCAACTCCCAAGCCGAGCTGGCCGCGGTCGAGGCCGCCTTCCAGGCCCGTCGCCGAACCGAGCTGATGGCTGCCGGGGTCACCATGACCGCGCCCGCGACCGTACATCTCTCCTGGGACACGAAGATCGCCGCCGGCGTCGCGGTCGAGCCCAACGTCGTCTTCGCGCCGGGCGTCATCGTCGAAGCGGGCGCGGTGATCCGCGCCTTCAGCCACCTGGAGGGGGCCATCGTACGGCCGGGCGCCATCATCGGGCCCTATGCGCGGCTGCGGCCCGGGGCGGACATCGGCGAAGGCGCCCACATCGGCAATTTCGTCGAGGTCAAGAAGGTGACGGTCGGGGCCGGCGCCAAGGCCAACCACCTCGCCTACCTCGGCGACGGCTCGGTGGGGGCGCGGGCCAACATCGGCGCCGGGACGATCTTCTGCAACTACGACGGCTTCGACAAGTTCGAGACCCACATCGGCGAGGACGCCTTCATCGGCTCGAACACCGCCCTGGTCGCCCCGATCTCGGTGGGGCGGGGCGCCTATACCGGCTCCGGATCGGTGATCACCCGGCCGGTCGCCCCGGACGCCCTCGCCCTCGAGCGCGGGCCGCAGGCCGAGAAGCCGGGCTGGGCCGCCGCCTTCCGCCTGCGCAAGCGCCGCGCCAAGGGCCTGGCGTGACCGCTGACGCCCAGAAGCAGGCGGCGGGGGAGGCGGCGGCCGCCCTCGTCGAACCCGGCATGACCGTGGGCCTCGGCACCGGTTCGACCGCCGAGTGGTTCGTTCGCGCCCTGGCGGCGCGTGCGCTGCCGCTGCGCGCCGTGGCCACATCCGAAGCCACCGCGACGCTCGCCACCCGCCTCGGCTTCCAGCTCGTCGATCTCGACGCCGGCGGCCTCATAGACCTGACCGTCGATGGCGCCGACGAGATCGGTCCGGGCCTCGTCCTCATCAAGGGCGGCGGCGCGGCCCTGCTTCGCGAGAAGCTGGTCTGGGAGGCCTCTGCCCGCCGGGTGGTGATCGCCGACGCTTCGAAAAGACCGGGCGCCTTCGGGCGCTTTCCTCTCCCCATCGAGGTCGTCGCCTTCGGCCACGCGACAACGGCGGCGAGGATCGACGCCGCGCTGGCCGGCCTGGGCCTCGCCGTTCGCGCGCGGCTGCGGCTTCGCGACGGGGCGCCGGTGCGGACCGACGGCGGCAACCTTATCTACGATGCGCCGTGCGAGGAGATCGGCGATCCGGCCGCTCTGGCCGGCGCGCTCAAGGCCCTGACCGGCGTCGTCGAGCACGGCCTCTTCCTCGATCTCGCCGAACGCGCGCTGATCGGGACGGATGAGGGCGTGATCACCCTCTTTCCCTGACGGAGCTTCGCCTTGGCCGACTACGACTACGATCTGTTCGTCATCGGGGCGGGCTCCGGCGGCGTGCGCGCGGCGCGCCTGGCGGCGGTGAGCGGCGCCCGGGTGGCCGTGGCCGAGGAACACCGGGTCGGCGGCACCTGCGTCATCCGTGGCTGCATCCCCAAGAAGTTCATGGTCTACGCCTCGGAGTTCTCCCAGAGCTTCAAGGGCGCACGCGGTTACGGCTGGACCGTCGGCGAGACCGGGTTCGACTGGCAGGCCTTCCTCAACGCCAAGGACATCGAGATCGCCCGCCTGTCGGGGGTCTACGTCAGCAACCTAGAGAATGCCGGCGCCGAACTGATCCACAGCCGCGCCGTCCTCGAGGACGCCCACACCGTGCGCCTGCTGAAGGACGACCGCACCGTCACCGCCGGCACCATACTCATCGCCACCGGCGGCTGGCCGACCTTCCCCCCCGACACGCCAGGGATCGAGCACGCCATCACCTCCAACGAGGCTTTCCACCTGCCTGAACTGCCGAAGCGGATCATGGTGGTCGGCGGCGGCTACATCGCGGTGGAATTCGCCGGCATCTTCAACGGCCTGGGGGTGGAGACGACGCTCCTCTACCGCGGGCCTAACATTCTGCGCGGCTTCGACGCCGCGGTCAGCGCCCACCTGGCCGGCGAACTGGAGCGGCGCGGGATCACCGTCATCCTCGGCTGCCATCACAGCCGGCTGGAGAAGACCGACCAGGGCCTCGTCAGCCACCTCACCAGCGGCCACACCGTGGAGACCGACGTGGTGATGTTCGCTACGGGCCGCGCCCCCAATACCAAGGGCATGGGCCTGGAGGCGGCGGGGGTCGAGCTGACGCCCTCCGGCGCGGTGAAGGTCGATGACTTCTCGCGCAGCACGGTCGACAACATCTGGGCGGTGGGCGACGTCACCGACCGCATCAACCTCACCCCGGTGGCCATCCGCGAGGCGGCGGCCTTCGTTGAAACCGCCTTCAGGGGCAACCCGCAGGCCTTCGACCACGCGAATGTCGCCAGCGCCGTGTTTTCCCAGCCGCCGATCGGCGCGGTCGGCCTCACCGAGGCCCAGGCCCGCCAGGGCGGTCGCCGGGTCGACATCTACCGCTCCGTGTTCCGCCCAATGAAGGGGATCTTCTACGGGTCCGACGAGCGCACCCTGATGAAGCTGGTGGTGGAGCAGGCCTCGGGGCGGGTGCTCGGCTGCCACATCGTTGGGCCCGACGCGCCGGAGATCATCCAGATGGCCGCCATCGCCATCAAGCTCGGGGTCACCAAGGCGCAGTGGGACCAGACCTGCGCCGTGCATCCCACCGCCGCCGAGGAGCTCGTCACCATGCGCGAACCCTACGTGGCCGACGGGCTCTAGCCACCTCATCGAAATTGTCTTCGCAGGGGGCTTGCGCTCGCCGATATAAGTTAGATATATCGAACGTCCGATATATCTCGGACGTTCTAGAAGGTTACGTTCAACCGATGTTCTACATCCACCATCATCATCGCCGCTGCGCCGGCGAACGCGACGAGCGCGGCTTCCGCGGCTTTGGCCACGGCCGCGGCGGGCGCGGCTTCGGCCCGTTCGGCCCACCCGGTTCCGACGGTCCGCGTTTCGGCCGCCGCGGACGGTTCTTCGAGCAGGGCGACCTGCGCTGGGTGTTGCTCGGCCTGATCGCCGAGAAGCCCAGCCACGGCTACGAACTGATCAAGGCCATCGAGGAGCGCCTCGGCGGCGCCTACAGCCCGAGCCCGGGCGTCGTCTATCCGACCCTGACCCTGCTCGAGGACATGGGCCTGATCGCCGCCGCGCAGCAGGATGGCGCCCGCAAGGCCTTCGCCATCACCGACGAGGGCCGCGCCGCCCTGGAGACCAACAAGTCCACCGTCGAGGCGATCCGCCAGAAGATGGCGCAGTTCGCCGAAATGGCCGGCGGCGGGCCCGCTCCGCAGATAGTCCGCGCCATGGAGAACCTGCGCACGGCTCTGCGGCTGAAACTGGAGAGCGGCAAGCTCGCCGGCGACCAGGTCGCCCGCATCGCCGCCGCCCTCGACGCCGCCGCCAAGGCGGTGGAGAGCGACTGACTTCGAGCATCCCGGAGCGCGGGCTTCCAGCCCGCTCTTCCTACTGCTGGGATTGGGTCAAGTGAAGATGCGGCCTGGAAGGCCGCGCTCCGTGCTTTGCCTTCATGGTCCCGATCGGATAAGAGCGGCCCTCTGTAACGAGGCCTTCCCATGACCCAGAGGTGGAGCCCGGCGTCCTGGAGAGAGCGTCCGGCCAAGCACATTCCCGCCGACTATCCCGATCCCGCCCAGGTGACACGGGTGGAGGCCGAGCTGCGACGGATGCCGCCCCTGGTGTTCGCCGGCGAGGCGCGGCGGCTGAAGAGCCTGCTGGGCGACGTGGCGGCGGGCAAGGCCTTCCTCCTGCAGGGTGGCGACTGCGCCGAGAGTTTCAAGGAATTCTCGGCCGATAACATCCGCGACACCTTCCGCCTGATCCTGCAGATGGCGGTGGTGCTCACCTTCGCGGGCGGTCGACCGGTGGTGAAGGTCGGGCGTATGGCCGGACAGTTCGCCAAGCCGCGCTCAGAGCCCATCGAGACCATCGACGGGATCACCCTGCCATCCTACCGGGGCGACAACATCAACGGCATGGAGTTCGAGCCCGTCGCCCGGGCGCCGGACCCCGAGCGCCTGCTCAAGGCCTACGCCCAGTCGGCCTCGACCCTGAACCTGTTGCGCGCCTTCGCCGGCGGCGGCTACGCCGACCTGCACAACATCCACCGCTGGACCCTGGGTTTCGTGGACGGCAGCCCGCAGGGCGCGCGTTACCGCGAGCTCTCCGACAAGATCTCCGAGTCCCTCGCCTTCATGGAGGCCATTGGGGTCACGCCGCAGAGCCATCCGGATCTCGCCCGGGTGGAATTCTTCACCAGCCACGAGGCCCTGCTGCTGGGCTTCGAGGAGGCCATGACCCGCGTCGATTCCACCTCCGGCGACTGGTACGACGTCTCCGCCCATCTGCTGTGGATCGGCGAGCGCACCCGCCAGCTGGACGGCGCGCACGTCGAGTTCATGAAGGGCGTGAAGAACCCGGTCGGCCTCAAGGTCGGGCCCACGCTCGAGCCCGACGACCTGATGGCTCTCATCGACGCCTTGAACCCGGACGACGAGCCCGGCCGCCTGACGCTCTACGGCCGCTTCGGCGCCGACAAGATCGCCGCGCGCCTGCCGAAGCTCATGGCGACTACCCGCCGCGAAGGCCGCCAGGTGGTGTGGGCCATCGATCCGATGCACGGCAACACCTTCAAGGCCGCCAACGGCTACAAGACGCGGCCCTTCGACCGCATCCTGGGCGAGGTGCGGAGCTTCATCGAGATCGCCCAGGCCGAGGGCGTCCACCCCGGCGGCGTGCACCTGGAGATGACCGGCCAGAACGTCACCGAGTGCCTTGGCGGCGCCCGCGCCCTCTCCGAGGGCGAACTGGCCGACCGCTACCACACCCACTGCGACCCTCGCCTCAATGGCGAACAGGCCCTCGAACTGGCCTTCCTCGTCGCCGAAAAACTCAAGGCCGAACGCCAGACCGCGCCCCAGAAGGCCGCCGAATAGCGGCCTTAGCCAAGATTCACGCCCCGAGGATCCATCCCTCCTCGTGCTGCGCGTCGACGATCACGTCGGGCGGCGTCGCCTTGTCCGGGGCGAACAGGGCGCCCAGCTTGCCGGCCTCGTCCAGCTTGGCCAGGTGTTCGGCCAAACCGCGCACCTGCGTCAGGTCGCGCACCTCACCCGGCGCCGGCGCGGCCTTGACCAGCGAGGGGTAGACCTCTGCCGCCAGCACCTCGACCCCCGCGAGATCCTGCTCGCCCAGCGCCTTCCAGCCGGTCTCGAACGGCCACACCTTGAGCCGGTCGCCGCGCGCCTGCTTGAGCCGCCGCAGGACGGGGATGCCGAGGATCGTCTGGCCGCCGACCGAGCCGTTGTAGTAGAGCTTCCACACCGACGAGGCGCCCTTGGCGGCCAGCTCGGCGTGGCGGAACTCCGGAATGTCGCCCGGGCCATGTGGCCGGAGCTTCTTGGGCTGCAGGGTGGTGAGGGTGTCCCGCGGCGGGCACCCCCAGAAAGGGAACGGACCGCCGGTCAGGCGCCGGTTGATCTCCGAAGCGACTCCGAAGCGGTTGTTGGTGTTGTCGGCCTTGTCGGTCACCATCCTGTCGATCTGGTTCCACACGGCGCGCCACGGCTCGGCGCCGGTCAGCGACAGGCCCGCCGCCAGGCCCCGGGGAAAGCCCAGGGCGAAATCCACCCCCAGCAGCGTGCGCTCTCGGTGTTTGGCGCGGTCATCGAGGATCGCACCGATCAGGGTCTCGGCCTCCTTGCGCGTGGCGGGATTGTGGGACTCGAAGCTGAACCGGAAGCGGACGTCGCGCTTGAGCACGCCGATCCAGATCGAATCCGAGCCGGTGGTGCGCTTGGACGCTGCGCTCCAGTCGACAATCACATAGGCGTTGAACAGACGGGCCATATCAGCTCAGGCGGACGAGCATCTTGCCGAGGTTCTCGCCTTTGAACAGCTTGAGGAAAGCGGCGGGGGCGTTTTCGACCCCCTCTTCCACCGTCTCGCGCCATTTCATCTTCCCCTGCGCGATCCAGCTCGCCATGTCGGTGACGAACGCGGGCTGCATGTCGCCGTGGCTGGAGACGATAAAGCCCTCCAGCCGCAGCTGCTTGCCGACCGCCATGATCAGGCCGCGCACGCCCGGGCCCAGGTCGGTGGCGTTGTACTGCGAGATCATCCCGCACAGGGCGAAGCGGCCGAACGGCCTGGCGGCCATCAGCGCCGCCTCCAGGTGGGCGCCGCCGACGTTGTCGAAATAGACGTCGATACCGTCCGGCGCCGCCTTCATCAGGGCCCCGGTCAGGTCCCTCTCCGCCTTGTAGTCGATCGCGTGGTCGACCCCGATCTCCTTGAGATAGGCGATCTTGTCCGCCCCGCCGGCCGAGGCGATCACCGTGTGGCCCTTGATCTTGGCGATCTGGCAGACGATCTGGCCCACCGCGCCCGCCGCGCCCGACACGAAGACGACGTCGCCGGGCTTCAAGGCGGCGATCTTGAGAAGCCCAGCGTAGGCGGTCAGGCCCGGCATTCCGGTCGCGCCCAGGAAAGCCTGCGGGGGCAGACCGTGAGTGTCCAGCTTCTGCACCGCGGCCGCCGGGGCGTTGAACGCCTCGCGCCAGCCGAAGAAGCTCTGCACCGTCTCGCCCGGCT
>Ga0209166_10003871_pt1 | contig 10651 bp, 9 predicted proteins | sample Coa_R1_3_FD_187151 | JGI IMG/M metagenome (GOLD analysis project Ga0209166, IMG submission 187151) | Surface soil microbial communities from Centralia Pennsylvania, which are recovering from an underground coalmine fire - Coalmine... | ecosystem: Environmental > Terrestrial > Soil > Unclassified... | reverse complement strand
GTTTCGCAAATTCTGTTTCGAACCGAGGATGAAGGAAATACTTGGCAGGCCATCAGCCCGGATCTGACCCGCGAGGATCCTGGGGTACCTGCGAATCTGGATCCGGCAACAGCGGCGGACGCTCCCAAGGGCAAAAGGCGCGGGGTCATTTACACCGTTGGTCCGTCCTATGTGAAGGCGGGAGAGATTTGGGCGGGAACGGATGATGGGCAAATCCAGTTAACGCAAGATGAAGGGAAGAACTGGGCAAACGTTACACCGCCGGAACTCACGGTTTGGAGCAAGGTCACGCACATCGAGGCTTCACATTCCGAGGCTGGAACTGCCTACGCCGCGGTGGATCGTCACCGGCTGGAGGACTATCAACCGTATCTTTACCGCACGCGTGATTTCGGAAAGACTTGGCTGCGCGTTTCCAGCGGGATCCCTGATGGGAGTTTTTTGAATTGCGTTCGAGAGGATCCCTTTCGCAAAGGATTGCTCTACGCGTGCACAGAAAGGGGCGTATACGTTTCTTTCGACGACGGAGACGACTGGCAGCCGCTGCAACTGAATCTGCCAATGACTTCGGTTCGCGACCTCGTGGTGCATGAAGACGATTTAGTGATTGCCACATTTGGGCGATCGTTCTGGGTGCTCGACGACGTAACGCCGTTGCGCCAGATCGATCCACGATCGCTAGCGGCCGACGTCTGGCTGTACCGGCCTGAAACGGCTTATCGTATGCGGCCGGGAAACGATCAAGGTACTCCGGTTCCCGATGATGAGCCCGTGGCGGCGAATCGCCCGAACGGCGCAGTCTTGGATTACTACTTGAAGGAAAAATCCACGGGGCCCATTCAGCTGGAAATTTTCAATGGCGACGGCAGGCTGGTGCGCCGCTTCGCAAGCGACGACGAGTTGCGCAAAGTGAACCCGAACGACTTGCCCTTTCCCGCCTCTTGGGTGCGCGAGCCGCAGGCGCTCTCCGCCGATGCGGGAATGCACCGGTTTGTGTGGGATTTGCGCTACCCGCTGCCAAAAGGCGTGCGCGCTTCGTTTTGGAGACCGTCGGGACCGTTGGCCTTGCCTGGAAACTACACGGTGCGGCTCACAGCGCATGGAAAGAGCAGTTCGCAACCGTTGCTCATTAGAATGGATCCGCGCGTGAAGACGCCTCAAGATGCGCTGGCGCGCCAGTTTGAACTTGCGTCGAGGATTTCCACGCGAGAAGGCGAAGTTTCGTCCGCGCTGCAACAGATCGCCGAGCTGCAAAAGCAGCTCGGCATGCGCAAGAAGGAAGCGAGCGGGAAGTCTGAAGTTACGAAACAGCTCGACGAGCTCAATCAAAAGTTGGATGCGATGATTGCGTCGGATGGCGACGGCGGGTTTGGCGTGTATGGGCTGGCGGTTCCAAGGAAACAGCCAGAGACACTAACGAAGGTTGCATCAGCACTGAACGGCTTATTGGGCATCGTCGAGAGCGCCGATGCGGCCCCCACTACGGATGCTGTCACAGCGCACGAAAAGTGGGATAAGTCCGCCGAAGAGGCGCTCGCCCACTGGGCGGACTTTCAGAATAAGGATCTGGCCAGCGCGAATGCCTTGCTGCAAAAGGCAAACATGAAACCGGTCGCCACAACAGAGATGCCTGCGGGCCGGTAGAACTCAGGCAGAAACCCCGCGGAAACCTCAGCAGAGGCGCGGCGTTTTTGCAGACCTAACATCGTTCGTAACTACGGCACCCATCAAGCTGGGCGAATTCGTGCACGAATTTGGTATGCTGCTCATTGTGGGAAACTCCCAGCGGCCAAAAATCCTCATCATTTGCGGCATAGCTCTTCTTTTTCTTACCGGCGTGACGTTAACGCATGCCTTGCAAACTCCTTCGCAAACGCAACAATCGGCCGGCAGCACTTCGCAGCAGGCTACAACCGCGCCTTTAGGACAAAGTGTGCCCCCTGCATCTGTTGGTCCCGGATCCGGCACTCAAAATTCGCCGAGCGGACTAAACGTTGTCGTGCTCGACCCCGCTCACGGTGGCACAGACCTTGGCGCTCGCGGAACCGGAGGCATCCAGGAGAGCGACATCGTTATGGAATTCGCGGCGGAGGTGAAGAAAGCGCTCGAGCAGCAAGGATTTCAGGTGGTGCAAACGCGGCAAGCGAACGATAACCCTTCTTTCGACGACCGCTCGGCAATCGCGAATGCGCAGCGAAACGCTGTGTTCATCGCGCTCCACATTGCATCGACAGGACTGCCGGGAACCGTGCGCGTGTATGTCAATTCGGACTTGCCAACAATAACAGCATCGAACGGGTTGATTCCTTGGGATCGCGCGCAAGCTCCGTTTCTTGGATTGAGCCGAAAACTTGGCGATCTGGTCCAGGGCATGCTCACGCAGCGTTTCAAAGGTTCGCCGGATGCGGCACAAACCGCGACGATTCGCCAGCTTCGGACTACGGCCGCGCCCGCAATTGCCGTGGAGGTCTCTAGCGTAGTCGTGAATGATCGTGCCGACTTGGATCACATGGCCCCCGGAGTCGCGGATGCCATCGCGCGCGGTGTTATAGCATTCAAGCCGCTGTATGTGGTGCCAAGCACTGGAGGAGCCCAACCCTGATGGACCCCATTAGCGAGCTTGTGACCCCGCCTGTAAAAGAAAAGTGGAAATTCTGGCTGACCACTCTGCTCGTGTTCGTTGTAGTCTGCGCCGCGATTTCCATTCCCATCATTCGGAGGCGCATGCAGCGTGCGGCGCGGTTGCAGCAGCAGACCGAGGAGCAGGCGCGGCGCGAACTTGTGCAGGCTGTTCCGATGAATCCGAGCGACCCTCGCGTGAAAGCAAAACTCTTCTGGCTTTCGGATGCAGATAGTTCGGTGCTGGCCCCCGTAACGGTCGAGTTGCCCCTCTCGAGCGATCCGGTGTTGCGTTCCAAGCAGGTGCTGAACACGTTGCTGGCGGGTCCAGTTGATGTCGAGCTGCGGACTTTACCGCCTGATGCGGTGTTGCTCGCGTTCTATATTTTGCCGGATGGCACCGCGATCGCGGATTTCTCGGAGGCGCTTGCCACTTCGATTCCGTCTGGGATTGCCAGCGAACAATTGGCCGTGGATTCCATGGCTCGGACACTCGAAGCCAATGTGCCTGAAGTGAGGCGCTTGAAAGTTCTGATTCATGGCCAGGAAGCAGAGACGCTGGCCGGGCACGTGGACTTGACGGGAGCTTTTGTCGTGCACGCGGATGCGAGTCAGGCGCCAGCGGGTCCCGCAACCGCGCCCGCGGCGGGCAAAGTTGGAGCAATCGTTGCGCCAACGTTGACAGCAGGCAACAGCGTCGGCAAACTGGCTCGACGGTAGAAAATATTGCACAGCGCGTGAACAGATTAAAGCAGGAGGACGAGTGAGAAGCGACGGCCGGGCCGCGGACCAGATGCGCCCTCTCAAAATCACTCCGGATTTCATTTCAACGGCAGAGGGCAGCGTGCTGATCGAGTTGGGAAACACGCGTGTCATTTGCACCGCGACCGTGGATGACGGCGTGCCTCCTTTCCTGAAGGGCAGCGGCAAAGGCTGGGTGACCAGCGAATACGGAATGTTGCCGCGCGCCACGGAAGAGCGGACGCCGCGCGAGGCCACGCGGGGAAAACAGTCGGGGCGGACACTGGAGATTCAAAGATTGATCGGCCGCTCGCTGCGCGCCGTGACGGATCAAGAAGCGATAGGCGAGCGCACCGTTTGGCTCGATTGCGACGTGATTCAAGCCGACGGCGGGACGCGCACGGCTTCCATCACGGGAGCGTTTGTGGCGCTGGCGCTCGCATTTGAGCGTATGGTGGCCGCTGGAATTATGAAGAGTTCTCCGCTGATTGACACGGTCGCCGCTACGAGCGTGGGCATTGTGAATGACCGCGCGCTGCTGGACCTCGCTTATGAAGAAGATTCGCGTGCGGAAGTGGATATGAACGTGGTCATGACCGGCAGCGGGCATTTCGTGGAAATCCAGGCGACCGCGGAGGGCCGGGCGTTTAGCGGGAGCGAGATGCAGGATTTGCTAGCGCTTGCAGCCGCTGGGATCCGCAGACTCACGGAAGAACAACGTTCCGTGCTGCCGCTGAAATTCAGTGCGCGCGCCCGTTAAGCTGTATCTCGCTTCATCGAATCCTGGAAAGCTGAAGGAGTATCGCGTGCTGGCGGAGAGCGCCCTGCCTTTATCGCCGATCCCTGTCCAGTTGGAGTTGCTGCCGGAGTTTTCATCCCTGCCAGAATTTGAAGAAAACGCGTCTACTTTTGCCGAAAATGCAGCGGGCAAGGCGCTGCATTATTCGCGATTGAGCGAGGAATTGGTTTTCGCTGATGATTCGGGGCTGGTTGTGCCTGCTCTTGGTGGCGCGCCGGGCGTGCACTCCGCAAGATACGCAGGTGCGGACGCCACAAATCCGCAACGCATTGAAAAACTTCTGAGGGAGATGCACGACAAAGGCGGCACGGAACGCTCCGCCCACTTTGTTTGCGCCATTGCACTTGCGAGAAAAGGGAAAGCACTGGCGGTAGTCACGGACCGGGTGGACGGCGAAATTCTTGAGTCACCTCGCGGCGCCCGAGGATTCGGCTACGATCCCGTGTTTTACTTCCCGGCGCTTAAGAAAACTTTTTCGGAGCTATCGCCTGAAGAGAAGAATCAGCACAGCCATCGCGGCAAAGCGTTCCGCAAATTGCTCGCGTCGCTTTCCTCCATGCTATAGTCTTGGCTCCTATGGCGACAAAGCTGAAGAAAAAGAAATCCTCGCCAAAGAAAGCTACGCGCGCAAAAACAAGGGCTGCGAGACCGTCAAAACCAGTTACAACCGCAAAGCCTGCGCGCGCGGCGGGGACCGAGCCGAAACGGGTTGCGGCTATTCTTGCAAAACTAAACGAAGCATATCCCAACGCCACTTGCGAACTGAATCACAAGAACGCATTTGAACTGCTGATTGCGACGATTCTTTCGGCACAGTGCACGGACGTGCGTGTGAATCAAGTCACGCAGACACTGTTCCCCAAATATCCTGATGCAAAAGCGTTCGCGTATGCCACCCCTGGCGAGCTGGAGCAAGAGATTCGCCCCACGGGCTTTTTTCGCAACAAGACCAAGTCGGTGATGGGCGCCAGCAAAGGCATCCTGGAGAACTTTGGCGGCGAAGTGCCGCGCACGATGGAGGAAATCCTTACGCTTCCCGGCGTGGCGCGGAAAACCGCCAACGTCGTGCTGGGCACAGCTTACGGAATCCCCAGCGGAATTGTGGTGGATACGCATGTGCAGCGCATCGCCAACCGGCTGGACCTGACGCGCAACGAGGATCCGAAGAAAATCGAGCAGGACCTGATGCAAGTGATTCCCAAAGACAAGTGGATTCAGTTTTCTCACCAAATCATCTGGCACGGGCGCAGAGTTTGCCAAGCGCGCAAGCCGAAATGTGTGGAATGCAACATGGAATCGCTCTGCTACGCGAAGGACAAAACCATTTAGCGGATTACTGTGGTTTCTTGGTCGCTGTTTGATCCTGAGAAGCTGGCGGAGACGCCGGTTTCTGCGAGCCAACGGGCGGATGCCCTGGAGGAAGCGACCCCTGCGCTGGAGTACCCGAAGGATTCAAGAGCTCATTGAAATTGGGCATTGAATGGACGGGCTGATTGGCACTTGGATTCTGATTTGTAGTGGGGTGCTGCATCCCACCGAGCGGTTGACTTTTTAAGACGACCCAGGCATTGCCGCGCTTTTCGAGGTCATAAGCGACCTGCATCCCTCCACCCGGAGGGCCGCTGTTCTTCGCGCGAAACTCGACTTCCGCGTGCGCCTGATTGCCAGTGACGGCAACGCTGCGCATGTCCATGTCCATCGCGCTCATGTTGAGCGTGCCGATGGAAGTCAGGTGCTGCAGAATTCCGGCGCGAATCGCGTCGTTATCGCTCGCTTGCTTTTTGCACGCACTCAAGCCCAGGAGCGTGATCGCTAATCCGAGGGCCGGGATGATCCGCTTCATGAAATCCTTTCAAAATACGCAATCACATCAAACGGTTTTTGTTCAACTCGCTCGCAGGCCGTTCGGAACCAGCGGCAAATTGTTGAGGCGAATGCCGGTAGCGTCGAACAGCGCGTTACCTACAGCCGGAGCTATCGCCATGATAGGCGTCTCGCCGGCACCAGCCGACGGAATGTCTTTTCGGTCGAGGAGCACGGCCTCGATCTCGGGCACATCTCGGAAGCGCGGTACGCGATATGCGGCAAAGTGCGGATTCGTGATTCGCCCGTTCTCAAATTCGACGGCCTCAAAAAGCGCCCCGCCCAACCCCTGAATGATTGCGCCAACCACTTGATTGCGTAAGCCATCGTGGTTGACAATTGCGCCGCACTCGAAGGCTTCGACGACGCGAACCACGCGCACCTCTCCGGAAGCGCGCTTGACGGCAACCTCGGCGCAAGCTGCCACGTAACTTCCCTTCTCGAAGCCGCACGCAAGGCCAAACCCCTGCCCCTCCTGCGTCTTCTTCCGCGGCCAGCCAAAGGATTTAACGGCTGCTTCCAAGACCGCACGCATTCGGGCATCAGAGAGGTTCTTCATGCGGAACTCGAGCGGATCCATTTGCACAACGTGCGCCAGCGCGTCCATATGCGATTCGCGCGCAAAATGATTTGCCGTAGCGGCGAGGCCCCTATAGGATCCGCTTCGCAACACCAGAGGCACCTGGTGATATTCCGTGTGCTGATTTGCCACGTCGTAGGGAGTTTCGATCCCCGACATGCCGGAATGATAGTTGTGAAACTCCCAAGCCGTTAGTTTTCCTTCCCTGGAAATGCCGCTTTTGATTTCGATTACTCCCGCCGGCCGGAAATAGGCCCAGGTGAACTCTTCTTCGCGCGTCCAGACGACCTTTACAGGTTTTCCAGCCGCCTTCGCTAAACGTGCCGCTTCGATGGCCGCGTCACTCGTATGTTTTCCGCCATAAGCCGCCCCCGTGTCCGGGACGATGACGCGAACGTCGCTCTCGGAAAGGTGAAAGACGCTGGCCAACTCATCGCGATTCGCAAATGGACGTTGTGTGCCAGTCCAGACCGTTAGCTTGCCATCGGCCCACTCCGCCACAGCCGCACGCGGCTCAAGCGGAGCGTGCGCAATGTACGCAACGTCGTAGGTCGCATCGAGACGATGCGCCGCAGATGCAAGACCATCTTCGACCGATCCTTTCTGGTGCCGGAATCGCTCATTCGAGGAAGGTTCGGCGTTCCTCTTGAGATGGGAGAAGATTTCCTTGCTCGAAATCTGCGGAACTTCTTTCCATTGCGTGCGAATGGCGTCGAGAGCTTTCTGGGCTTCGTGCGGGCTCGAAGCCGTCACGCCAACGAAGTCGCCGTCGTGCACCACCGTAACGCCATTCATGGCTTTCGCGGCGCTGTCGTCACAGGAAGCCAAGGTCGCGCCAAATGACGGCGGACGCAGCACTTTGCCATAAAGCATCCCTTCGAGGCGGACGTCGCTCGTGAATTGGTGACTTCCGGTAACAAACGCACGCCCGTCGACCTTAGGAAGAGGCTTTCCTGCGACTTTCCATTCCGTGGCGGGAGTGACTGGATCTTCGGCTGGAAGATTCTGCGCCAGCGCTTTGCCGCGCGCGAGCTCTGCATAGCTGAGGGAACGCTTCGAAGCTGGATCCGTAACTTTGGCGTCCGCAGCGACTAATTCTTCCGGCGCGACATTCCATTCCTTGGCGGCAACTCCAATGAGCAAATTGCGCGCCGCTTCTGCGACGCGGCGAAATTGTGGGGTCATGGTCGGCGTGGTCCGGCTGCCAAACGTTCCGGCGTCAAACGGGGTCAGGCTGGTGTCCGCCATGACCAGACGTACGCTTTCGAAAGGAACACGCAATTCATCTGCGATCGTTTGCGAAATGGAAGTACGAATGTTCTGGCCCATTTCGGCTTTGCCGGTGAAGCCGGTCACTACGCCGTCTTCGCCGACATGCAGCCACGAAGTGATTTCCTTTGGCATTTCCTCATTGTGAAAAGAGCGCGACCCGGGAGCCGTCTCCTGCGCCGCAAGCGAATCTTTGGCCACAGCAAACACAGCGATCCCAGCACCGAGGAGCTTAAAGAATTGGCGGCGCGCCAGGTCGAACTTATGAATGGGGGCTGCGCTGAATTCGAAGCGTTCCGGCTCGGAAGCGAAATTCTGTCTTACGGTATTCATCGCGCACGCTCCTGCATCATTTTGGCCGCGTGCTGCACAGCCTCGATGACGCGCGGGTGCGTTCCGCACCGGCAGATGTTCCCTTGCAGGAATTGAACAATCTCTTCGCGCTTCGGATTAGGATTCGCCTGCAGCAATCCGACGCTGCTCATCACCATCCCCGAAGTGCAGAACGCGCATTGAAACGCGCCCGCCCCGAGAAACGCCTGCTGCAAGGGATGGAGCTTCCCTTCTTTCTCAAGCCCCTCAATGGTAGTGATTGGCTTTGTTACTGTCGCACTGACCGGAATCTGACACGAGCGCCGCGGAGCTCCTCCTATCAGCACTGTACAAGCCCCGCACTGTCCTTCTCCGCAGCCATACTTGGTGCCCGTGAGGCCGAGTTCATCGTGCAGCACGTACAAGAGCGGCGTGTCGGGAGGGTAGTTGACAGCGTGGCGTTTCCCATTGACCTCAATTTCCAATGACTTCGCCATGAGATCTCCTCACCTGCAAATTTTCCGCCCGATCGATGATTGTGGCAAGGGATTGTGGGCAAGCATCGCCAGGCAGATTTGTCTTGCGTGCCTTTTCTTTTCCGGAGCTTTTATTCCTACTCGATCCAAACGGTCTTGATGTTGGTGAACTCCCTGATTCCGTGAACTCCCAATTCCCTTCCGTGCCCGGACCATTTCACGCCGCCAAACGGAAGCCGCGGGTCGGATGCCACCATCTTGTTAATGAAAACCATTCCCGCGTCCAGTTCGTTGATGAAGCGTTCGCGTTCCTTGCTGTCATTGGTCCACGCGCTCGCTCCCAATCCGAAACGGCTGTCGTTAGCGATGCGAATTGCATCATCGAGGTCTTTCGCGCGAAACACGCTCGCCACCGGCCCAAACAATTCTTCTTTATGAGCGGGCGAACCTTTCGGAATGTTGGTCAATACCGTCGGAGCATAAAAATTCCCAGGCCGATCCAGAGGTTTGCCGCCAGTCAATACTTCTGCCCCTGCTTCGATCGTGGCTCTCACGTCGCGATCCAGATCCTCGAGCCCTTGCGCCGTGGAAAGCGGTCCAAGTTCCGTTGACTCGTCGAACGGATCTCCTACTTTCAACGCCGCCATCTTCTCCGCGAACAGTTTCTCGAACTTGTCCGCAACCGCCTCCGCAACGATAAATCGCTTGGCCGCAATGCACGATTGACCATTGTTCACAATCCTCGCCTTTACCGCCGTGGCCGTGGCTGCCTCCAGATCCGCGCTGGGCATCACGATAAATGGGTCGCTTCCCCCGAGCTCCAAGACCACCTTCTTGATTCTTCTTGCAGCTCCCATCCCTACTTCCACTCCAGCGCCTTCGCTTCCCGTCAGAGTTGCAGCCTGCACGCGCGGATCGCCCAACACGCGGTCCACTTTTTGCGAACCAATCAGCAGCGTTTGAAACGCACCATCCGGGAAACCTGCCTTCCGAAAAACCTCTTCAATTAGCAGCGCCGATTGCGGCACGATGGAAGCGTGCTTCAACAGGCCGACGTTTCCCGCCATCAGTGCTGGAGCCGCAAACCGAAACACCTGCCAAAACGGAAAATTCCATGGCATCACCGCCAATACAGGGCCTAGCGGCAGATAACGTATGTAGCTACGCTTCGCAGTCGTCTCTACAATTTCATCCGCCAAAAACCGCTCTGCGTTTTCTGCATAGTAGCGGCAAACCCCGGCGCACTTCACGACCTCATCCACGGCGGATCGAAACGTTTTGCCCATCTCCGTGGTCATCACGCGTGCGCAATGCTCCTTTTCGCTTTCCAGGATCGCTCCGGCCTTTTGCATCATCCGCGCGCGCTCAGCAAACGGCGTTTTCCGGTAACTCGAGAAAGTATCCGCTGCTTTCTGCAACTTCACTTCGAGTTGCGCGTCGGACAGCGATTCGAACGTCTTCAGCACCTGCCCCGTTGCCGGATTTACGGTTGCAATTGCCATCTTGTCTTCTTCCTCCACGCTCTTTCCGACACAACTCGGATCAGGGTTCGTTATCCGCGTACGGCAGGCAGCAGCTCAATCTCCCACAGCCGACAGATGAAGGGAACATGTCCTTCAATAAAACGAATATTCGACCCAACCACTATACCCCCAACTTTCCTTCGTACGAGAGTTCGGCCAACAAACGCCCTTCACGTCATTGATTCACCGGATGAGCAATCAAGTATCGGAAGATGCGTTGACCTGATTTAAACTAGAGCGCGACTAAAACAAAGGCCATCGATGAGCCAGAATTCAACGTTGCATGCGGCTTCACGCGCCAGAATAATGTCGATCATCTGGCTAATCGCGTCCGCACTTGTACTGTTTACCGCGGAGAACATCTGGATTGACCCCTGGCTCAGGAGCAAGTCGCGTCACGCCCCAAGCCTGGCGCCAGAGGCATTGAGTGGGTTTTGGTTCCTCGCGTTACTGGCCATCGCCATCCTTT
>Ga0209166_10003870_pt1 | contig 10651 bp, 13 predicted proteins | sample Coa_R1_3_FD_187151 | JGI IMG/M metagenome (GOLD analysis project Ga0209166, IMG submission 187151) | Surface soil microbial communities from Centralia Pennsylvania, which are recovering from an underground coalmine fire - Coalmine... | ecosystem: Environmental > Terrestrial > Soil >... | reverse complement strand
CCTGCCAGCTTCGAGGCCCGATAGCGGCGCTCCCCGGTAACGATTTCATAGTGTCCGTTGACGGGCCGCACAAGGAGCGGCAAGAGCACACCTTTGCTGCGGATGCTTTCGGCGAGTTCTTGCAGCCCTTTCTCGTCAAACGTCTTGCGTGGATTGGTTGTGGACTCCACCAACTCCGCAAGAGGAACGTTGACGTACTCTTGCAACGATTTCACTGCTTCATTCGTGTTCATCTCTTTTTCTCCTTTTTTGATTTCTCGAAATGTTTAGTACTCTTCCGGCAAAAGAATCGTGGTCACGCTGCGGTCGGCTTCGGTGATGACGTAGAGTTTTGCGTCACCTGTATTGGTGCGGTAGCTGCTCAACAGCCGGAACCCGCGTTCCAAGCTGAGTTGGTTTTCCTTGCGGTCTTCCTCGCATAACTCGCCCCAATCGCCGCGAACGTGGCGCGTCAGGAACTCCGTCGGGGTCTGTCCTGCTTTTTCGAGAGCGGTCAACGCGCCGGGTGTGGCAACAATTTGGCCGAGTGGAAACAACGGTTGTTGTTTGGTTTGCTGCATGAGTCGAACTCCTTTGAAGGGTCTGATTTTTGCTTTCGAGGCAACGCGAAGCGGTGCATTAAAAGCAAATGCCCTTCCTGAGAGGTCCCCGGCGCCTAGCCGTCCGCGCTGTCAAGGGCGCGTGGGGTTTGCGTTCATCGGAGCGCAGCGGAGACCCTTGGCAGAAGAAGCGGGCGGTCTAGGCGCAGTCTTCTCGCAGGAAGGGCAGAGGGGGAAAAAAGACAGCTCGGTTGTGAACTTACAGAAGACAGTTGCGGTTTTGTGAATCCGTGAAGACGGGTGCGGAGGAAGCTCTACAAGAGAAAGTCTTGTTTCAAGAGCGGAGGAGCGCAAGAGGCGCAAAAAGAGGAAACCGTTTCTCAATTCTTCTTGAGAATGGTTCGTTCAAGCGTTTGCTCTCGATGGCCACTTCGGCAGGAGTATAGAACAAATTGGCGCACGAGGAAGGCCTTCCGGACGGAGGTTCGTCCCTGCTACGGGGCGCATGCCCCCCGTTTCGAACGCGATACCCGCCAGGATCGATATTGGATGCGGTGTTCGTCAATCCCAAGAGGGGATCTGAGAGGTCGTGTGACTAGAAGTTATCTCATAAACACTTTCAACGCACAGAGCGGTTGAAACTTATGGTGAATGACGTAAATCAAGAGCATGGACATCACCGACGCCCAGTGGGCGGCACTCGAACCACTGTTTCGTCCGAAACGCCGGGACGACGGGCGCGGCCGTCCGTGGCAAGATACGCGAGCGGTGCTGAACGGTGTTTTTTGGGTCTTACGCACCGGCGCTCCTTGGCACGATCTGCCGCGTCGTTATCCCCCTTACCAAACCTGTCATCGTCGCTTCCAGCAGTGGCAGCGGTCCGGGTTGCTCACTCGGCTGCTGCAGAAACTGGCGGAAGACTTACGCGATCGAGGGAAGCTGGATCTCAGCGAGTCCTTCATCGATGCCACCTTCAGTTCGGCGAAAAAGGGGGCTCTGCTGTCGGGCCTACTCGCCGCGGCAAAGGCAGCAAAATCATGGCGATCAGCGACGGCCATGGTCTTCCTCTCGCCGTGCACGTGGCCAGCGCTTCGCCGCATGAAACAAGACTCGTCGAACCCACGCTCCAGCGACGCTTCCTCACGGAAGCTCCCGAGCGCTTGATCGGCGACCGCGCTTACGACAGCGATCCTTTGGATGCGCAGATTCGCGAACGCTTCGGCGTCGAGTTGGTTGCTCCGCACAACTCCACGCGCAGCCGGAAAGCCACACAAGATGGTCGCGTGCTGCGCCGGTATCGCCGCCGGTGGAAAATCGAGCGTTTGTTCGCCTGGCTTCATAATTTTCGTCGCGTCGTCATTCGCTGGGAATACTACCCAGAGAATTTCCTCGGGATGGTGCAGCTTGCTTGTGCCGTCATCCTCCTGAGGTATTTATGAGATGGCTTCTAGTGAACGGGCCGTATGTCCAGAATGTCATATTTGATGGTGACTTTTTTCCCCTGGTTTCCTCCTCTATGGCAGGTAACGTACATATGTTTCCCTTTTATTTCGGCAGGGAAAGTCTCGCCGTCCGTCAACCAGTCTAACGAACTCCAAGCCCAACGCGCCGTCCTTACAAGGGTATATTGGACACCATTCGACGTGACAATTTCGGTCAACCGGTAGACCGCCTTTCTCTGCGTTTGGCCACCGTACGTGGTGGTATTGCAATTGACAGTCGTATCGGTGGCGCTGCAGTTTGTGTTTGAATTCTGAGGCGTGGTGATGTTGTAGTCGAATTCCTGCGTGTTGTGCGACACGGCCGTAACGGCCAACTTCTGAGCGTTGGCGCTGAGCGGAAGCGCAAGAATCGAGAGCATTGCTCCAATTCTAAGTATGCGATGCATTTGTTTCTCCTCACACTGGTGGGATTTGCTGATCGACTCCGCTGCCAACATGGTCACAACCGGCATACGTTAGTCCGGTCTAATCTGGCTTGGTTTTCGCGCGATAATCTCAGGAATGCCCCGATAGGAAGAAATTGTTCCTGTTATACATAGTCTTTTGGGAATCTGCCCGAATGCGGCGCGGTCTGAACCCCAAATCAAAATTGTGAAAATCTGCCTTGGATACGGCTCATCCAGGTTAATGAATGTTGGCTGTCCTTTCGAGGTGGATGCAAAGTGTTCGCTGGCCACTGTTCCGCAAACGGTAGCGGTCTCGCCGACATGTTGTCCTGCTTGTGTGGGAGGGATTTTTTTGTTCTCTTGGCCGACTGCAAGGAATGTGAAAAAACATCCGCAGACCACGAATACAAAACTAAGTCTTGCTCTCATCTGTTACTCCCAAACTGTAAACCACCTTAATTCCGACAAGTGCTGCGCTCAAGTAGAGCTTTCCATGGCTACTTGATGCGTTTTACGAGAACTGTGTCCGTCTCGTCTTCAACCTTCATCCGGCAGCCTGCACTTGTTTGGTAGATCGTAACTTCAGGTCGATATGCATAAAAATAGGTGTAGTCATATTCGGCCTGTTGCCAAATTTGGCCGTTGTCTAATTTAAAGACAGTATTTCCATCCCACCCTTCAATCTCACCAGAGATTGTGCTCTCTATTGCGGGCGAACAAGACGATCGCACGTATGAAGTGCCAGAATTCGGCAACTGCTGCTGGGTAGCGAGTGTGTAGAGTTTAAGGCTGTATCTGTTTAGCCAAGTATTGAACGCCTGCTTTTGGGTTGCGGTCAGAGTCGAGATTCCGCTCTCGCGCATTTCTTGTAGTGTCATTACTTGCTCGACCGTGAGTGCGGACTGTGCCTTCTGAGCTACGGCGAAGCTGAAGGCGCCGAGTGCGGACAGCACTAGTATAAGCAGGAAAGTTCGACGGAAAGAGGTATTGCGGGCCATGTAACTTCTCAACTCGAAAGCGCCTTTTGAGGAGCGATGTCGGAATTACTTAGTGACCGGATATTTACCACCGTATCCAATAATCGTCAATCAATAAGACCGTGAAGTGCCGATGGGGCTATGCGGAAGTCAGCCGCGGCTCGGCATGCTAGAATCCCCGCATGTTTGACTTGGCAACCCGGGCGGAGACGTTTCGCTAATACGCCACGCGTTGGAGCTGGAGGAGGAACTCTCGCCAGAAAACCAAATGCTAACAGTGCTCAATATCATTGTTGGGGGAACGCTAACCACTTGCTTGTTATTTCTCATTACCGATCAGCTATGCAGAACGGCACTGAAAACACAGTGGAAGAAGATTTGCATGATCCTCTTTCTGGCGCTCGTCTGGCGAGTCCCAATGCAGGGACATCTTTTCTACGGGCTCGAATACGAGGACTCCTATGTGTATACGGTTGCGGGACGCTATCTGAGCGCTGGCGTCCAAGCTTGTAGTCCAGCTAGCTCCTGCTATTTGACGACCGTTTGCGCTGTTGGAAACTCCCACTCCTGTAAAATCCCCCAGACCTTTTCAGGACACTATATCGGCTATCCATTCATCATTGCTGTTGCTTCTCGACTTGTTGGATACAGCCCTGCAATCGGCATCTACTTGAGCCTTGTCGCCGCTTTGTCTGAGGTGGTCCTTGTGTTTCTAGCCTGCGAAATGATCGAACCCGGCGGAATCGCGGGCCTGGCTGGCTCCCTGATTTTTGCTCTGACCCCAGTTTTTGCCGTCAATGGGGTAGGCGCGTATTCAGAACCTGTTTCTAGTGCGCTTGTAGTGATGTCTTTTGTTTTATGTTTCCGCTTACTGAATCCAAACAATCGGGGCTCTTCATTTAGTCTCCTCATAAACTGGTTAGCGCTGACGTTCAGCGCGCTTCTTGCGGCTACTGTGAAAAGAGAGAATGTGCTTTTAATCCCTGTGATAGTTCTCACGGGACTGCTGCTCGACACTCAGAACAATGATGCCGCACGGGGAAGAAAATGGCTCCGTCACCTTATGGTAGGTGGAAGTTGTTGTGTATGCCTTGCTTTTACAGTTGTCCAACTCCAGCTTTTTCGAACTCTCCGGAGCGAGACGGCAGAATATGCAGTCTTTCCCTTCAATCCAGAAGTCTTTCGCACAATGTTTCCGCTATTTGTGAAATCCTACGCATCAGTCGGTTGGTACCTCGGTGGTGCGGTCTTCGTCATTCTAGGTGTGGTCGGTTCAAGACAATCGAGAAGGGGCGGTATTTATGCGATCGCCGTGTTTGTTGCATATCTTCTGCTTTACACGTCTCACGTGCGCAGCTACTACGAACTGCAGGGCGGTAGTACTTCAGAATTTGACACGATTCGTTACTCGATGAATGTCGCCGGTCTCTGGTCAATCATCGCCGGACTGGGCTTCGGGTATTTGAAGACGGCCTTAATTGCGGGTCAAATTGGCACATTAGTTAGACAACACTCACGGGTGATACTTTGGGTCGGTATTGTGGGTTATGTCCTCAGCAGTTGGGTGCTTACGAGCCGCTTGCGGGAGGATATGATCGCTGATGAATCCGCCGAGCGAATTGAACCAGCGATGTCGGCCTTGGAAGTGGTCGGGAAGCTTGGCCCCGAAAATGCTTTTGTAATTACGCTCGAACCTTTAGTAATTCAGATGCTGTCGCGTGAGCCCGTGAATGTTATTGACTTCGGATACCTAAACACGAAATTGGCGCAGGGTCTGGCCAAGAACAATCCGAATTTGACCTTCTTGTACGTTGAGCAGGCAATTTATGTTTCGCAAGCTGATCGAGAGAGATATGGAGAGGGTTTTGATTTCGTCGGCCGAGTACCTAAAGTCCTGCTCTGTCGGGGAGACAAATACTCGCTTTACCAGATCGAATTGCCTTGAAGCGGTTGGCACCAGTTGTGAGACGCGTCAGGTTCGGTGGTCAGGAGCCCTTCTGTATTGTGCGGAACAATACTGTCCGCAAGGGCGAAGCCAATTCTAAAAATAGCCGCCCTCTGATGTGTAATGCCTCGCAACCTTCACGAAAGAAGCTACGATTATCCAGACAAGGAAACGTATCGCTGAGTCGAGATCCATGCCGAAGAAAAAATAAGCGACAAAGATCGGTTCGTTGTCACGGAGTCTTGGCGTATTTCAGCTTAACGACGCCTCGCGACGGTCTGAACTGCAACTGCGTCATAATTCCCTGGCCCCGCTTTTCGTTCCTTGTACAATTCAAAATCGAATGACTTTCGCAACTCGGACTGTAACTGACCCGCTCGTGGCAGTTTGAGATAGTTGCCCCCATGTGCTGGGATCGATTCGATAACAAGATATCCACCCGGGATAAGAGTGTCTTCAAAAGATGAAAGGAGTGCAGGTAGGAGAAAATGCACATTAATGATTGCGCCAGCACTATTCGACTCGAAAGGCCACGGGTCTTTCAAGAGGTCCATCTCGTAAAGACGTAGGTGATCGGTGATTTGTTGACCAGCTGCGAATGAGTTGTAACGGTACCGCAGCTCTGTGAGATCCCTATCGACACTGATCACATCGCAGCCGGCCGAGGCGAGGAAAATGGCATTCCGTCCTGAACCGCACGCGATGTCGAGGGTGGGCTTCTCATTGCTTGCAGAGACGATCTGAGCCGCAAACCGCCGTATTAAAGGAGAGGGTCTCTCGGTTTCAAGATGGGGTGAGGCGGGAAGATTGTGTGGCATTTCCGAAGTACCCGTGAATTCCTCAAGGAACGCAAGCGTTGACGCAAAGATTAAGTTATCACATCTCGTTTTATTCCAATTGACACTAATTATTCGGAAGGGTACCCTCTTTCCATATCGGGATGCTTATCGGTTTCTTTCGAAGGGGTCTAAGACAATGACGAAAGATGATCCGAAAAGAAAGAGTCTTTTCGAAAAGATTCCCGGAAAATTGACTGCTCTTATTGGTGGTGGCCTTGCTGTCCTTCACGGCGTCCAGCATTTGGACGCCAAGCCTGTTGTGGCTAACCCTTCCAATACAATCAAGGCCGAGGCGGCTGGTGCATTCGCTGCGAAGCACCTCCCAGCCAAACTTGTCCTGCGAAACGCTGGGGCTGGTTTCAATATAATTGCCCAGCATGCTTCGCATTCTTCGCACAGCTCTCACAGTTCCCATAGTTCGCACTCATCACATAGTTCTCATTCTTCCCATAGCTCACATTCATCTCACTCTTCCCATGTCTCGGGGGGGATGGTTTGAGTACGGTGCCGGAGGGTTTTTCCTCCGAACAAAATTCGGAAGTCTCAGCAACGATTCGACTCGACTCACGCATTTACAGTAAGGAGGCAATCCTCCGGGCTGCCCTATGGTTCACGGATATTGCCTATGTTCACCTAGATGAATCTTCGGACGAAAGGTTTGTCGTGGTGGTTCGACTTAAATCAATCGCCACCACTCTAAGCAACCCGCGCCCGCAAAAAATCGAGGAAATCGCAGGAGAGTTTTGTAATTCCTTGCTGGAGTTCGAGCTGCGTCGTCAAGTGGAAGCAGAGACTGCGCCCATTCGTGAATTGATTCTGGCGAAAGCGTTCTCAGAATCCGGAATTTTGGAGGAAGATCCTCCGGGAAGCTTTGGCGACCCTGTCGGAATTGACACGCCGGATTCAATGGTTCAGATAGGTGATAAGCTGCCGGCTCCTCCACGAGGTTAGCGGCGCGAGGATCAGGGTTCTTATGGCCAGGGTCTTCTATCCTGTGGAGAGCTATTCAACCACTGAGCCCGGATACCGTTTGCTGCCGTTCCGATTTCTCAGGCTCGACGAGCAGAGTGAAGTGCTCGTGAATGAAGTCGGAGAATTTCATATCGGACCAATCGGCACGACCCAGGCGTTGGTGCGCAGGGAATTGAGCCGGGGCTCAGATTTATATTCAACCCTCAAAGCGAAACAATTCTTGACGGATGACAGTTCGTCGGCCCTTCTGGAGCTATTGGGGACAAAATATCGAACAAAATCAAGCTTCATTGACGGATTCACGAAGTTACACATTTTCGTTGTAACGCTTCGCTGCGACCACTCCTGCCATTACTGCCAGGTATCCCGCCAAACTGCCGACAAGAACGCCTACGATATGAGTCTTGAGACAGCGGAGAAATCTGTCGATCTGATGATGAAGACCCCCGCTAAAAACGTGACGATGGAGTTCCAAGGAGGGGAACCCCTATTGGCATTCGATCTAATTCGTCACATTGTTCCGCTTGCCAAGAAAAAAGCGACTGCTCTGGGAAAAGACCTCGACATAGTGGTCACAACCAATCTTGCAAATGCGACCGATGACATGCTCCTTTACTTGCGCGATGAAAATGTCAAGGTATCCACTTCGCTCGACGGCCCCGGCACGATTCACAACACGAACAGACCGCGTCCTGGAAATAACAGCTACGAGCTCACGATTCGGAACATTGATCGTGCCCGGAAGATTCTTGGCTATGATCGTGTTGCCGCACTCATGACGACCACACAGCTTTCGCTTGAACATCCGACCGAGATCATTGATGAATATGTACGTCAGGGCTTTCACTCGATTTTCCTGAGGCCGATAAGTCCGTACGGTTTCGCGGTCAAGTCCCAGAAGAAGACCGGCTATCAATTGGAAGCCTTTTTGAAGTTTTATCGAACGGGTCTTGAGCACATTCTGGAAATAAACAGGAAAGGATATGACCTTGCTGAAGTGTACGCCAAGATTCTGCTGACCAAAATTCTGACACCGTATGCAACGGGCTATGTGGACCTTCAGTCTCCTGCCGGGGCGGGGATTAGCGTCCTAGTTTACAACTATGATGGAGACGTCTATGCCACAGACGAATCTCGAATGCTTGCGGAGATGGGAGACCAGACATTTCGTCTTGGCAACGTTCGGCAGCATTCCCATAAGGACATTTTTACAGGAGATGCCTTCCTGAATCTTGTAGCTGCTTCCTGCAATCAGTCTCTGACGGGATGCTCGGATTGCGCTTTTCAACCCTATTGCGGTTCCGATCCTATCTACAATCATGCAACCCAGGGAGACATATTCGGCCACCGACCGACCAGCGATTTCTGCAAGAGGAACATGGAGATCATCAAGTATCTGTTACGACTCGTCGCAGAACAGGACAAGCAAACGATGCGAATTGTTTGGGCCTGGATTCAAAACTCGCGCCTGCAGGACATAAATCGGGTGGCACCGTCATGAAACTTACGACCGGCGGTGCGGCCAACTCGCGCTTTAAGAGTCCTGTGGTCGGAAGGGTTTCCTGGGAGCCGGTGGACCCCGGAAACCGGGGCGAGGTGGTCTTCTTGAGCAAGGACACTCCGCACGCAGAAATCGATTTAGCCGGATATCGAGGATTTATGACGGAGGCAAAAGTCGGGTCTCATCCATATTCAGTTCCTTCGATTTGTTCCGTCCAGGAGCTTGGACATCTTCGGACCGGAGATATCGTGGCAATGGAGCCCGAAAGCGGCTTTGTGCGAACGCTGTACCGTCCCGATTCCGATGACAATGTGGTATTCGTAACCGAGCGATGCAATAGCAATTGTCTGATGTGTTCGCAACCTCCCCGAGACCGGGATGACACGGATGCGCTACTTCACAGGAATTTAGAGATGATTCGCCTAATCAAGGATGCCCCTTCCCGCTTAGTAATCACTGGTGGAGAGCCAACGCTTTTAGGGCAGAGGCTGTTCACTATCATTTCGGCCCTTCGGGATACACTCCCGACCACATATGTCCACATGCTCACAAACGGCCGAATGTTCGCGTGGCCTTCGTACACGGCTGGCCTCGCAGGGTTGAAGCATCCAGACTTCATGCTCGGAATTCCACTGTATTCTAGCGATTCAACAACTCACGACTACGTTGTCCAGGCTCGGGGCGCGTACGATCAAACCGTGTTGGGATTACAGCAATTGGCCCGATACGATATGCGAGTTGAGATCCGAGTCGTTCTTCACGGCCTTACAATTGGCCACCTTCGAGAGCTTGCTGAGTATATTTTTCGAAATTTTCCTTTCGCTGAACATATAGCTTTGATGGGTCTTGAAAACATCGGCTATGCACCACGTAATATGGATAAATTATGGATCGATCCGCTTGATTATCAGGATGAACTAGAATCGGCTGTTGAGCTACTCTCTACGAGAGGGATGCGAGTTTCGATCTACAATCATCAGCTGTGCATTCTCCGAAGGTCTCTCTGGAAATTCGCCCGCAAATCGATTTCCGATTGGAAAAACATCTACCTTGACGCTTGCAATGGGTGTGGAGTCCGCAATGAATGTGGGGGCTTTTTCCAGTGGGCCACGAAATTACACAGCGCCCACATTCACGCGCTATCCCTAACTAGCTAAGCGGTCCCAATGCCGTCGGCCACTTCACGGAATGACACGCTTCCGCCGCGTCTCCGGGTGGCTAGGCCTACGGCTCCTAGTTCCCGACGGTTGCGAGCACAGAACACCCGTTGTTATGCTTTGACCATGAACGGCGGCCAAAGCGGGTACGGTCCATTGGTGGGGCACAGCCCACAAGGCTTTCCGATCTATCTCTACACTGACCCTCAATCCAAACTGACATGCTATGTAGTTGTCCTACCCGATAACAGAGCATACTACTGTGACCCGCAAGGAAGGATCGTCTCAAAGCCTGTCAACGCAAATCAGGACGTTGCTCTTGCAGTGCTTGGCGGCCTTCTAGGGGCCGCGTTGGGAGGGCCTGGTGGAGCCGCGCTTGGAGCACTGGGCGGACTCTTTCTAAGTGAGCTTGCCAAGAAGCGAGGCGGATAATTTGTTCGCATTCTCTGCGGTGATCCTGGGCGGTCGCCTTGACTCCATTGGTCGATGGATTCTCGCCGTCTTTGACTACCGCGTTTGGGGCATTATCGCCCTTATCATAGTTCTCGTTTTTTTCTTCTGGAGACAGTTCCGCTACAAGAGTTGGCCCACTGGGGATGACTGCTTTCAATTGGGCATGAGCCTGACAGGTACCGTCGTTGGTATCACGATCATGCTGGTTTTCCTATTTACGAAGCCGCCGGCAATCGAAATGCTTTCTGGCGGAATGCTTATTTTTCTCGGATTGATCGCACCCATAGTGATTTTTGGTTATGCCGTTCCGCGCTTGTCAGCGTTGTTCTTTCCGCCAGAAGCTCCAAAGCCTCCCCAGGACACGATCGAAAAGAAATAAA
>Ga0209166_10003869_pt1 | contig 10652 bp, 10 predicted proteins | sample Coa_R1_3_FD_187151 | JGI IMG/M metagenome (GOLD analysis project Ga0209166, IMG submission 187151) | Surface soil microbial communities from Centralia Pennsylvania, which are recovering from an underground coalmine fire - Coalmine... | ecosystem: Environmental > Terrestrial > Soil >... | reverse complement strand
AGCCCGTGCCCGTCAACAAAGCCCGGACCCTTTAACAGAGCCCGGACCCTTCAAACTGCCTACTATCAAGGTGGCCGCGAACTGGCAACCTCCAGCTCTGGTGATTTACCCTTGCTGACAGTATGAACGCTGTCATTCGCAATCGATTCGCACTTGCCGTTAGCGTAGCTCTCACCCTGGGGGCTGCCGTCACTGCCGGAGTCGCCCAGCAGACTACTCCGCCGCCGAATCCGGATTCGAAGCCGATCGAGAAGCCGAAGGCCGAAGAACTGCCGGACGGGCCCGCTCCGCAGGCTTCGGCGCTGATTCATCCCAATGGGCCGACGGTGGTTTTCGATACTTCGATGGGGCGCATCACTTGCCAGTTCTACGAGAAGCAGGCGCCGAAGACGGTTGCCAATTTCATTGGGCTGGCTGAGGGCACCAAGGACTGGGTGGATCCGACGACGCATAAGAAGATGCATGGGAAGAAGCTGTACGACGGGACGACTTTTCATCGCGTGATTCCGCAGTTCATGATCCAGGGCGGCGACCCGGCGGGGACAGGCATGGGCGACCCTGGGTACAGCTTTGAGGATGAGTTCGATCCGAATCTGAATTTTGACGTGCCTGGGCGGCTGGCGATGGCCAACTCCGGACCTAACACCGATGGCAGCCAGTTCTTCATCACCGAGCAGGCTTACGATTCGCTGAACCAGCATTACACGCTCTTTGGCCAATGCGATGAGGATGGTGTCGCGGTGGTTAAAGCCATCTCTCGCGTGGAGCGGGACGCGGACGACAAGCCGCTGACGCCGGTGATCTTGCGCAAGGTCACCATCGTCAAGGAGGGCGCGCCGATTCCTCCGCCTCCGTCGGCAGGTCCAACGCCTGCTCCTTCTCCGTCTGCTGTGCCCCGGACCGAAGCGAAGCCCTCGGCCAAGCCGCAGTAGCTCGAATCACGATGCGATCTTTTCAGGATCGTCCAACCCCGTTGCGTGTGTAACTCACTTACCGGCAGCGCAAGAAGTCAGCAATCACAGAACAGGAGTTTTCATGGCACTTACGACTGGCACTTATGCCATCTTCAACACCACCGAGGGCAAGATCACGGTGCGCCTTTTCCCCGACGTTGCGCCGATCACGGTCGCTAACTTTGTTGAGCTTGCTGAGGGAACGCGTGAGTGGACGCATCCGGTTTCCGGGGTGAAGTCCAAGAACAAGCTGTATGACGGGACGATTTTTCATAGAGTGATTCCGCAGTTCATGGTCCAGGGCGGAGACCCGGCGGGGACGGGCATGGGCGGCCCTGGCTATCGCTTTCAGGATGAGACCAAGGGCTCGCCGCACAAGTTCGACAAGCCGGGCAAGCTGGCCATGGCCAATGCCGGGCCGGGAACCAATGGCAGCCAGTTCTTTATCACTACTGCGCCTACGCTTTGGCTGACGGGCAATCACACCATCTTCGGCGAAGTGATCGAAGGGCAGGATGTAGCGGAGAAGATCACCAATGTGCCGCGCAACTCGCAGGACAAGCCGCATAAGCCGGTGGTGTTAGAGTCTGTGGTGATCGAGCGCGTCGCCTAAGCTGCACCGTAAATGTCCAGCCGGTGCGGGGGCATCGGCTGGACGTATTGAATTCGGGGGGATAGATAACATCGATGACTGAGGTACAGGTTACAAAACGTTCTCCGTTCAGCTTTGAGCGTAAAGAGGGCAAGGCTCCAGGCACGGTGATCTTTCGGTTCTCTGGTCCTTTCACAGCCCGCGACATGTATGCGTCGCTGCCGCCTGTCGCGTTGCAGAACCTGCTCGAGTTCCGATCGGTACCGGATGAAAGGCAGCCGATATTGAACATCCTCGACCTGACCGATGTTCCGTACGTGGACTCCAGCGGCCTGGGCATGATTGTCAGGCACTATGTTCGTTGCCAGGGAAAAGGCGTGCAGTTTGTTACTGCCGGATCGAGCCCGCGGGTGCTTGAGCTGTTCAAGATCACCAAGGTCGATGGGGTTCTTCCGCTCGCGGCATCTGTCGAGGATGCCGATGTCTCTGCCAACTAAAGGGAACTCAAGCTTCCGACACTACTGGTAGCTTTGCCGCATCCCAGGCGGCAAGGCCACCTGCTATTTCGATTAGATTGGTAATGCCGTACTGATGCAGAATACTTACGGCGATCGATGAGCGATAGCCTCCTGCGCAGTGGACGATGATGCGGCGGTCGCGGGGGATCTCGTCGATACGTGACTGCAAGCGGTTGAGCGGAATGTTGACGCTGTTGGGAATGTGTTTCGCAGCCCACTCACGCGGACTCCTTATATCCAGAACGACAGGCGAGTCTTCTGTTGCCAGCGTATCGGCGGCCATCGGGGCGCTGACTCGTTCGGTTGGCCATACGAGATCGGGCCTGTCTGTGAGTGCTTCCATGCCTCCGCGCAGATAGCCTTTAACATGATCGAACCCGATACGTCCGAGACGGAGTGCTGCCTCCTGTTCGCGGCCTGGTTCGGCGATGATCACGATGGGCTTGGAGCGATCGAGGACCGTCCCAGCCCAGGTAGCATATTGGCCGCCGAGGCCGATGTTGATGCTTCCGGCAAGATGTCCTATGGCATATTCAGCCGGGTCGCGCACGTCGAGGAACTGGGCGCCGGCATCGCCGAGCTGCAACACTTCTTCGAGTTCGACGGGCTGGTGCGTCTCTTCGAGCTTTTTGTCGAGGGTGGCGCGCTCGCGGGTGTTGAGAATGGCGTCGTAGGTGAAGTAGGCCGGGGCATCGGGCTGATCGGCAGTGACGAGTTGGATGAAGACATCCTTGGTCATAGGCTGCAGAGCGTAGTTGAAGCGCCGCTGATCTCCGAGTGTTGAGACGGTGTCGGACGACAGGTTTTTGCCGCACAGAGAGCCTGCGCCGTGCGCGGGGTAGACAAGCGTGGCATCGGGAAGGGGCAGCAGCTTGTGGTGGAGCGAGTCGTAGAGGTGCGCGCCTAAGTCGTGGGCTGTCCATCCCAGACTGGCTCGCAAATCGGGGCGGCCTACGTCGCCGATGAAGAGCGTGTCGCCGGTGAGTACGGCGTAGGGGCTGGCGGTGTCCGCAGCCTTCTCTGGGGCGAGGTCGAAGACCAGGATGGAGATGGATTCGATGGTGTGACCGGGTGTTTCGAGCACTTGAAGGCGTAGGCCCGGAAAGTCGAGCGGGTCGCCGTCCTGCATGGGCACAAAGGCGTATTCGGCCTTGGCGCGAGAGCCGAGATGGATGGTCGCTCCGCAGCGGTCACGCAATTCGAGATGTCCGGCGACGAAGTCGGCGTGGAAATGGGTGAGGAAGACGTGGCGGATTGTGAGGCCGAAGCTCTCTGCGTCGGCAATGTACTGATGTATGTCCCGCTGCGGGTCTACGATGATTGCGGTGTGGGAGGCTTCATCGCCGAGCAGGTAGGAGGCGTGGGCGAGGCAGCCTAGATAGTACTGTTTGAGGATCATGATGATTCCCTTTTCACTCTTTGCAGTGAGTTAAGGGCCAGTGAGGCGGTGGCCGAGTTATTTGGGATGATTCGGTCGTTCGAGTGTATGCGAGGCGCTGCGCCTTTCAGCTTCGATGACTTTGCTGGGGGTGCGAGAATCGTAGCTGTAAGGCTTGCGTTCGTCAATCACCTGGCCCGCGCGCAGAGCCGCAACAAAAAGGCTGCTCCGTGTGGGGGCAGCCTTGGTTGCTTTATCGCTTGCGACGTGAGGTTAGACGCCGATGACGGCGCAGAGTTCTTTGACGGCCTCGGCGGACTTCTTGAGTGCTGCGTCTTCTTCGGGGGTTAGCTTGATCTCTATGATCTCTTCGAGGCCGGCTGCGCCGAGCTTACAGGGGACGCCGATGAAGTAGCCTTCGATACCGTACTCGCCTTGCAGATATACGGCGCAGGGGACGATTTTTTTCTTGTCCTTGAGGATGGCTTCGACCATCTCGACTGCGGCAGCGGAGGGTGCGTAGTAGGCAGAGCCGGTCTTGAGATGTTTGACGATTTCGGCGCCGCCGTCGCGGGTGCGCTGGACGATGGCGTCGAGGCGGTCTTTTGGGATGAGCTCGGTGATGGGAATGCCGGCGACGGTGGAGTAGCGGGGCAGCGGAACCATGGTGTCGCCGTGACCGCCGAGGACGAAGGCTGTGACGTTCTCGACGCTGACGTTGAGTTCTTCCGCGATGAATGTCCGGAAGCGGGCGGAGTCGAGGATGCCGGCCATGCCGATGACGCGTTCGCGGTTGAAGCCGGATTGCTTGTAGGCAGCCTGGGCCATTGCGTCGAGGGGGTTGGAGACGATGATGAGGATCGCTTCCGGCGACTGGGCGACAACCTTCGCCACCACGTCGGACATGATCTTGTAGTTGGTGTTGAGCAGGTCGTCGCGGCTCATCCCGGGCTTGCGCGGGATGCCTGCGGTGATGACGACGATGTCGGAGTTGGCCGTGGCTGCGTAGTCGTTGGCGCCGATGACGCTGACGTCGCGCTTTTCGATAGGCATCGCTTCGAGCAGGTCGAGGGCCTTGCCCTGGGGGATGCCTTCGACGACGTCGATGAGGACGACGTCGGCGAGTTCCTTGGCGGCGATCCAGTGGGCCGCGGTTGCGCCTACGTTTCCGGCGCCTACGATGCTTACTTTCTTTCGCATGATTCTCCTTGTGGAGGGGTTTCCCTCAGGGGCTAAAGCCCTCGTAACGAATCGGTTTGATGTACGGGCTGAAGCCCGTACCCTTCATCAAGATGGATCAGATTCCCGGGGCTAAAGCCCCATTTCTATTGCGCGGGGTATTCAGGGGCCTGAAGGCCCCTGCTCCCTCCGTTCGAGGCGGCTGAGGTCGCCTCGTTTCAAAACAAAAGCAAAATCAGAATCAGAAGCAGAAGCAGATCCTTCACTTCGTTCAGGATGACAAGCCTTCTGGGTGGTACGCCGGCATACATCCTTTTGGGCGATTAGCCGGCTTACATATTGGCGATGATCTTTGTTGCGAATTCGGTGGTGCCTACTTTGGTGGCTCCTTCGAGCTGGCGGGCGAAGTCGTAGGTTACTGTCTTCTGCGTGATGGTCTTTTCGAGTGCGCTTTCGACTAACTTGGCGGCTTCTTTCCAGCCGAGGAATTCGAGCAGCATGACACCGGAGAGGATTACCGAGCCGGGGTTGATCATGTCTTTGTCGGCGTATTTTGGGGCGGTGCCGTGGGTGGCTTCGAAGACTGCGTAGCCGTCGCCAATGTTGGCTCCGGGAGCGATGCCGAGGCCGCCGACTTGCGCCGCAGCTGCGTCCGAAATGTAGTCGCCGTTGAGGTTTGAGGTCGCGAGGACGCTGTAGTCTTCGGGGCGGATGATGATCTGCTGGAAGATTGAGTCGGCGATGCGGTCGTTGACGAGGATCTTCTTCTTCCACTGGCCGTTGCCATGGCTGGAGCCGATGGAGTCAAGGACGGCTTTGACTTCGGCGTATACCTCGGCGCGGAAGGCATCGGTGCCGAATTCGAGGCCGGGCTCGATGAGGGCGGCGTTGGCTTCAACGGTGATGTTGGGGTTGGCTTCGACGTTGCCGAGGATCCAGCTTTCGCGCTCGGTGACGATCTGATCGCGGAACTCCTGGACTGCGACTTCGTAGCCCCACTCGCGGAAGGCGCCTTCGGTGAACTTCTGGATATTGCCTTTGTGGACCAGAGTCACCGTCTTGCGGCCGTGTTCGAGAGCTGCCTTGATGGCGGCGCGCACCAGGCGCTTGGTGCCGAAGATGGAGATGGGCTTGATGCCGACGCCGGAATCCTGGCGGACCTGCTTCTTGCCGCCTTTCAGAAGGTCGTTGTTGAGGAAATCGATGAGCTTGGCGACTTCTGCGGAGCCCTGCTTGAACTCGATGCCGGAGTAGACGTCTTCGGTGTTTTCGCGATAGAGCAGGATGTCAAGCTTTTCGGGATGCTTCACGGGCGAGGGCACGCCGCTGTAGTACTTCACGGGACGGACGCAGCTGTAGAGGTCGAGGATCTGGCGCAGGGCGACGTTGAGGGAGCGAATACCTCCGCCGACTGGCGTGGTGAGCGGCCCTTTGATGGAGACCCGGAGGTCACGGGCGGCGTTGACGCTGTCGTCGGGCAGCCAGGTATTGAACTGGCGATAAGCTTTTTCGCCGGCGAAGATTTCAAACCACTTGATGGCGCGCTTGCCGCCGTAGGCTTTTTCGACTGCGGCATCGAATACTCGCTGAGAGGCTTTCCAGATGTCGCGGCCGGTTCCGTCGCCCTCGATGAAGGGAATGATCGGGTTGTCGGGGATGGTGAACTGTCCATTTGTATATTCAATCGGCGCGCCGTCTGCCGGTAAAGCCAATCCGTTATAGCTGCTTTGCATTCCTGTGCCTGTGTCCTTTCGACGATTCTGAATGTTTTTTCATCTGTTTATGAGGGTGGAACTCGATCTGAGAGCCGAAAGTAGAGGCTATCACCCTGAATTTACGAGTGGCAATTCGGAGTGAATGAGGAGCGAGGAGGGCGGTTGTGGCGTGGGGAGGATAGATCGGGCCTTCAGCCCTTGATCACTTGTGCGCTCTCTGACCCAGGCCGTTGGCCTGGGCTGGGATGACGGCGCGCCTTTGGCGCTGGAACGCCGATGGTTTGGGTTGGGATGTTGCGCGCCGTTGGCGCTGGACTTGAACGAGTCCTGACATCGGTCGGCATTGTGAACGCTGCATCAATCCTCGTTTCTCCGCATCCAATCAGAGGTTCGTCGAAACGCCCCCTGCGATAAACTCAGTGATTGGAGCGATCGGGCGGGAGTGCGCGATTGAGCCGTGGAGAGATTGAAAAATGTCACTTGCAGCAAATCAGAAGTCACGGAAATATAAAGTCGGTCTGATTCAGATGAGCATGGGGCCTGACCCTGATGCTAACCTCGCTTCGGCGATTGCCAAGATTCGCGAGGCGGCGGAGCTGGGCGCGAATGTGATCTGCCTGCCGGAGCTTTTCCGCGCGCAGTATTTTTGCCAGCGCGAGGATACGAAGCTCTTTGATCTTGCGGAGTCGATTCCTGGGCCGAGCTCGAATGCGATCGCCGAGGCGGCGCGGGAGACGCGGACGGTGGTGATTGCTTCGCTGTTTGAGCGGCGGGCGGCGGGGCTGTATCACAACACTGCTGTGACGCTGCATACGGACGGGTCGGTGGCGGGCGTTTATCGCAAGATGCATATTCCTGACGATCCGCTGTATTACGAGAAGTATTACTTCGCTCCCGGCGACCGTGGCTTTCAAGCGGTGGATACGGCGTTTGGCCGCATTGGCACGCTGGTTTGCTGGGATCAGTGGTATCCCGAGGGCGCGCGTCTTACGGCGCTGCAGGGGGCGGAGACATTGTTTTATCCGACGGCGATTGGCTGGCATCCGGCGGAGAAGGAAGAGTTTGGCGTAGCGCAGTATGACGCCTGGCAGACCATTCAGCGCGGACATGCGATCGCCAATGGAGTGTATGTCGCGGGCGTGAACCGTGTAGGACATGAGCAGGGCGATGTGCTGGGCAACAAGGTCGAGGGGAAGGGGCTGGAGTTCTGGGGCGGGTCGTTTTTGGCCGATCCGTTTGGGCGGGTGATCGCAAAGGCTTCGCATACGGACGAGGAGATTCTGATTGCCGAGATCGATCCGGCGCTGCTGGAAGACACGCGGCGTAACTGGCCATTTCTGCGCGACCGGCGCATTGACGCGTATGGCGGGATTACCAGCCGCTTTCTCGATCCCATGCCTGTGCTGGCGGAGCTGAAGTAGCGATGGGTGATTTGGAAAGCCAAACGCCACGCGAGTTGGGCTACCGCATGCCGGCGGAGTGGGAGACGCACGAGGGAACCTGGATCGGCTGGCCGAGTAATGCCAGCGACTGGCCGGGGAAGTTCGCGGCGATTCCGTGGGTGTATGCGGAGATTGTGCGACTGTTGTCGGCTCGTGAACGAGTGCATATTCTCGTGCAAAGCGAGGCGCAGGAGAAGCGCTCGGCTGGGATTCTCAAGCGTGCCGGAGCCGCGATGGAGCGGGTTAGCTTTCATCTCTGGGCGACGGATCGCGTGTGGCTGCGGGATTCGGGGCCGATTTTCGTTAAGGATGCGGCAGGCGATCTTGCCATCACCGATTGGAAGTTCAACGCCTGGGCGAAGTATGACGACTGGAAGCTGGATGATCAGGTTCCGGCGCATGTGGCGAAGTTGCTGGGGATGAAGCGTTGGCAGCCGATGGCGGTTGGACAGCGGCTGGTGCTTGAAGGTGGCAGCATCGATGTCAACGGCGCTGGGACGCTGATTACGACCGAGGAATGCCTGCTGAGCGAGGTGCAGCAGCGCAATCCTGGGGTTTCGCGCGAACAGTTGGAGCAGGCCTTTCACGATTATCTTGGCATCGATCAGGTGTTGTGGATGGATCGCGGCGTGGCTGGCGACGATACGCATGGGCATGTGGACGATATCACTCGCTTTGTTGGGCCGTCGACGATTGTGACTGCCGTCGAGCCGAATGCTACGGATTACAATCACGAACCTCTGGCCGAGAATCTGGAGCGGCTCAAGGCTGCGCGGACGCTGGACGGGAAGCAGTTCACGATTGTTGAGTTGCCGCTGCCGAAGCCGGTGGTTTTTCGCGGGCAGCGGCTGCCGGCCAGTTATGCGAATTTCTATATCGCGAATGGGCTGGTGCTGGTGCCGACGTTTCATGATGTGAATGACCGGGCGGCGCTGGGGATTCTGGCCGATGTGTTTCCGGACCGCGAGGTGGTTGGGATTCACGCGGTGGATCTGGTCTGGGGGTTGGGGACGCTGCATTGCATGACGCAGCAGCAGCCTGCGGTTGAATAGCAATTGCTGGATTTCAGGGGCTGAAGCCCTGGCGGTGAGGCAAGGTCAATGTACGGGCTGAAGCCCGTACCCTTCATGAAGCCGGGACTCGCTCACAGAGACAGGGGACTCGACCAGGCTTTGCGAATGCATCCAAGCTGAAATGCAAGAATGATAGATAGGAATGAACGACCTCGATTATTTACAACTTGCGCTGGATGAGGCGATTGCTGCCGGGCAGGCTGGCGAGGTGCCGGTGGGCGCCATCATCGTGCGCGGCGATGAAGTGCTGGTGCGGGCGCAGAATCGCGTCTTGCGGGACAATGACCCGACCGGCCATGCCGAGGTGGTGGCGTTGCGGGCGGCGGGGCAGGCGCTGGGCAATCACCGGCTGAATGGCTGCACGATGTTTGTGACGCTGGAGCCTTGTTCGATGTGTGCCGGGGCGCTGGTGCACGCGCGGCTGGATCGCGTGGTGTATGCGACGGCCGATCCCAAGGCAGGGGCGGCGGGGTCGGTGCTTTCGGTGATTAACCATCCCCGGCTGAATCACCAGATGCAGTTGGATTCGGGGTTGCTGGCGGCGGAGTCGAGTGAGTTGCTGCGGGCTTTCTTTCGCGAGCGGCGATAGTGGCAAGAATCGTCAGCGTCATTTAGGGTTGCAAGAAATCACCGAAGAGGAATGTCCGTGAGTCAATCTTATGATGATGGCAGCGATAATCGGCAAATTACGGAGTTACGGGTCGGGATACCTATTGCAGCAGGTATGTTGTTGATTGTTATCGGCGCCGTTGAGCAGATTCACTCCAATGGGATTTGGACCATTGATCGCGGAGTTCGCCTCTTCTGCGTTCTTGCGTTTCTGACATTACTGGCATTTTATTGGCGCTTGATACGCAAAGATCTGAAGGTCTTCCATGGGCTTTGCTGTGAGGACGGTGCGATCCAAGTCGATCCGCGTGTATACCGCAGATTTCGTACCTTGATTGCAAATCTTGTTTCTCTGAATTCTTCGGTGATTATCCTTTTGATTTTGGCTTTTATCGCTGTATCGAAGCTTTAGCTTCGTGTGAGAGATCGAATGAGATCTACATCGCGCGGCCACTTGACGGCTAACTCTGCATAAGTTGCGCTGGTGTAATCGGCGAAGTCGAAGCCGGGGACTACGGAGCAGCCCAGTAAGGCTACTTTGCCGGCGCCGATGAGGCGGGTGCCTTGCCAGACGCCTGCGGGGACTAGGTGTTGGACCTGGTGGCCTGCGGCGAGGTCGGGGCCGAGGATGACGATTTTTGTTTCTCCGTTGGGCCAGAGCTGGAGCATCTCTACCGGGTCGCCGAGGTAGAAGTGGAAGAGCTCGTCCGAGCTGAGGACGTGCATTTCGGAGAAGGTGCCGGGTTCGAGCAGGTAGTAGATGGCGGTGCCCATTGCTCTGGTGCCGCGTTCCAGTTCCACGTTTCGCTCTGAGGTGTAAGTCCGGCGGAAGTAGCCGCCTTCTACGGGATGTGCTTCGAGTTTGAGCAGGGTTTTGATTTCTTGTGCGGTCATTTGGTTATGGTAGAGGATCGTCGTTGTCTGAGAGTAGGTCGGGCCTTCAGCCCTCTCTTTCCTTATCTGGTCTGCTACCCAGGCCGATGGCCTGGGCTGGGATGGTTCGCGCCTTTGGCGCTGCGGCTTTGTGTGCTTTTGGCGTTACAGCCTTGTATGCGCCTTTGGCGGGGCAGCTTTGTGCGGGTCTTTGGCGCTGCGGCTTTGTGTGCGCTTTTTGTCGCTGCAGGCTTGTGCTTTCGTCTCAAGTCTTAAACAGATACTATGAAAATATGCAGGTACTCATGTATTCCGCCCGC
>Ga0209166_10003868_pt1 | contig 10653 bp, 11 predicted proteins | sample Coa_R1_3_FD_187151 | JGI IMG/M metagenome (GOLD analysis project Ga0209166, IMG submission 187151) | Surface soil microbial communities from Centralia Pennsylvania, which are recovering from an underground coalmine fire - Coalmine... | ecosystem: Environmental > Terrestrial > Soil >... | reverse complement strand
AACGAGCTCGGACAGGCCCCAGCGCCCCATGCCGGTGTCGAGCTTCAGGTGCACGCGAATCCCGTCGGGCAGCTCGCCGGTCGAGAGGACGAGCTCGAGATCGGCGTCGCGTGCGAGTGCGGTCTCGAGGTTCCCTGCCGGGCCGAACACGACGATGCGCACGCCGGCGAACTCCGGCCGCAGCTCGAGCGCCTCGGGAACGGTGGCGACGCACAACGCCGTCGCGCCCGCGGAGAGTGCCGCCCCGGCGACGTCGACGGCGCCGTGCCCGTAGCCGTTCGCCTTCACGACTGCCCACAGCTCCGCGCTGCCCGCTGCACGCCGTAGCGTCTGCACGTTGCGGCGCAGCGCACCGAGGTCGATCCGCAGCTCCGATCTCATGCGAGTGCGCGCGGAAGCGCGTCGAGCAGGTCGCTTGCCACGAGGCCCGCACGTTGCGGCGCTTCGACCGATGCACGCTGCTCCGCTGCGGACGCGGCGGCGGTCGCGAGCTGCGGCTCCATTCCTTTCGCGAGGAACGCTGCGACGATGCCGGTGAGGACGTCGCCGGTGCCGGCGGTCGCGAGCGACGGAAGCCCCAGCGCGGAGACCAGGACGCCTGCGCCGGGCGCGGCGACGAGTGAGTCTGCGCCCTTGAGCAACACGACGCACCCGAAGCGCTCGGCCGCCTCGCGCACCGACGCGAGCCGATGCGCCGCAATCTCCTTCGATGGCTTCCCAAGCAGGCGGCCGAGCTCGCCCTCGTGCGGCGTGAGCACGCGGGGCGCGGGCCAGTCGCCTGGCTCGAGCTCGAAGAGCGCGTCCGCGTCGACGACGACGGGCAGCTCGAGCTCGGCGAGCAGACGACGCACGAGCGCCTGCGGCCCCGGGCCACGCCCGAGGCCCGGCCCGAGCGCGACCGCGTTCGCCTTCGCGGCGAGCGCGAGGACGACGTCGGCGGCGGCTTCCGTCACAACCCCACCATCGTCCGGCAGCGGCCGCTTCACCGCCTCGACGATGCGGCGCTCGAACACCGGCAGCGTCGAGTCCGGAACGGCCAGCGTGACGTAGCCCGCGTCGGCGCGCAGCGCCGCCATGGCCGTGAGCGACGGTGCGCCGGTGAGGCCGCGCGAGCCGCCGACGACGAGGACGTGTCCCGCGGTGTACTTGTTGTCCTCGGGACCGCGGCGCGGAACCGAGCGCAGGAGCTCGGTGGTGACGAGCCGGTCGCGCGTCTGCGCGCGCTCGAGTCCGATGTCGGCGACGTGCACCTCGCCGGCGTGAAAGCGGCCCGGCGCGACGATGAGCCCGACCTTGCGGCCGTGGAACGTGACGCTCGCGGTCGCGCGGACCGCAGCGCCCGCGATCTCGCCCGTCGACGCGTCGACGCCCGACGGGAGGTCGACGGCGAGCACGGGAACGTCGGCGGCGTTGATGCGCTCGATGAGCGCCGCAGCTTCCGGTCGCGGCTCACCGTGGAAGCCGGTTCCGAACAGCGCGTCGACGAGCGCGTCGGGCTCGCCGAGATCGGTCTCTCCGGCCTGCGCGTCGACGATGTGCACGTTCTTGCCGGCTTCCTCGAGGCGGCGCGCGACGACGCGGCCGTCGCCGCCGTTGGAGCCGCCGCCGCACACGATCGTCCACCGCGCGGCGTGCGGGAAGCTGTTGAGGGCGACAAGCGCCGCCTGCGAGCCGGCCCGCTCCATCAGCTCCTCCATCGAGCCGGGGTAGCGCGCCTCCGCGGCGCGCATCTCGTCGGCCGTGTACAGCGGCTCGAATTCAGCCACGCTGAGGCTCCTGGCTTGTCGCTGGCAAGCAAGACAAGCGAGCGAGGCGAGGACAGTACATCGCGTACGGCCGAGCCGAGCGAGCGCAGTATCGCGCAGCCAGCGGCAAGAGCGCGTCGCGGAGGCCGGCTCCGCCGGCCGGGAGCGGCGCGCGGCCAGGCGCCTCAGCCATGCTCGACGACGGCGACGGCCTGCGCGAGCTCGCGAGAGTGCGTCATGGAGAGGTCGATCTCGCGGGCGCCGCGGCTCTCCGCCCAAGCGGCGACGCGCCCCGACAGTCGCACCGACGGCTTCGGGCGACCGACGATCTCGATGTCCTTCCACGCGAACGCACGCGCGACGCCGAAGCCGAGCGCCTTTCCGACCGCCTCCTTGCCCGCGAAGCGGCCGGCGTAGCTCTGCGCCGGATTCGCGCGCGACTCGCAGTACGCCTGCTCGGCAGGCGTGAAGCAGCGGTCGCGGAACTGCACGTAACGCTCGAGCGAGCGGCGCACACGGGCGATCTCGATCAAGTCGGTGCCGACGTGGATCACCGGTGCTCCTCGAGCCAGTCGGGGAGATGCGCGAGCGACGAGACGATCCCGTCCGGCTGCTTCCGTGCGCGCTCGACCTCGTCCGGGCGGAACTTCCCGGTGCGCACGAGAACGGTCTGCATGCCGATGCCCTGCGCGCCGACGATGTCGCTCTCGAGATCGTCGCCCACCATCCACGTCATCTTCGGGTCGGCGTCGAGCGCTTCGCATGCTGCTTCGAAATACGACGCGCTCGGCTTGCCGAGCACAACCGCCTCTGTGTCGGCTGCGTACTCGAGCCCGGCAACGAAAGCACCCGAGTCGAGCATCGGCCCGCGCTTGGTCTGCCACCAGCGGTTGCGGTGGAGGCAGTAGAGCTCGGCGCCGAGCTCGATCTCGGAGAACGCACGCGCGAGATTCATGTACGAGAAGACGAGGTTCGTCTCGGGCGTCTCGTCGGCGCCGCCGATCAGCACGGCGTCCGCCCCTTCGCCGACGAGCTCGATGCCCTCGAGATCGCCGACGAGCGCGTGCATCGTCAGCGCGAGCACGCGCTTTCCCTTCAGGGCGCGCACGGCCGCGTCGGCGGTCGTCTGCACCTCGTCGTCGTCGAGCTCGATCCCGAAGGTGCGGAGGTCCTCCGCGAGCTGGGCCCTGGAGCGCGTGGTCGAATTCGTGACGAACCGCAGCCGGTGGCCGTCCCCGCGCAGCCGGGCCACGGCCTCCGCGGCGCCGGGAATCGGCTCGCCGGAGACGTGCAGGACGCCGTCGACATCGAGGAGAATCGCTGCCATGAACGGTTCCGAGTCTATTCGCGTCACCCGAACGGTGACCGTGCCGCTCGCGGAGATCGAGCTGCGCACGTCGCGTTCGAGCGGACCCGGCGGCCAGCACGCGCAGAAGTCGGAGACGCGCGTCGAGGCGGTATTCGACGTCGAGGCGTCCTCCGCGCTCTCCGACCGGCAAAAGCAGCGCGTGCTCGCGAAGGCGGGACCGGTGCTGCGCGCGGTCGCGCAGGACGAGCGCAGCCAGGCGCGCAACAAGGAGCTCGCCGTCGAGCGACTGACAGACGCGTTGCGGGAGGCGCTCTACGTCCCTCGCGCCCGCAAGGCGACGAAGCCGAGCGCAGCCGCGCGTCAGCGGCGGCTGGAGGACAAGAAGCGGCGCGCGGAGACGAAGCGCCTCCGCCGGCCCCCGACCTAGCTACTCGACGGTGACTGTCTTTGCCAGGTTGCGGGGCTGGTCGACGTTCAGCCCGCGCAGGCGCGCGATCTTGTAGGCGAGCAGCTGCAGCGGCACCACCGCGAGCGCGGCCTGCAGGAACGCGGGCGTGCGCGGCACATAGATGACGTCGTCGGCGTGATGCTGGATGTCCTCGTTTCCGTCCGTCGCGATGGCGATCACGTGCGCGCCGCGCGCTCGGGTCTCCTGGATGTTCGAGACGATCTTGTCGTAGACGTGGATGTTCGTCGCGACAACGACGACTGGCGTGCCCTCCTCGAGCAGCGCGATCGGCCCGTGCTTCATCTCGCCCGCTGAGTAGGCGTCGGTCGGGATGTACGAGATCTCCTTCAGCTTCAGCGCGCCCTCGAGCGCCACCGGTAGCCCGATGTGGCGTCCGAGGTAGAGGAAGAACTGCTTGTCGTGGAAACGCTGCGCAATCGAGTCGATCGGGTGGTCGGCATCGAGGAACGACTGCATCTTCCCCGGCAATTCGTGCACCTGATCGAGGATGAAGTCGATCTCGTCCGGGGGCAGCGTGTTCCGGATCTGCGCGAGCTTGAGCGCGATGAGGTAGAGAAGCGAGATCTGCGCAGTGAACGTCTTCGACGCCGCGACGCCCACTTCGAGCCCGCAGCGCGTGTAGATCGACGACTCCGCCTCGCGCGTGATCTGCGTGCCCATCTGGTTCGTGATCGCGAGCGTGCGCGCTCCGCGCTCCCGCGCAAGCTTGACCGCGTTGACGGTGTCGCGCGTCTCGCCCGACTGCGAGATCCCGATGACGAGCGTGTCCTTCGAGAGGACGGGGTTCCGATAGATCCACTCGCTCGCGATGTCGGGCTCGACCGGGACGCGCGCCCACTCCTCGATGACATAGCGGCCGGCAACGGCGGCGTGGTACGCCGTTCCGCAGGCGACGAGCACGATCCGGCGCAGGTTCTGGATCTCGACCTCCGTCATCGCGAGCGCCTCGAGCACGAGGTCGTGGCCGCGAACGCGGTCGCCGATCGTCTCGCGGACCGCCTCGGGCTGCTCGTAGATCTCCTTGAGCATGAACGTCTCGAAGCCGCCCTTCTCTGCGACTTCCTGGTCCCAAGGAACCTCCTCGGCTTCGCGTGCAACGTTCTCGCCGTCGACGAAGAAGCGCGCGCCCGCCGGCGTGATCTCGACGATCTCGCCGTCTGACGGGAAGTGCACGAGCTTCGTCTCGGCGAGAAACGCGGCGACGGACGACGCGATGAACGCCTCGTCTTGGCCGACGCCGACCACGAGCGGCGTCTCACAGCGCACGCCGACGAGCAGGTCGGGATGGTCGTGGTGGATGGCGACGATCGAGAAGTGGCCCTCGAGCTGCGGGTACACGCGGACGAGCGCCTGTGCGAGATCGCCGTCGTATTCGCGCTCGAGCATGTGGACGACCACTTCCGCATCGGTCTCGGAGCGGAACGTGTGCCCTTCGGCGACCAGCTGCTCCTTGAGCTCGCGGTAGTTCTCGACGATCCCGTTGAGCACGATCGCGAGCTTCGAGCCGTCGCAGCCGGTGAGCGGGTGCGCGTTGCGCTCGGTGACGGCGCCGTGGGTCGCCCAGCGCGTGTGCCCGAGCCCGTGCTTGGACGTCGACCCGTTCGACCCCGCGGCCTGCGCGAGGTTCTCGAGATTGCCGACCGCGCGCACGTACTCGAGCCCCTTCGACTCGCGCAGCGCGATGCCCGCGGAGTCATACCCGCGGTATTCGAGGCGCCGCAACCCCTCGAGCAGGAGCGGCTTCGCCTCTCTTGTGCCGACGTATCCGATGATCCCGCACATAGGCGTCCCAGAAAGAGAACGAGCCCGGCTTCGAGATCGATCCGCGTCGTCGCGGGGCGATCAGCCGAGCTCTTCGTTGACGAGCGCTTCGATCCTACCACAGAGAGCTTCGGATTCCTCCTCCGTGGCCGACTCCGCGAGGATGCGGACGACCGGCTCGGTGCCCGACGGGCGCACGAGGACGCGCGCGTCGCCGTTCAGCTCGCGGTTCACTTCGTCGATCTTCTCGACGAGTGACGCGGGCAGCGGCCCACGCCCCGCTCGGGGAACATTTCGCTTGGCCTGCGGGAAGCGCTCCATCGCAGCGGCCGCGTTCGCAAGCGTGCGCCCGCGCAGCGCGCCGCAAAGAAGCAACGCCGCAGCGAGGCCGTCACCGGTGACGTGATCGCGCAGATAGATGATGTGCCCGGACTGTTCGCCGCCGAGTACCCCGCCTTCGCGGTACAGCGCTTCGAGCACGTAACGGTCGCCGACGTCGGTCGTCACGACTCGCACGCCGTGCTCCGCCATGAGCTTGTGGAAGCCGAGGTTCGCCATCGTCGTCACCGCGACGACGTCCACCTCGAGATCGAGGGCGAGGATCGCCACGATCTGGTCGCCGTCGAGCGCGCCGCCGTCCGCGTCGACCGCGAGCATGCGATCGCCGTCGCCGTCGAACGCGACGCCGAGATCGAACTGCCCGCTCGTCACGAGCTGCTGTAGCGCGGCGAGGTCGGTGGCGCCGCAGCCGACGTTGATGTTGGTGCCGTCCGGCTCGTTGCCGATCGCCTCGACGTACGCGCCGAGCTGCGCGAATGCCTCGGGCGCGATGCCCGCGTATGCGCCGTTCGCGCAGTCGACCGCGATGCGCAGCCCGGAGAGATCGGTCGCGAAACGGTCGAGCACGTGCTCGAGGTAGCTCTCTGCGGCGATGTCGACGCGCGCAATGTCGCCGCCACCCGGAGCGGGCGCGTCGAGCAGCGCTTCGATCTCCTCCTCGGCCGCGTCGGTGAGCTTGCGCCCGGTCCCGTCGAAGAACTTGACGCCGTTGTACTCCGGCGGGTTGTGCGACGCCGAGATGACGACGCCGAGGTCGAGCCGCAGCAGCGCAACGGCGGGAGTCGGAACGACACCCGCGACGACCGCTGTGCCACCTGCTGACGCGACGCCGCGCGCGAACGCCTCCTCGAGCTCCTCGCCGGAGGCGCGCGTGTCACGGCCGATGAAGACGCGGCCGCCGCCCGCCCACAGCGCCGACGCTTTGCCGAGCTGCTCGACAAGCTCGGGCGTGACGAACTCGCCCACGATTCCGCGGACACCGTCGGTGCCGAAGTAGGACCGCGCCACGAGGCGCGAGGCTAGCGGAGACGCCGAATGAATCGGCGTCTCCTCTTCTGGTTCGGCGTCGGCGAGCCGACGCCTTAGCGCTTGGAGAACTGCGGAGCCTTGCGCGCCTTGTGCAGGCCGGCCTTCTTGCGCTCCACCTGGCGCGCGTCGCGCGTGAGATAGCCCTCGCGCTTGAGTGGAATGCGCAGCTCCGGGTTCGCCTCGACGAGCGCGCGGGCGACTCCGTGCCGCACGGCACCGGCCTGCCCGGTGAGCCCGCCGCCCTGCACGCGCACGCGCAGGTCGTACTGGCCCTCGACTCCGGCGGTCTTCAGCGGTGACGTCGCGATCGTCTGCCACACCGTCCGCGGGAAGTACTCCTCGATCGTGCGACCGTTGACCCACGTCGCACCCGTGCCGGGCCGCAGGATGACGCGCGCGACCGACGTCTTGCGCTTGCCGGTGCCGCGGTACTGCGCCTGCTGGCTCACTGCTCGACCTCGAGCGGCTTCGGGTTCTGCGACTCGTGCGGATGCTCGGGGCCTGCATAGACCTTCAGCTTCGTGAGCTGCTGGCGTGCGAGCCGGTTCTTCGGAAGCATGCCGCGCACCGCGGTGCGCAGAACCTCGGTCGGGCGCCGCTCGAGCTGCTCGCGCAGCGTGCGGCTCCGCAGCCCACCCGGATAGCCCGAGTGGCGGTAGTAGCGCTTCTGGTCGAGCTTGTTGCCGGTCACCGCGATCTTCTCCGCGTTGACGACGACGACGAAGTCGCCCGTGTCGACATGCGGAGTGAACTGCGGCTTGCGCTTGCCGCGCAATGTGTCGGCGATCTGGGTCGCGAGACGGCCCAGGGTCTTCCCCTCGGCGTCGACGAGGTACCAGTCGCGTGCGACCTCTCCCGGCTTGGCGCTGTACGTGGTCTGAGTCATAAGGACGGCGCGGGACGAGCCGCGCCGGGGCCGGATTGTAGCTAAGAAACGGTGGCGGGCCGGAGCGCGGGACGAGCCGCAAGCCAGATGGCGGGGAGCGCGGCGAGAGCAGCCGCCGAGAGGGCGAGCGCGACGACACCGGAGCCGCTGTAGACGAGGCCGCCGAGCAGGGCAAGCGCGGCGGCGGTGAGGCTCGAGCAGAGGTCGGTGAACCCGACGAGCCGTCCGCGCTCCGACGGCGCGCTCAGCGAGACGAGCTCGGTCGTCGCCGCGACGTACGAGAAGCTCCAGCCGAGACCGAGCCCGAGGAGCGCGAGGCTCATCCCGCCGACACCGCCGAACCACACGAGCGCCGCGTTCGAGACGGTCATGAGCGCGAGGCCGCCGACGAGCGCGCGCTGGCGGCCCATGCGGTCGATGAGGTCGCCGACGACGAGTACGAGCCCGTACATGCCGACGATGTGGATGCTGATCATCGTGAACACGTCGCCTTCGTGGTGGCCACGCCCGATCGCGACGTAGCCGGCGAGGTTCATCACACCCGCCATGACGGAGAAGCTCGCGACCGCGGCGAGCAGCGCCGCGACGACACCGGGGCGGCGCAGGATCTCGCGCAACGGGACGGCCGGGCCGGAGTCGTCGCGCTCGGCCGGATACCACGTCGAGATCTCCTTCGGATCCGGACGCACGAGCGACGAGATGACGTAGCCCGCGACCATGAAGGGAATGCCGAGCAGCCACGGCGCGACGAGCCCGTGCGCGGTGGGCGTGCGATGCGCGAACAGCGGGCCGAACAGCACCGGCCCCCAGATCGCACCCGAGACCGCGCCGAAGAGCACGAGCGAGACGCCGCGCGCGCGCCGTTCGGGCGGGAACATCTCCGCCGCCGCGGCGCGCGACAGCAACACGATCGAGCCGGCCGAGCCGACGAGCGCGAGCCCGAGCGACACGATCGTCGCCGACGTGAGCGCGCAGCCGCCCGCGACGACGCCGCACCCCGCAGCGCCGATCACGAACGCTCCACGGATGACCGGCATGCGTCCCACGCGGTCCATCAGGCGCCCGGCGGGAGCGACGCTCAGACCGCCCGCCGTGAGGAAGATGGCCGGGCCGAGCCCGAGCACGCCCTTGATGCCGGTGACGGCGACGAGCGTCAGCGAGCTGAGCGCCGCCGCCAGCTGGAACATCCCCGAGTTGCAGATGAGCGACGCCGCGAGCAGGAAGGCGTTGCGTTTGACCTCCGGCGGAAACGTCACGCCGGGGCCAGGTTCCAGTCGTTGACCCGGCACTAGATCACTCCCAACGGCAGGAACCTGGCCCCGGTCAACATCCAAGAACTCTACGCGCGAGGCCGGCGGCGAATTCCCGCGCGCCGCCGTGCGCGGGATGGCGGACGTACGGCGCGTCGAGCACTTCGGCGGCGAGCCGGCCGACGGCGACGACGCGGCGGCCGCGGGTCAGCTCGCGGAGGAACGGGCGCGACGCCTCGACCTCCGCGCGCGTCGGCCGGCGGTTCGACCGCTCCGTGCCGGGATGCGTCGGCACGACGTTCCAGAGCAGCACGTCATCCTCGATTCCGAGCTCGCGCAGGACGCGATGCACGATCGTCGCCGACGCCTCGCTCGGCCCGCTGCCGCTCAGCTGCCGCTCCGACGTGAACGCGATCCCGCTCACGCGTGCGCCGCGATAGCCGGCCGCCTCGCCGACGATGATCGTCGCCGCGTCGCGATCGAGATGCGCGCGCAGCCGCTCCCGGCGTAGCTCCGAATCGGCGTACTGGTTGTACGTCGCGCCGATCTGCGCCGCGGCGAGGTCAGCCGTAAACGATGAGCTCGAGCAGCGATCCATCCGGATCGCGAAAGTACAAGCTCGTGCCGGTACCGCGCGCGCCGATGCGCTCGGTCGGGCCTTCGATCACCTCGACGCCGTGCGCGGCCAGGTGCGCCTGCGCCTCTTCGACCGTGCCGTCCCAGCGGAGGCACAGGTCGCTGTTCCCCGGCCGCACCGGGTCGACCGCGCGCGGCGACGCGGTGTTGCCGGGACCGTGGATGTTGAGCTGGGCGCCGCCGGGGAGTCGATAGCCGATGCGCCCATACGTCAGGTCGATCACCTCGGCGCCGAGGACGTCGCGGTAGAACGCGGTCGAGCGGTCGTAGTCCGTGACGGCGACGACGACGTGATCGAGGGCGGCGATCCCCATGGGACGTCTCAACGCCTACCGGCGCGCGCTATTCCCACTCGATCGTGGCCGGCGGCTTCGACGTGACGTCGAGCACGACGCGGTTCACGCCGGGGATCTCGTTCACGATGCGCGACGAGATCGTCTCGATCAAGTCGTACGGCAGGCGCGCCCAATCGGCGGTCATCGCGTCGTCGCTCGTCACCGCACGGATGACGGCGGGATAGCCGTACGTGCGCTCGTCGCCCTGCACTCCGACGGAGCGAATCGCGGGCAACACGACGAACGACTGCCACAGCTCGCGATACAGGCCGGCGCGCCGCACCTCATCCTGCAGGATCGCGTCCGCCTCGCGCAGGATCTCGAGGCGCTCCGCAGTGACCGCGCCGATGACGCGGATTGCGAGGCCCGGCCCGGGGAAGGGCTGACGCCAGACCATGCGCTCGGGCATGCCGAGCTCCTCGCCGACGCGGCGCACCTCGTCCTTGAAGAGCAGACGTAGCGGCTCGACGAGCTTCATCTCCATGTCGTCGGGCAGCCCGCCGACGTTGTGGTGCGACTTGATCGTCGCGGCGACGCCCTCGGTGCCGCCGGACTCGATCACGTCGCTGTACAGCGTCCCCTGCACGAGCCACTTCACGTTGCCGAGCTTGCGCGCCTCCTCCTCGAAGACGCGAATGAACTCGCGGCCGATGATCTTGCGCTTCAGCTCCGGCTCTTCGACGTCGGCGAGCAGGTCGAGGAAGCGGTCCTGCGCCTGCACGTGCACGAGCGGAACGTGGAAGTGGTCGCTGAACGTCTCGACCACTTGCTCGGCCTCGTTCTTGCGCAGCAGACCGTGGTCGACGAAGACGCACGTGAGCTGGTCGCCGACCGCCTTGTGCACGAGCAGCGCCGCGACGGCGGAATCGACGCCGCCGGAGAGCACGCACAACA
>Ga0209166_10003864_pt1 | contig 10657 bp, 4 predicted proteins | sample Coa_R1_3_FD_187151 | JGI IMG/M metagenome (GOLD analysis project Ga0209166, IMG submission 187151) | Surface soil microbial communities from Centralia Pennsylvania, which are recovering from an underground coalmine fire - Coalmine... | ecosystem: Environmental > Terrestrial > Soil > Unclassified... | reverse complement strand
ATAAATCCAAACAACCATGGCGTGGTGGACCAACCCAATACAAATATCCAAAGCGACTTGGGATTTTCTGTGGGCGGACCGGTGTTTTTGCCCAAACTGTACGACGGGAGAAACAAGACCTTCTGGTTCTTCAGCTACGATAGGTACAGGCAGTCCTTCGTACCCAACGTGGTCACCCTGCCTACGCAGGCGGAACTTGGCGGCGATTTCAGCGGCTTGGTCAACCCGAACAATAACAACGCCCCCATACCCATTTTCGTCCCCACCAGCTGGGCCTCCAACCCGTCGCTTATACCTGCGGGTTGCGCGATTCCCGGCTTTGCCTCCCCGCAAGCAGCGGCGGGATTTCAGTTTCCCGGAAACAAAATTCCGACCAGTTGTTTCAGTCAGGTATCGGCAGGCCTACTAAAGCAGTTCCCCCTCCCAACGCCCACCAGCGGGGCGGTAGTCAGTAACTATACCCCGTCCACCACATCCCTGAATCTTCAAACAGACTTCAGCGTCAATATTGACCATAACTTGACCTCCAAGCAGGCCATCCACGGCCTTTACTGGCGCCAGTTTTTCCCGTCACCGAATAATGGTGATTGGGTAAATAGCCCGCTGAGTAATGAAAACATTACCACCATCTTAGGACGGGGCATGGATATCACTTACTCTAACGCAATCAGTTCCCATATGGTGTTGACCGGTGGTTTTCTGTATGTCTATCAGGGCAACGACTTTTTGCCGCCACACCTGCTCTCAAGCCCTATCACCCCGGTTCCGCCTTCGGGATTAGCACAGCCCCTCACTTTTCCAAGCATTAGTTTTAATGGCGGCGGATGGGAGCCACAAAGCTGGGGACCTGGGAACGGCCTGTCATCCACCATTAATCACAAAACGGGATACTCATTCCTGACTAACTTGCTCTACCAACGGGGTCGGCACACTATGAACATCGGTGCGGATATCCGGAAGACACATCAGGATGACTTCGAATGCGGCGGCTCTGGCGGCCAGCCCGGTTGCTCGGGACTACTGAATTTTACCTCCGACATCACGGCAAACCCGAATGAGCAAGCTAGTATCTGCGGGAGTAATCCAAACTGTGTTAGCACACCCGGCACAAACACGGGAAATGGGTTCGCGAGCTTCTTGCTCGGCGATGTCACTACGGGCGGCAGAGGTGGTGCTGGTAACACCAATCTGAGAAACACCTATGTGGCGCCCTATTTCCAGGATGATGTTCAGATCAAGCCGAGCCTGAAGGTCAACTGGGGTATACGCTGGGATTTGGCATTTCCCTTCACGAATGATTTCAAAACGAACCAGCTTACGTTCTTCGATCCTAACGCGGCAAACACCGCCGAGATCAATCCTCTAACCGGTAAGCCGCTCCTGGGGGCTATGGCGGAGTTGGGAACGTGTCCTACATGTAGTGGCTGGAGTACTCAATACATGGACTGGCACCATTTCAGCCCCCGCGTTGGATTTACGTATCAGTTGAACAGCAAGACCGTGTTGCTGGGCGGCGTGTCCTTTTATTGGTTGGATACTGGGTCCTTCGAATATGGCGTCAATAAGGTTGCAGTGAACTACGGAAATAACCTGAATGGAGTTGTGTCGATTGGCCAGCCTGGACCGCAGATTCCCGGCTTTGGTCAATGGGATACAAATCAGCTCCCCCCGCTACCAGCGGTTGGTTTCAGTCCAAACTTTTTCAACGGTACGTCTATTACGGGTTTCGCACAGGTTCACGAGCTGCCCCGGCAGGTCAACCAGGCTTATGATGAGCAACTTGTACTGGGTGTTCAGCGCGAGTTGCCTTGGAACATGTTCCTTTCCGTGTCTGGGGTACACACGCATGATCTCCACTTGCCGGCTACTTTGCATTCTGGACAACAGTCACTTAATTACAGCTTCGTGAAGTCAGTTTGCGCACAAGGTCCCACCGTCACCACGACTCTCGACTGTGTCCTGGCCCAGCCTTGGACGTCTGCAGCCGCCCAGGCACAAATGGCCACCCAGGGCACCTTCGGTGCGGTGACTTATCCAGCGGGCACTTGCGGGGGAAACACAGCACCTGTCACGTACCTTGCCCCTTACAACAATTTTTGCCAAGAACAGGGTACTGGAACTCCCCTCTTCGTGGCAGAACTTCCCTATCCGCATATGCCGTTTGTGACCAACAACTTTGATACTTCAGGGGCGGATAAGTACAATGCCCTTCAGGTGAGCCTGCAGAAGCGCACCGGCAACGGGTTAACCTTCTTAGTGTCTTATACCCTTTCGAGGTATTTAACCAATACAGACAGCGGTTTCTCGACCTTCAACTTCAGAGGTCTGAACCCAGCCAACCCTAACGCTGAATGGTCCGTGGGTAGTAATGACCAGACTCACGTGCTCACTCTGGCAGGGGTCTATGAACTGCCGATTGGCCCCGGAAAGAAATTCTTGAACCAGGGTGGCACGGTCAGAAAGAATTTGCTCGGCGGTTGGAAGATCTCCATGGTCGACTACTACGAAAGCGGAGTACCCCTCCAGACATTCGCTTGCGCAGACCAGTTCGATTGCGACCCCGTAATTGGCAACATCTTTGTGGGCAACCGGCCGAACCTTGTCTCATCGAATTTTGCGATTAACTGGAACAACTATTACAAGGGGCAGCCCGTAATCAATACCGCAGCGTTTGCCTTTCCGGGAGCCTGGACGATTGGAAACGGGGCGCCACTGTATAATACGCTGCGGGCGCCGCCGTACCTGGATGAAGACGTGTCACTCTCCAAGAGATTGTTCTTTGGCGAGCGGTTCAGCGGCGACCTGACCATTCAATTCTACAATGTGCTCAATCGGATGTTACTGAACAACGGTCCCGCCAACGGAGCTGGCTTAAATTGCTGGCATGGCAACATAACGTCTCCGGGTTTTGGCACAGCCTTCAACTCGCCAACGACTCCATGTCAAGGTAACCAACCCAGGACAGGGCAGATCCAATTCAGGGTCTACTTCTAATCGGGCTAGGCGGCCAAAGACTGTAGACTTTGGCTCTCTGAATATTCTAAAGTCGGGGCATCGGGTGTGACGCTTTGCCAATGCAAGGCGTCATATCCAGAGGGCCCCGGCTTTGCCTTTTGTGGAGGCGCGATGAACCCGCAGACGAAGTTCCTTCTCGATTGGAAAATTCTCCCAACGCCACCTGCACTTCTTTCCGTACTGCTTCTTGCAACAACTCTTGTTTGGGCCGGAGACAAGCCTTGGAAATCGAAGCCGTTCCAGCAATGGGACGAAAAAGAGCTTCAAATCATCCTCACGGATTCACCCTGGGTGCGGACAACTACGATCCAGCGCACCTGGTTTCCGGTTTCGGAGAAGGACGTTGCACCGGACCCGCAGATCAGCGGCGGCGTGAGACAGATGCCCTCCGGGGGCAGCCAAGTTGGAGGAATCGCAACCGCTCCGATACGAGCCGGCGAGGGCTCGTTGAGGGAGCTGAACGTTTATATTTATTGGCAATCATCGCGCGTGATGCGCGCCGCCACGGCACGTCAGGCTGTTCTGCACGGCGAAAAGGTCGACCTCGAAAAATATGCTAGCGAGCCCCAGAGCGAATATCAGATTATTCTGCGCATGGAGGACATGAGCCCCTTCGTGCAGCATAACGAAGAATTTTTCCAGGGCAACGCATTTCTTCAGATGAAAAAGGGCAAAAGCAAGATCTCCCCCAGCCATGTCGTCTATGAAGGCAACCAGAAGGGACAGATTCAGGACGCTGTCTTTTTCTTTCCTAAAACGGGCCCTTCCGGCGCTCCCGCGATCTCCGGCGACGAGACGGACGTGCAGTTTTCTTGCAAGATTGCGGACTCGACGCTGCGCGCGGATTTCAAGCCGCGGGAGATGGTGGATCAGTCCGGCCCTGCTTTGTGATGGCGTGTGCCGGCTGTTTTCCTTTTGGGAACTGAGCGGCCACCATCCTATAATCACAGAGAGGGATTTTCGGTGTCCTCTGTTCCGTTTGTCGTAAATCGCAGCAGTTTTGCTCTGCGCATTCTCTCATTCTGGGCCTCTCGCTTTGGGAAGGGCAGTGCCTCCGGAATTTGTGCTTTTCTTTGCCTCCCTTTTCTCACATGTTTCCTTTGCTTCCTGCATGGTCCAGCGGCAAGAGCGCACAATTCTCCGGACAGTGCGCAGCAGGGCCCGTCTTCTACGAAGCTATCTAGCGCGGCCCAGACGAACGCCGGTCCAGCCGTTGCCGAAAATACAGTCAAGCCTGCCCAATCTCCCACGCCAGATCCCGCGCTCGCTCCAGCGAGATTGTTCTTGCAACGAGGACTGCTGAGCGAGGCCGAAGCTTTCATAAGAAACTATTTGCAGGCGCACGCGGACTCGGCGGATGCGCATTTCTTGCTTGGTTTCATCTTGTTCAGGGAGGTCCAGCAAAAATGGCTGGAAGCAGGGGAAAAAGACAACGAAGCCTTGCGCTACAACAGCGGAGATTTGAGCGGCTCGCTGGTTGCGTATCGCGATGCGAAGGTTAAAGAATCGCTCGCAGAATTTACGGCCGGAGCAAAGTTTCACGTCCCGAACGCGTTTGATCTGAAAATCGTGGGCCTCGACTATATCCTGCTCAAGGATCACATAGACGCCGACCATTGGCTCACGCGGTCGCTCCAATGGGATCCTCGCGACGCGCAGGCTTGGTACTACTTGGGGCGCACAAAATACAGCGAGAGCCAGTTTCGGGAGGCGATTGAAGACTTTGCGCGGTGCTTAAGACTGGAGCCGAGGAACATCCAGGCGGAAAACAACGTGGGATTATCTTACGAGGCCCTCGGCCAGCCGGACCAGGCCATCCAAGCCTTCAACAACGCTATTGCCTGGGAAGTTGAAAGCCCGGCCAAAGACCCTGAGCCGTTCATTGAGCTGGCTCACCTTTACCTGAACCAAAATCAACCGGAAAAAGCAGTGCCCTATCTCTTGCAGGCTATCGCCATTTTCCCGAGGGTATCCAAAGCGCATGAGACACTAGGAAAAGCCTACTCCCTTCTACATCGGCTCCCCGAGGCCCAGGCTGAACTGCAAAAGGCCGTTGCGCTCGATCCGGAAGCGGCTTCATTGCAGTGCATGCTGGGCCAGATCTATCGGCAAGAAGGAATGATCTCGGAAGCCAAGGCTAAATTCGACCGCTGCGCCGCGCTGCAGGAAAGGCAATCCGCAAGCCCTTCAGGAACGGAATAGTCAACAAAACGGTGCGCAACAGCTCCCCCGCAGACGTCTAATTGGGCGGGCGCAACCGTGCTAGCGCGCAATGTTGGGCGGGGCTTGGATGACAGCAGGTCGAACTCAATGCACCTGCATGTCATCTGCGTCTTCCCATTGCAAGCTATTGATACAACGAATATTTAGTTGAAATTATTCCCAGAAAAGATAAGGCCAGTAATGGCGAGACTCACGACGGCGGTCAGGCGAGCGCGCCACTACGACGCGGTGCTAGATCAGTGGTGAATGCCCTTGCCCTCGATGATGGTTATGATGCGGTCGACGGCGGGGACGAGAACTTGCTCCACAACTCCGTCGGGCCAATGGATTTCCAACTTGTCGATCTTGGTGGCGGAGCCCAAGCCGAAGTGGAGGCGAAGGTCGGAACTGGAGGCATAGCTGCCGCCGCTGAAGGCGTCAGCGCGCTGGCGGATTCCTCCGGTGGTCAAGAACACTTTGGCGCCGATGGCATCATGGGGGCTCTTGGGACCGCCGATGAGTTTCAAGGTCAGCCAGTGGTTGGCGTTCTTGACCATGTTTCGAAGCAGGGTAGGAGGCGAGTCCATATTGTTGAGGACAACGTCGATGTGGCCGTCGTTGAAGAGATCGCCGAAAGCCGCGCCGCGGGCCGAAATGACGGCGGCGAGCCCGCTGCCTGTCGCGGGCGGAACTTCCTGGAATTTTGCGCCGTCAAGATTGCGAAAAAGCTGCGGGCGCTCGGCCCATGTGGTGCCCCATTCTGTGCGGTCGGCGATAGGATAGACGTGGCCGTTGGCGATGAAGATGTCGATAAGGCCATCGTTGTCAAAGTCGAGAAAGCCGGCGCCCCAGGCAAGGAACGGAATTGTGGAGTTACCGAGACCGGCGCGGAAGGAGACGTCGGTGAAATTGGCGCCACCGTCGTTGCGATAAAGCGTTTTGTAGTCGTCGGAAAAGGTGGTGATGAAAAGGTCGAGCTTGCCGTCGCGATTGTAATCGCCGAGGGCAATGCCCATCGAGGCTTGGGCGCGGCCTTCTTCGTTGACAGCGAAACCACTCTCATAGCTCACATCTTCAAACGTGCCGTCGCGACGGTTGTGATAGAGGTAGTTGGGTGTGGAATCGTTGGCGACGACAAGGTCGAGCCAACCGTCGTCGTCGAGGTCGGCGAAAACAGAAGCGAAGCCGTAACGGCCTTCGCGGTCGGCGACGCCGGCTTTGAGACTCACGTCGTTAAACGTGCCGTCGCCATTGTTATGGAAGAGATGGTCGCTTTCGCCGATCAGTCCCATGGGACCGCAAAACACCGAGACGCCACGGTATTGGCAAGCCCCTTCGGGGACGCCGTTTTTCCCGGCGAACACGGGATGGTCGAAGTTGTAATTGACGTAGCCGGGAACGAAAAGATCAAGCAGGCCATCGTGGTCGTAGTCTCCCCAGGTGGGGCCGGTGGACCAGTCCTTGAGAGCGACGCCGGCCCGTTCGGCGACGTCGGTGAAGGTGCCGTCGTGGTTGTTGTGATAGAGGCGGTTTTTGCCGTAGTTGGCTACGTAGATGTCCGGCCAGCCATCGTTGTCGTAGTCGGCGACGGCGACGCCGAAGCCCCAGCGCTCGTTAGCGACGCCGGCCTTGTTAGTGACGTCAGTAAACGTGCCGTCATGGTTGTTGTGGAAGAGCATGGCGCGGGGCGATGGTTCCCTGCCCTTAATGGCGGGGACCGTGGAACCGTTGAGGAGATAAATGTCGAGCCAGCCGTCGTTGTCGTAATCGAGGAGAGCGACGCCGGAGCCCGGGGCGTCGATGATGGTGGATTTTTCGGGCGTACCGGAGCGGTGGTGGAATTTATCGAGACCAGATTGCTTTGTGATATCGAGAAAAATGACCGGAGCACCATCCACAAACCCGCCTGCGGTGATGGAGCGGGAGAGGGCGTCTTTGATGGGAGCGTGAGCGCCCCCGGTGGCCATGCCGGACGGACTGAGCGGAGCGGGAGATTGGGGCTTTGTGATGGGCGGCGATGATTGTTGCTGACTTTGAGCCCGGCGCGATGCGACGAGGATAGCGATCGGGAGAACCATGCAGAAAACAAAAAACAGGTTGCGATGGTGGCGCGCGCGCGGATTCATTTGCCGGGCGCACTTGGGAGTGGCTCGTCCACTTGCAGTATTTGATCGCAGCGTATGTTTTTCAGCGTTTGAAGAATGCCGCCGGGCCAGCGGATTTCGATGGTTTGGGCGACGGATTCGGTGCCGACGCCGAAATGAAGGCGCTTGTCGCTGGAGGACAAGTAACTACCGGCGGTGGAAACAGTCGCGAACTGCGGGCCTTTTGCGGTGACGAGTTTGACTGCCGCGCCGATGGCGTCGCGATTGCTCTTATGGCCGACAAGCTTCAGTGTTAGCCAATGATTCTGCGTGGGCGTTTCGTTGTGGAGAATGTAGACGGGACCGTCGTTGGTGGTAACGACGGCGTCGAGGCGGCCGTCATTGTCGATATCGCCGATGGCCATGCCGCGGCCGAGCCAGGACTGATGAAAGATTGCGCCGGAGTCCGCGGAAACATCGACAAACTCTTTGCCGGTGTTGCGCAGGAGCAGCATCGGTTCATGATAATGAAGATTGGGATAGTTGAGTTCAACGGTGTCGAGATCGTGGCCCTGGGCGACTAATAGATCCTTCCACCCGTCGTTGTCGTAATCGAGGAAATGAACACCCCAACCGGAGTGCAGCATCGTGGAGCGTGCCAGGCCTGTGGTGAAGCTGGAGTAATTAAATGTGGAGTCGCCGTTGTTCTGGTACAGGGCGTAGCGTTGATTCGCAAGATCTGTGATTACGAGGTCGGGCCAGCCGTCATTGTTGTAATCGGCAAAATCGACCCCCATTCCCGCGTAAGTGCGGCCATCGCCGTCCACGGCGACCTGAGTGAGGAGGCCGACTTCCTCAAACGTTCCGTCCCCTTTGTTGTGATAAAGAAATTCAACCATCGAGTCATTGGCGACGAAGACGTCAATGTGGCCATCGCGATCATAATCGGCGATGGCGATGCCAAGTCCTTTGCCAGGTTTCGAAAGGCCGATCTTCTGCGAGACTTCGGTGAAATGACCGTTGCCGGCATTGTGATAGACCAGCGGAGTGATCGGCTGGAAATAGTCGGGATGGCAGTAGGAGCGGTAGCCTTCTTTGTGCTCTCCGCACCAGATGTCGTCGAAGTCCCACTGGACATAACGGAGAACGACGAGGTCAAGGAGGCCATCGTTATCCAAATCCACCCAGGCAGCGCTGGTGGACCAGCCGCTGCCCGCGACGCCGGCCTTCTCGGTCACGTCGGTAAAGGTGCCGTCGCCATTGTTGTGATAGAGCTTATTGCCGCCGTAGGCGGTCACATACAAATCCTCGAAGCCGTCGTTGTCGTAATCACCTACGGCGACTCCCATACCATAACCCGAGCCTTGTAGGCCAGCCTTCTCAGTGACATCTTCAAACGTACCGTCCTGTTTCTGATGGAATAAACGATTCCAGTATTGGGGCCCAGATTTCTGCGGGACGCTCCCCCTGGGTGTGGGATCAGCGAGGGGCGCGCCATTCACAAAAAATATATCAAGTCGGCCATCATCATCGTAGTCAAAGAGAGCGACACCAGCTCCCATTGTTTCGGCCAGGTAGTGTTTCTGGGTGTGGGAAGAAAAGTACCGGAAATGCACGCCGAGCCCAGACGCGACATCTACGAATTTGCCGGGGAAAGGCTTTGCGGGTTCCCCTGGTTTTGGGCCTTGAGGGGATGGTTCCGCGACCGTGAGAAGTGCAAGCAGTAGCAGCCCCGATAAGGCGCGCATACGGCTTCATACTACAGCATGAATGCATGGAGGTGGCCGCAAAGGGCCAATCTCCAAGAGATGATGCGGGGAATGATAGTAGGTATCTTTAGGCATATGAATGGCTTAGATGGGAATGTCGAAATGACATCGAGGTGGGTTGACACCCTTCCAACTTCTCGGGGAGAGTGCAATCCGGGCGCACAAGGTTTAGTGTGTCCAATCACTTTGGGCGGTGTGGATGTGCGGATCGCAGATGATCCAAGCTCGGACCGGATTCTCGCGAATCACCCAGTTTCGCTCACCTTATTCGTAACGAGCGAGCTCATGGCGCAGAAATGTTGAGTATCTGAATCGTGTTTACCCAATGAAATCCGCCAGGACAAGTGGGGACACCATGAAAAAGTTCATCGCAGTTACGCTTTTCGCCTTTCTTCTATCAGCAGGAAGCAGCTTCGCCCAGACCAAGGAGCCCCCGGATCCCGACAAGCCCATTCTTGACCGGCTTGAGGCGATGCTGACATTGTCACTCCCGGAGTGGCACTACCACGCTGACATAGCGCATCCGGAAGATGCTTCCCTTAGTGACGCTGATTGGCCCACCATGAAAATTCACGAGGAATGGAAAACCGGTGCGAGAGTGCTTCGCGGCAGGATTGAAATCCCGGAAAAGATTAACGGCTATGCGGTTCGAGGGTCGCGCGTCAAACTGGAACTTTTTCTGACCAGCAATGATTCGATCACCATCACCCTGTTTTCCAATGGTTCGCTGGTCGAACGAGGCGATGAGGACACGCAACAAGCCATTCTGCTGACGGAGAACGCGCAACCCGGCCAGAAGTTCCTGATTGCCGTGCGTGTAAACGCAGGCCAAGGCGGCACACAAATTTACCGCAGCCGGCTCAACCTGGAGTCCCCGGCCAACCGCCCAGATCCGAGCATCCTGCGTGAAGAGATTCTTTCCGCGCGGCCCATTGTGGCTGCCTTCCCCGATGGTAAGCCTGAGCGCGAAGCTCAGATCGATTCGTGCATAAAAGTAATTGACTTCACGGCGCTGGATCGCGGAGATCAGGGAGCGTTCGATGAGTCCTTGCGCCAAGCGCAAGCAAAACTGAAGGTTCTGGATCCGTGGCTAAAGCAATTCACAATTCGCGCGGACGGCAACTCGCACATTGATATGGCGTGGCTGTGGCCATGGACGGAAACCGTCGAGGTGGTGCGCAATACCTTTCGAAGCGCCCTCGACCTGATGCAGGAATACCCGGACTTCAAGTTCACGATGTCCTCCGCGCGCACCTATGTTTGGATGGAGGAAAAATATCCCGATCTCTTTAAGGAAATTGAGCAGCGCGTACGCGAGGGCCGCTGGGAAGTCATCGGCGGAATGTGGGTCGAACCGGACCTCAACATGCCCGGGGGAGAATCCTTGGTTCGGCAGATCCTCGTAGGGAAACACTACTTTCATAATAAATTCGGAATCGACGTGAAGATCGGATGGAATCCGGATTCGTTTGGCTACAACTGGCAGCTTCCGCAAATCTACAAGAAGTCCGGCATGGATTATTTCGTCACGCAAAAATTGATGTGGGCGCACGAATTCACTACTTTTCCCTACAAACTGTTTTGGTG
>Ga0209166_10003859_pt1 | contig 10660 bp, 7 predicted proteins | sample Coa_R1_3_FD_187151 | JGI IMG/M metagenome (GOLD analysis project Ga0209166, IMG submission 187151) | Surface soil microbial communities from Centralia Pennsylvania, which are recovering from an underground coalmine fire - Coalmine... | ecosystem: Environmental > Terrestrial > Soil > Unclassified... | reverse complement strand
CGGGGGGCTGGCGCCATCTAGCCATCGCAATGCCACCTGTCTTTCTTCTCGCCCCGGTCCCGGCCCGGCGGTGAATGCTGAGATCCACCCCGAGCATCTGGACGCTCATCCGGAGACGCCGGCTCGCGTTAACTTCAGACGCCATTCGGAACTGCTTGGTTGCCCCGGGTGAGTCCCGGATTTAGCGGGCCGCCTGTCGGGGCGCTGGGCGGGTATGGGCGCCAGGGCATGTGTGCGCATCCACCGTGAAGGGAGAGGGGGAGGCCCTCACCGCGGCCGCTCGCGACGGCATAGATCTACGGGACACTCCCTAATCGAGGCGGCGGGCGGCCGTCCGCGCACGGGCGAGCCGCCGGGAGGCCGCGTCCGCCGCCCGGGCCGCCGCCTCCTTAGCCCGCTGGGCGTCTCGGACGGCACGGTTGGCCTGGCTCTCCGCCGCGATGGCATGGCTGAGTTCCTTGTCGAGCCGCTCAGCCTGCTTCCTGGCGGCCTCTTGGGCAGCCCGGGCGACGGCGACCTGGCGTTCCGCCTGGTCAAGCTCGGCCGTCGCCGCCGCGGCGGCGTCCGTCGCCTCGCGGACGGCCTGCCCGGCCTCCGCGATCTTGGCCGCGTGGCGCTCCGCCTCGGCCGCAGCCTGCCGGGCCTGGCGTCCCGCCGCCTCGGCGGCCTGCCGGGCCTCCCGTTCGGCCGCCGTTTCCTTGGGCCGCCGGCCGCCGGCCCGCTCGTGCGCCTTCTCCCGGGCCGGCGCCTTCTCCCGGGCCGGCGCCTTCCGCCGGGCCGGCGCCTTCTCCAGGCCCGGCACCTCCTCCTGGGCCGCCGCTTTTCGCGGTGTGGCACGGCGCACCACGGCCACCGCACCGGCCTGGTCTGCGGCGCCCAGCCCGGTGTAGGACAGTGGGCTGGCCAGGCACCCCGCGCGCACCACCGCGGCCGCGTCGGCATCGGCCAGGGCGGCCTGCAGGGTGGCCTCCACCTCGCGCTCGATCTGGAGGCCGGCGGCCCGCCCGTCCCGCTCCGCGAGCCGCTTCGCCTCGGTGGTCAGCGCGGCGACCAGCTGGCGGCGCCGCACCGATAGTTCCCGTACCTGGTCGCCGGCCAGGTGCTGGTGCGCCTGGCGCAACGACTCGCCGAGTTCCAGGAGTTCGGCTACCTGGTCCGAGGCTTGCCGGGCAAGCTGGTTGACCAGCCACGCGCTCACCGTCGGGCGGCGCAGCGCGCCGATGGCCCGGGCCAGGTCACGGTCGCCTGCTGCGCGCGCCTGGGCGGCTCGCTCATCGCGCGCGGCGGTGAAGTCGCGGGGCGAGAGCGCGTACAACTGCTCCGCCACGCTTGCCAAGTCCGCATCCTGCACGGAGGGTGATGGTAGTCCTCGAAGCGCCTGCTAGGGAGGCAATGAAGTCAGTGCTGTCGTAGCCACCTGGGATACTTGAGCCATGCTGCAAGCCCCGGCCAGCAAGCTCGTGGGCAGGGCGGCCGAGTTCGGCCGCCTAACCCGCGTACTTGACCAGGCCGCCGCCGAGGAGCCCACGGTGGCCCTGGTGAGCGGCGATGCCGGCATGGGCAAGACCCGGCTGGTCGCCGAGCTTGCCACGGTCGCCGCGGCCCGCGGGTTCACGGTTCTGTCTGGGCGGTGCGCGGAACTCGGCGACAGCGTGCCGTACCTGCCACTGGCCGATGCGCTGCACAGCGCCGCCGCCGCGGCCCCGGCGCTGGCCGACGCGATCGCCGCGCGCCCGGTGCTCGGCCTGCTGCTGCCCGACCGGGGGACCGCGGAGATGGCTGGCGGCGAGGCGCCCGGCATGGCCCAGCAGCAGTTGTTCGGCGCAGTGCTCGGGATGCTGGCGGAACTCGCCGGCAGGACGCCGGTGCTGCTGGTGCTGGAGGATATGCACTGGGCGGACCGCTCGACCAGAGACCTGCTGACGTTCCTGAGCCGGGTGCTGCATCGCGAGCGGGTGGCGGTGATCGCCACCTACCGGACCGATGACCTGCACCGCGGCCACCCGCTGCGGGCCGTGGCGGCCGAACTGCTCCGGCTGCCCAGCGTGACCGCAGTCGAGGTGGGGCCACTGCGTGACGAGGCGATGGCGGAGCACCTGACGGCCCTGGCGCAGCACCCACTGGATGCGGCGGCGCTGCAGGTCATCATCCGCCGCGCGGAGGGCAACACCTACTACGCGGAGGAGCTTCTCGCCGCCTCGGCCTGCGGCGCCGGCTTGCCGGCCGGGCTCGCCGAACTGCTGCTCGCCCGGCTGCAGCGGCTCTCCCCGTCGGGCCAGCAGGTCGTGCATGCCGCGGCCGTGGCGGGCCGGCGGGTCGAGGACGACCTCGTCCGGCAGGCCTGCGGCCTGGATGAGCCGGAGTACGAACAGGCGGTCCGGGAGGCCGTCGCGAACCAGTTGCTGGTGCCCGACGGTGAGGAAGGCTACGCGTTCCGGCATGCGCTGCTGCGCGAGGCCGCCTACGCCGACCTGCTGCCGGGTGAGCGGACCCGGCTGCACGCGCGGCTGGCCGAACTGCTCTCCGACGAGGTCCGGCTATCCTCGGTGCCCGGGACCGCGGCCGAACTGGCCCACCACAGCCTGGCCAGCCACGACATACCGGGCGGCTTCAGCGCGTCGGTACGGGCCGGGCAGGAGGCGGACCGGCTGGCCGCGCCCGCGGAGGCACACCGGCACTTCGACCAGGCACTGGCGCTGTGGGACCGGGTCACCGATCCGGAGAAACTGTTGGGCATGCCGCGCGGCTGGCTGGCGTTCGAGTCGGCGACCAGCGCCGCGGCCAGCGGTGACCTGCACCGCGCGGTGCAGCAACTGCGCCGGATGCTGGCCTACGTCACGACCGCCGACGATCCCGTGCTGGTCAGCCGGGCGAACGAACGGCTTGCCTACTACCTGCTCGAGACCGACGCCTACGCGGACGCTGTGACGGCGGCCCGTGCGGCGATCGACGCCCTGCCGGAAGAGCCGCCGCGCTGGGAACGGGCCCGCTCCCTGGCCACCTACGCACAGACCTTGCTCACCGCCGACGATCTGTCACCCGCCCGGACCTGGGCGCTAGCGGCGCGGGACGCGGGCCGGGCTGCCTCGGCGCTGTCGGCGGAGGCCGATGCCCTGGTGACGCTGGGACAGCTCGCCGAGCGGGACGGCCGGACGCCGGAAGCCATCGAACTGTTCACCCAGGCGCACCGCCAAGCGGAGGACTCAGGAGTCCTCGGCGTCCGCCTGCGCGCGGCCTTCCAGCTCGCCCGGATCTATCTGGAACGGGGGGACCTGGCACCGGCCGGCGCGACCGCGCACGAGGGCCTGCTGCGGGCCGAGGAAGCCGGCCTGCTTCTCGCCCCCTACGGCCTCGACCTGCAGTACCTGCATTACCTGGCGCACTTCAACGACGGCGACTGGGACCACGCGCAGCAGGTCGCGGATGGATTCCCGGTCCGGGTGACCACCGATCGCGAGGCCGTCCTGTCGGCCATGGCGCTGTTCATTGACGTGGCGCGGGGCAACGACGCCACCGTGGCCGACCGGCGCACCTGGCTGGAGCCGTTCTGGCCGGCTGGGAGCTTCAGCGAGTACATCGCCCGCGGGCTACTCGCCGAGCACGCGCTGTGGCACGGCGACACCGGCACTGCCCTGGCCGAGGTGGCAGCGTGCATCAAGGTGGAAATCGAGACTTTCGGCGGATACGGGCCGCCGCTGATCCGGGTGGCCGCGGTCGGCCTGGCCGCGCAGGCCGACCGGGCCACCCAGGCCAGGGCCGTGGGTGACGAGGCGGGTGCGGCCGCGGCCGTGGAGGCAGCCCGCGCCCTGATCGAAACGGCCCGTACGGGAGCGGCGTGGCTCCGCAGGCCGAAGTCGGTGCTCGGTGTGGACGGGCGGGCCTGGCTGGCCCGTGCCGAGGCGGAATGGCTGCGCACCCAGGGTGACAACGACCCGGCGGCCTGGCTGGCCGTGGTGACGACGTTCGGCCCGGCGTTCGTATACGAGACGGCCCGATCGCGGTGGCGGCTCGCCGAGGCGCTGCTCGAGGCCGGGCGCCGGGATGAGGCTCAGCACGAGTGGCGGCAGGCCGTGGGCGCGGCCGGGCAACTGGGTGCCCGCCCGCTGCTCGCCGCGCTGACCGATCTCGGCCGCCGGGGGCGGCTCAGCCGCGGCCAGGGACGGCCGGGTGACCAGGTGAACGTGCTGCGCGGCCTCACCGCCCGCGAACACGAGGTGCTGCGCCTGCTCGCCGTGGGCCGGACCAACCGGGAGATCGCGACCGAGCTGTTCATCGCCCCGAAGACGGCCAGCGTGCACGTGTCGAACATCCTCGCCAAACTGGGCGCGGCCAGCCGCACCGAAGCCGCGGCGATCGCACACGCCGAAGGCATCGGGCTGCCGGCCGCCCGCGTGCCCTAGCTCACCGCCTGCCCGCGCGGCCGCCCGGCGGCGGTCGGCTCGCGCATCACCGACTGCGCGGTCTGGCACAGGAAGTCCTCGTAGCTGTCCGGCACCTGACTGCCGTGCGGCGCCTGGTGCCGCCCGGGCAGGGCACGGGCGGCCCGGCGGCCTCGCCGGGCCCGCCGGGCTTCCCGGCGATACCGCTCCGTCACGGCGGCGCACTGCAGGTCCTTGGCTCGCTCCGCGGCCAGGGCCAGCGAGATGTAGGAATTCATGCCGTCCTCCTCGATGCGGTCCCGCTGCTTCGGTTCCGCACCATCGAGAATCGCCGTAAGGCATCCGGCCCGGCATCGGACATAGGCCCTAATTTCCGCCGCTGAGCATGCCTAGGACGGCCCGGGGCTGCCTTAGGCCGGATGGCCCGGGAGAATCGCACCGGCACGACTGGCAAAGGCGGCTCTGCTCCGCCACGCTGAGTGGATGCGGCGGCCGTCCCGGGTGTTCCTGTCCGGGCAGGCGGTGTCGCTGCTCGGTGACGGCCTGGCCGCGCTGGCGATTCCACTGCTGGTCCTCGGCCTCACCCGCAGCCCGCTGATCTCGGCGCTGTCCGCCGCCACGGTCCGCCTGGTGTTCCTCACCGCCGACCCGGTGGGTGTGGTCACCGCAGGCTCGCTGACTGCTGCACTCGGCGGCGACCCGCGCCCGGTCTTCCTCGGCGCGGGGATCCTCGTCACCGTGACCGCGGCGGCGGGCTGGCGTGCTGGGCTGCGGCGGGCGGGGCCAGCGGGGGCGCCCCGCTGACCTTGGTGCCTTTGGTGAAGCCGCCGAACAGCAGGGATGCCGCGATGAGGATGACGATCAGGGCGATGAGCCAGATCAGGCAGCCTACGACCCTGGGCCTGCGCCGTTCGCGGCGGCCGTACCACCTCAGCATGTCGCCTCCCGCCGGGACGCCGGTCACCCCGGTTGCCCGACTCCGCAAGTACCCCGGGACGCCGGAATCATTCACCGCCGCCCGGGTAGTGAGTTGGGCGCCCAGGTCCCGCTGCACGAGGAGGGCGGCGATGTTGCGCATCAGGAAGACCGGCGCCGGTTTACTCGGCCGGCTCGCCATCGCGGCGGCCGCCCTGGCAGCCGTGGCCGCGTGCGTCCTCGCGCTGTCCGCGGTGCACCTGCTGCCGCAACTGCGGAACCCGTTCGCGGAGAAGACCACGGTCACCAGCCAGCCGGTGCTGCTCAAGTCGATCACCGCGCTGAGCCGTTACGAGGCGGCCAGCGGCTCTTTCCAGGTGGTCGTTGACCTATCCCAGCATTCGCTGCTGCCGTCCTTTTTGCAGGGCAGCGACACGCTGTTCATCGGCCAGGGCACCGACATCGCCTTCGTCGACTTCGGGCATCTCAAGGGCAGGGCGATCCAAGTGTCCGCGAACCGCAAGGCGGTCACGGTCACGCTGCCGCCAGCCCAACTGGAGCCCGCCGTCCTCAACGTGCGGCAGTCCTACGTGTACGCGCAGCAGCAGGGCCTGCTGAACCGGATCGGGAACTTCTTCGGCGGGAACCCGAACAGCCAGCAGCAGGTCTACATCGCCGCCCAGCAGCGGATCGAGACCGCAGCACGGCACAGCCCGCTGCTGGCCGAGGCTGAGCGCAACACCCGCGGCATGCTCACCGGGATGCTCAGCTCGCTGGGCTTCCAGCGGATCACTGTGAACTTCGCGTCACCGGCCCCGGCCGGGCACTGAGGTCGAGTTCCTGTCCCGGCGCGGCGGCCGGGGGCCGCCGCGGTGCCGCCGGCCCCGGCGCTGTGGGCCCCGGCTCCGCCGCTGGCGGTTCCGCGGCCGGCGGTTCCGGCTGTGCGGCCCGGTCGGCGGCGGCCACAGCGTGCTCGTAGGCGTCGCGCAGCTTGGTCACCTCGGCCTTGGCGTCGTAGAACCAGTTGGTGGACCACAGCCGGTGGAAGCTCCAGCCGAGCCGCTGCAGGTGCTCGCCGCGCAGCCGGTCACGGTCGCGAACGCTGCCCGACTGCCGGTAGGAGGCGCCGTCGGCCTCGATCGCCAGCACCATCCGGTCCGGATCGCCGGGGTGCGTGACGGCGAAGTCGATGCGGTAGCCGCCCACCCCGTACTGCGGCACGACAGTGATCCCGAACTCGGCCAGCCGGTCGCGGACATCGGCCTCGAACGGGTTCAGCTCGTCGGAGCCCGACGCGCTGACGGCGGTCCCGCCCGAGCTGGCGTACTCCAGGTAGTCGGCCAGCAGCCGGGCGCCTGCCTTGGTCACCCGGTCCGGGTCGATGTCGTGACTGGAGAACGAGCTGACCAGGGTCAGCCGGCGGCGCGCTCGGGTGGCAGCCACGTTCAGCCGCCGCTCGCCGCCGTCCCGCAGCAGCGGGCCCCACTGGTAGCGCATCCGGCCGTCCGGGTGCTTGCCGTAACCGATGGACAGGATGATCGCGTCCCGCTCGTCGCCCTGCACCCGTTCCAAATTCTTCACGAAGAAGGGCTCGGGCCGGTCCTCGGCGAAGAATCCCTCGACGCCCGGGTGGGCGGCCAGGGCAACGCGCAGCGCGATGTCGATGCGGTCGGAGTGCTTGATGCCAAGCGCGATGACACCGAGCGACTCGGCAGGCCGGGACCGCGCGTGCTCCAGGATCAGCTCGACCACCTGGTCCACCTCGGCGGTCACCGAGACCTCCTGGTCCGGTTCTGGGCCCTGGGCGACCACGACGTGGCGCAGGCAGTCGTCGCGCAGCACGCCGGGGAATGTGGTCAGCGCGCCACCGTAGATGTGCCTGTTGGAGAACGCCACCAGCCGTTCGTCCCGGCTGCGGTAGTGCCAGTTGAGCGGCCAGGTCGGCAGCAGCGGGCGGAGCGCCTCCAGCACGGACTCGAAGCCCGCGCCGAACGAGACCAGGCTGTCGGAGTCCTGTGCCCCCTCGTCGGCCTCATCGCCGATCTGGCGGAAGAAGTTGGTCGGCGGCAGCTGCCGGTCGTCCCCCGCCACCACGATCTGGTGGCCGCGCATGATCGACGGGATGGCGTCGGCCGGGATGATCTGGCTCGCCTCGTCGAAAATGACCACGTCGAACAGCCGGGCGGCGGGCAGCACCTGGCTGACCATCAGCGGCGAGGCGGCCCAGCACGGCTTGAGCGCGAACAGCACGTCGTGCGCCTGGTCCACAAGCCGGCGCAGCGGCAGGTGACCGCGGCGCAGCGCAGCCTGCTTGCGGATCACCCTTGCCTGGAGCGGGTGCCGGTCCTGGGCGTCACGCAGCTGCCGCGCCCAGGCGCGGCGCACCCGCGCCCGGTTGGCCGCCAGGTGCTCCACGTCGCGGGCCCGGAAGTCACTGGCGATCTCGTCCAGGGCGCCCCCGCGGTGCGCCGCGTACCGCGGGTCGGCGACCCGGATCCGCTCCAGGATGGAGCTGTACCAGGCCTGGTCGAATGCGGCCACGGCCAGGTCCGGCGTGGCCTGGCCGCGGGCCAGCTCGTCCAGCAGCGCGCCAAGGCCGCGGTCGTCGAACCCAGAGCCGAGCTCGTACAGCCTGGGCAGTTTCCAGGCGGTCTCCCGGTCGGCGGCAAGCTCGGCGAGCAGCGGCTCGGGGTCGGCGGGCAGCCGGACGTAGCCACGCAGGGCGGTGAGCTGGCCGTCGACCTCGGCGGCGAGGCCGGCCAGTTCGGCATGGGCCGCCGGGAGCGCCGGCTGGCCGGCCCCGGCGCACAGCTCCCACCACCGCGCGAGTTGCTGGGCGGCCTCGCTCAGGGCTGCGGCCAGTTCTTCCCTGGACGGCTCGGCGGTCGCGGGGCCGGCCCCGGGCCGCCACAGCGCCCTGGCCTGCTTGCGCAGCGCATGCCGCTCGCGGAACTTCAGCCCCGCGCCGTCCCCGCAGGCCGCGGCCAGCCGCTCCGGGCCAGCCTGGTATACGCCGGCGTCCAGCGTGTCCAGGGTCTGGGCGATTGCTGCGTAAAGCACAACAATCGCCGCCGCTTCGCGGTAGCTGTCGGGCGGTCGCAGCCCGGTCTCCTCGGCGGCCCGGCGGCAGTGGTGCACGAGCAGGGGAATGCTGTGGCTGCTCAGCCTGGCCGCCAGGTCGCAGGCGTGCCGCGCCGCTTCGGTGCTGGGCAGCCGCGCGCCGTACCAGGGAGTGCTGGCCGGGCGGATGGCGAAGCCGCCCAGGTGCGCGAACTCGCGCAACTCGTCGCGGATCCGGTCGGCGCGGTCCGGCGTGATCAGCTCCGGGGCGGCCAGCCGTACCGGCGTGCGGGCGTGTTCGGGTATGCCCAGCAGCGCCGACTGGATCTCGAACGGCGTCAGCCCCCACGGCTCGTGCGTCTCGTGCAGCGCGGCGACGTGCTCGTTCAGCCGCCGCTGCCGGTCCACCAGCCGCCGGTGCAGGCCCGCCACTTGGGGATCCGCTGTCCGCTGGGCCAGGTCCAGGGTGTCGCCGAGGTCGCGGGCGATGCGCTGCCGGTCCCGCGTCCCCTCGTGGATGTCCAGCACCGCCTCGCCCAGGTCCACGCTCTTCAGCCGGGAGAGCACGGCGTCGATAGCGGCCCGTTTCTCCGCGACGAACAGGACCTTGCGGCCGCGGGCCACCAGTGCGGCGATCAGGTTGGCGATGGTCTGGCTCTTGCCGGTGCCGGGTGGGCCGTGGATCACCAGGCTGTGCCCGGACAGCACCGCGTTGATCGCGCTGCGCTGCGAGGAGTCGGCGTCCAGCACCGAGTAGTCCTGCTCCGGCGAGTCCAGCACCGGCCCGGCCGCTTCCTCGCCGTTCAGCAGTTCCTGCGCCTCGATGTCCCCCGCGATGGCCGCGACCACGTCGCTGTCACCGAGCAGTTCAGCCGCGGCCTCCAGGTCGCGGACCATGGGCAGCTTGGCATAGGTGAACGTGCCGATGACCTGCCTGCCACCGATCTCGAAACCGGGCACCTCGGCGGCGGCCGCGGCGGCATACAGCGCCCGGGTGAGCCGGCCGCCGCGCTCGGCCGCGAGTTCCTCGGTGGCCGCGCCGAATACGGTGGCCAGCTTGTGCAGCAGGACCGGGTTGACCTCGGCCTCCTCGTCCAGGGTGAGGTCGAAGTCGTCGTGCCGGGCCCTGGTCGGGGTGATGGTGAGGGCGCGAAGCAGCACCGGAGCGGCCGGCTCGAGGAACAGTTCGTCCCAGCGCGCCATGCCGGTGGCCAGGTAGGCGGCGCGGATGCCGCGTTCCTCCAGCAGTTCCCGCGCCTTCCGGTAGATCGCCTGGACCCGGCGGATCGCGTCGGCCCGCAGGTCCGCGTCGCTGAACAGGCGGGTGAGGCGCACCGATCCGGTCCGGCAGAACCGGTCCAGCTGGTCCGGGTCGGCGCCAGCCAGGTCGAGGGTCCCGGCGCGGCGGTCCTTGTAGTACAGCAAGGTGTTCCGGCCGCCCAGGTCGGTGAGCGTGGAGATCCACTGCGCCTGGGCCGCCGCGATCAGCTGGGCCCGGCGGCCGTCGTCCCGCCCGCTCAGCCCACCGCCGTCGTCCTGCCCGCCGTCGGCCGCCTGTCCCGCGGCATCACCCGGTTCGCTGCCGGTTCCCCGCCCGGCATTCGGCCCCTGCTCGCCGTGGGCGGCCTCCGGCACGCCCGGCTGTCCCGTCGCGTCAGTCACCGGTGAACCTCCCTGGGGCGGGCCCATCGCCCTGTCTCACTTGCCCCAGTTGACCGAACTATTCGGCGCGTCCGGCAGTTCCCTGCGGCGTGCCTGGCAGCTGCCCTGGCCGCCCCGTGGCGTGGGCGGCCGCCGGGTCAGGCCTGGGGGCAGCCGCAGATCAGGCGCGGGGGACCAGCGCGCTCCGGACGATCTCCAGCGGGTGACGGGCCTGGCGGCCGGTGCCGTGCGCGATCTGCTGGCGGCAGGAAACCCCGGACGCGGCGATGATCGTGCCGCCCGGCTCGGCGCGGACGGCGGGGAACAGCCGGAGTTCGCCGATCCGCAGGGACAGGTCGTAGTGCTCGGCTTCGAAGCCGAACGAGCCCGCCATGCCGCAGCAGCCCGCGTCCACCTCGATGACCTCGGTACCCGGGATGGCCCGCAGCAGCGCCACGGTGGCGGCCGTGCCGGTGACCGCCTTCTGGTGGCAGTGCCCGTGGTAGAGGATGCGCGGGCCTTCGCGCGTGTCGTAGCGCAGGTCCTCACGCGGGTCCTCACGCGGGTCCTCGCGGGTGTCCTCGATCGGGCCCAGCGTGAGGCGGCCGTCGGCGATCGCCTCGTTGAGCAGCTCTTCGGGCAGTCGGCTGGCCGCCGCGACCTGG
>Ga0209166_10003858_pt1 | contig 10660 bp, 8 predicted proteins | sample Coa_R1_3_FD_187151 | JGI IMG/M metagenome (GOLD analysis project Ga0209166, IMG submission 187151) | Surface soil microbial communities from Centralia Pennsylvania, which are recovering from an underground coalmine fire - Coalmine... | ecosystem: Environmental > Terrestrial > Soil > Unclassified... | reverse complement strand
CGCAAGCGCCGCCAGCAGCGCATCGTGCGGCTCGTTGGCGAAGCGGTAGACGCCGTCGGGCAAATGCTGCGGGAGGCGTCCGGGCAGGAACAGATCCCTGGCGTCGTCGCCGCCCTCGAGCCCGAACAGAACGCCGCCGAGGCCGTTCTGGCCCGGCAGCAGCAAATGCCGTCCCGCCTTCGCTTCGAAGCCGGCGGCATCCGCAAACGCGCAGGCCTCGGCGCCGATGCGCTGGCGCACGTCGGCATAGCTCTGCGCGGTTGCGAACCAGATCGGAATTGCGGCGGCGGCGCTGCGCGTGACGAAAATCGAATCCATCGGCTCTCGCGACTTGTCAAAAACCGCGCCGTGCTATCACGAACGCCTCACGCATGTCATGGCGGCCCTTCGAAGCGGCCGCGAGACCTCGGCAACAGGGCTACATCATCTTTGCAGCGCTCGATAGCGCACCACTCGCCGTATCGATCCGGCCACCGGCGATGCGGCGGATCACTCGTCCACCTTGTTCTTATACGGCCCCAGCACCTTGGTGGCCTCTTGCACGTAGGACATGTCGATCACGTCCTTGACCGTGACCTTGCCGTCGATTTCGCCGACGTCCTTGAAGTATTTCCACGCCATTTCCAGCGCCGGCACATTGAGGTTGCCGTCCGGATCGACCACCTGCGAGACGATGGCGCGGTGCACCGCCGGGTCTTTCAGGAACGAGTATTTCACCAGAATGTCGATCACCTCGTCGGCGTTCGGACCGGCGATGTGGCCGCCCGCGAGCGAGTCGTCGTAGAAGCGCATCGCCTTGACCAGCGCGATCATGAATTTTTTGGCGTTGTCCTTTTCCTGGGTGAATTTCGGGCTGTAGAAGATCACCGCGGTCTGAAAACCGGGAAAAATTTCGTCGGCCGTGATCAGTTTCTTGGCGGCGCCGAGCTGCAACAGTTTGGTCACCGTCGGCTCGACGGTGAGGCTGGCGTCGATGCCCTTGTTGGCATAGGCCGCGATCTGGTTGGGGAAGCCGAGATAGACCGGATCGATGTCCTTGATGGAGAGCCCGTTCTTGGTCAGCGCGTAATTCATCAGCGCATCTTCGCTGTTGCCCTTGGCGGAGATCGCGACTTTGAGGCCCTTGAAGTCTTTCAGGCTCTTGACCTTGCCGCTGTCAAGCAGGTCGCTGCGCACCATGATGGCTTCGAAGCTATAGTTTTTGGTGTTGCGCGCCTTGTCGGCGACGATCTTGATGCCGATGCCGCGCGCGACCGCGTTGTAGAGGCCCGCCGAGGTGGCGCCGGAGCCGACATCGACCTCGCCGGAGCTGAGCGAGGGAATCATCTTGGCCGCCGAATCGAAGCGGACGAATTTCACTTTGAGGCCCTGCTCGGCGAAATAGCCCTTGGCATCGGCGATGAACAGCGGTGCGTCGCTCGCCGCCCCGATGGTGCCGATGGTCAATTCCTGCGCCTGCGCGCGCGGGGCCATTGCGGCCATCGCCACGACGGCTGCCGCTGCGACCAGCCAAGTTTGAAGTTTTTTCATCGGCGCCATTTATGCCTCCACACAAACAAGGTCAGTATTCCGCTCGTCCCGGCGAAAGCGGGGGTCCAGATCTGGATTCCCGCTTGCGCGGGAATGAGCGGAGGATAACACGCTTCGGCCGACGCGGCCTGCGACACAGATGCGCTTACAGCCACGGCATCAGCGAGGCGTGGATGACGTCGGGAATGCCCTCCCCGCCCACCGACTTGATGGCGAGGTCGACGTCCTTGAGCCCGAAGCGGTGCGTGGTGATCAATTCGAGCGGGAAGCGTTTCGAGGCGAGCTGCGCCAGAGCGAGCTCGCAGGCTTTGTAGCTGTGGCCGCGCGCGCTTTTCATGGTGATGAACTTCACCGTGAATTTTTCCAGCGGGAAATTGGGGAATGCCGCCAGCTCGCCCTGCACCACGATGGTGCCGCCCTTGCGCTTGAGCGCCTCGATGCCGAGCAGGATCGGGATGGTGCCGGCGCCCGCGGTGCAGTCGAGCGCAACGTCGACGCCCTTGCCGCCGGTGACCTCCATGATTTTCGCCAGCGGATCTTCCTTGCTGACGTCGATGACGTGATCGGCACCGAGTTTTTTGGCGACCTCCATGCGGGCGCGATCCTTGGCGGTGCCGGTGACGACGATCAGCGAGGCGCCGGCCTGCTTGCAGATCACGGTCTGTGACAGGCCCTGCTGGCCCGGGCCCTGGATGAGCACGGTCGAATTGTAGCCGACGCCGCCGTCGAACAGCGACCACTCGACGCCGTTCGCCATCGGGGTGACCAGTCCGGCAAGCTCCGGCGTCACGCCCTTCGGCACGTGGTGCACCACGGCGTTCCACGGCAGATAGACGTACTGGGCGAAGCCCCCCCATAAATGCGGCGGCCGCTCGATCGAGGTGTAGCCGTAGCGGATCGCGTCCGGATTGGTGCGCCAGTTGGTGTTCTCGCAATGCCGGTACTGGCCGGCATGGCACCACTCGCACTTGCCGCACATCACGTAATGCTCGACGAAGACGAGATCGCCTTCCTTAAATCCCTTGCGGCGGGTGAATTCGCGGCCGGCCTTGGCGATGGTGCCGATGTTCTCGTGGCCCATGATGGTCGGCGCGTTGCTCGGCGGATGCTTGTAGAGCTTGACGTCGGTGCCGCAGATGCCGCCGACCTCCATCTTCATCAGCGCCGCATCCTCCGGAATGTCGGGCATGGCAAATTCGCGGATTTCGGTCTTGCTGGGCCCGGTACGCACCGCCGCCAGGACTTGTTCTGCCACTGAAAATCGCTCCAGGTTTCTTGGCTTAAATAAGCCGGCGCACTCTAGAATTCAGCCGAGGCGCGTCAAGCCTGCCAGACCCGTGCATTTTGGCGTCCCGCGCCCTAACTTTGCGCCATGGCAGGCTCATTCCCGATGATGCGGCCGATGCAGCGCGGCGCCGAGCACAGCGCCGCGCTCGAGCGCGTGCGCGGCTGGACGCGGGCGCGTTTTGCGCTTGCCGACGACGAGACCGTCATGGTGTCGGAGATCGCCTGCACGGTGCCGGGCTGCCCGCCAATCGAGACCCACGTCGTATTCTGGACCGCAGCCGGCCGCCATCACTTCCAGGTGTTCAAGCCGCTCGCCGAAGTGGTCGAGGACGACCTGCCGCCCGCCTTCATGAAGAACGCGCTGGTCGCGCTCGACGGCATAGAGTGCAGCTGCTGCTAGGTCAGGGTCGATTTGGTTTTGACGCGGCAGCGGCGGGCACGGCTGACCCTAGGACCTACGTCGTCGGTCTATTCTGTCACCCATGTAGCCGGTTTGGACCGCTCGTCCGCTCTTGCCGTCCCGGGGAGAGGTCAAAAATCGCGGGGGCGTGGAACCAAGGGCGCCGACCGATCCATATTGGCGACGGCTCGATGAGACGAAATGGTCTCGGGCAGGCGAAAACCATGAGAAAAAGGTGGTGCCGGCGCCATGATGATGTAGGGTGCTTATTTGGGAGTTCGGATGAGTTCGGCTGCCGCCCACCTGCGCCCTCGACGTTTCTGTCTCATCCTCGTCAAGCCGTCGCATTACGACGATGACGGCTACGTCATCCAATGGCTGCGCTCGCCAATTCCGTCGAACTCGCTGGCCGCGCTCTACGGTCTGGCGACGGATTGCGCGGACCGCGCGGTTTTAGGCGCCGATGTCGACATTGACATCCGGCTTTACGACGAGACGAATGCGCGCATCCGCCCGGCCCGCCTCGCGCGCCTGATCGAGCGCGCCGGCGCCGGCATGGTGATGCTGGTCGGGGTTCAGAGCAATCAGTTTCCGCGCGGGCTCGATATTGCCGCACCGTTGCGCGCGCGCGGCATTGCCGTCGTCATCGGCGGCTTCCACGTCTCCGGCACGATCAGCATGCTCGACGGCGTCGATCCCGATCTCGATCGCGCCACCGCCATGGGCGTGTCGCTGTTTGCCGGCGAGGCCGAGGGCCGGCTCGAACATGTGCTGCAGGATGCCGCCGCAGGCGCACTGAAGCCGCTCTACAATTTCATGAACGACCTGCCCAACCTGGCGGGCGCGCCGATTCCGATGATGCCGGCTGCGCGCGCGCAGCGTACGGCGGGCGCTGCGACTACTTTCGACGCGGGTCGTGGCTGTCCGTACCAGTGCTCGTTCTGCACCATCATCAACGTGCAGGGCAGAGTATCGCGTCGACGGTCGCCGGACGACATCGAGAAAATCGTGCGCGCCAACTACGCCCGCGGCTTGCGTAGCTTCTTCATCACCGACGATAATTTCGCCCGCAACCGGGACTGGGAGCCGATCCTCGATCGCCTCATTCAGCTGCGCCAGGTGGATAAGCTCAATATCGGCCTTATCGTCCAGGTCGACACGCTCTGTTACAAGCTTCCCAACTTCATCGACAAATGCGCGCTTGCCGGCGTCAGGCGGGTGTTCATCGGGCTGGAAAACATCAATCCGGACAATTTGCAAGGAGCCAAGAAACGACAGAACAAGATCACCGAATATCGCGCCATGCTGCTGGCATGGAAGTCCGCGCGCGTCATCACCTATGCGGGTTATATTCTCGGCTTCCCCAACGATACGGTCGATTCGATTCTCCGCGACATCGACATCATCAAGCGTGAGCTACCGGTCGACCTGCTGGAATTTTTCTGTTTGACGCCGTTGCCGGGCTCGGAAGACCATCTCAAGCTTTTTCGCGCGGGCGCTCCGCTCGATCCCGACTTGAACAGGTATGACTCCAATCACGTTTGCACGACGCATCCCCTCATGTCGCGCACGGAATGGGAGCGGGCCTACGAGCTTGCCTGGCAGCGTTATTATACGACCGACCACATCGAGGCGGTGCTGCGTCGCGTAGCGTCGGTCGGCGCCAATGCAAGCAATGCGCTGTTCCTCATCACATGGTTCAAGGGCAGCATCGATTTTGAAGGCGTTCATCCACTCGACGCCGGCTTCTTGCGGCTCAAGCGCCGCGGCGACCGGCGGCCCGGCCTTGCGATCGAGCCGGCGTGGCGATTCTATCCGCGATACTACGCCGAGACGGCGATCAAGCTGGTACGGTGGGGCGCGCTCTATCTGCGGCTGCGAAGAATTTATCTGCGAATCAAGCACGACCCTCGACGATCGGAATATACCGACCTCGCGATGACGCCAATTTCCGACGACGAGACCTCCCGCGAAATCTTCCGGACGGACGCGGCGCAGGCTTATCTCGGTCAAGAGCGCCGCCTGGAGAAGGCTCGCCATACCGCGTTGCTGTGACGGTCTTGGGACCGCGCTGAGCTCCGTTTCGGCCGAAAAACTCAAGCCCGACGCCTGATATGAAGGCGCGCCCGCTCTAGAGTCCCGCCTGCGCCAGCGCCTCGGCCTGCCGCTTGGCGACGCGCTCGATGGAGAAGCGCTCGATCGCCTCGTTGAACAGTTGATAAAAATTCAGCTCGGCGCGCAGGTGCAGGAACACGGCGCCGAGCCCGATCGCGGCGCGGTCCATGAACACGAATTCGCGCGGCACCCGCACCGGGCCCTTGCGCTTGAGCGCCTGGTGGACGCGGAACGCTTCGCGGCGGCCGTATTCGCCAGGCGCCACGCCGTCGGCGATGGTGCGCACCCTGTCGTCAAGCAGCGGCGCATAGATGAAGCGCGCCCAGATGTTGAGCGTGTCGATCAGCTCGCGCGACAGCCCGCGAAAGCCCCAGGTCTCGTAGGCGTGGACGATCAGGTCGCCTTCGCCGTGCAGCAGCCCATGATAAAGGTCGACGACACCCTGGACGAATTTCGGCGCGAAGATGCGGATGCAGCCGTAGTCGAGCAGATTGATGCCCGCCGGCGCGCCGGCACGTTTGAATACAGTGTAATTGCCGAGATGCGGATCGCCGTGGATGACGCCGAAGCGGCTGAACGGAAACCACCACGCCGTGAACATGGCGCGGGCCAGCGTGTTGCGGGCGGCGAGCGGATCGTCCTTGTGGGTCAGCATCCGCGTGCCGTCGAGCCAGTCGAGCGTCAGCAGCCGTCCGGTCGACAGGTCCGGCCAGGCGCGCGGCACGCGCACGCTGTCGGTGCCGTCGAGCATGATACGATAGAGCGCGACGTGCTTGGCCTCGCGAAAATAATCGAGTTCCTCGCGCACGCGCGCACCGATCTCCTTGGCGATCTCGGTGGTGTCGATCGCGCTGTCGAGCCGGCGGCGGATGGCGAGCAGCCATTGCAGCTGGCGCAGATCGGCTTCGACAGCGGACTGCATGTCGGGATACTGCAGCTTGCAGGCCAACGCGGCGCCGTCGAGCGAGCGGGCGCGGTGCACCTGACCGAGCGACGCGGCGGCGGCCGGATGATGCTCGAAGTTTTGGAATTTTTTCTCCCAGTCCGCACCGAGCTCGGCCACCATGCGGCGCTTGACAAAGGCCCAGCCCATCGGCGGCGCTTCGCTCTGCAGCTTCTGCAATTCGGCGGCGTATTCGGGCGGCAACAGGTCCGGAATGGTCGCCAAGAGCTGCGCGACCTTCATCAGCGGCCCCTTGAGCCGGCCGAGCGCCGACGACAGCGCCAGCGCCTCGCCGGCGCGATCCGGTGCGCCGCCAAGAAGCCGCCGCCCGGCATAGCGCGCCGCTACGCCGCCCACATTGGCGCCGACCCGCGCATAGCGCGCGGCGCGGGCGGAAAGGCGGTTCTTTTCGCGGTCGGTGGGCATGACTAGGAATGCTCTGGGTGAGACATAATCACCTCAGGGCACAATCCCAGGCGCGACAAGCGGCTTGCTGTGGCTGGCGATCCACCGTGCTAAAACCTCTTCTGTAATTTCTCCTGCTGCCAGGCCAAAAACAATCGCAGCAGCTTCCTCTTGAGAGGCATCAAGGTCGACGCGATTAAGACCGAGAAAAACGATCATCGATGCCAGAGCCGTTCTTTTATTTCCATCGACGAACGGATGATTCTTAGCAATCCCAAATCCATAAGAAGCCGCGAGCGCAGCGAGGTTGGTTTCGCCATAAGCGAATTTATTAATCGGTCGTGCCAGCGCCGACTCGAGAAGGCCGATATCGCGAACGCCATCGGGGCCGCCGAACAGAGCGAGCTGTTCGGCGTGGAAATCAAGGACGAGATCGATGTCGAGCCATCGCGGTGGCTCAGTCATTTTGCCAACGCCCGGTATGCGTCGGCATATCGGCGAAACGACCGTCGCGCGAGGGCCATTCCCTCGGCGTGCTTTGGATCATAGGGAGTGAGCTTGAGCCCGCGCTCGGTCTGCTCCACGACGTGAAGCTTGTCGCCTTCAGCGAGCTTGAGCCGCGCCAGCAGCTCCTTGGGCAAGATCAGCCCGGTCGAGTTGCCGATCTTTTTGACCTGTAGGACGTAACCCTCAGGTTTCACGACGTTTTCGTGGTCGGTCATAGCCAACTCCGACGTTATACATAACGTATAACGCCGGACGGCCCGTACTTCAATAGCGGTGCGAAACTACCGCGCCACCGGCTCCGCCGAGCGGGCCGCGCGAGTGACCCGGCGGTGCTGTCGGCCGACCGGGCGCGGCGGCAATGGCTGCGGTTGCGAGAAGCCGCCGCCGAACAGCCGGGAGAAGAAGCCTTCGCCCCCGCCACCGCCGCCGGCTGGATAGTAGCCGCGGCCGCCGCCGCCCCAGCCGCCGCCATTGCCCCATAGCGAGGGGCTGTCCGGCACGGCCAGGACCTGACGGTGCGTGATGTCGATATTGTGCTGGATCGGGATGTCGGCGATCCGCTTCTCCGGACCGTTGAGCAGCGCGATCAGCGCCTTGTCGCGGCCATAAAAGTCCTCGCGGAATTCGAGCTTGCCGGCATCGTCGACGAACGCGGTCTGATAGGTCAGGTGCACCGGGATGAAGGTCGGGAAATCGATGTTGATCTCGCTCGGCCCATACATCCGCTTGATGCGCTCGATGGTGTAGCCCTCGCCCGGCCGCACCAGCGACAGCAGCACCTCGGCGTATTTGGGCGGATCGAGCACGCGCATGCAGCCGTGGCTGAACGCGCGCTTCTCGAAGTTGAACATGTATTTGTCCGGCGTGTCGTGCTGATACACCAGGAACTTGTTGGGGAAGTTGAAGCGGATGCGGCCGAGCGCATTCTTGTCGCCGGGCGGCTGCCAGATGCTGATGCCGCCTTCGCGATTGTGATCGACGACCAGCCCCATGCGCTGCATCACGGTCGGATCCTGCGCCAGCGCCGGCAGGTATTCGCGATTGATGATCGACGGCGGCACGTGCCAGATCGGATTGATGGTGATGAATTTCATCATCGCCGTCATGATCGGCGTCGGCATGCCGGGTTTGCCGTCCACGATCTTGGTCTTCCACACCTGCTCGCCGTTGTGCATCACGCGCAGCGTGAAATCGGGCAGGTTGACCATCACGTAGGTCTTGCCGAGATCGTGCGGCATCCAGCGCCAGCGTTCCATGTTGGCGATGATGGTCTCGGTGACGCGGGTCGGCCGCGGCCCGTTGATCGCTTCGACCGTCTGCGCGGTCAGCGTGCCGGTGACTTTGAGCTCGTGCTCCTTCTGGAATTTCTTGACCGCTTCGGCGAGGTCCTTGTCGTAGGTGGTGCCGTCGCCGGTCACGCCCAGCCGCTCGCGCAAGGCCGGCACGCGCGCATCCTCCGAGCCGACCTTGAGTACCGGCCCGCCGGCGATCGGCGCCTTGGTCGCCGGCGCATTGCCGCCGCGGATTTCGGCGAGCTTGGCTTTCAGTGCCAGATAGCCGGGCGCATGCGGCTCATAGGAATCGAGTGCGGCAGCGACGTCCTTGGCGTCGGCCAGCGCGGCCAGCACGCTCGCCGGCTCCGGCGGCTTCTGGTCATAAGAAATGTCGGCGCTCACCCGCGACCAATGCACCCGTCCGACCGAGGCATGATGGGCGTACAGGATCGCCGACGCCGTCAGCCGCAATTCGGCTTCGGCGAGCGTGGCGGGATCGGACGATTTAAAGTCCGCCACCGGATAGTCGGCGGCATCGAGGCCGTCGGCATCGACATGGCCGAGATAATCGATCGCCGCCTTGGCGCGGTCATTGGCGTGGCCGTCGGTGATCCACAGCGGCGCATAGGAGCGGCCCGAATAGAACGCCTCGACGGCGGTGCGCTCGGACTTGCCGCCGAGCAGCCGGTCGAACTTGCCGGACGACAGGTTGCGCAATTGATCGGCGACCGCCTGATCGGCGGCCGGCAAGGTGCTGGCGGGCGTCGCGTTGCCGGCCGGGGGCGCGGCGGCCGGTTCGGCCGCGGCCGCGCCGGTCTGTGCCGGCGTGGCTTCCGGAGCGGGCGTGACGCTGCCGGTTTGCGCCGGGGTCGCGTCGGGCGCGGCAGCGGCCGGATTCGGCGTCTCGGCCTGCTTGGCCGGTCCGGCTGATTGTTGCGGCTCGGCCGGCGCTGCGGCGGCGTTCGTATTCTCAGAGGCGGGCGCGGCTAGGTCCGGGGTGGCGGACTTGTCCGGCTGCACCGCGGCGGCGGGCGCGGCTGCGTCCGGAGCGGGCACCGCGGCTGTGCCGCCTGGCGGCTGGGCGAGCGGCTCGGCCGGCGCACTGCCGGCGGACACCGACAGCAACAGCGCAACCGCAGTCGAGGCCAAAAAACCATTCAGACGGACGCCGGGCATTGCCAATTCTCCCAATTCCTCGCTCTCGCCCCCAACCGCGCCGGCTAGCGCCGGGCCCAAACCGCGGGAACAATGTTCCCAAAAAGTGTCATTGCTGCGGACGGATGGCGTTTTTCTGCCTCACCTTACGCGACGGTGCCGCAAATTGTCTTGTGCAGAGCGGCGGAAATGCGGACGCCTCAGGCGATTTTCGGCCCCTGTCGCTCCGCGGCAACGGGTTCTTCGGCAATGTCAGCCCCCTCGCCTCCCAGTCCGAGCCCTTCGAGCTTCCTGTATAGCGTAGAGCGGCCGATTCGCAGCCGCCGCGCAACCTCCGACATCTGCCCGCCATAGTGGGCAATGGCGAAGCGGATCAGCTCCGCCTCGACCTCGTCGAGCGGCCGGACATCGCCTGCGGCATCGAGAAGCGGCAGCGCATCGAGCGCCGGCGAACCGATCGCTGGCGCTTCAGCATGGCCGCCGGGTTGCAGTGGCGCGGCTTCGCCGGCGAGGCCCTCCGCGTAGCCAGCGTCCTCAGCGGCGATGTCGGCAGACAGGATTGTGGCCGGAGCGTCGAATGCCGTGACCTGCGCCGCAATTTGCGGAAATTCGGCAGGCGAGAGCGTGTCGCCGTCGGCCAGCACCACGGCGCGGAACAACGCATTTTCGAGCTGGCGGATGTTGCCCGGCCACGGATAGGCGGCGAGAAGCCGCACCGCCTCCGGGGCGATGAGGCGGATGCGCTTTCCTTCCTCGGCGGCAAAGCGCGCCAAAAAGTGCCGCGCCAGCGCCGGGATATCGGCGGGCCGGTCGCGCAGCGGCGGCACGGTAATGGGAAACACATGCAGCCGATAAAACAGGTCCTCGCGGAAGCGCCCGGCTTTGACGTCGGCGATCAGATCGCGATTGGTCGCCGACACGATACGCACGTCGACTTTGACGGCGCGGCGGGCACCGACCGGCTCGACCTCGCCTTCTTGAATCGCGCGCAAGAGCTTCACTTGCGCCGGCGGCGGCAGCTCGCCGACTTCGTCGAGAAACAAG
>Ga0209166_10003857_pt1 | contig 10661 bp, 8 predicted proteins | sample Coa_R1_3_FD_187151 | JGI IMG/M metagenome (GOLD analysis project Ga0209166, IMG submission 187151) | Surface soil microbial communities from Centralia Pennsylvania, which are recovering from an underground coalmine fire - Coalmine... | ecosystem: Environmental > Terrestrial > Soil > Unclassified... | reverse complement strand
TCGGCCATGAGGGGAGCGTCGGCGGCTTCGGCGATGGCGGTGTTCATGAGGAGACCGTCGGCACCGAGTTCCATGGCGATGGCAGCGTCGGAAGCGGTGCCTACACCGGCGTCAACGATCATGGGGACTTCGGTGATGCGTTCGCGGAGGATGCGGAGATTGGCGGGATTCTGAATGCCGAGGCCGGAGCCGATGGGCGCGGCGAGGGGCATGACGGCGGCGGCGCCTGCATCGATGAGTTTGCGGGCGGCGATGAGATCGTCGTTGGTGTAGGGGAGGACGACGAAGCCTTCTTTGACGAGAACTTTTGTGGCCTGGATGAGTTGTTCGGTGTCGGGGAAAAGAGTTTTTTCGTCACCGATGACTTCGAGCTTGATCCAGTTGGAGAGGCCGACTTCGCGGGCTAAGCGGGCGGTGCGAATGGCTTCGTCGGCCGAATAGCAGGCGGCCGTGTTGGGAAGGATGAAGATTTTCTCGCGGTTGATGAAGTCGAGGAGGGATTCCTTGGTTTTGTCGGTGAGATTGACGCGGCGGACGGCGACGGTGACCATGTCGGCGCCAGAGGCGGCGTGGGCGCGAGCCATTTCCTGGAAGCTGCGGTATTTGCCTGTGCCTACGATGAGGCGGGAGTTGAAGGCGTGGCCGGCGATTACGAGTTGATCGGACATTGGGGTCTCCGAGGGAGATTGTATTCCTTGGGGCGGGTGGAGGACAAATGGTTGTGGAGGAGCGGACAGAAGAGAAGAAATGAGAAAAGATGTAACACAGAGGACACAGAGGTCGGAGCACAGAGTTCACAGAGACGAGAAGCGAGGAGCACAGGCAGGAGTGCCTGTGCCACCAAGAAGAAAAAACCAAGAGGGCGGCATAAAGCCGCCCCTACACACAGTCGCACAGAGCAAGTTGGTTAGAACGACTGGATGAGGTGGAGGAGGGTGCGGAGGGCTACGCCGGTGGGGCCTTTGGCCAGCCAGGGCTTGGCGTCGTCGTTCCAGGCGGTGCCGGCGATGTCGAGGTGGATCCAGGGGGTGTCGCCGGCGAATTCGCGGATGAACCAGGCGCCTGTGATGGAGCCGCCGCCTTTACCGCTGCCGATGTTCTGGATGTCGGCGAAGCTGCCCTTGATGAATTCGCGGTATTCGTCGTCCATGGGCATCTGCCACATTTTTTCGCCGGCCGCTTTGGCGCTGGCGAGGAGCTTGTCGGTCCAGGCTTGGTCGGAGCCGAAGACGCCGACGTTGATATTGGCGAGGGCGACGACGATGGCGCCAGTGAGAGTGGCGGCGTCCACTAGATGCGTTGCGCCCAACTGTTTTGCGTAGTGGACGCCGTCGGCAAGAACCAGGCGGCCTTCGGCGTCGGTGTTGAGGACTTCGATCGTTTTTCCGGACATGGCGGTTTGGATGTCGCCGGGCTTTTGCGCTTTTCCCCCGGGCATATTTTCTGTTGAGGGAACGACGCAAATCACTTTGACGTTGGGTTTCAGCCCCGCGACCGCGCGCATGATGCCGAGCATCGTTGCGCCGCCTGCCATGTCGTACTTCATTTTTTCCATGCCGTCGGCAGGCTTGATGGAGATGCCGCCGGTGTCGAAGGTGACTGCCTTGCCGACCAGGCCGATTACAGGAGCGCCGGGCTTCGGATTTGCGGGCGTGTAGGTGAGGACGATCATGCGAGGCGGCTCGACGCTGCCCTGCGCGACGCTCAGCAGCGCACCCATTTTCAGCGAGGCGATTTTCTTTTCGTCGAGGATTTCGACGGCGAGGCCGGCTTCCTTGGCCATGGCTTCGGCTTTTTCGGCAAGAATTTTGGGCGTCAGCTTGTTGGAAGGTTCGTTGACGAGGTCGCGCGTGAAATTCTGCGCGTCGCCGATAATGCGGCCACGAGCGATTCCCTTTTCTCCAGCCGTTTTTTCGGCATCGCTGAAGCCGGCAATTGTAAAAGTTTCGACAAATTTGTCATTTTTCTTGTCGGTCTTGTACTTGTCGGTCTCGAAATCGGCGACAATGGCGCTTTCGGTGACGGCCTGGGCCACGGCGTCGGTCGAGTCGCCTTCGCGGACAAGGAAGACAACCTTGTGGACGGCGCGAGCCTTCAAATAGCGCAGGGCGACGCCGGCAACTTTACGCAGGGCGGCGGGGTTAAATTGCTCGCGCTTCCCTGCCCCGACAAGGAGCAGGCGCGCGGCCTTGAACCCAGCGGGGGCGTGCAGCAGGGTGGTTTCGAGCGATTTGCCGGTGAGCTCGCCGCTTTTGGAGAGGCGCGAAAGCATGCCGCCGGTGAGCTTGTCGAGTTCGGCGGGACGGCCCTGGGTCACGTCGCCATTCTCGAAAACGTAGGTAACCAGCGCATCGGTTTCGAGTGTTGCGAACGGTCTTGTATCGAGTGTGATTTGCATGATGAGATTATCGCCTCCGGTTGCGATAGAGAGCTTGATCCGCTTCCCTGCGGGCATCCTTGTCGCGCTCGTCCTGGCGGCGGTCCCAGGATTTTTTGCCCTGGGCCAGCGCGATTTCGACTTTGGCGAGGCCATTGCGGAAGTAGATGCGCAGAGGAATGACGGTTAAACCTTTGGATTCGATGCGGCCTGAAAATTTATGAATCTCGCGTTTATGAAGAAGCAATTTGCGTTCGCCGAGCGGCTCATGGTTCCACGGGCCGCCGGGCATGTATTGCGCGATGTGGGCGTTGACGAGGAAGGGACCGCTGGGCTTGAAGTCCACGTAGGCGTCGCGGATGTTGGCCTTGCCTTCGCGCAAAGCTTTCACTTCTGTGCCGTGAAGGACGAGGCCCGCTTCCATCTTTTCGAGGATGTGGTAGCTGTACGAAGCCGCGCGGTTCTGCGCGACTATTTTTTCGCGCGGATCCTTGGAGTTGGAGTCTTTGCTTTTCTGAGGGCCCTTCTGGGGACCACCCTTCACGGGTTTACTAGTAGGCTTGGTCACAATCTTTCATTTTACCTGATGATGCGTCTAATAAGGGTGTCCGGAACAGCTGCCCAGCCAGGCCTGCTCCTTACCAGCTACCGGCCGCCCGTTCGAGGAAAGGCTACGGAACTGGCAAATGGGACAGTCTGAAGAGAACGAAATAGAGAATCCACCTGCTTGCCGGTCCGATGAGGCCGATGCTAGACTCCATGAGATAGTAAATGCTCGGCTTGCCCCGCGTCGAGGTTCCGGAGAGTTCATGCGCAGATGGTGTCAGTTTGCCGTCCTTGTTGCCGTGGCGGTGTTTGCGGCGGGATGCCCGAAGGACAAGCAGGACTATAAAGCTGCGCGCCACGCGGTTGACCTGAAGGACTATGACGCGGCGGTTGACTACTACCTGAAAGCCACGAAGTCCGACCCCCACAACGTGAATTACAAGATTGGATTGGACCAATCGAGGTTCGAGGCCGGGGCGATGCACGTCCAAAAAGGGCTGAAGCTGCGTGAGAAGGGAGATCTCCAGAACGCGGTTTCGGAGTTCCAGCGCGCGCAGATCATGGACCCCTCCAGCACGGCCGCGGATCAGGAGTTGAAGCGCACGCTGCAGCTGATCGCGGAGCAGGCGCAGGCAACACAGGCGCCGGATCAGCCGCTGATGGAAAATGGACAGCCTGGGCTTGCGTCGGAGCCGCCGGAATTGAAACCGCTTTCGCGCGCGCCGATCAATTTGCGGATGTCCAACGACATCAAAGTGGTGTTTGACACAATCGGAAAGCTGGCGGGGCTGACGGTGATTTATGACCCGGACCTGCAGGCGCGGCGGATTTCGGTGGATTTGAGCAACGTGACGCTGGAGCAGGCGCTGGACATCGTGTCGCTGCAAAGCAAGGGTTTCTGGAAGCCGGTGACCGAGAACATCATCATGATCGTTCCGGACAACACGCAGAAGCGCCGGGACTATGAAGAGCAGGTGGTGCGGACGTTTTATCTGAGCAACGTGGCCATCGCGCAGGATTTGACGGAAATCACCACCGGGCTGAGGCAGTTGCTGGACCTGAAGCGCATCCAGCAGGTGAACGCGCAGAACGCCATCATCATCCGCGATACACCGGACAAGATCGCGCTGGCGGAAAAAATCATCCGCGACATTGATAAGGCCAAGCCCGAAGTGATTATTCAGATGGAAGTGCTGCAGGCGCGCACAGACAAGCTGCGGAATCTGGGAATCCTGCCGGGGCAGAACGCCTCAATCGCGATCAGCCCGAACGCTACGGCTTCGACCACTAACCCCAGTTCAACCACGACTTCCACCACCACGCCCGGAACGGTTTCGCTGAGCCAGTTGACGCATCTGAATCAGAATGACGTGGTGCTGACGTTGCCGGGGGCCACCGCGAATTTCGTGCTGACAGACACCTCGACCAAGATTATTGACAATCCGGAGATCCGCGCGATAGATGGCCAGCCGGCGAAACTGCGCGTCGGCGACCGCGTACCTGTAGCCACTGGCAGCTTCCAGGCGGGCGTGGGCGTGGGAGGGGCGGCGGGCGCGGGGTTCGTGAACCCGCTGGTGAACACACAATTCCAATACATTGACGTCGGTGTGAACGTGGACATCACGCCGCACGTGCACGCGAATCGCGACATCAGCTTGAAGGTTTCTGTGGAAGTGTCTTCGGTGACCGGGCAATCCACGATTGGCGGCATCCAGCAGCCAATCATCAGCCAGCGCAAGATCGAACATGAAATTCGCCTGAAAGAAGGCGAAGTGAGCATCCTGGGCGGATTGTTTGAGCGTGTGGACACGAAAACGCTGAATGGATGGCCGGGACTGGCGAACGTACCGATCATGCGGTACCTGTTTTCGAGCGACAGCGTGGAACGCCAGGAGAATGAAAACCTGATCGTGCTGATTCCACGCATCGTGCGGATGCCCGATTGGACGCGGGCGAATCTCCGCGCCATCTATTCCGGAACGGAAACGTATCCGGGCGTGAAGCGCGAGATGGACATCCGGACGCCAGCCGCGAATCCGAGCCCCGCGGCACCTGCGGCGCCGGCTGTGCAAAATCCGGTTGCGCCGGGGGCGGTTCCACCGGCGACGCAGCCCGTGAATACTCCCGCAGTGCCGCAGGCGCAGACTAGCGGACCGAGAATTCATTTTGAGCCGGCGACGCTGAACCTGGCTCCCGGGCAGACCGCTACCATCGGCGTGGTGGTGGAAAACGTGAACGACCTGTTCAGCGTTCCGATGCTCCTGCAATATAACCAGGCGATCATCAGCATTGAGGAAGTGCGGCACGGAGGATTCCTCTCCGGCGGAACGCAGGAGATTGCGTTGGTGCAGCGGGTGGACAAGGAACATGGGCAGGCCATCATTTCCGCGACGCGCCAGCCAAACACGCCGGGCGTGAACGGAACCGGCACGCTGCTGGGCGTCGTGGTGAAGGCGCTGGCGCCGGGCGTCACGAATCTTTCGATTGTTCAGGTGAACGCGAAAGATTCGCAGCAACGGCCCATCCCGCTGGTGACCAGCGAAGCAACGCTCCGCGTGCAATAGAACGTGGTAACTAACGGAGGTTGACGCCATTTCCATGAATCGCAAGGGCAATGTTTCCGTGCAAGCCGGCATGAGTTTGCTGGAGTTGATTATTGCGTGCACGATTCTGCTGATTCTTTCGTCAATGGCTTTGCCGATCGCGAAATTCACCGTGATTCGCGAGCGCGAAAAGGAATTGCGGCTGGATTTGCGGGAAATGCGCAGCGCAATCGACAAATATAAGGACCTGGCGGACCAGCAGAAGATTCGCGTGGAGCTGGGGAGCGAAGGGTATCCGCCGGATCTGGACACGCTGGTGAAGGGCGCGGCGGTTGGCGGCTCCGGCGCGGCAGGAAAAAATATGCGCTTTCTGCGGCGCGTTCCCCAGGATCCGATGACGGGGCGGGCGGAATGGGGCTTGCGCTCGGTACAGGACGATCCGGATTCGACGAGTTGGGGCGGGAAGAACGTGTTCGACGTGTACTCGAAATCCACGGGCACGGCGTTGGATGGGACGAAGTATTCGGACTGGTAGGTTTTTCATCGGACGAAGGGGATGGAATGAGGGGAATTTTCAGCGCGGAATTTTTGAAGCGGCGCGGGAAGCCGGCCCGCCGCGTGGCGCGCGGATTCACGCTGATCGAACTAATGATTGTGATGATGATCATGTCGATTCTGATCGGCATGGCGGCAATCATTTACGACAAGACCATCAAGCGCGCGCGGGAAGCCGTGCTGAAGCAAGACCTGCAGACAATGCGGCAGGCGATTGATAATTACACGCTGGACAAGCAGCAGGCGCCGCAGTCGCTGGAGGATCTGGTGGAGGGTCACTACCTGCGCGAGATTCCGGTCGATCCGGTGTGCCGGCAAAAAGATTGGGTCGTGCATATCGGGGACACGGTGCTGAGCCCGGATCAGACCAGCACGGGCGTGGACGACGTGCATTCGGGCTGCGAACAGAATGGCACCGACGGGACAGCGTATACGACGTGGTGAGCGCGACTTGGAAAATGGGAAAATGAGGAAAGCCGGGCGATTGGCGAGAAATTTGACGGAAATTGGCTGCTCCGCTATAGTGGTTGTGCGGGGTGGAGCAGCCTGGTAGCTCGTCGGGCTCATAACCCGAAGGTCGTCAGTTCAAATCTGACCCCCGCAACCAATTAGAGAAGTAGAGCCCGGACACAGGCGTCCGGGCTTTTTGTTTTTGGGATCGGAGGAAGGCCAAGCCAGCCCAAGACCCACGTACCGAAAGGCGGAACGTGGGGCACCAGGCAACGAACTCGTGAAAAAACGTTTCGGGTTCGGCCGGCTTGTCCGCTAACGGAATTCCCGATCCGATGAGCGGAGAAAGCTGCAGGGCGAGCAGAACCACGGTCACGAATCTTCCGTGCATGGGCTGATTCTCCGATATCTGGTTTCCAAGAAGGAAAATGTCTGTCCTTCGACTCCTAATTTATGCCGCTGCACCACGCTCTAATTCTTCAGCCAGAAGCGTGACACCAAGATTGCAAGCCTGCACTCCCTGCACCACACCGAGCTTCAGAACTTCCATGATCTCTTCCACCGTTGCACCGGCCTTGAAGGCGTTCTTGATATGATGCCGCGTGCCCTGCCCATAAATGTGTACGTAAGCGGCGTCAAAAGCGACGAGCAGAAGTTCCAGTTCTTTGAGAGGAAGAACGTTTTCGGCGTACAGTGAGGCACACATGGTCATATATTCATCGGTCCATACAGGGTCAAGAAAAAGAACGGAATCCCACTCTTCGCTCCAGTGTCCAATTGCCTTCATCTTTTCCACGGCCGGGGTCGCTTTTCCAACCCTTTCCAACCGTTTCTTCCGCAAGCCACTGAAATCTTCCAGGCTACCCATGCTGGCTTCCTGGATTAGGAGGGGAGCGTTAAAGCTGAAGGAATGAATGGACATTGCAGACGCACACTTGAGAACGAACAAGATCTCCTGACGGCTCGCACCCGCGGTGAGCGCGGCGCGAATGTGGCGGCGGGTGCCCTCCGGGTTCAGGTTTGTGCGGGAAGCATTTAAGCCGACGCTGACCAATTCGATGAACTTGACGGGCAAAATCCCGTCGGTCCATGGATTCGTGGTCATCTTCACGGTGTGTTCCGCCCAGGTTGGATCCCATTCCTTGAGTTGGTTCAGTGCCGCCGCCCAGAGACTTAGCGTTTGCTGATTTGCCGGGGCCTTCGCCTGACCGCTTTCCATTGCCATCTTTCTTCCTTTTTTATCCGTCGATTTCCAGACCGGACGCTTCTTTTGAAGCGTTGGATGAACGAGTGAACCAAATGATGCTTTTTTGGTAGTTCTCGGTCTGGGGTCAAATGGTAACGGGACCCTGAGAGGCGCGTGCCTGAAGTGCCGCCCGATCCGGTTTGTGGAAAAATCCATCCTTTTGTAGAATTAAGCATCCAATTCCGCAGAAACTATACCGAACCCACGAGTCGATAGGTTTTGCAGCGGCTTTGCACGGCCCGTGCGCGCGTACTGAAACGCTTGAATCGATGCGCCAAAGGCAGAGAAAGGAGTTCTAATCATGGCCGCAGCTAGTTCTCCGGCGCCCACCCCCGCAGCGAGCCCCGCTCCAACACCGGCTAGTCATCCCGAACCGGCTCCGGCCAAGGCCAAACCGCAGTGGCCGTGGCTGAAGTACGCCACTCCTTTGTTCGTTCTATTCCTCGCCGTTGCCGTTCTGATCACTCTCACGCGAGATTGGAACGCCTGGGAGGGCGGAAAGGTCGAACAGGTGACCGACGATGCCTTTGTCCGCGGGGATCTCACGCCACTGAGCACTAAAGTTGCGGGCATTGTCCGGAGTGTGAAAGTGGCCGACTACCAGCGGGTGCACGGCGGTGACCTCCTGGTCGAACTTCAGGATGACGACTATCAGGCGCAGTTGGCTCAGGCCGGCGCGGCTGTAGAAGCCGCGAAGGCAGCCATCGAGAACAACAGGCGGCAACGCGAGTTGCAAGACTCTCGTATACAGCGGGCGCTCGCGGGGATCGATCAGGCCAAAGCGCAAATCACGGCAGCGGAAGCGGGCATACAAGCGGTGCAGGCTGACGTAGTTCGAACGCAGGCGGAGCGCACACGGCAAGAAGCGCTACTTGCGACTCAGTCCGCGACAAAACAAAAGGTCGAGGCAGCCGTTGCCGATGAGCAGCGATTCGCCGCTCAAGAGGCCAGTCGCAAAGCCGACCTCGAACAAGCGAAGACGGCATTGCGCAGCAACGAAATCGCAGTGGAATCCGAACGGCGCAGCAAAGCCGTTCTGGAGTCCCAGGAACAACAACTGGTTGCCGATCTCCACGCGAAAGAAGCTTCGTTGTCCGTTGCCAAGATCAACCTAGGATATACGAAAATTCCCGCCCCGGCAGATGGCACGGTCGGCGAAAGACAAGTGCGGCCCGGACAGCTTGTTTCTCCCGGAACGCAAGTCCTGACGTTTGTCCCCGAATCAAAGTGGGTCCAGGCCAACTATCGCGAGACGCAGCTCACGAATATGAAAGTGGGAGATCCAGCGGAAATCCGCGTTGACCAGTACCCAGGAAAAGTCTTCCGAGGGAAAGTACTCGAGATTGCGCCTGCCAGCGGCTCGCAATTTGCCCTTCTGCCGCCCGACAACGCCACGGGCAACTTTACAAAAGTGGTTCAGAGAATCCCCGTGAAGATCGCCTTCGACGACGCAAACCTGGCGAGCAGTTTGCGCCCGGGCCTTTCGGTGATTGCCACCGTACGCACCCGGCGCTGAGTGGAGGGCGCGATGGCTTCCCCGGCAACAGTTCTCCACCCGCCTTCCAAGCAACAAATCGCGCATGCCATCGCGGGAGCGCTGCCTGCGGAGCTTTCCCAGAGCCCGCTAGTGGGCATTCTGGGTGTCGTGCTGGGCGCGGGAATCGTCACATTGACCGGGCGCATGCTCACGCTGGGAACTTCTGATCTCAAGGGCAGTCTGGGCATCGGCTTCGACGATGGCGCCTGGATTGGCAGCGCCTACAACATCGCACTTATGTTCATCGGGCCGTTCACGGTGTATCTCGGAGGCTTGCTCGGTCCCCGCCGCGTGCTTCGGATCGCGGCGATCTCCTTCACCCTGGTTTGCCTTTTCCTGCCGCTGATTCATAACTACAGCTTGCTTCTGACCGCGCTCGTGGTTGCAGGGCTGACCTCCGGAACCTTTTATCCGCTGACACTTACCTTTGCACTGAGGAACATTCCGCCGCGCTTTCTTCCCTTCACGCTGGCTCTCTACGCCACATCCGTTGACTTTGCGGTGAATATCGCCCCGTCTCTTTATGGCTGGTATCGCGAGCATCTTTCGTTCCACTGGATGTTCTGGAACTCCGCGCTCATCACGCCTTTCATGATTCTGTGCATCCACTTGGGAATTCCTCCTTCGCCGCCGCGAAAGAGCGCCGGCCCACCTCCGAGCTTTGCCGGATTCCTTTACGCCAGCGCGGGATTCGCGCTGCTGTTTGCCGCTCTGGACCAGGGGCAGCGTCTCGATTGGTGGCGTTCGGGCCTTTTCAACGGATTGTTCTTCAGCGCCATGATTTTCCTGCTTGCCTCGCTGGTTCGGCGCCTGCGCAGCCCGAATCCACTGGTGGATCTTCCGTATCTTCGGCAATGGAACACGATTGTGCTCGGCGTGGCGCTGGGATTTTTTCGCTTTTGCCTGCTGGCCACGATTATTCTGATCCCCCAGGCCCTCGCCCTTCATGGATTTGAGGCAGAGCAGATTGGCCCCGCGGTGCTTTGGACCGCCTTGCCCCAGATCCTGATTGCTTTTATTGCCGCCTTGCTTCTCCTGCACGGCTGGGATTCGCGTCTTTTGATGGCCACGGGATTCACATGCATGGCGGCCGCGTGCATTCTGAACGCGCAGTACACTTTCGCCTGGTCCGCGGCAAACTTTTACCGCACGGAATTGCTTATGGGTGTCGGCCAATCCTTTGCCTTTATCGGCTTGGTGTCCACGATCGTGTTGCAGGCCATTTTTTCCGGAGGCCTCACGAAAGCCCAGGACGCCCTCACCTTTTCCGCCTTCTTTCACATTGTTCGTTTGCTGGGTGGACAAATGGGAGTGGTCCTCATGGGGCACTACATCGCTGTCCGCGAGCGCATTCACTCAAACCTGCTCGGTCTGCACGTACAAGGCGGTAATTGGCTGGACGAGGCT
>Ga0209166_10003855_pt1 | contig 10662 bp, 12 predicted proteins | sample Coa_R1_3_FD_187151 | JGI IMG/M metagenome (GOLD analysis project Ga0209166, IMG submission 187151) | Surface soil microbial communities from Centralia Pennsylvania, which are recovering from an underground coalmine fire - Coalmine... | ecosystem: Environmental > Terrestrial > Soil >... | reverse complement strand
TCGATACATAAGGTACTACTCTGAAGGACGAAGCAGCCGGTAAGACTAAGCGCAATTCACCTGCCAATGAAGACTTGTTGAAAGCGCGTGTCTTCCCAGATTCAGTGGCCTTTCCAAGGGGAAGCTTCTACATGACCTTGTAGCAGTTTTACCTTCGTACATGACCTTTCGTCTATAAAGGGTTCCCTGTACTAAGCTAGGCCACTTCTGGAGCGGGCCCGGGCGATAATTCTTGGCCCAAAAACAGGGCTGTCGAGAACCCTTGTAGCAGCCAAAACACGGCTAAACCGCATCGAAGCACGGACCTTCTAGACACAAAACCTACGCCGGGTGTGGTCCGACAGCGATGACTGCGCAGGGCGTGTTCGGGTGGCGGCAGTCGGTCCTCATAGGGGTGGGTTACGAAGTCGAATTGGCCTGTCGGTTCTGGCTCAGGTAACGTCATGCGATTGCTCAGCGTTCGGCTGATCGTCTCGCTGGTGGTTGGTGTAACCATTGTCTCGCTGTGCTCCTCAGGCTACGAAGCTTTGGTGGGCAAGAGGAATCTGAGGCGGGACCTGCAAAGACGCGCCGCGGTTCTGGCTGAGAGCCTGGCAGGAAACGTGGAGCGCGACCTGGAAAAAGGGACGCTCCAGACCTTGCGGAGAACAGTCCAACGCTTCGCCAACCGGGAGAACTTGATCGGCCTGGCCGTGTACGACCCGGAAGGGCACATCATCTCGGAAACTCGGGAGTTGGAGCCTTTGATGGCGCAAACTCCCCCGGTTGTGCTGCAGACGCTTAAGTCCAATCAGGAGACGGACGTCTTCGAGCGAATCTCGGACAAGCCCGTCCACATTGCCGTGGTTCCACTCCGCCATCAGGACAAATTTCTCGGGGTGCTGGCCATCGTTCACGATGCCAGCTACATCCGGGCGCAAATTCTTCAGATCTGGTGGGAGACCTTCTTTAACGCTCTGCTGTACGTGGTGCTGATCGCGATGATCACGTTGCTGATCGTGCGCTGGAGCATTGAGGGCCCGATCGCGCGGACGGCGAACTGGATGCGGAGTCTACGCACCGGGCGTATGCCCAGTTCACGCATCGGAGTGCCCGACGTGGAGTTGTTTCGCCCGCTGGCGCGTGAAGTCGCCACCTTCGCCGAGAGCCTGAATACCGCCCGCACCGCGGCGGAGCGGGAAGCACGCCTGCGCGTGGAGGGCCAATCGCAGTGGACCGCGGAGCGGCTGGCCGCGGACGTACGGACGCGGTTAGGTACAGGAAAGCTTTTTGTGGTGTCGAATCGCGAGCCCTACGTGCATATGCAGCGCGGCCGGTCGGTGCAGATCAGCGTACCTCCGAGCGGCCTCATCACGGCTCTGGAACCAGTGTTGCGGGCTTCCCACGGCACCTGGGTGGCCCATGGCGGGGGAACAGCGGATCGTGACTTTGTGGACCGCAACGATCATCTGCAAGTGCCGCCCGACGACCCGCAGTACACGTTGCGCCGCGTATGGCTGACGAAGGAAGAGGAGGAAGGCTACTACTACGGCTTCGCCAACGAAGGCTTGTGGCCGCTCTGTCACATCGCGCACACTCGCCCGATCTTTCGCGAAATGGACTGGGAGCGGTATCAGAAGGTGAATCGCAAGTTCGCGGACGCCCTGCTGGAGGAGATCAAAGACACGCAGAGGCCGGTGGTGCTGGTGCAGGATTATCACTTCGCATTGTTGCCGCGGATGATCAAACAAAAGCGGCCGGACGCGCGAGTGGCGATTTTCTGGCACATCCCGTGGCCCAACGCCGAGACATTTGGAATCTGCCCCTGGCAGCGGGAACTGGTGGACGGTTTGCTCGGAGCGGACCTGGTCGGGTTCCACATCCAGGCGCACTGCAATAATTTTCTCGAGACCACTGACCGGACGGTGGAGTCCCGAATCAACTGGGAACATTTCACGGTACAGAGAGGCGAGCACACCACGACGGTGCATCCATTTCCCATCAGCGTGGAGCTGGACGAGAGCGCTCCGCAGAATTCGCCGTCCGAATCCCGAACCGCCCTGCTCAAGAGCCTGGACGTAGATGCGCTTTTCATTGGCGTTGGAGTGGAGCGGGTGGATTACACCAAAGGAGTTCTGGAGCGGTTTCTGGCGGTGGAACGCTTTTTGGAGAAGTATCCGCGATATCTGGGGCAGTTCACATTCGTACAGGTGGCGGCGCCCAGCAGAAGCCACCTGAAGCGCTACCACGATCTGGAAGCCGAGATCGAAGCGGAAGCGGGACGAATCAACTGGCGCTTCCAGCGCGATAAGTGGAGACCGATCCTGTCGCTGAACCGGCAGCACAGCCATGAAGAGATTCAGCCGCTCTACAAAGCGGCGGACGTGTGCATGGTGACGTCGCTCCACGACGGCATGAACCTGGTAGCAAAGGAATTTGTTGCGGCGCGCAACGATGAGAGCGGCGTTTTGATCCTGAGCATCTTTACCGGGGCGGCGCATGAATTGCGGGATGCGCTTCAGGTCAATCCTTACGACATCGATCAGATGGCAGACGCGATTCGGGTGGCGCTGGAAATGGATCCCGAGGAAAAACAAGCTCGCATGCAACACATGCGTAGGACGATTCGCGAATACAACATCTACCGCTGGGCCGCTACTTTAATCACTGAACTCACAGAATTGCGGCTGGATCAACAGCCAACTCCTGCGGGACAGCCTGCTCGCACGCAGAATCCTGCAGCTTAGAGGAGGGGTTCGCGAACGCGAGCGCTACGCGAGCTTCGGACCAGATAAGGGACCGCAAGGTCAAGCGCAAACAAAACCGCCGCGAGCCCACCGAACACAATCGTCAAATCCGTCGAATTCACCACCCAACACAGCAGACAGAACACTGCCAGAAAAGCTCCTAAAACGCGCATGATGTTTTTCTCCTCAACGCACGAGATGTGGCGAAACATTCCAAAGCCTTGCCAAAGCGCGGGCCGCGTCAGTGAGCGCCCGCTTCTCCGTCGCGCGCTCATCCAGAACGGGGAAGATGGGCCGCGTGCGGGCCGCTACCGTGGTTCGAGCCTTACTTCCGTGCACCGAGGCAAGTGCGGTTTCGAAGGTGACCTTCGGATTTTCGATGGAACAGGCTTGCATCGGCTTGGTCGCCATGGCTACTTGTCTCCTGTAGCCACTATTTAAGTCCGCCAGGCCCATCGAGAACATACAGTGATGCACTCAGCGTGGATAGAGAGTGCACCCGGGCTGGGGAAAATCAACTTGTAGGCGGAGAGTGCGGATAATCGGGTAGGAGAGAACAGATAAGTTGGGTACGGCCAGCGCGGAGGCGGCACGCCCCCGCGACAGCCGCCGAGACGCCGGAGCTACGTGTTACCGGCGCTTTTTGTTACTAGGCCTTGCGGCGAGCGTTTGCTGATTCTTCGCTTTCCTGGTCTGTGTCCTCAGGAGCCCTTTGTGGCGGCTTCGAGGCGGCGTCCTTGGCTTTACCCCAGGCGTTTTGTACTTTGCCTTCCGCCTGTTTGGCGGCGCCCTTTACTTGCTTTTCGGGATCGTTGGTCCATTCGCCTGCCTGGCGTTCGACGCGTCCCGCTACATCTTTCACTTTGCCTTCCACACGGTCCTTATTCATTTGCAACCCCTTTTGATTGATTTCGCCTTGCACCACTACTGAGATGTAGATAGTGAGGGAACGTTTGGTGGGCTTTTTGCGGGCGTGCGCGGATACTGGTCTACACCGGACTGCGGCCTTGAATAATGCGCACTAGTACGGCGATGATGGCCAATACCAGCAGGATGTGGATGAACCCACCCAGTGTGTAAGAACTGACCATCCCTAACAGCCACAAGATCAACAGAATGACCGCAATCGTCCAGAGCATTCGGGATCCCCCAAGCTAGAGAGTGTGGAATACTGCACGAGGGTATGCACAGAGCGAATTGCGTTCTATCCAGCAGATTCCCTAATCTCGCAAAATATTTCTGTAGTCTTACTCACGCGATCAGGTAATCAGGTTTCAGAAGACTTGCACGATGCCATTGCGCACGGCGTAGCGAGTCAAGTCGGCGACGGAATGCAGTCCCAGCTTGCGCATCAGATTGGTGCGGTGAGTCTCGGCAGTCTTGACGCTGAGATTGAGCGTGGTGGCGACTTCTTTGCTGGTCTTTCCTTCGGCCAGCAACTGGATGACTTCGCGTTCGCGGGATGTCAGCACGTCTCCTGCAACATCTTGTTTCACCTGCACTTTTCGTGGACCGAGGTGTCCCTGGTCGCGATCCAGAAACCCGTTCAAGACCATCTGGCTGACACGCGTGGTGAAAAAGGTTCTCTCGTTCTGCAAAGCTTCGACGGCGGAGACCAGATCGCGGCCGGCATCGGATTTGAGCAGGAACCCACGCGCTCCGGCGCGAAGTACTTCCTTTACCACGTTATCGGAGTCGTGCATGGTCAAAATCAGGATGGCGACGCGAGGGGCAACCGAAAGGATCTGGCGCGCGGCTTCCAGGCCATTGAGATTGGGCATTCCGATGTCGAGCAAAACGACGTCGGGCTTGGCGACGGCGGCAAGATCAACCGCCTCGCGGCCGTCTTTCGCCTCGGCGCATACTTCCCAGCCAGCATGGCTCTCAAGCACTGCCCGGATGCCGCGCCGGGCAACTTCGTGATCATCTGCAATCAGAATGCGAAGCACTTTCCACCTCCGCAAGAATTCAACAAGTTCAGGGCCCGTTTTCGATTTTGCCGAGTCAACAAGCACACTGCTTGCCAAACTTCCATACCTTTGCGAATAAGTCACTTGATTGAAGGAGTCTAAAACCCGTTCGTGTAAAGTTTTCCGATTGGTTCCGCGAAAAATAAATGTCTTCTTTACGAGTTCTACATTGTTTACTGTAGCTGCCTCGCAGTGAGGCGCCTGCATGTCGGTGAATTCCTGCTGGCTGCAGCAAATACGAAATCCTCCGAGTTGGCCTGAGTTGGCATCTAAGGTCGGCGGGAGGTGTAATCCATGTTGTCTGGCAAGGTCTTTCTCCGCTCCGTAGTCAGGACCATGGCATTCATTGCTGTGGGCGCCTTGGCGGCGCCGGTTTTCGCCCAGAATACTCAACCGCAGCAGCAAAACCAAGCTACCCCTCCGCCCGGATACGAAGACCCGATGGGCCTTCCGCCGAGGACGACCGCCGCGCCCGTAACGGCGCAGGAGCCCGAGGCGACGCCCGGGTCAATCTCGCCGCAGTCTCCCAATTCAGAAGATCAGGGCCGGTTTGTTTTCAAGAAGCAGGTGCAGGAAGTCGTGCTGCACGCGACCGTCGTCGATGAAGCGGGGCACATGGTGACGGGACTGGACCGCAGCGCGTTCACTGTCTATCAAAATGGCCAGCCTGAGACCATTACCTCCTTCCGCCGCGAAGACGTCCCCGTCGCCCTTGGGATCGTGATCGACAACTCAGGATCCATGCGGGATAAAAGGGCGCGGGTGAATCGGGCCGTAATGAACCTGATTAGGGCAAGCAATCCCGAGGATGAGGTGTTTCTGGTGAACTTCGGCCAGGTACCGTACCTCGATCAGGACTACACATCGAACCCGAATCTTCTGGAAGCGGCTCTGCGGCAGACCTCGACCCGCGGTAGTACGGCGTTGTACGACGCGGTGGTGGCCTCGAGTGTCCACCTGAAGAACAATCCGCGCCTCGATAAGAAAGTGTTGCTGGTGATCACCGACGGCCAGGACAACATGAGCCGGGAAACTCTGCAGGACGCGATGCGGAAGCTGCAATCGAACAAGGGCGCGACCGTGTACGCGATCGGATTAACGGATCAAGGGATGACGCGGCAAGGACGAGATGCGCTGCAGGAGCTGGCTTCGAGTACGGGTGGCGTGGCGTATTTCCCGCAGAGCCTGGAGGAAGTGGACGAAATCACGCGCAGCGTGGCACATGACATCCGCAGCCAGTACTCGCTGACTTACAATCCCGGCGGCTCAATTGGAACGGGATACCAGAGGATCCGCGTGGAAGCCAGAGGGCCTGCGCACACGCGGCTGACGGTGCGCACTCGCACCGGGTATTACCCCGGGGAAACCATGCGCTGATAGAGGTTCGAGCGGGTCTTCAAAAAAACGAGCTTTACGCCGCCGTCGGGCCCGCAGGAGTCTTCGGCGGCGGCGGAAGCTCAATCTGGATCAGATTGTTCTTAATCGCATAGACAACCAGATCGCGAATGGAGTGAAAACTCAGTTTGCGCATGATGTTGCTGCGGTGAGTTTCCACCGTCTTGGTGCTCAAATTGAGCAGGGACGCGACTTCCTTGGAGCTGTTGCCCTCAGCCAGCAACTGGGTGATCTCGCGTTCGCGCGCGGTAAGCGTGGGCAATTTCGGAGCTTCGTTTCTGGAAACGGTCTGACCTTTCTCCAGGAAACCGGCGAGCACCAGATCGTTGACCCGGGGCGTGAAGAACATGCGCTTGTTCTGCAGCGCTTCGACCGCGGAGACGAGGTCGCGGGCCGCATCGGACTTGAGGACGAAGCCGCGGGCGCCGGCGTCCAAGGCTTCGCGAATAACCTGATCGGAGTCGGTGATGGTGAGCACGATGACCTTGAAGTGGGGATCGTGCTGCAGCAACTGACGAGTGGTATCCAAGCCATTCAGGTTGGGCATGCCCACGTCGACGATGACGACGTCGGGATTCAACTGCAGGGCCTTCTCGACCGCTTCGCGGCCGTCGCTGGCTTCGCCGCAGACTTCCCAGCCTTCGTGTTTTTCCAACAACGCGCGCAAACCACGTCGCACGATTTCGTGATCGTCTGCTAACAGGATTCTCAGCTTCATAACTTTGCCCTCTCCGAGCAGATTAGCTTTGCTACAGCTCAGCCGGAGCTTAGCCGGACTGCGCTACGTTGCGACTGTGTAAGGCGGTAAAGACGCGATGCTGACTCACTGCTTCCACGGCGGCCAAGAGATCGCGGGCGGCGTTCGATTTCACCACGTAACCTCTGGCACCGGCTTCCAACGCCTCGCGCATCATCTGCGGCGAGTCGTGCTGTGTGACAAAAAGAATTTCCAGCGCCGGGTATTGCCGGCGAAGGAGCCGGCACGCATCCAAGCCATTCATCCTCGGCATCGTGACATCGAGCACCATGACGTCGGGACTCAGATTCTTGGCCTTCTCGACGGCTTCGGCGCCGTCGGAAGCTTCGCCAATGACCTGCCAGTCTGAATGCCCTTCCAATAGTGTCTTCAAACCCTGCCTGACAATTGGATGGTCATCCACCAAAAGTATGCGAATTGTCATTCCGTTTCAGTTCCTTTAGGGGGAGACCAACCAGACGATTCGCCACATTTTACCCCTGCACGGATGTGACAGCCTGACTAATACACCTTGATTTGCACATCAGAAAAGCGTGGGGACCCAGGGAAGCGCCCCTAATGCCCAAAAAGAGGCTAACTTCTTCAATCTCAACGTCCAATACAGGGAACACTGTATTTCCCCGAGTCCTGCTCCCTATCCTTCACGCGGTGTGGCCGGCTGAAATCGCGGGGAAGTAGGTCTTGTCGTGCAAAAGAATATCGACCGCTTCCACCACCGAACTAATGTCTTGTTTGGCGCAGGCTCCGCGAACGCCGGCTTCGCGAGCTGCATCGGCCAATTGCCGCGAGAGATGGAGGGTGACCATCAGGATCGGGAGCTTGGGAAACATCTCCGAGATCTGGCGGGCAACATCGACGCCATTTAAGTCGGGCATCTGGTAATCCAAGACGACGAGATCAGGCGGCCCCTGAAGCACCGATTGCAGGGCTTCAGCGCCGCTACGGGCCTCCCCGCTGACCTGCCAGGATTCCTGCTGCTCAAGAATCGCCCGTAAATAGCGCCGGACGGCGGGATTATCATCGACAATAAGAATACGAATCACGCGAACGCTCCCGCTCTACAAGTACGGATCTAAAATCCGTTCGCGGCAGAACTGACTTTTAGCTCGAACCGCTTCCATCTGTAAAACAGCACTAACGTGACGTTAGGTGATAGGGCAGAGGGGCTCAATCCAGCGAATGCAGTAGGATCGGCGTCGCCACTGCGGCCTTAGCAGTTTTCCTACACTGTTCTCACCAAATGCCTTTGTCGCTGCCGGTGAACTTTTGCTCCAGCGCGGCCGCTGTGGCTAGCCCGGGTAGAAGGCTGAGCCGCAAGGAGTTGCGCAGATCCCCTCGCAGCAGCAGCGTGGTAAGTTCCCGCGCGTACAGATTCATCGAATCGGGCAAAATGGGGACGCGCAGGAAGTCCTTGCGGAATCGCACCTTCGCCGTATTGAATTTCGCCGAGCCAGTCACCAGCGAAGGCAATGGGACTCCATATCCGCGATAGCCCTCGACGTATTCGGAAATGATCGTGAGATAGGTCGCAATCCCGTCCCAGATACCGGCCGCAGAGCCTAGGGAGTGCAGATATCCGAAATCAACGACGTGGGCGTCCAAGAGAGCGGCGTTATCAACCACGTCGCACACACGGATGTAGAAGTGCCGGTACATGCGCTGCAAGGTGCTGATGATGATGCGATCTTCGGGCGCGGGCACGCGGAAAGAATGCTCGCCCAGCGCCAGCACGCGGTTGCGATTGCAGAGTGAGCGCGTGAGGGCGGTTTGCTCGCCGGTTTGACCGAGACGTCCCACGTGAATTTCGACCAGTTCGGGCAGGCCGGGCACGATGAAGTTCCATTTATTGGCGAGGCGGTCTCCCCAGCTGCGGTCCGCAACCGTCGCCTGGAATTGCTTCTGCATCACATCCACAACTTTGGAGGCGGCGGCGTTCGTGTAGAGATCCAGATCGCTGCCGAGATCCGGCCAGTGATCGAGAGATTTAATCACAGTAACCGAACAGCCGCTGCGATCGAGAACCGCGCAAATTTTTTCCAGGAAGCCAACCGCATGCTGAATGCGAGTGCGCTCTGTGTCGAGGGCATCGGAGACCCAGTCTGCTTCGGCCCGTTTGCCTTCGCGCTCGAGAATCTTCTGGAGCTGGCCGAAGGCCCGCACAACGACGTGATTGGTCATGGCGAGCGTTCTCAGTTCTTCCAGGTCGCCATCCGCGTCGGTCATGGGACTTGGGCGCTCAGCGGCGGGTTTCGGGCCATTCCCGTTTCGAGGCGAAGTTGAGAAAACGGAAGGGTTGAACAAGAGTTCGGAGAGCAACCGAAGGTTCGTGGTCGAATCGCGGACAGTACTCATAGTGTCCATTCCCGAGCGGTTTCGCAAACTCCACTTGGATGTTTGAACCCCAACGGCGGTTGTCGCAGAGCCGACTCAATCACCGGCATTGGTCTGTGTGCTCTGGCTGCACTTGGCGAAGTTAAGGCGTTCAATCGCCGTTCCTTCCTCGTAGTCATTCCAGGTTTCAATCATGATGAAGGGGAGCGGATGCGCTGCGTCAAAATAACGCGTGTAGAAATGCAATGTGTCCTCGAACGTCTGGCCGCACCGGCTCGCCATGTGGCGATTTAATCCCCACTTTGCCTCGGAGTCATTGAAGCCCGGCCACGCCGCCCCTATCGCGATCTTGTCGGGATGCTTGTTCCGCATGTTCTTGTAGAAATAATCCAAATACTGCTCGCCCCAATTGCTTCCGTCGGGGGTCCATCCTTTTTGTCCCGGTTGCACCCAGGCATACATTCCCGAAAAGTCTGCGAGATACTGCGCGGGGGGTTCGTCTTTGTAGAACAGGTACGGGGTCGCTTCCCAGTTGCTGACGTGCTCCATGACACGGTTCCAATCCACATGACCACGCTTGGGAAAAATGAAAATCATGGGATGGCCGTTGTAACTGAGATACGCGCCGCGATGCGGCGCTTGGGGACCGATGTAAGACTTGTAGGCTTCGTCAAAAGCAGCCATGGCTGCATCGGTAGCTTGCTGGTCTTCATCTTCCGCTTCGTTGTAGAGCAAAGCGACCTGGAAATGGCTTTCGTCGGCGGCCTCTTCCATCAGCGCGAAATTGTGATCGGAGAAAGGACTATTCGAGCCGTACCAGTCCACGACGAATGCAGAGATTCCCATGTGGCGAGCTTGCTGAATTTGCCGCCGCAGCACGTTGGGATCGTAACTGGCATAACCCACGTCCATGTGGATGTGGTTTCCGAACCAGGGCATGTAAACCGCAAGCAGTTTGGGCGAAGAATTGGGAGCCTGCAGATTTTGCTGTAGTGAGGCGCGATGCATGCCGGGCGTAGTACAACCCGAGCCCGCCATAAAGCACACAATCGCCAGAACTAGCAGCTTGTTCGACAAAGAAAGCTCCATGAAATTAGCTGAACGATGAGGTTAGATGCCATGCTGGGGGCCCCGGTTGGCGTCGGCAATAGCGCCTCAAAACTGTGGCACGGACTGGAGTTGCCGGACGACCCAGCGCTCTGCTCCGGGAATCATCAGTACGACATAGTGCACGATGGCATGCTCATTGTGGATGGTCTTGCTGCCGTCGAGAATCTCCAGATCGTACTCGGCGGTGTCGTGCAGTTCGATGACGTCACCTTCAGGAGAATAGAATACCGCGTCTACTTTGTGATTCTGGTTGAGATATCGAGAAGTCAGACCAGTATGCCGCTGGTCTTGCACAGCATCTTTCAGCCACTTGTCTGCTGTCGCTTCAAACAAGCCGTTCAGAGGCGCGGTGGAGTTCGATTCCAGGGCCTGC
>Ga0209166_10003854_pt1 | contig 10662 bp, 8 predicted proteins | sample Coa_R1_3_FD_187151 | JGI IMG/M metagenome (GOLD analysis project Ga0209166, IMG submission 187151) | Surface soil microbial communities from Centralia Pennsylvania, which are recovering from an underground coalmine fire - Coalmine... | ecosystem: Environmental > Terrestrial > Soil > Unclassified... | reverse complement strand
CCGCCCCTCGGGCACAGCCGCAGCCCAGCGCTGCCGCTCTTCCAGCACCGGCTGGCCCGGCAGCAGCGAGGCGGTATGGCCGTCATCGCCCAGGCCCAAAAGCGTCAAATGAAACAGCGGGACGCCGGCTTCCAAGGTGCCGGCGCCATATTGCTGGCGCAGGGTCTCGTCATAGCGGTCCGCGGCGCTTTGCGGTGTGCCATCGGTGGGAATGGCGAGCAGCTTGCGCGGCTGCACCAGGCCGGTGGCCAGCAGGGATTCGCGCACCATGCGATAGTTGGAATCCTTATGGTCCGGCGGCACGAAACGCTCGTCACCGAAGAACAGTTCGGCGCAATCCCAGTCCAGCGTCATTTGGGCCAGGCGCTGATACAGCGCACGCGGCGTCGAGCCGCCTGACAGGGCGACGCGGAAGGGATAGCGGGCGACGCGCAACCGCCCGGCAATGATCTCGGCAGCCCGCGCCGCCAGGGCATGGGCATCCTTGACCACTTCCAGCGTGCCGGCGATGTCGCCAGGTTTGTCGCTTGCCCCCCGATTTTCGTCAGGAGCGCTCAATTGATCCGCCTCCAGGAACGGCCGTCGCGCGCCAGCAGGTCATTGGCGGCACTGGGACCCTCGCTGCCGGCGGCATAACTGGGAAAGTGCCTGGGCGCGGTGGCGGCCCAGCCGTCCAGCACCGGCTCGACCAGTTGCCAGGCCGCTTCGACCTGGTCGGCGCGCTGGAACAGCGTGGCGTCGCCGATCAGGCAGTCATAGATCAAGGTCTCATAGCCCACCGCGGGGGCCTGCTGGAAATAGTCCTTGTACTGAAAATTCATCGCCACGCTTTCCAGCGCCATGGCGGGGCCGGGCCGCTTGGCATTGAAGCGCAAACGGATGCCTTCCTCCGGCTGGATGCGCAGGATCAGCCAGTCGGCATCCAGCTCCTCCACCGGCGTCTCGCGGAACAGGGCATAGGGCGCGCGCTTGAAGCGAATGGCGATTTCGGTGGAACGCTTGTTCAGCCGCTTGCCGGTGCGCAGGTAGAAGGGCACGCCCGCCCAACGCCAGCTGTCGATCATCAGCTTGATCGCGGCGTAGGTCTCCGTCTCGCTGTCCTTAGTGACGTCTTCCGCCTTGAGATAGGGCGTGACCTTCTTCCCCGCGATGGTGCCGCCCGTATAGCGGCCGCGCACCGCGTCGCGCTTGGCCTCGCCGGCGGTCGGGATCCGCACCGCGTCGAGCAGCTTGGCTTTCTCGTTGCGGATCGCCTCGGCGCCGAAGCTGTTGGGCGGCTCCATGCCGACCATGGCGAGCAGCTGGAAGAGATGGTTGGGCACCATGTCACGCAGCGCGCCGGTCGCGTCATAGAAAGCGCCGCGCGTGCCGACGTCCACCGTCTCGGCGGCGGTAATCTGGACATGGTCGATATAGCGGTTGTTCCACACCGCCTCGAGGAAGGCGTTGCCGAAGCGCGTGACCATGATGTTCTGCACCGTTTCCTTGCCGAGGAAATGGTCGATGCGGAAGATCTGGCTCTCCTCCATCACGCCGAGCAGCGTCGTGTTGAGCGCACGCGCGGTCTTGAGGTCATGGCCGAAGGGCTTTTCGACGACGACCCGGCGGAAGCCGTCCGTCTCGCGCAGCAGGCCGACCTTGGCGAGATGCCCGCAGATCGGGCCGAAGAAGCTCGCCGCTGTGGCGAGGTAGAAGGCGATGTTGCCGGCGTCCTTCAGCCGATCGGCCAGCCCGTTGTAGGTGGCGGGATCGTCGAACTCGCCCTGGAAATAGGCAACCCCCTTGCGGCGCACGGTCCATGCCGCCTTGGTCGCCTTGTCGGCAAGATCAAGATGCTCGGCGAGCTGGTCCTGTATCCCCTCATCGGGGCCGCGACTGACGATCAGGATGTCGAGATCGTCACCGATCAGGCCATCGCGGGTGAGATTGACCAGCGCCGGAGTCAAAAGGCGGCGCGAGAGGTCTCCCGCGCCGCCGAAGATGACCAGCGTGGCCGGCGGCGCAGGATCACCCGGGGCGATCTTGGCCGTCCGCGCCATTATTGCGGCATCTCGACATGGCCACCGAAGCCGTGGCGCATGGCAGAGAGCAGCTTGTCGCCGAAGGTGTTGTCCGACCGCGAGCGGTAGCGTGCGAAGAGGGCGGCGGAGAGGACATAGGCGGGCACCGCCTCCTCCATCGCGGCGTCGATGGTCCACTGGCCTTCGCCCGAGTCCGCCACCTTGCCGCTATACTGGCTGAGCTCGTGGTTCTCGGTGAGCGCCTGCGCCGACAGGTCGAGCAGCCAGGACGAGATCACCGAGCCGCGCCGCCACACCTCGGCGATGTCGGTGAGGTTGAGGTCGAAGCGCTCGTCTTCGGGCAGATGCTCCGAATTCTTGGTCTTGAGGATGTCGAAGCCCTCGGCGAAGGCGGCCATCAGGCCATATTCGATGCCGTTGTGGACCATCTTCACGAAGTGGCCCGAGCCCGCCGGGCCGGCATGGATATAGCCCTTTTCGGCGCGCGGATCGGCGCCGTTGCGGCCCGGCGTGCGCGGAATGTTGCCGAGCCCCGGCGCCAGCGCGTCGAAGATCGGATCGAGGCGGGCGACGGCCTCGTCCGGCCCGCCGATCATCATGCAATAGCCGCGCTCGAGGCCCCACACGCCGCCCGACGTGCCGACGTCGACATAGTGCAGGCCCTTGTCCGCCAGTGCCTTCGCGCGGCGGATGTCGTCCTTGTAGAAGGTGTTGCCGCCGTCGATGATCGTGTCGCCCGGCGCCAGCAGGCCAGCGAGCGTCTCGATCGTCTGTTCGGTGGGGGCGCCGGCGGGCAGCATCACCCACAGCGTGCGCGGCGCGTCGAGCTTGGCGACGACCTCCTCCAGCGAGGCGGCGCCGATCGCCCCCTCGCCGGCGAGGCCGGTGACTGCCGGCGCGTTGCGATCCCACACCACTGCCTCATGGCCATGCTGCATCAACCGGCGGGCGATGTTGCCGCCCATGCGGCCGAGGCCAACGATTCCAATCCGCATGGCCGTCAGCCTCCGATTGCCGTGTGGAGCGAGCGCGCGAGCGCGTCGAGCCCGGTCTTTTCATTCTTCAGATGGACACGCAGCACGCGCTGCCCGCGCGAGGCGAGCACGTCGAGATCGCCGCGCGCCTGCGCCAGCTCGACCGTGCCGAAGCTCGCGCGGTTGCCGGGGATCGCCACGTCGGCGGCCGGGGTGCGGGTGATTTCCAGGAACAGCCCGGTCCTGGGGCCGCCCTTGTAGGCCTGGCCGGTCGAGTGAAGGAAGCGCGGGCCGAAGCCGGCGACGGTCGCCACCTTCTTCTTGTCGCGCACCGCGACGCGCATCTGCTCGACGAGGGCCTCGTCCGCCGCGTTGCGCTCGCAATAGACGAGGAAGCCGGCATAGTTGCCCGCCCGCGCAGGGGCGAAATGCGCCTTGAGGATCGCCGCCAGATTGCCGCCCTCGATCGGCTGGGGGCCGAACAGTGCGAAGTCGTCATCCTCAAAGAAGGCGGTTTCGGGCGAAAGAGCGCCGGTCTTCTCATAGGCCTCGATCAGCTGGCGGGTCTGGATCTTGGCGTCCTCGACGTCGGGCTGGTCGAAGGGATCGATGCCGATCATCGCGCCGGCGATCGCGGTGGCGATCTCCCAGCGGACGAACTCCTGACCGAGATACTCCGGCTTGGCGATCGTGATCGTCACGATCGGATGGCCGGCGGCCTTGAGCGCGTCGAGTTTGGCGTGCTCGGCGGACATTGCGTCGCCCTCCAGATGGAGGTGGACGAACAGACGGTCGTCACCATAGACCGACGGATCGCCGAGCGGCTCGAGGTCGACGGGGACGATGCCCTTGCCCTGCTTGCCGGTGCTTTCGGCGACGAGCTGCTCCAGCCACGATCCGAACGACTTGAGGCGGGGCGAGGGGACCAGCGTCAGCTTGTCACGGCCCGCGACCGCCGCCGCGCCCATGATCACGCCCAGCTTCACGCCCGGGTTGGCGGCCGGCGGTGCATCGGGGCCGACCGAATGGACCATCGTCTCGGTCGTGGCGAAGAAGCTGGCGACGTCGACGCCGATCGCGGCGGCCGGCACCATGCCGAACACGGAGAGCACCGAATAGCGGCCGCCGATCGTCGGATCGCCGAGGAAGATATGGGCATAGCCGTCTTCCTTCGCCTTCTTCTCCAGCTTGGAGCCCGGATCGGTGATCGCGATGAAGCGCTTGCCGGCTTCGCCCTTGCCCACTGCCTGCTCGGCTCGCGCGAAGAAGTAGGCGCGCAGCAACTCCGGCTCCATCGTCGAACCCGACTTGGAGGCGACGATGAACAGGGTCTTGGCGAAGTCGATCGCGCCGGCGACGGTCGCGACCTGGCCCGGATCGGTGCTGTCGAGCGCGTGCAGCTTGGGCGAGCCCGAAGCGGAGCCGAGGACCGCGCCGATCACCTCCGGCCCAAGGCTGGAGCCGCCCATGCCGAGCAGCACGACATCCTTATAGGCCTTGGCCTCACCCGCGAACGCGGCGAGCGCGGCCTGATCGACCTGCGCGCCGCTCGCGGCGTCGAGCCAGCCGAGCCATTTGGCCTCGTCGCCGTTGGTCCACAGCGTTGCGTCCTTGGCCCAGAGGCGGCGCGGCCAGCCGCCGGCGCGTGCCTTCTCGATCCCGGCCTTGACCGCATCGGCCAGCGCGTCGGGCAGATCGGCGCTCATGCCGTTGAGCGTGTCGCCCAGGAAGGCGGCGCGCTTGTCGGCCACCGCGCCGTAGAGCGTGTCGGCGGCGTCGGCGAACAGGCGCACGCCGTCTTCGACCAGCACGTCGGTCACATGAGTGAGGTTGAGCCCCAGCCGCTCGGTCTCGGCCAGCACATGGCGGGCTTCGTCGATGTCGGCGGTGAGCGTCTCGGCGGTTTCGCCATGATCGCGGAAGGCGTCCATGGTCTTGGGCGGCATGGTGTTGACCGTGTCGCGGCCGATCAGCGTCTCGACATAGAGCACGTCGCGATAGGCGGGGTTCTTGGTGCCGGTCGACGCCCACAGCAGCCGCTGCGGCATCGCGCCCTTGGCGGCCAGCGCCTGCCAGCGCGGGGACTTCATCACCTCCAGATAATGCTGGTAGGCCATCTTCGCGTTGGCGATGGCGACCTTGCCCTTGAGCGCGATCAGTGTGTCGGCGCTCTTGTCACCGGCCGCGACGCGGTCGTCGATCGCCTTGTCGATCATCGCGTCGATGCGGCTGACGAAGAAGCTGGCCACGCTCGCGATCCGGTCGATCGGCTCACCCTTGGCGACGCGGGCCTCCAGCGCCGAAATATACGCCTCCAGCACCGCCTTGTAGGCGTCGAGCGAGAAGAGCAGCGTGACGTTGATGTTGATGCCCGCCGTGAGCGACTCCCGGATCGCGGGGACGCCCGGCGTGGTGCCGGGGATTTTCACCATCAGGTTGGGCCGGGCGATCGTTGCCCACAGCCGCTTGGCGGCGGCGACGGTCGGGGAGGTCTCCATCGCGAGATAGGGCGACACCTCGATCGAGACATAGCCGTCATGGCCGCCGGTGCGATCATAGACCGGGCGCAGCGTGTCGCAGGCGGTCTCGATGTCCTGGATGGCGAGCGCTTCATAGGCCGTTTCGACCGCCGCGTCGGCCTTGGAGAGGTCAGCGCGGAGCTGGTCGTCATAGGTGCTGGACTGGGCGATCGCCTTCTCGAAGATCGCGGGGTTGGAGGTGACGCCGGACAGGCCGTCCTCCTCCACCAGCTTCTTGAGCCCGCCTTCGTTGAGAAACTTGCGGTCGACGAAGTCGAGCCACACGGCCTGTCCGGCTTCGCCCAGCGTCTTCAGACGATTGGTCATGCCAGCTTCTCCATCACTTCACGGGCGACCTTGACGACATTGTCGACGGTGAAGCCGAACTTGCCCTGCAGATCCTTGAGCGGGGCCGAGGCGCCGAAGCTCGACATGGTGACGGTGGCGCCGTCGGGGCCGACATAGCGGTCCCAGCCCATCGGGCCGGCCTGCTCGATGGCGACGCGGGCCTTGACCGACGGCGGCAGCACGCTGTCGCGATAGGCCTTGTCCTGCCGCTCGAACAGATACCAGCTCGGCATCGAGACGACGCGGACCTTCTTGCCGTCCTTGGCGAACGCGTCCGCCGCATCGACTGCGAGGCTCAGTTCCGAGCCGGTGGCGATCAGGATGATGTCGGGCGTGCCCTCATCCTTGGTCAGGACATAGGCGCCCTTGTGGACCCCTTCGGCCGAGTTGAACTTCGTGCGGTCGAGCGTCGGCAGCGCTTGGCGCGAGAAGACCAGGCAGGTCGGCGTCTCGTGCGACGCGACCGCAGCCTTCCACGCCTCGGTCACCTCGTTGGCGTCGCCCGGGCGGATCGTGTCGAGGCCCGGGATCGCGCGCAGCGAGGCGAGATGCTCGATAGGCTGGTGGGTGGGGCCATCCTCGCCGACGCCGATCGAGTCGTGGGTGAACACGAAGATGGTCGGCAGCTCCATGATCGCGGCGAGGCGGATCGGCGGGCGCATATAATCGGAGAAGACGAGGAAGGTCGCGGTGAAGCTGCGCAGGTAGGAGAGCGCCATGCCGTTGGCGATCGCGCCCATCGCATGCTCTCGCACGCCATAATGCAGATTGCGCCCGCCATAGCTGCCGGGCTGGAACGAGTCCGAACCGGCGATCAGCGTCTTGGTTGACGGTGCGAGATCGGCCGATCCGCCGACCAGCCACGGCACGGTCGCGGCGATGGCGTTCTCCGCCTTGCCGCCCGAGTCACGGCTGGCGAGGCCCTTGGGATCGGCGTCGAACACCGGCAGCTTGTCGGCCCAGCCCTTGGGCAGTTTGCCGCCCAGCATGGTGTCGAGCTCGGCGGCGAGTTCGGGGTGCGCGGTGCGGTAGCGCGCGACCATCGCCTCCCACTCTTCGCGGAGCGGCTGTGCGCGTTCGGTCATCGCGCCGGAGAAATGCTTGGTCACGCCCTCGGGGACGTAGAAGTCCTTCTGTGGCCAGCCATAGGCGTCCTTGGTGACCTTAATCGCGTCGGCGCCGAGCGGCTCGCCATGCGCCTTCTCGCTGTTGGCCTTGGGGCTGCCCCAGCCGATGATCGACTTGACGAGGATGAAGGTCGGGCGGTCGGCCTCGGCCTTGAACGCCTCGATCGCGCGGGCGAGCGCGGCGGTGTCGTTAGCGTCCTCGACGACATGCGTCGCCCAGCCATAGGCGGCGAAGCGCGCGGCCGTGTCCTCGGTGAAGGCGATGTCGGTATGGCCTTCGATCGAGATCGTGTTGCTGTCGTAGATCCAGCAGAGGTTGGAGAGCTTGAGGTGGCCGGCGGTCGACGCGGCCTCGCTTGAGATGCCCTCCATCATGTCGCCGTCGCCGCAGAGCACATAGACGTCATGCTCGAAGACCGGGAAGCCGTCCTTGTTGAAGTGCGCGGCGAGCCAGCGCTCGGCGATCGCCATGCCGACCGAGTTGGCGCAGCCCTGACCGAGCGGGCCAGTGGTGGTCTCGACGCCGGTGGTGAAGCGATATTCCGGATGGCCCGGCGTCTTGCTGTTGAGCTGGCGGAAATGCTCGATGTCGTCGAGGCTGACGGCGAGCTTGCCGGTCGGCTTCCCGTGCTTGTCGACTTCCTTCACCTGCGCAAGGTGGAGCAGCGAATAGAGCAGCATCGAGGCATGGCCGACCGACAGCACGAAGCGGTCGCGGTTGGGCCAGAGCGGTGCGGCCGGATCGTAACGCAGGAACTTGGTCCAGAGCTCGTGGCCGACAGGCGCGAGCGCCATCGGAGTGCCGGGGTGGCCGCTATTGGCCTTCTGCACTGCGTCCATCGACAGCGTGCGGATGGTGTCGATCGCCAGGCGTTCGGGCGACCCGTCCTCCGCCAGGACGGTGGAGGGCTGGACGGCGGTAGCGATGTCGCTCATGAAACGAGTCCCTGGCTGCGCGAGAATTGCGCGTCCTCTGCCCCCTCGAACGGCCCGACGCAAGCCGGGGTTCCGTGGCCGGCTACAGGTTCACGCCTCGTTCGCGCCGCTGGGCGCCATTCGGGCCGCCGATGACGAGCGTGTCGATCTCGGTGAGGAACAGCCCGTGGCCGAGCAGGCCCGGAATGGCGTCCAGCTCGGTTGCCAGCGCCTGCGGATCGGCGATCGGCCCGAAGCGGCAATCTATCAGAATATTGCCCTGATCGCTGAGCGCGGGGCCGTCACCCCGGCGCGCGGAGCGGATAACGGGATCACCGCACAGCGACCGGATCGCCGCCGATACGAAGCTGCGCGCGAACGGCAGCACCTCGATCGGCACTGCGCGGTCGAGCGTGTCGACGGCCTTGGTCGGATCGATGATGCAGATCATCCGCGCGGCGGCGGCGGCGACGATCTTCTCGCGGAGAAGGGCGCCGCCACCGCCCTTGATCGCGCGGAAGCGGGGATCGATCTGGTCGGCGCCGTCGATGGCGAGATCGGCCGTCGCGCAATCGTCGAACGCGACGAGCGGGATGCCGGCCGCCCGCGCCGCCACTTCGGTGGCAAGCGAGGTGGCAGCGGCCGTCACGCGCAGGCCGTGCGCGACCCGACGGCCCAGCGCGGCGATGGCGAAAGCGGTGGTACTGCCGGTGCCGAGGCCGACGAGCATTCCGCTCTCGACCTCGGCGACCGCGGCCTCGGCGGCCGCGCGTTTGGCTTCGTTCTCGGCCATGATGGCCGGGGATGTATCAGGCTTCGGTCGAGCTGTCCTGCGCCTTGGTGCGGCGCGCGCGCGGCTTGGCCGGGGCCTTGCGGGCGGCAGTGCCGTTGTCCTCTTCCTTCTTGCGGCCGAGGCCGATTGCACGGGCGAGGCCGCGACGCTGCTCGGCATAAGCCGGCGCCACCATCGGATAGTCGCGCGGCAGCTTCCACTTCGCGCGATATTCTTCCGGCGACATGTCGTAGTTGGTGCGCAGGTAGCGCTTCAGCATCTTCAGTTTCTTCCCGTCTTCCAGGCACACAATATAGTCGTGCTTGATCGACGAGCGAACGGGCACCGCCGGCTGCGGTTCCGGCTCGGCCGGCTTCTTGGGCTCGGTGAGACCCGACAGTGCTGCATGCACCTGCGCAATGAGATCGGCGACCTCGTTCGTGGCGACACGATTATTGGCAACATGCGCGGCCACGATGTCTGCGGTCAGGCTAAGCAGCTCATTGTTCATCTCTTCGTTCACGGCGCAAATCTCCTGTATTCCGCTTTCGGCTGCGACTGACCCTACGCGCCGTTTGCCGGGGCGTATCTACGCATTTAGGCGGAGGGTTCAAGTCTCTGTCGCCTTTAGGATTAGAAAGTTTTTACGGCACCTATCTCTTTGGAGATGAACACCTGTTCATGACTTGTATGGACCATTAGAGAGATCGTGACGGAGTCGAAATAATATTACGATCGAGCATTGGCCGCGCGACATGCACAGATCACCGCGACGGCCTTTACTGGATCTCGGCTTCGGGCAGATCGTGCCCGAAACAAAGGGGTGTGTATGCGTCTTGGGGTGGGGGCCCGGTGGGCAGCGTTGGCGGCTGTCCTACTGGTCGCAGCGTGTCATGACAGTCATGATCGTCCAGTGTCGAGCGCGGCGTCCGCGGTCCCGTCGCCGCCGCGACCACCGGCGGGCAGTGGGCCGGGCCTGATCGTGCCGGGGCCGGGCAGCGACGGGCGCTACGTCACGATCAACAGCGGCGTCACCGCGCAGGAGGCGCTGTGGCATGTCCGCTCCGCGCTCAACGTCGCCGCGCTGAGCTGCCGGGCTCGGCCGGGCGGGGCCGCGCTCATCAAACACTATAATGCCCTGCTCGTGCACCGGAAGGCAGTGCTGGTGCAGGCCTATGGTGCCGAGACCGGGCGTTTCGCGACAGCAGGGCGGGGCGCGATCGACGCCCACATGACCCGGCTCTACAATTTCTTCGCGCAGCCTTCGGCTCAGCCGGGCTTCTGCGCGGCGGCGGCGGATGTCGCCGATCATGTCGACGCGGTGCCTCCTGCCGAGCTTCCGCAATATGCGACGGGGGCGCTCGACCGGCTCGAGGCGCCGATCCTCGATTATTATCGGGCCTATGACGTCTATCGTCGCGAGCTTGCCGCGTGGAATGCGCGGATACAGGGCAAGAGCGTGGATCGTCGTCGCTGACGCTTCGGCGCCCGTGGGATCAGGGCGCCGCGAGCGTCTCGACGATCGAGTCGCGCAGCGCGCGGACCTCCGCGTTGAGATCGCGTAGGCCATCGAGCGTCAGGCCGGATGTCGTCAGCAGCCGTTCGGGGATGCACCCCATCCGGCCTTTCAGATCGCGGCCCCGGTCGCTGAGCTGGATCAGGACCTGGCGCTCATCAGCCGGGTTGCGCGTGCGTTCGACCAGCCCGGCCGTCTCCAGTCGCTTGAGCAGCGGCGTGATCGTGCTCGATTCGAGCATCAGGCGCTCGGCGATCGCGCCCACGCTCTGCGGGTCGTGTTCCCACAGCACATTGAGCACGAGATATTGCGGATAGGTGATCCCCAGCGCGTCGAGCAGCGGCTTGTAGGCGCGGCCGATCGCCAGGCTGGTCGAGTAGATCGAATAGCAGAGATGCTCATCGAGGGTGAGCGGGGGGATCGGCACATCCGCCATGCAGGTCTCCATCGCAGGGGAGCGTCTCATATAA
>Ga0209166_10003852_pt1 | contig 10667 bp, 11 predicted proteins | sample Coa_R1_3_FD_187151 | JGI IMG/M metagenome (GOLD analysis project Ga0209166, IMG submission 187151) | Surface soil microbial communities from Centralia Pennsylvania, which are recovering from an underground coalmine fire - Coalmine... | ecosystem: Environmental > Terrestrial > Soil >... | reverse complement strand
AGCGAGGCCTTCGAGGGCGACGAGGGCGCGGCCTCGGCCCGCCTCGACGGGGTGCACGGCATCCTGGTGCCGGGCGGCTTCGGCGAACGCGGCTCGGAGGGCAAGATCCGCGCGGCCCAGTTCGCCCGCGAGCGCGCGGTCCCCTATTTCGGGGTCTGCTTCGGCATGCAGATGGCGGTGATCGAGGCATTGCGGAACGTCGGCGGCGTCCCCTGCGCCTCCTCGACCGAATTCGGCGACACCTCCGAGCCGGTCGTCGGGCTGATGACCGAATGGCTGCGCGGCAACGAGCGCGAGATCCGCGGCCTGACCGACGACAAGGGCGGCACCATGCGGGTCGGGGCCTACGAGGCGGTGCTCGCGCCGGATTCCCGCGTCGCGCGGATCTACGGTACCGGGGTGATCAGCGAGCGCCACCGCCACCGCTTCGAGGTCAATATCGGCTACCGCGCCGCCTTCGAGGCGGCGGGACTGAGGATGACCGGCGTCTCCCCCGACGGCCTGCTGCCCGAGATCGTCGAGCGGGAGGACCACCCCTGGTTCATCGGCGTGCAGTTCCACCCCGAGCTGAAGAGCCGTCCCTTCGCCCCCCACCCCCTGTTCGCCAGCTTCATCGCCGCGGCGGTGGAGCAGAGCCGGCTGGTCTAGCCCGCGAAGGCGGATGCTGACCTTCGAACAGGTGCTGGCCATGGCGGTGGCCCTGCCCGACGCGGTCGAACAGGATCATCACGGATTTCCCTCCGTGCGCCTAAAGGGCAAGATTTTCTGCACCTTGCGTCGCGAGCCTCACCGGCTGATGGTCAAGCTCGACACCGAGGACCAGCACAACCTGTGCGAGGCTCACCCCGGCGTGATCGAGCCCGTGCCCGGCTACTGGGGCCGCAAGGGCTCGACCTTCGTCCGCTACGACCAGATCGACGCGCCGCTGGCGTCAGCCCTGTTGCGCCTGGCCTGGGCGACGGCCGCACCGAAGGCCAGGCGCCCGCGCAGGTCGGGTCCCTGTTCGCAATAGATCCGCACCTTCGCCCGCTCGTTGTCGCCGCACCCTTGAAGCCCACCGCGATTTGCGGCATACCCGCGCGCTCACGACGGCGGCCGCTCGGCCGCCGATTGCATTTCGAGCCTTCAGAAGACCCCGCCATGGCCGTCCCCAAGAGAAAAGTCTCCCCGTCGCGGCGGGGCATGCGCCGAGCCCACCACGCGCTGGCGCCCAACAGCTACGTCGAGGACAAGGACACCGGCGAGCTGCGCCGTCCGCACCACGTCGATCTGAAGACCGGAATGTACCGGGGCCGCCAGATCCTCACCCCCAAGGAAGACTGACCGGAGCGCCGGCGTCTCGCCGGCCCTTCTTTCAGACGGGATGCCGGCCGGACGCCGGCGCTCCGTGCGCTCCTATTGGCTGCGGCCGCGGGCCTGGATGGCCTCGCGCCTCGCCTCCACCATCTGCGGCGTGACGGTGCGGTTGTTGGCGCTGGAGAGCCGCTGCTCGAGGGCCATGCCTTCGCCGAGCGGCAGGTCGTAGCCCTCGTCGATGATCTTCTTGTAGAGGCTGAGCGTCTCCACCGGGATCGAGGCCATGTCCGCCGCCAGCTTCAGCGCCGTCGGCATCAGGGCCTCGGGTTCGACCACGCGATTGACCAGGCCCCATTCATAGGCCGTCCGGGCGTCCAGGAAGTTGCCGCTGAGCGACAGCTCCTTGGCGCGGTAGACCCCGATGGTGCGGGACAGGCGCTGCGAGAGCCCCCAGCCCGGCATGATCCCGACCCGGGCGTGGGTGTCGGCGAAGCGGGCGTTGGTCGAGGCGATCAGCACGTCGCAGGCCAGGGCGACCTCAAAGCCGCCGGTGATGGCCACGCCGTTGACCGCGCCGATCACCGGCTTGGGACACTCGCGGATCGCCTGCACGGGGTTTTCCGCCGCGCCGGTGGCGTTGGCCGCGCCGAGGCCCCGGGGATCGCTGCCGAGCTCCTTGAGGTCGAGCCCGGCCGTGAACGCCCGCCCCGCCCCGGTCAGCACGACGACGCTCACCTCGGGATCGCCGGCCATGTCGACCACGGCGTCGTGCAGCGCCGCCCGCAGGGCCCTGGAGAGGGCGTTCATCGCCTCGGGGCGGTTGAGGGTGATCACGCCCACCCGGTCGGCCTTGTCCACGATCAGCATCGAGAAATCTCCCATCGGCGGACGCCATGGCAGAACTTCGCGGGGGCCGGCAAGGGGCGGTTCCCTTGCCGGGGGCCCTGGGCTAAGCGTCCGCGGCCCCACGGTACGCCAGAGACGGAGCCCTCATGACCGAAATCGTCGACATCCTCGCGCGGGAGATCCTCGACAGCCGCGGCAATCCGACCGTGGAAGTCGACGTGACCCTGGAGGACGGCGCCTTCGGTCGCGCGGCCATCCCGTCGGGCGCCTCGACCGGCGCGCACGAGGCGGTCGAGCGGCGGGACGGCGACGCCAGGCGCTACGGCGGCAAGGGCGTCCTGCGCGCCGTGGCCGCGGTCAACGGCGAGATCTTCGACGCCCTCTCCGGTTCCGACGCGGAGGACCAGCGCCGGATCGACACCCTGCTCATCGAACTGGACGGCACGCCCGCCAAGAGCCGGCTGGGCGCCAACGCCATCCTGGGTGTCAGCCTGGCCGTGGCCCGGGCCGCGGCGCAGTCCTCCGGCCTGCCGCTCTACAAATACGTCGGCGGGGTCGGCGCGCGCGTGCTGCCGCTGCCGATGATGAACGTCATCAACGGTGGCGCCCACGCCGACAATCCCATCGACATCCAGGAGTTCATGCTCCTGCCTACCGGCCCGGACACCTTCTCCGACGCCCTGCGCATGGGGGCGGAGATCTTCCAGGCCCTCAAGGCCTCGCTCAAGGCGGCGGGCCACAACACCAATGTCGGCGACGAGGGCGGCTTCGCCCCCAATCTCGCCAGCGCCCGCGAGGCGCTGGATTTCATCGTCGCGGCCGGGGAGGCGGCCGGCTACAGGGCCGGCGAGGACTTCCACCTGGGTCTCGACGTCGCGGCGACCGAGTTCTTCAGGGATGGGCTCTACCACCTGGACGGCGAGGGACGGACGCTCGACGCGGCCGGGCTGGTCGCCTATCTCGCGGACCTGGTCGACGCGCTCCCCATCGTCTCGATCGAGGACGGCTGCGCCGAGGACGACCTGGCCGGCTGGGCCGACCTGACCCGGGTGCTCGGCGGGCGGATCCAGCTGGTCGGCGACGATCTCTTCGTGACCAACCCGGCGCGGCTGGCGATGGGGATCGACAAGGGCCTCGCCAACTCGGTGCTGGTGAAGGTCAACCAGATCGGCACGCTTTCCGAGACGCTCGACACGGTCGATCTCGCCCACCGCAGCGCCTACACCGCCGTCATGAGCCACCGCTCGGGCGAGACCGAGGACACCACCATCGCCGACCTGGCGGTCGCCACCAACTGCGGGCAGATCAAGACCGGCTCCCTCTCCCGCTCCGAACGGCTGGCGAAGTACAACCAGCTGCTGCGCATCGAGCAGGAGCTGGGCGACCAGGCCCTCTACGCCGGCCGCCGCGCGCTCAAGCGCCTGCTGGCATGACGGAGCGCCGGCTTCCTCCCTCCCCCGAAGTGGGGAGGGACCGGCCGCTTGCGGCCAGGGTGGGGAACCGCGGCGCCGAACCCCACCCTGACGGCTTCGCCGTCTGTCCCTCCCCACCTCGGGGGAGGGTGGGCGCCCTCGCTCAGGACCAGGGCTCGTTAGGCGCTTCTTAAGCGCGCTCAGGCATGGTGAACTCGAAGGCCCCAACCCCGCGAGTCGCCGGTGCTGTTCCAGCTCAAGACCTATCTGCCCACCGCCGTCCTGGCGTTCCTGATCTTCTTCTTCACCTTCCACGCCCTGACCGGCGAGCGCGGCCTGCTGCTGGCCGCTCAGCGGCGCGAGGCCCTGGTCGAGAAGCGCGAGGAGCTGGCGCGGCTGCGTGCGGAGCGCGAGGGCCTGGAGGCCAAGGCGCGGTATCTGCGCAACGACAGCCTCTCGCTCGATCTTCTCGAGGAACGGGCCCACGATGAGCTAGGATTTGTGGCGCCCGGCGACTATGTGATCCGCGAGGGACCGGCCCACCGCTGACGTTTCGCGGCGTGAGGCGCCTGTGCGGTCCCGGTGGAGATGCGCATGGCGCGCCAGAGCACTGCCAGGACGGCCAGGCGGGCCGCGACGCCGTCCAAGGCGAAGCCGACGGACAGCCCCGATGGCGAGGCCCTGCTGGGTTTCTACAAGTCCATGCTGCTCATCCGCCGCTTCGAGGAGCGCGCCGGCCAGCTCTACGGCATGGGGCTGATCGGCGGCTTCTGCCATCTCTACATCGGCCAGGAAGCTATCGCGGTGGGCATGCAGGCGGCCAAGCGCGAGGGCGACCAGGTGATCACCGGCTATCGCGAGCACGGCCACATGCTCGCCGCCGGCGTCGAGCCTCGCCTGATCATGGCCGAGCTGACCGGCCGCGCCGTGGGCGTCTCGCGCGGCAAGGGCGGGTCCATGCACATGTTCTCCCCCGACAGGGGGTTCTATGGCGGCCACGGCATCGTCGGCGCCCAGGTCAGCCTCGGCACCGGCCTCGCCCTGGCCGACCGCTACCGGGGTGACGGCAAGGTGGCCTTCACCTACTTCGGCGACGGCGCCGCCAACCAGGGGCAGGTCTACGAGAGCTTCAACATGGCCGAGCTGTGGAGCCTGCCGGTCGTCTACGTGATCGAGAACAACCAGTACGCCATGGGGACCAGCGTCGCCCGCTCCTCGTCCGAGACCCATCTCTACCGCCGGGGGGCCAGCTTCAACATCACCGGCGCCGAGGTCGACGGCATGGACGTGGTCGCCGTGCGCGAGGCGGGGCTGGCGGCGGCCGAGCACGCCCGCTCCGGCAAGGGGCCCTACATCCTGGAGATGAAGACCTACCGCTACCGGGGCCATTCGATGAGCGATCCGGGCAAGTACCGCACCCGCGAGGAGATCGACGAGGTGCGCAAGACCCGCGACCCGATCGAGCACCTGCAGGAGCGGCTGGAGCGTCTGGGCCTCGCCGACGAGGCCGCCCTCAAGGCCATCGACGCCGAGGTGAAGGCCGTCGTCGCCGACGCTGCGGAGTTCGCCCGCACGGCCCCCGAGCCCGAGCCCCCCGAGCTCTACACCGACGTCTACTCCCAGCCCGCCCAGTCCGGGGTCGCCGCGTGAGCACCGATGTCCTGATGCCCGCCCTCTCGCCCACGATGGAGGAGGGGACGCTCGCCAAGTGGCTCGTCAAGGTCGGCGACCCGGTCAGGTCCGGCGACGTGATCGCCGAGATCGAGACCGACAAGGCGACCATGGAAGTCGAGGCCGTGGACGAGGGCGTCGTCGAGGCGCTGCTGGTCCCCGAAGGGACCGAGGAGGTCAAGGTCAACACCCCGATCGCCCGCCTCAGCGGCGGTGAGGCGAGCGGCGCCGCCGTCGCGCCCCCTCAGTCGGCTTCGCCGACAGCTCCCCCGCAGGCGAGGGAGCAGGAAGTCTCTTCTCCTCCCCCGCAGAGCGGGGGAGGTGACGCGCCGCCCCCGGGCCCGGCCAAAGGCCGGCCCGAGGATGAACGCCGCGGCGTGACGGAGGGGGCGCAACCGGCCCCCGATCCCGAAATCCCCGCCGGGACGCCGATGAAGAAGATCTCGGTCCGCGACGCCCTGCGCGACGCGATGGCCGAGGAGATGCGCCGCGACGGCGATGTGTTCCTGATGGGCGAGGAGGTGGCCCAGTATCAGGGCGCCTACAAGGTGAGCCGGGGCCTGCTGGAGGAGTTCGGCGAGCGCCGGGTGATCGACACCCCCATCACCGAGCACGGCTTCACCGGTCTTGGCGTGGGCGCCGCGATGGCCGGCCTCAAGCCGATCGTCGAGTTCATGACCTTCAACTTCGCCATGCAGGCGATCGACCAGATCATCAATTCGGCGGCCAAGACCCTCTACATGTCCGGCGGCCAGATCCGCGCCTCGGTGGTGTTCCGCGGCCCCAACGGCGCGGCGGCGCGTGTGGCGGCCCAGCACAGCCAGGACTACGCCTCCTGGTACGCCCACGTGCCCGGCCTCAAGGTCGTCGCGCCCTATGATGCGGCCGACGCCAAGGGGCTCCTGAAGTCGGCGATCCGCGATCCCAATCCGGTCGTCTTCCTCGAGCACGAGATGCTCTACGGCCACGAGTTCGAGATTCCCGATCTCGCCGACTGGCTCGTCCCGATCGGCAAGGCCAGGATCCGGCGGGCCGGGTCGGGCGTCACCATCGTCGCCTATTCGCGCATGGTCGCCTTCGCCCTGGACGCCGCCGCCGCCCTGGAGAAGGAGGGGATCGACGCCGAGGTGATCGACCTGCGCACCCTGCGGCCCCTGGACCACCAGACGGTGGTGGAGAGCGTTCGCAAGACCAACCGCCTGGTCACCGTCGAGGAGGGCTGGGGACCCATGGGCGTGGGCGCGGAAGTGGCGATGCGCGTCGTCGAACACGCCTTCGACTATCTGGACGCCCCGCCGGCGCGCGTGCATCAGGAGGACGTGCCCTTGCCCTACGCGGCCAACCTGGAGGTTCTGTCCCTGCCGTCGGTGGAGAAGATCGTGCGGGCGGCCAAGGCGGTCTCCTACAGATGACGGCCCCCTCCAGCGTTTCCGGGCCGGAGATTTCCTGGCGCGCCGGCGGCTGCCACTGCGGCGCGGTCCGCTTCGAGGCGGCCCTGCCGTCCGAGGTCGTCGCGCAGGACTGCAACTGCTCGATCTGCGCGATGACCGGCTTTGTCCACGTCATCGTGCCGGAAAGCCGTTTCAGGCTGCTTTCCGGCGGCGATCGCCTGAGCGCCTACACGTTCAACACCGGGGTGGCGCGGCACCTGTTCTGCTCGGTGTGCGGGGTCAAGAGCTTCTATCGCCCGCGTTCCAACCCCGACGGCTGGTCGGTGAACGCCCGCTGCCTCGACGACAGCGGCCTGGCGATCACCGTCACCCCCTTCGACGGCCGTGACTGGGAGCGCCACGGCGCCGAGCTCGGCCATCTCTCAAAGGAAACCCTGTGAGCACCGACGTCCTGATGCCCGCCCTCTCTCCGACCATGGAGGAAGGAACGCTGGCCAAGTGGCACGTGAAGGTGGGCGACGCGGTCAAGTCCGGCGACGTGATCGCCGAGATCGAGACCGACAAGGCCACCATGGAGGTCGAGGCGGTCGACGAGGGCGTGGTCGAAGCCCTGCTGGTCCCCGAGGGAACCGAGGCGGTGAAGGTCAACGCCGCCATCGCCCGCCTGAGCGGCGGCGACAGCGCCGCCGCCCCGCCGGCCGCGCCCCCTCAGTCGTCGGCTGCGCCGCCGACAGGTCCCCCGCAAGCGAGGGAGCAGGAAGTTGCTTCTCCTCCCTCGCAAAGCGGGGGAGGTGGCGCGGCGCCCCCGGGTCCGGCCAAAGGCCGGCCCGAGGATGAACTCCGCGCCGTGACGGAGGGGGCGCGGCCGCCCGCCGATCGCGTCCTCGCGTCCCCCCTCGCCCGCCGCGTGGCCCAGCAGCGCGGGCTCGAACTCGCCGCCATCAAGGGCAGTGGCCCGCACGGGCGGATCATCCTGCGCGACGTGGAAGGGGCGGGCGCGCCCGCCGGGGCGCCCGCGCCAGGACCCCCCCCGGCGGCGGCTCCCGCGGCGGCGGCGCCCGAGGCGCCCGCCAAGGCCAGGACGCTGGAGCAGCTCGGCGTTCCCGCCGGCTCCTACGACCTGAAACCCCTGGACGGCATGCGCAGGACGGTGGCCCGTCGCCTGACCGAGAGCTTCCGCGACATCCCCCACTTCCCCCTCGACGTCGACATCGAGCTCGACGCCCTGCTGGCCACCCGGACCTCCATCAACGCCATGCTGGCCGCCGAGGGCGGCAAGGTCAGCGTCAACGACATGGTGATCAAGGCGGCGGCGATCGCCCTGCGCCGCGTCCCGGACGCCAACGCCAGCTTCACGCCCGAAGGGATCGCCTATCACCACCACGCCGACGTCGCCGTGGCCGTGGCCATCGACGGCGGCCTGATCACCCCCATCATCCGGGCGGCCGAGACCAAGGGGGTGGTGCAGATCGCGGTCGAGATGAAGGACCTCGCCGAGCGCGCCCGCAATCGCAAGCTGAAGCCCGAGGAGTATCTCGGCGGCACCTTCTCGATCTCCAACCTCGGCATGTTCGGGATCCGCTCCTTCTCCTCGATCATCAATCCGCCGCAGGGCGCCATCCTCTCGGTGGGCGTGGGCGAGCGTCGGCCGGTGGTGAGGGGCGAGGCGGTGGCCATCGCCACGATCATGAGCGTGACGCTGACCTGCGATCACCGGGTCGTCGACGGCGCCATCGGGGCCCGCTGGCTCGCCGCCTTCAAGGCGCTCATCGAAAATCCGATCACCATGATCGTCTGACCCCGGCTCGTCCGAGCCCGGTTCCTCTGAATCCAAGGGACAGTTCATGACCGCCGACCCGACCAACGTCTACGAGTTCACCGCCCAGGGTCTCGAGGGCCAGCCCGCGCCGCTGGACGCCTACCGCGGCAAGGTGCTGCTCATCGTCAACACCGCCAGCCAGTGCGGCTTCACGCCCCAGTACAGCGGTCTCGAGGCCCTGTGGCGGAAGTACCAGGATCGCGGCTTCGTCGTGCTGGGCTTTCCATGCAACCAGTTCGGCGGCCAGGAGCCGGGCGACTCGGCCGAGATCGCCAATTTCTGCGCCCTGACCTATGACATCAGCTTCCCGATGATGGCCAAGGTCGACGTCAACGGCCCCGCGGCCCACCCCCTCTACGCCTGGCTGAAGCACCAGAAGCGGGGCCTGCTCGGCAGCGAATCGGTGAAGTGGAACTTCACCAAGTTCCTGGTCGGCCGCGAAGGCGAGGTCATCGGGCGCTACAGCCCGACCGTCGAGCCCAAGGCGCTGGAGCGCGCCATCGAAGCGGCCCTGTGATGGCCGACGCCTTCGACCTCGTCGTCATCGGCTCCGGTCCCGGGGGCTATGTGGCGGCGATCCGGGCCAGCCAGCTGGGCCTGAAGACGGCCATCGTCGAGCGCGAGGCGCTGGGCGGCGTCTGCCTGAACTGGGGCTGCATCCCCACCAAGGCCCTCCTCAAGACCGGCGAGGTCTATGAACAGCTCGGCCACCTGGCCGACTACGGCCTGGCCGCGCAGGGACGGTCCTACGATTTCGCCAAGGTGGTCGATCGATCCCGCAAGGTGGCCAGGCAGCTGTCGGGGGGCGTCGCCTTCCTGATGAAGAAGAACAAGATCGAGGTGGTGGACGGGACCGCTCGCCTCTCCGCGGCGGCGCCGGCGCCCCAGGTGGCGGTGGCGCTGAAGGCCGGCGGGAGCCGCACCCTGACCGCCAAATCGGTGATCCTGGCCACCGGCGCCCGCGCCCGCGTCATTCCCGCCGTGGGCCTCGCGCCCGACGGCGAGCGGGTCTGGACCTACCGCGAAGCCATGGTCCCCAAGGCCGCGCCGAAGTCGCTGCTGGTGGTGGGGTCCGGCGCCATCGGCATCGAGTTCGCCAGCTTCTACCGGGCCCTGGGCGCGGAGGTTACCGTCGTCGAAGCCCTGCCGCGCATCCTGCCGGTGGAGGACGAGGAGATCTCGGCCATCGCCCACAAGGCCTTCGAGAAGCGGGGGCTGAAGTTCCGCGTGGACGCCAAGGTCACCGGCCTCGCCAAGACCAGGACCGGCGTCGCCATCACGCTCGAAGCGGCCGGCAAGACCGAGACGCTGGAGGCCGAGCGCGCCATCGTCGCGGTGGGCATCGAGGGCAATGTCGAGGATCTCGGCCTGGAGGACCTGGGCGTGAAGATCGACCGCGGCCATGTGGTCGTCGACGCCCACGGCGCCACCAGCGTCGCCGGCCTCTACGCCATCGGCGACGTGGTCGGACCGCCCTGGCTGGCGCACAAGGCCAGCCACGAGGGCGTCGCCTGCGTCGAACACATCGCCGGCTTCGCCGGCGCCCACATTCCCGCGCCGATCCCCGGCTGCACCTACTCCACGCCCCAGGTGGCCTCGGTCGGCCTCACCGAGGCCCAGGCCAAGGAGAAGGGGCTGCAGGTCAAGGTCGGGCGCTTCCCGTTCCGCGCCAACGGCAAGGCCATCGCCGCCGGCGAGACCGAGGGCCTCGTCAAGACGGTCTTCGACGGCGCCACCGGGGCCCTCGTCGGGGCCCACATGATCGGCGGAGAAGTCACGGAAATGATTCAGGGCTTCGCCCTGGCCATGACGCTGGAGGCGACCGAGCAGGAGATCATGGCCACGGTCTTCCCCCATCCCACCATGAGCGAGGCGATGCACGAAGCCGCCCTCGACGCCTTCGGCCGCGTCCTGCACATCTAGCCAGGCCTCTTCTCCCAGAGGGAGAAGAAGGGGCCCGCGCCGCAGGCGTGGGAAGATGAGGGGTTACCCGGTCGGCATTCTAACCCCTCACCCTCCCATGGCTGCGCCATGGGCCCCTCCCTCTCCCTCTGGGAGAGGCGGCTTCAGCCTCGTTCCGAAGCCAGTGCGCTGGGCCGCGGCGCGAAGCCCGGCAGGCGGCGGAACGGCCAGACGACGGCGTCCCAGACGCTCCGCGGCTTGTCGCCATCGGCCAGGCCCGTCGGCGGGAACTCGTCCGGAGCGGGACGCCACACGGTGCCGAACACCACG
>Ga0209166_10003848_pt1 | contig 10671 bp, 7 predicted proteins | sample Coa_R1_3_FD_187151 | JGI IMG/M metagenome (GOLD analysis project Ga0209166, IMG submission 187151) | Surface soil microbial communities from Centralia Pennsylvania, which are recovering from an underground coalmine fire - Coalmine... | ecosystem: Environmental > Terrestrial > Soil > Unclassified... | reverse complement strand
GCGGCGGCGTTGCCGGGCCCGCGCCTTGCGGGGTGCGCCGTCCGCCACGGCGAGCACCAGATCCGCGCTGGCGGCATCCGGCGGCAGCAGGCCCGGGGACTGCGGGTCCTGGGTCATCGCCAGCCCGCAGACCACGCGCCGGGCGTGGGTGTCGGTGCGGCGGGCCACAAACAGCGTGCGGCCGGCCACCCTGATGTGGCTGGGCGCGGGCTCTCCCACGGCGGCCGCGACGAACGACGGCGCCGACATCGACGAACCGGACAGAACCGCACAATCACGAAAAAAGGTCCGGATCCGCTCACCCAGGCTGGTATTGAACACGGCCACCACGAGGCGCAGGTCGGGGTTGAGCTCCTGGGCGCGCAATGCCGCGTGAAAGTTGCCCAGATCGTCCTGGCGCAGCAGGGCCAGCGAGCGGGCCGACTGCACCTGGGCGGCGGTGAAGGCGCTGGCGTCCAGCTCCGCCCGCTCGATGACCCGCACCCTCGGCAGGCGGGCGATCCGCGGCCCCTGCCCCTGTTCCCGGGACCGCAGCAGTACCGTCACCTCCTCGCCGTAGGTGGTGGTCAGTTCCTCGATGACCCGGGCGGCGAGGGCGTCGTCACCGCACACGACAAGGTGGTCGCGGCGCGCCGGGAGCCGGGAGAGCGGAGGCACGGGCGTGATCTTAACGGGGCTCCCCACGGCACGCGCGCAGTGGGGCGAATGGGGCGGATCGCCCCTGCGGTGGCGGCGGCCCCGGGCCGCGGGCCCGGGCGGTCAGGGCGAGGCGATCCGGCCGAGCTGGGGAGGTAGCCGGTTCGCGGCCGGCCGGTCGAGCAGGAACAGGGTGCGCAGCCTCCCCCGCGCGCCGGCCGCGGGCACCTGGACCGGGCCCACGTCCGACAGGGCCAGCCGGACCGCGCTCGCCTTCTCCCGGCCTGCGGCGAGCACCCACACCTCGCGCGCGCTGCGGATCGCGGGGAGGGTGAGCGTCAGCCGGGTCGGCGGCGGTTTCGGCGCACCCCGGACGGCGACCACGCTCCGGTCGTCGTACAGCGCGGGCATGCCGGGGAACAGGGATGCCACATGGCCCTCGGGGCCGATGCCGAGCAGCAGGACATCGAACCCGGGGACGGGCCCATGGTCTTCCGGGCGGGCGGCGGCGCGCAGTTCGTCGGCGTAACGGGCCGCCGCCGCCTCCGGATCCGGCCCGTCGGGGCCATCGCTGGCGGGCATCCGGTGCACCCGTGCCGGGGCCATTTCCAGGTGGCACAGCAGGGCCTGCTGTGCGCCGGTCTCGTTGCGCTCCGGGTCACCGCTCGGCAGGAACCGCTCGTCACCCCACCAGATGTCCAGGTGGCGCCAGTCGACGGCGTCCCGGGCCGGGGCGGCGGCCAGCTCGGCCAGCACTGCGGTGCCGATGCCGCCGCCGGTAAGCACCAGTGACCCGCGGCCCGTAGCGGCCTGGGCATCGACCAGCCTGGTGACCAGGCGGGCCGCCACCGCCTTGGCAAGCAGGCTCGCGTCGTGGTGGACGATGACCTCCGGCGGGCTCATCGCGGGTGCGTCCGGATCTGCACCGCGACTGAGCCTGGACCGTGCTGGCCTGGGGCGGCAAGCCGCCCCCTGGCGCCCCAAGTGCTGGCCCGGGGGGGCGACCCCCCGGAACCCCCCGGTGGCCTGCGGCCCGGTTCCTTCGTCACAGGGCCGCGGCGCCGGTGCGCTGGAAGCGGGCCAGCGTCTCGGCGTAAACATCGTCGGGGTCGAGCCGGCGCAGTTCCTCTTCCAGCAGTTCGGTGGTCTCCCTGCGGTGCAGCGCGACCCGGCGCTCGGGCTGCCCGGGACGGCACAGGTGCGCGATCCGCCCGTCCGGCCTGGTGAGCACGATCTCGCCGTCACTGGTGGTGAAGCTGACCTCGGTGATACCCGGCCCGGAGGACGGCTCGGTGCCGAACTCGGCGCCGAACGCGTGCGACAGCCAGGCCGCGATCAGGTCGGCGGTCGGGTTGCCCGCCTCGGCGCTGACGATGCCGCCGGTGATGTCCCCGGACGGCTGGTCCATCGTTGCCGCCAGCAGTGACCGCCACGGCGTCGCCCGGGTCCACGCCAGGTCGGTGTCGCCGGGCTGGTACCCACGGGCGAGCAGGGTCAGCGCGTCGCGCGGCGAATCGGCGGCCGCGGCATCGGTGATCCGCCGCTGGGCGAGCGCGCCCATCGGGTCCTGCGCCGGGATGGGCGGCACGGTGCCCGGCCACCAGGTGACCACCGGGGTGTCCGGCAGCAGCAGCGGGGCCACCACCGAGTCGGCGTGCTGGCCGAGCGGCCCGTACATGCGCAGCAGCACCGTCTCGCCTGGGCTGGTCTCGCCCACCTGGATCTCGGCATCCAGCCGGGACCGCTGCTCCGGCCGCCGGATGATGACCACCAGGATGCGGCAGGGGTGCTGCCGCCCGGCCGCGCTGGCCGCCCGGACAGCGTCGTACTGCGCGCCCTCGTCGGTCACGATGACCAGCGTGAGCACCATGCCGCTGGCCACGCCGCCAAGGCGCAGCCGGGCCTGGCGGAGCGCGTCGTGGATAGCACCGGTGGTGGTGTCGGTGAGGTCGATCGTCATCAGAGCCTCCGCCATGCCCGGCCATCCCTGGCCATGAGCGCCTCCGCGCTCGCCGGGCCGACTGACCCGGCGGGGTACTGGTCCGGCTTGCCGTGCTTCGCCCAGAACTCCTCGATCGGGTCCAGCACCTCCCAGGACAGCTCCACCTCCTGGTGCCGGGGGAACAGCGGCGGGTCGCCGATGAGCACGTCGAGCAGCAGCCGCTCGTAGGCCTCGGGGCTGTTCTCGGTGAACGACTCGCCGTAGGCGAAGTCCATGTTGACGTCCCTGACCTCCATCGACGAGCCCGGGACCTTCGAGCCGAACCTGACCGTGACGCCCTCGTCCGGCTGCACCCGGATCACCAGCGCGTTGTGCCCGAGCTCCTTGGTATCGGTGGCGCTGAAAGGCAGGTGCGGCGCCCGCTGGAACAACAGCGCGATCTCGCTCATCCGGCGCGGCAGCCGCTTGCCGGCGCGCAGGTAGAACGGCACCCCGGCCCAGCGGCGAGTGTCCACGCCCAGCTTCACCGCGGCGTAGGTCTCGGTGTGCGAGTCCGGGGCGATCCCGTCCTCCTCCAGGAAGCCGGGGACCTCGATGCCGCCCTGCCAGCCGGCCGCGTACTGGCCCCGGGCGGTCCCAGCGGCCAGGTCCTCGGGCAGCCGGATCGCCGAGAGTATCTTCTCCTTCTCGGCCTGCAGCGACGCCGCGTCAAAGGAGACCGGCTCCTCCATCGCGGTGAGCGCCAGCAACTGCATCAGGTGGTTCTGGATCACATCGCGGGCGGCGCCTATCCCGTCGTAGTAGCCGGCCCGGCCGCCGATCCCGATGTCCTCGGCCATGGTGATCTGCACGTGGTCCACATAACCGCGGTTCCAGATCGGTTCGTACAAAGTGTTGGCGAACCGCAGCGCGAGGATGTTCTGGACCGTCTCCTTGCCCAGGTAGTGGTCGATGCGGAAGACCGAGTCCGAGCCGAACACCGAGTTCACGATCTCGTTGAGCTGCCGCGCGCTGGCCAGGTCGTGGCCGAACGGCTTCTCGATCACCACCCGCCGCCACGGCTTGCGCCCGCTGGGGGCGACCGGTGCCGAGGACAGGCCCGACCGCTTGAGCTGCGCGACCACGTCGGGGAAGAACTTCGGCGGCACCGACAGGTAGAACGCGTAGTTGCCGCCGGTGCCGCGCTCGGCGTCCAGCTGGGTCACGGTCTGGGTGAGCCGGTCGAAGGCGTCGTCGTCGGCGAACTCGCCGGGCACGAAGCGGATCCCCTCGGCCAGTTGCTGCCAGACGGTGTCGTTGAACGGGGTGCGTGCGTGCTCCTTCACCGCGTCGTGGGTGACCTGTGCGAAGTCCTCGTCTTCCCAGTCCCGGCGGGCGAACCCGACCAGGGAGAACCCCGGCGGCAGCAGCCCCCGGTTGGCCAGGTCGTAGACGGCCGGCATGAGCTTCTTGCGGGACAGGTCGCCGGTGACGCCGAACAGCACCAGCACGCACGGCCCGGCGACCCTGGGGATCCGCCGGTCCCGCGGATCCCGCAGCGGGTTGCCGCCGGTCACCGGCCCATTCCCGTCGGGCCAGCCTGGGCGGCGGCGAGCAGCTGGGCCAGCCCCGCCGTGCGGTCCCGCAGGTGCAGCCGGACGGCCGGGCGACCGCGCTGGTGCAGTGCGCCGATGTCGCCGAGCGCCTGGGCGAGCTGCAGCCTGCCCAGCGTGAAGTCCCGTCCCGGGACCTCCACGTCCACGGCCACCGCACCGGTGATCTGCAGGAACACCCCATTCTGCGGGCCGCCCTTGTGGTACTGCCCGGTCGAGTGCAGGAATCGCGGGCCCCAGCCGAACGTGACCGGGTGGGTGGTCCTGCCCGCCAGCGCGTCCCGCAGCGCGGCCGCGTGGCCGTCGCCGTCCCGGTCCAGGTAGGCCATGATCGCCAGATACCCCCGGTCCGGCAGCGCCAGCAGCAGCGAGTCCAGCACGCCCGCCAGGCCGCCGGTCTCGGGCAGCAGGCCGGGTTCGGCGTACACCTCGACCGCGCCATCGGTGAGCACCGGCTCGCCGGTGGGCAGCGGGCCGGTGCCCGCCTCGGCCAGCAGGCGGGCCGTGTTCTCCTTGGACTCGGCCACGTTCGGCTGGTCGAACGGGTTGATGCCGAGCAGCCGCCCGGCCACCGCGACCGCGTACTCCCAGACCAGGAACGCCGCGCCGAGCGGCGCCGTCACCGAGGTGTCGGCCGGGGACACGGGCGTGCCGAGGCTGACCAGGTGCAGGTCCGGGCCGGGGGAGAAGCCGGGGGCTTGCTCACCGCCGACCACCACCGGCAGGATGCCCCGGCCCTGCTTGCCGGTGGACTCGGCGATGAGCTGTTCCGCCCAGTCGCCGAAGCCGGCCAGCCCGGAGCCGCAGTCGGCGAGCACCACCTTGTCGTGCCCGGCCAGCGCGTACTCGCCGAGCGCGGCGCCCAGCTCCAGGCCGGGGTTGCCGCTGGCCGAGGTCAGCGCGGGCCGCATCGCGTCGGCCTCGTCAAGCAGCCGCGCGGCGTCCGCACCCGCCAGAGCGCTGGGCACCAGGCCGAACGCGGTCAGCGCGCTGTACCGGCCGCCCACGTTCGGATCGGCGAGCACCACGTGGTAGCCGGCCTCCCGGGCCGTGGCCTCCAGCGGCGAGCCCGGGTCGGTGACCACCACGAACCGGCCGGCGATCTCCGCGGGTGCCAGGCCGTGGCTGGCGAACGCGTGCTCGTACACCCGCCGGTGGCTGTCGGTCTCGATGGTCGAGCCGCTCTTGCTGGAGACCACCACCAGGGTCCGGTCCAGCCGGTCGCCCAGCGCCCGGATCACCGTGTGCGGGTCGGTGGTGTCCAGCACGGTGAGCGGGACCTTCGCGGTCCCGCTGATCACCTCGGGGGCCAGCGACGAGCCGCCCATCCCGGACAGCACGACATGGTCGAGGCCCCGCTCGCGCACGTCGCCGGCCAGCGCCGCCAGCGAGCCGATCAGGGCGCGGGAGGCCCGGGGCGCGTCCAGCCAGCCGAGCCTGATCGCCGCCTCGGACGCCGCGTCCGGGCCCCACAGCCCGGGGTCCTTGGCCGTCAGGGCGGACGGCACGCCGTCGGCCGCGAGCTTGTCCACGGCCGGCCCGGCTACCTCCCGGACCGCCGCGCTGCGCCAGTCGACCGACACGCCAGGCTCGCCGCCGGGCGGCCGCTCCTGTGCACCGGGCTCCGTCATTGGCGCTCCAGCTCCGCTTGAATCGTGTCCAGCAGCTCCTGCCAGGACGCGGCGAACTTCGACACGCCCTCGTTCTCGAGGACCGTGACCACGTCCTCGTAGCTGATGCCGAGGCCGTCCAGCTCCTCGAACACCTTCCTGGACTGCTCGTAGGTGCCCCGGACGGCGTCCCCGCGCAGTTCACCGTGGTCGGCCATGGCCAGGATGGTGGACTCCGGCATCGTGTTCACCGTGTGCGGCGCGACAAGTTCTACCACGTACATGGTGTCGGGGTAGGCCGGGTCCTTGGTGCTGGTCGAGGCCCACAGCGGCCGCTGGAGGCGGGCGCCCTTGCCATGCAGCGCCTGCCAGCGCGGCGAGTCCTGCGCGAACCGCTGCTCGAAGAGCTCGTAGGCCAGCCGGGCGTTGGCTATGGCTGCCTTGCCGCGCAGCGCGGCGGCCTCCGGGGTGCCGATCTTGTCCAGCCTGCGGTCCACCTCGGTGTCCACCCGGCTGACGAAGAACGACGCCACCGACGCCATCGAGGCCAGGTCATGCCCAGCCTCGGCGGCCTTCTCCATGCCAGCGAAGAACGCGTCGATCACCGCGCCATACCGCTCCAGGGAGAAGATAAGCGTCACATTGATGCTGATCCCCTCGGCCAGGCACTGGGTGATCGCGGGCAGGCCGGCCTCGGTGGCGGGGATCTTGATGAACAGGTTCGGCCGGTCCACCAGCCACCACAGGGCGCGGGCCTCGGCGATGGTCTTGTCCGCGTCACCGGCCAGCCGCGGGTCCACCTCCAGGGACACCCGGCCGTCCACCCCACCGGAGGAGTCGTAGAAGGGCCGGAGCACGTCGCAGGCCCACCGCACGTCGTAGGTGGTGATGGCCCTGGACGCCTCCCCCACCGTCACACCGCGCAGCGCCAGGGCGGCGAGTTGCTTGTTGTAGGCGTCCCCGTGACTGAGCGCGTGGGCGAAGATCGTCGGGTTGGAGGTCACGCCGACGACGTGCCGGTCCCGGGCCAGCCCGGCCAGGTTGCCGGTGTCGAGCCGCTCCCGGCTGATGTCGTCCAGCCAGATGGCCACCCCGGCGGCGGACAGTTCGGCGAGAACATCGGAATGTGAGGTCATGGCTGTTGCTCCCTTGGTAACCGGCCCGGGCGGGCTGGCCGCACCCATATCCCTTCCCGCCTTCGCCAGGTTGAACTTCTTCTCTTACTGGCCGGGCGTGCTCGCCGCACCCGCATCCCTTGCCGCCTTCGCCAGGCTGGACCGCGCTGCGGCCACTACCTTCTCCGCGGTGAACCCGAAGTGCCGGTAGAGGTCCTGGTAGTCGGCGGAGGCACCGAAGTGCTCCAGGCTCACGCTCTCGCCCGCGTCACCGGTGAACGCCCGCCAGCCGAGCGAGACGCCGGCCTCGACGCTGACCCGGGCGCGGACCCGCGGCGGCAGCACCTCCTCCTGGTAGGAAGCGTCCTGCGCGGTGAACCATTCCACACACGGCATGGAGACCACCCGGGCGCCGATACCCTCGGCGGCAAGCTGCTCCCGGGCGGCGACGGCGATCTGCACCTCACTGCCGGTGGCGATGAGGATCACGGCCGGGTCGCCACCCGGCGCCTCGGTGAGGATGTACCCGCCCCGGACCGTGCCCTCCGCGCTGGCGAAACCGTCACCGGCGCGCACCTGGTCCGCGCTGGCACTGCGGTCGAACACGGGCAGGTTCTGCCTGCTCAGGCAGAGGCCGGCGGGCCGGTCGGTGTGCTCGAGCACGGTCCGCCAGGCCACCACGGTCTCGTTGGCGTCCGCGGGCCGGACCACGTCCAGGCCGGGAATGGCGCGCAGCGCCCACAGATGCTCGACAGGCTGGTGGGTCGGGCCGTCCTCGCCCAGCCCGATGGAGTCGTGCGTCCAGACGTACGTCACCGGTTGCCCCATGAGCGCCGCGAGCCGGACCGCGGGCCGCATGTAGTCGCTGAACACCAGGAACGTGCCCGCGTAGGGCCGGGTCAGCCCGTGCAGCGCGATCCCGTTGCAGATGGCCCCCATCCCGTGCTCGCGGATGCCGAAGTGCAGCACGCGGCCGTAGGGGTCGCCGGGGAACATCCGCGTCTGGTGCTCGGCCGGGATGAACGACGGCTCGCCCTTCATCGTGGTGTTGTTGCTGCCCGCCAGGTCGGCCGAGCCGCCCCACAGTTCCGGGAGCACCTTGGCGAGCTCGTTCAGGACCGCGCCCGAGGCGCGGCGGGTCGCCGTGCCCTTGGCGTCCGGCGGGAACGACGGAAGCGCCGACGCCCAGCCGTCGGGCAGGCGCCGTGCCGCCAGGCGGTCCAGCAGCGCCGCACGGTCCGGGTTCTTCTCCCGCCAGGCGGCGAACGGCTCCTCCCACTCGGCGTGCATTTTCTTGCCCCGCTCGGCGACCTTGCGCGCGTGCGCGACGGCCTCGTCCTCGGCGGGGAAGTCCACCTCGGGGTCGAAGCCGAGGATGCGCTTGGTCTTGGCCACCTCTTCCGCGCCGAGCGCCGCGCCGTGCGCCTCGCCGGTGTTCTGCGCGTCCGGCGCCGGCCAGGCGATGATCGTGCGCAGCGCGATGAACGACGGCTGCGCGGTGTTCGCCCGCGCCGCGGCGAATGCGTCGGCCAGGGCCGCGATGTCCTCGTGGTAACCGTTCGGCGTGCGCCACGACACTCGCTGCACATGCCAGCCATACGCCTCGTACCGGGCGCAGACATCCTCCGACTTGGCAATGTTCGTGTCGTCCTCGATCGAGATGCTGTTGTCGTCGTACAGCACGATCAGGTTGCCGAGCTGCTGGTGCCCGGCGAGCGAGGAGACCTCGTGGCTGATGCCCTCCTCGATGTCACCGTCCGACACGATCGCATAGACGTCGTGATCGAAGGGGCTGGCGCCGGGCGCCGCGTCCGGGTCGAGCAGGCCGCGCTCCCGGCGGGCGGCCATCGCCATGCCGACCGCGTTCCCGATGCCCTGCCCGAGCGGCCCGGTCGTGGTCTCCACCCCTGGGGTGAGCCCGTGCTCGGGGTGCCCGGGGGTGCGGCTGCCCCAGCACCGGTACTGCTTGAGGTCATCCAGGGTCAGCCCGTATCCGCACAGGTACAGCTGGACGTACAGGGTCAGGCTGGAATGCCCGGCGGACAGCACGAACCGGTCCCGGCCCAGCCAGTGGGGATCGGCCGGGTCGTGCCGGAGAATACGCTGGAACAGCAGGTACGCGGCGGGCGCGAGGCTCATGGCCGTGCCGGGATGGCCCGATCCGGCCTTCTCGACCGCGTCCATCGCGAGCACGCGGATCAGGTCGATCGCTCGCTCGTCGGCGGCCGACCACTCCAGGTCCGCGCCAGTTGCGTTGCTCACCGTGAGATCAGCGCTCCTCTCCAGGCCCTGGCGGGCACGGGCCTGCGTGGCCGCCGGGATCCATTACGCTTCCGACCCTATCGGCCATCGTCATGGGCCACTTCCCCCGCAGGTGGGGTCTATACGCTGCCAGCATGCTGACCCGCGACCTGATGGCGGTGATCGAGGGGCGCCCGACCGGCCGGGGGCTGATCATCGGCGTGGCTACCGGGCTGGCCTGTGCGCTCGTGCTGCTCGGCATCGACATGGTGGCGAGCGTGGACAGCGCCCGGCACAGCGTGGCCCCTTTCCTGGTCGCGCTGCCGCTGGCGCTGCTGCCGGTGCCGCTGCTGATCGCCCTGGTGCTGCTGCTGGACCGGCTGGAGCCCGAGCCACCGGGCAATCTGGTGTTCTGCTTCGCCTGGGGCGCGGGCATCGCCGCGCTGCTGGCCGCGATCCTCAACACCGCCGGGCTGATGTACGTCACCCAGCCCGCGCTCGGCCGGGGCGAGGGCCAGTTCGTGTCGGCTGCGATCGGCGCGCCGGTGGTGGAGGAGTCACTCAAGGGGCTGGTGCTGGCCTGGCTGCTGTGGCGGCGGCGGCAGGAACTCGACGGCCCCACCGACGGGATCATCTATGCCGCGATGGTGGGCCTTGGCTTCGCGATGATGGAGAACATCGGTTATTACATCTCGGCCCTGGCACGGCCGGCGGTCGGCGGGGTGTCCCTGCTCGGCGTGACGTTCGTGTTCCGCGGCCTGCTCGCGCCGCTGGCGCACCCGATGTTCACCGCGATGACCGGCATTGGCACGGCCTACGCGGCCACGCACCGCCGCGGCGGCTGGGCCCTGGCCACCGGCCTGCTCGCCGCGATGGTGCTGCACGGCCTGTGGAACGGGCTCGCCACCCTGGGGCCGGCGGGCATCGTGCTCGCCTACGGGCTGCTGGCCTGCGTCCTGGTGATGCTGATCACGGTGGTGGTCGCGGACCGGCGCAGGATGGCCGGGCTGATCCGCCGGTATCTGCCCGGCTACCAGGCAAGCGGGCTGGTCGACGCTGCGGACGTGCGGATGCTGTGCACGCTGGCCGAGCGCCGCCAGGCACGGCGCTGGGCCCGCGGCACCGGCGGGCGCCCGGCGGCCCGGGCGATGGCCGCCTACCAGCTCGCCGCGACCGAGCTGGCCCTGGCCCACGAACGGGTACGGCGCGGCGGCGCCACGCCCGCGGAGTTCGAGCAGCGCCGCCAGTCGCTGGCCGGGGTGATGGCGTCCGCGCGCGGGATGATCTGGCAGCATGCGAAGCCGTAGGCCAGCGGTGGTTCCGGGGGGTCGCCCCCCGGGCCAGCACGGCCCCGGCCCGGTGACGAAGGAACCAGGCCGTAGGCCAGCGGGGGTTCCGGGGGGTCCCCTTACCCCCCGGGCTGGCACTGTTCCTAGCGGGCGGTGGCGGGCTCGGCGGCCGCGGGCTCTTCGGGCTGCCCGGCTTGGCCGGCCACGCCACCACGGCCCCGCAGTGCGAACATCAGCCGCAGTGCC
>Ga0209166_10003847_pt1 | contig 10671 bp, 9 predicted proteins | sample Coa_R1_3_FD_187151 | JGI IMG/M metagenome (GOLD analysis project Ga0209166, IMG submission 187151) | Surface soil microbial communities from Centralia Pennsylvania, which are recovering from an underground coalmine fire - Coalmine... | ecosystem: Environmental > Terrestrial > Soil > Unclassified... | reverse complement strand
TTTGGGCGTTTCTTTGGCGAACTGCTGGATGAGCGGAAGCAGAGCTGCGTCTCCCATCGCGTGGGTCACGCCCGGCTTCAGGCGAACGCCCACGTAATAGGCCCGCACCGGATCCTGCGTGATTTTCAGCGGAAGGTATACATCCCCGTCACCCCAGGTGAAGCGTGGAGCGGCCACGCCCACGATCGTGTAGGTTTTGCGGACCAACTGCATCGTCTGTCCCACAACCCTGGGGTCGGAGTTGAAGTGACGTTGCCAGAATTTGTAGCTCAGCACGACAACGGGCTGCGGATCCTGACCGTCGATGGCGTCGGAAGGAACCAGTCCGCGGCCCAGCGCCGGCGGAACGCCAAAGAAAACGAAGCTGTTGGAAGTCAAATAGACCGCTTGCGCGTCTTCCGGCAGATCGCGTCCCGTGACGGTCAAGCTCCAGTCATCTTCCGCGAACGCGTCCTCCACCACCGGCGACTTCCGGATTTGCTGCCACTGCCCGCCCGTCAGCCCGAATCCCATTTCCTGCTGGCCTTTGTCCAGAAGGCGCATATGAACCATTCGGTCGGACGCCTGATAGGGGTAGGGATTCATCAGGATGGCGTACACCACACTGAACACCGCCGTGGTAGCGCCGATGCCCAATGCCAGGGAAATGACCGCGGTCAACGAGAACCCCGGATTCTTGAACATCTGCCGCAGGTGGAAGCGAACGTCGTTCAGCAAGCTCTGCATGTGTCGTCACCCCACAGCTTGGACGCGGACCGTGCACCTGTGTCACCAAGGGAGGCAGCGTTTATGTGATTCGATCTGCGGGAGAAACAATCTGTGCGAGACGATTCGTTTCGACCTCCTCGCGCCCCAGTATTCGCCGGGTGCCCCATTTCTCGCGCGCCTTTTGCGCGAGAAGTGGGGATTACTCCTTCTTCACCTTGACACGAATCTTTTCCTCCCACTCCCTCCAGTCATTAATCCGAACCAGTCCGTCTTCGGTATATGCGTAGGACCGGAAACTGCTCCAGGGCCAGTTGTCAGGCTTCTCAACCAATCCGCGGACCACGGGATTCCGGTGGATGTATTTCAGCTTCTCCACCTCTTTTCGCTGACTCCACACGTTGAAGTCATAAAACCTGCGCTGCCAGAACTGTCCGGAGACACCTCTGGTGGCCCGCCAGCGTTGGGTAAACCCCAGTTTCACGGCTTGTACAACCGTCGAAGGATCGCTGATCCGAGGCTCTGAAATCAGTATGTGCACGTGCTCGGGCATCACGACATATCCAACGACGACAAAGTGGTACCGCTCGCGCATGAGCTCCAGCACGGTGAGCAGCAGGTCTCGCGCTCGCTCCGTATTGAGCAGGGGCCTGCGCCGGTAACAGCTCCAGGTTATGAAGTGAAGGCCGCCTGTGCCGTAGTAGCGCTTCAGACCCCAAGGCATGGAACGAGACTAGACCGACGCATGCCAGTCCGGCTGTGACGGGCCGAACATGCGGGCATTTTTTGTGGACGGAGGTTCAGAATGGGAAAGGCAAAGGCCCCACCCCTCGCGCAAAAGGCGCGCGAGAAATGGGGCACCCGCACCCCGGCCGAAATGAGAAGCACGACGAAAACACCGGTCGTGTGATCTTCATCACTGCGGTCGAGACCAAAGTCGCGGATCATAACGGAAGCGAAGCAGCGTGGGCAGCAATCGTCAGGGGGAGCTAAGTCCCTGCGGCTCAAGATTTTGCCCCTAAGCTGCTGAGCCCCATAGATTAAATCGCAATTTCGCGCTAAATCGAAGATTCCAATAGACCGAGGGGGAGGGGGGTATACCCCGGCACCCGACGGTTTCCCAAAATGGAACTCATTTTCTAATCTTCCGCGACGCCGCATTGCGCTTTCCACCACGGCCTTGTGGCAAACAACCGCATGCTATTCTGACTTCTCCAGCATGCCCGCCTTGCGCGTCATCCTTCTTTGGCATCAGCACCAGCCGTTTTACAAGGATCTGGTTACGGGCGAATACCGCTTGCCCTGGGTTCGTCTGCATGCGCTGAAAGACTATTACGGGATGGTCAAGCTGCTGGACGAGTTTCCCAACGTCCATCAGAACTTCAATCTCGTGCCGTCGCTGATGCTCCAGATTCAGGATTACGTTGCCGGAACCGCGCAGGATCCCTTCCTGACCGTCGCCGCCAAGCCAGCCAAGGACTTGTCCGTCGAAGAACGCCGGTTTGCCCTGCAATACCTGTTTCAGGCGAATCCGCAGAACGTCATTGGACGCTATCCGCGCTATCGCGAATTGTGGGAGCGCTTTCGCCAGCATGGAGACCATCCGGAACGCGCCGAGCGTTATTTCTCGCCGCAGGATTTCACCGACCTGCAGGTGTTGTCGCAGATCGGCTGGTTCGATGAGTTCTTTCTGGAAGAGAAAGACGTCGCCGCTCTCGTCGCCAAAGGCCGTGACTTCTCGCTGGAGGAGCAGAAATTCGTCATCGAGCGAGAAAAGGAGGTGCTCGGTCGAGTATTGCCCGCTCACGCCGCTGCCGCGCAAAAGGGATCCATCGAGATTTCTGCTACGCCGTTCTACCACCCGATTCTGCCGCTGGTCTGCGACACGAGCATTGGTGCGATCTCGACTCCCGGATTGCCGCTGCCGCAGAACCGCTTTCGCCATCCCGAAGACGCGCGCGAGCAACTCACACGCGCCCTCGATTTCCACGAGAAGGTTTTCGGCGTTCGTCCGAAAGGAATCTGGCCGTCGGAAGGCAGCGTGTCGGAGGAAGTGCTCGCCATCGCCCACAGCCTCGGCGTGCAATGGATGGCAACCGACGAAGGCGTTCTCGGCCGCAGCACAGGTTTGTTCTTCGCGCGCGATGGAAATGGACGATTGCCCGCGGGTTTGGCCGAGAAGTTATACACCATCCATCGCTACGAAAACGGTTCGACCGCGATGCACCTGGTATTTCGCGATCACACCATCTCCGACCTGATCGGGTTTGTGTATTCGGGAATGCCTCCGGCGGAAGCGGCGCAGCACTTGATCAACAACATCAAGGAAGCCGCGAAGCCTGTGCTAGCCAAAGGGCGCGATGCGGTCGTGTCAATCATCCTCGATGGCGAGAATGCGTGGGAATATTATCCGAAGTCAGGGCGGGAATTTCTGCGCCGGTTCTACGACGGGCTGCAGCGCGAACAAGGTCTGGAAGCCGTAACGGTTGCGGAAGCGATCGCGCGGCAGAAAGACTTCTCGCCGCTCTCGTCGCTCGTTCCGGGCTCATGGATCAACGCCAACTTCAACGTGTGGATCGGCGCTCCGGAAGACAACCGAGCCTGGGACTACCTGCACCACGCGCGCGAGTTCTACGCGCAGAATGCGGCGCGCGCCAATGAGGCGCAGCGCAAACTCGCCTTCGACGAGATCCTGATCGCCGAAGGCAGCGATTGGAACTGGTGGTACGGACCGGAGCATCACTCGGCCAATGACCGCGACTTCGACGAACTGTATCGCAAGCATCTGTCGAATGTGTACCAGGCGTTGGGCGCGACTCCCCCGGATTATCTGGCGCAGCCGATTACGGGAGTGGAAGTGCGCCCGTCGTTTGTACCGCAGACGGCGTATATCCATCCTCGCGTGACCGGAGATAAAGTCCGCTACTTCGAATGGATGGGCGCAGCGGTGTACACGGCCGATCACCGTGCCGGCGCGATGCACGGCAAGCAGTTCCTGCTGGACTCGGTCTACGCGGGAATTGATGCAACGAATTTGTATGGGCGGCTGGATTTCATGGGCGCCCTTTCCGAAGAGGACTTCGAGATCGTGGTGAATGTCGAGTCGTGGGCATCCGGCGAACCGCGCGCGCGCCGTACTTTACGGGTGGATGCGTCCGTGAAGGGAAAGCGTCTGGCGGAGTGGAAAGTGGAGAATGGGTCGGCGGAGCGGGTGCTGGCATCGTCGGCCCAAACGGGTGAACACGTGAAGCTGGCGCTGCTGCGGAACTTTGAGTTCGAGCTGCCGTTGACCTGGCTGCTGGCGACTCCGAATGCGTCGCCCGCAGCCGATCGCAAACCCGGCGCGACTCCTGTAGCGGCCACGAATAAGCTGCGGCTGCGCTTCAGCGTGTGGAAGAACCGTCTGCCGGCGGATTCGCTTCCGCTGGAAGGATGGATCGAACTGCAGGTGGTGAGCGAAGGAGAGTTATTGTTCGGTTATTAGCCTTAGCTCGACAGCAGAATGGAATCCGGTATCTTTCGCGCTAGAGATTGGTCAAAAGTGACGAGCCGGAATCCTGAACTCTGCGCAAAGGCTGCAAGGTACACGTCCGCCCAATCCTTAGGAGCCGCTTGGCGTGAACGCGATGAGGTACGAAAAACCTGCTCCAACGAGAGTGGTTCTTCCACGTAGATCGCGTGTCCACTATCGATCCATTCGTCATAGGTCGTCCAAGCCTCTGTTTGAGAGCAAAGCTGCTTTCCCATCACGGATGAGTTTGTCAGGAGGCGAAGAAAGCCGAACTGAGTGAACCGGCAAAAACAGAGTTCATCATCGTCGGAAAGAGACTCTAGCCACGTCTTGGCCATGACGTAGTGAGTGTGGCCGCGATAGGTCAGGGCAATCCAGACGTTGATATCAGGGAAAAGGAATGATCTCGAAGATCTTGGCATTATCCAATTTCAAGCTGCCTGGTTTGTCGGAATCGATTACCGGGGGACGCCGTTTGGCTCGCCGAGTGCCTGTTTTCGTGCCCAATTCTATTTCAACGCCTCTCAGAACGAGGTCCTTTACAGAATGCCCTTCATGAGCGGCTTTCTTCTTCAAAGCGCGATAGAGAGTATCGGGGATGTCCACAGTGGTTCGCACGAAAGCATTCTGCCATATTTATGGTTGAAATGGAAGGGAGTGTTCCGGCGGGAAAAGAAAGGCGCTGAAACCACGGTTCCAGCGCCTTTCGAAAACGAATGTGACTAGTTATTGTTGGGAGAAGTACTCCCCGAAGCCGGCTCCGGAGCTGGAATCGGTTCCTCTGTCGGCGATGGTCGTTGGACAGGCGCTGCTTCGATCGCGGGTACAGTGTCAGAATTCGCGCTTGGTGCTGACGCAGGCGCGGGTCCAAATGTTTGTCTGGAAGCGGCGCCTGTCATCTCCAACGGGCGGTTTAGCTCCAGCGTCAGTTCAGTGCCCGCTGGTAGCGTGGCGGAGCGATGCTTGGTCAGCCAATATCCGGTACCTGATCCTGCGCCCACAGCTCCGCCGATGAGCATGCCTACGGGGCCGCCGATTAATCCTCCAACCAGCATGCCGCCTGCGGCGCCCCCGCCTTGCTCGAGGGTGTCGCGGCGGTCGTGGCCGTTTCCCTTAAACTGGCCTTCCGTATTGACGTCGCTGCCGCGAATATTTGTGTCGGTTAGGGTAGCATCCAGGTAGTAGCGCTCGCCGGTCGGCATTATCACGGCTTCAGGGAGAATCCCAATCGTCGGCTTGCCGGAGATGCGGCGAGGCTCGCTGATCTTGGTAACGCGGCCTTCGACTTCGGCGCCGGCAGGGATCAAGGTTTGGCCATTGACTACGACCGGTTGGGCGAGGCTGGCGCGGAAAGGATCGCCGACCCGGTTGCTGAAGGTGGCGAGGGTGGTATCGAGCCGGACGATCAAGGCCGTGCCGGCTGGAACAGGTGCACCGGTCTGGGCCGCCATTGAGGCCGCGAGCAAGGTGCAGGGAACGAGCAACGACAACTTCATGGGATGCCTCCGTCGAGCTTCTTTTGACTGTAGATCACTGTGATGCGCCACACAAGCACAAGGCAGTGCATAGTGAACCAGATGCGATAAGAGGTGCGGGCGTTGGCCGGATGGACAGTCCCGGAGGCGGAAACCGTCGTAAAGGCATGGGCTGTGAGTCACATCGTGTTCATGTCCATCCGATATAATCGTGAGTTTCGTAAACCAGTTTCAACGTTTCAAGGTTTCAGGTTTCAAAGTCTCTGGACACATCGGTTGAGGCTTTAATACCCGGGATCCGTCGTTATCTACTAATTCCTGGAAGCAGCTCTTAAGAAAGAGGAAATGATGTCAAATATTGCAGCCATTCATGCGCGGGAAGTTCTGGATTCACGCGGCAATCCTACGGTAGAAGCAGAAGTGTTTCTGGCAGACGGTTCGATGGGCCGGGCGATCGTGCCTAGTGGCGCGTCGACTGGTGAGCATGAGGCAGTGGAACTGCGCGACGAAGACACCAACCGGTTTGTGGGCAAGGGCGTGCAGAAGGCCGTCGAGAACGTGAACGGCGAGATCGCCGAGGCGCTGGCGAGCTGGGATGGATTCGATCAGCGCGGGCTTGACGCGCGAATGATCGAACTGGATGGCACGGAGAATAAAGGGCGGCTGGGTGCGAATGCCATTCTGGCGGTTTCGATGGCGGCTGCGCGCGCCTCGGCTTTGAACTTCGATATGCCCTTGTATCGATATCTTGGCGGCGCGGGGGCTAACACGTTGCCCACACCGATGATGAACATTCTCAATGGCGGCGCGCATGCTGATAATAACGTCGATTTTCAGGAATTTATGGTGATGCCCGTGGGCGCGCCTTCGTTCACCGAGGCGCTGCGGTGGGGTGTGGAGGTCTTCCACACGCTAAAGGGTGTGCTGAAGAAGCGCGGCTACAACACCGCCGTGGGCGATGAGGGAGGGTTTGCGCCATCGGTGAAGTCGAACGTCGAGGCGATCGAGGTCGTGCTGGAGGCGATCACCAAAGCGGGTTACAAGCCGGGAGAGGAGATCGCAATTGCGCTCGATCCGGCAGCCAGCGAGTTTTATCAGGATGGGAAGTATGTGTTTAAGAAGTCGGACAAGTCCGCAAAAAGTTCCGATGAGATGGTGAGGTGGTGGGCGAAGTGGGCGAATGATTATCCGATTGTGTCGATCGAAGACGGACTCGCCGAGAACGATTGGGACGGCTGGGCGAACCTGACGAAAGAACTCGGTGGGAAGATTCAATTGGTTGGCGATGACCTGTTCGTCACAAACGTACAGTTCTTGCAAGAGGGGATCGACAAGGGCGTGGCGAACTCGATCCTGATCAAGGTGAATCAGATCGGGACCGTCAGTGAGACGCTGGATGCCATCGATCTTGCGCGACGGAATGGTTATACGTCGATCATCTCGCACCGCTCGGGCGAGACGGAAGACACGTTTATCGCGGACCTGGCCGTCGCAACGGGAGCGGGGCAGATCAAGACAGGGTCGGCGTCGCGTACTGATCGCGTTGCAAAGTACAACCAGTTGCTGCGGATTGAGGAAGAGTTGGGCGGGACGGCGCGGTTCTTGGGATTGAAGGCGCTGAACTACAAGGGATGAATGGATAAGAGGGCATTGCAATGATCAACGAACTCCTTTTGTTGGAATTTGACGAAGAAGCAAAGAAGACGCGTGCCATGTTGGAGCGGGTTCCGATGAAGCCCGATTTTGTGCCGCATCCGAAGTCCATGCCGTTGGGCAAACTGGCCCCGCATGTGGCCGAACTCGCGGGATTCGGCTTAACCATTCTGACCACTCCCAGTTTTGATTTCGGCAGTGGTCCGACCCAGCCGCGTCCAGCCTTTGAATCGGGGCAGCAACTGGTGAAGGCTTTCGACGAAGGTGCGGCGAAGGTCCGCGAAGTTCTGAAGAACACGCCGGACAAGGCCTGGACTGAGGATTGGAAGCTGACCTTTAAGGGCAAGCCGCTCTTTAGTGGCTCGCGTTTTCTGGCGTACCGGCAGATGTTTCTCAATCATCTGGTGCATCATCGTGCGCAGCTTGGCGTGTATCTGCGACTGAATGATGCCCCACTGCCAGCGACCTATGGGCCTTCGGCGGACGACCGCATGGGTTTCTAGCCCTCAGGAGCTAAAGCCCGGGTTTCCATCTTTGTGCTTTAACGGCACGGCTTTAAGCCGTGCCCTTCCCGTGTAGTTTTCATTGAAGCCGAGGGCTAAAAGCCAAGAGCTAGAAGCCAGGAGCTAGAAGCTGAATTTATGTCCCGTCCTAAACCACTCATCCTGATCATTCTCGACGGCTGGGGATACCGTGCCGAAACCAAGGCAAACGCCATCGCGCTTGCCCGCAAGCCCACGTACGACCGTCTGTTGCGCGAATATCCCAACACGCTGATTCATACCAGTGGGCCTTTCGTCGGCTTGCCCGAGGGGCAGATGGGCAACAGTGAGGTTGGACATCTGAATATCGGCGCCGGGCGGATCGTGCACATGGACATCACGCGCATCGATCTGATGATCCAGAACGGAGATTTGTTCAAGCACCCTGTGCTGCTCGATGCCATGAAGCATGCCCGCACGGGTGAGCGCCGGCTGCATCTGTTCGGTCTGGTTTCAGACGGCGGGGTGCACTCGCAGCAGGAGCATCTGTACGCGTTGCTCAAGATGGCGAAGCAGAACGGACTGGAGCGCGTCTTTGTGCATGCCTTCATGGATGGGCGCGATACGCTGCCTACAAACGGAGCGGGGTATCTGGAAAGACTGCAGCAGAAGATGCGCGAATACAACTGCGGCAAGATCGCAACCGTGAACGGCCGCTACTACGCCATGGATCGCGACCGGCGCTGGGAGCGCATCGCCAAGGCTTACAACGCGATGGTCTTTGGTGATGCCGAGGGCGGGAAGCAGGCTGATCCGGTGCAGGGCATGAAAGAGTCATATAACAAGGGGGTCACGGATGAATTCGTGATTCCGTTTGTGGTCGAAGACGCGGGCGAGAGCCCCTTCGGCTCGCGCTCAGGGCAGGTCCGCGCCACACGGACTATTCGCGAGGATGACTCGTGCATTTGCTTCAACTTCCGGGCAGACAGAGTTCGGCAGATTACGCGGGCGCTGACGCGCAACAGCGGCATCAACGAGAAAGGTGGCAGCGATCTTCCGGGTGCAGCCGATCTCGATAACACGATCCCGCGCGAGCGCGTGCCGAACAATCTGCATTACGTCTGCATGACGCAGTATGACAAGAACTTCAGTCTGCCGGTGGTGATTCCTGCCGAGTCGATGGCAAATATTCTGGCCAACGTGATGGGCGGACTCAACATGCGGAATCTGCGTGTGGCGGAGACGGAAAAATATGCCCACGTTACCTATTTCTTCAACGGAGGCGTGGAGCAGCCATTCCCCGGCGAAGATCGCCTGCTGGTGCAATCTCCGAAGGTTGCGACCTACGATTTGAAGCCGGAGATGAGCGCGTCTGGGATCGCTGATGCTGTGGTGAAGGCTACCGAAGACGGAACGTTCGACGTGATGATCGTGAACTTCGCCAATGCGGACATGGTGGGACACTCCGGGAAGATCGAGCCTACGATCAAAGCAGTCGAGACCGTCGACGCCTGCCTCGACCGGATTGAAGCCGCAGTTCGCGCCAAGGGCGGAGCCATGCTGATTACCGCCGATCACGGCAATGCGGAACTCATGATCGATCCGGCGACCGGGGGGCCACACACGGCGCATACTACGAATCCGGTGCCGTTTATTGTGGTTTCGGAGAATGCGAAACAGTTCTCGCTGAAGCCGAATGGATCACTGCGGGATATTTCACCGACGATTCTCGGGATGCTTGGTGTGGATGAGCCGAAGGAGATGACTGGGGCGGATTTGCGGGTCTTCTCGAAAAGTGGACACTGATTCACCACAGAGTTCCAGAGGGGAATCTTTTCTGAGCTTTGTGCTCTTAGTTTGTGAGTAATGCCGGAGCCGTGGCTAACAATCCTGCTACTAATTCCAAGTCGTGGAGATCTTCACGGCTGAAATCCTGGGCGAATTTGGGATCGAGGCCCTTGCGCGAAATCTGAATGACGCCCACAACCGCGGAGCCGCGATCCATGATGGGCACCGACATAAGCTTCTGGATTGGAGAAGGAGCTGCCGGTTCCTCTGAGCCACTCGCGTCAGGCTTGATCGTCTCGAAAATGCTTGCGTGCTTCACGCGGGCAAAGTTGTTAAAGATCTCCGGCTTCTTGCTCAACGCGGTGTGTGCCGCAACCGCCTTGCTGGAGAGAGGAATCGATCCCGTCGTGCGAAGGTGCTCAGGAAAGATGAAACGCAGTTGGCCACCTTCGAGGCGGAGCAAGGCGACTTCGTTGTATTGCACGCGGAAGATCTTTGCCAGGACCATGCAGAGGTCCAACGCCGTCACCCCAGGCCCGAGAACGGTCCCAACAGGGATGAGATGCTCGGGAAGAACGATTTCTTCCATCATCGTTTGATCGTTATTTTGGGTCATAGGCAGCCCGCACAGAATTCCAGATTCTCTTTCGCAGACCTTCAAATCTATCGCACTTTGCTCGCCACAAGGTACTACCTAAAGTAACCCCGCAGAGGTTTGTAAGTCCTTTGTATTCATTTGCTGTGGGCTCGAAAGGCATTGTGCTAAAGGACATCAGTGGGTCAATTACCAGTCGCAAAATACCAACCGAGTGACGGTTTTTGTCATTCCAGAGTGCGCAGAAAGGCGACTCGGCAATCTTGCTTCCTCACTCGCAAGCTACAGACCGACTCATTTACACTTCCAGCCATGAATAATCCGTCACAGCCGAACGTGAAACTCACGAATGATGCTTCTTATCGGGAGAACTATGCCAATAGCGTGCAGATGCGGGTGAATATCTGGGACTTCTTCCTAGTATTCGGAACACTTCAGCAACAGACCGAGAGCCACGTGGAG
>Ga0209166_10003846_pt1 | contig 10675 bp, 9 predicted proteins | sample Coa_R1_3_FD_187151 | JGI IMG/M metagenome (GOLD analysis project Ga0209166, IMG submission 187151) | Surface soil microbial communities from Centralia Pennsylvania, which are recovering from an underground coalmine fire - Coalmine... | ecosystem: Environmental > Terrestrial > Soil > Unclassified... | reverse complement strand
GCGGATGCAGGAGCACCATCGGGATCTCCCGTCGCGTACTCTTCTGGTAGCCTGCGAAGAAAGGCGCTGCCTCCACCAGCCTCTTCCACAACCAGCCTCTTTGCTCTGGACTCGCCACCTCTGCTACCGCTTTCATCTGCTGATTTTTTATTCGCAGCGTGACCTGCTCATTACTGCGCAGATTGAAAAACCAGCCAGGATGCTTATCTTTACCCGCATTTGACGCAGCAACTACATACGAAGAACCGTCCCTGATATACACCAGGTGGACAGAGCGCACTTTGCCAGATTTCCGCCCGGTCGTCGTGAGCACGAGGATGCCCACCGGGTCCTCTAAGTTGCCTATATGAACACGTCCCCCCGTCAAGTTGTAGAGAATGAGCGAGAACATGCTCAATCTGAACGTTTTCTTTTGCATACGACCTTTCCTTTCTCTTCATTGGCCAGTGATCAGCGGTTCCGCTAACTGTGTATACATCGGATTATGGTATAGTGTTTTCAATTTGAAATACTATCAAATTGAAAACAAATTTAAGGCAAAAAAAACTCGTCCTTTCCTGGAAGGAGGAACACTCTTGATGGGTACAATTATCTGCGATCTACAGGGCTGGCCAGTTCTTCTGTAATTTGTTCAGTAACTCAAGCAGCACCAGTTGCTCGGTGGGTGTCAGGCTCTCCAGGATTTCTTGTATGACTTCGCGCCACTGCTGCAAGAAGCTTTCAACGGCCTGCTGCCCTCGCTCCGTTGGTACTACCCGGAAGCTGCGACGATCCTCTGGGTTGAGCATGCGCTTGATATAGCCGTTCTGCTCCAGCCGATCTAACATGCGGGTGAGTGTGCTCAGGCTCACGCCCTTGAGTTCCTGAGCAATCTCTTTGACCATCAAAGGGCCACGCGGTTCCATCCAGAGGAAGAGTACGCGCACATCCTCCGGATGGCATCCCTGCATTTCCTGCTCAAAATGCCACTGCTTTTCATTGACCATGCCACCCAGAAAGAAGACGAATTTGAGTAAGGCGGCTGTCATCTGTTGGCGATCAGGAAATGCTGAAAGCCCTCTATTCTCCTGCATGCTCTCCTTTTGACCAGGGTCGTCTGATCGCTCCCCTACAATATAATTTCATTATGAAATCATATTACCCGACTCGCTGACCATTGTCAAGGGGAAAATCGACGGAATTCCTCTCTATTTTAAGAAATTCCGCCATATATTTGCCTGGATTATTGGAACGTGCCCGCAAGCTGCAAGATCTTAATGACGTTGCCATTGCCATCATCTTCTATATCTAAGACAACAACAGCTTTGTCGATAGGGTCCCCATTAGTATCAAACGTAATACGTCCACTAATCCCCTGGTAGGCTGGAACATTCCCTTTTCCCAGGGTAATAAGAGCATTACGCACACTATCGCCATTGATCGGACCTTGTATCAACGTTGCCGCGTCCATGTAGACATCCACTGCATCATAGATCATCAATCCTTTGTACGCGGGATCGGGAGCATTGGCACTTACCATGGAACTCTGGTATGTTGCCTTCCAATCGCTGAAGAATGTAGGTTGCTTGTCGGGCGCTACTTTCAGAAAGGTCCATTCGTTAAAATCAGCAAAGGTGGTAAAAATAAGCCTGGCCATATCCTTTGGATAGCTCTGGGCAATTGCCGCATCCGCATTACTTCCTTCCCCTAAGAGAAGCCGCGAATCTACTGCATCACCGCCTACTACCCTGAGATGGCTGAGCTGAATATCAGCAGGATTTGCGCGCGCTACGTTGCCGACAGCATGTGCCAGACGTATACCATCAATATCAATGCCTGCCAGCAAAATAGCGTCAATCGGCGTATTGCTGAATACGCTATTTTCAACCATCTGTTGATATTGCTCAACTGTCGTCGTGCCTTCAGTAAATACTCCAGTAGTGAAAGAGCCTCCAAGCGCTTCAATACGTTTTGCCGCAGCATTCGCCAGGGAAATGCTATATGAGTCGGTCGGGTCGCTCAAGATAAGTATCTTCTTTGCTTTTAGTTGATTCACCACTAATGTCCCCAACACCTGCCCCTGGAGATTATCGGGGGGAGCCACACGGAAGAAATAGGGGCTGCTGCCACTCAATTTCACAGTTGATGCCGTCGGGGCCAGAAGTGGTAGATGCGCACTGGCAATAATGTCACGCGCATTGATCGTCTGAGAACTGTTATACCAACCAATGACCCCTATAAGATGATCCAGGTTGCCAACTTTCGCAACTCGATCCGCTATAAATTGCGCAACCGCTGCCACATCTGCGTTCTTAGCGCCAGAGTTGGCAATGATAATCCTCAGTTTCAACCCATGAGGAAGCAAGCTCTTGCTATTGACCGCATGTTGAGCCAGATAGACCGCCTCTAATTGTTCGCGGTCACTTCCCATATGGGCAACACTTCCGTCAATGGGCATCCCTAGCGCGAGGGTGATAAAGGGGGTAGCGTTTTGCTGAATATGGATGTTTTCATTGTAAATTTGCGCCTCGCCATCTATCGGGTCGAGGCTCACCGCCTGGTTCAAGAGATTCACGGCACTGCTCATATCTCCCTTTTGCCACGCTTGCGCCGCCTGCTTTTTCAAGTCACTATCTTTGCGACCCGGATACATATCAAAAGCGAGATTACCGTCGCTGACGCCAATGCCTTTCTGCTGATAGCTCTGCATCTCTAGCTTCAATTCGCTCGTGAGAGCGGCCTGCTGCGCGGCAAGCTGTTGCGCGCTGGCAGTAGTGGTAGCACTTACAGAATTTGCTGTAAAAGCCCCGCGCGATACTATTGGCATGAAATAAAGCATTAGAAACGCCAGGATGGTCACTCCACTGATTATGCCTGGAATGACAAGATTGCGTATCCCTCTTCTACGGCTTTGCTGTCGCAGTTGCACAACGCTTGGCAGCTGTGGCTCAAAGAATAGCCTGGGGGTGTCGATAACAGCAGGAAGAGAGGCCAGCAGATTGGTCAACTCTTGCTCCATCTCAGATGGATGGATATAGCGTTGCAAGGCCGTGAGACGCACTCCACGCGCTAATATGGCTTCCATATTAGCACTGACCAGCGGATTCAAGCGGCGCGCCGGTGGATAAAAAAAGGCCAGGCGTTCCTTTGGATCGTATCCTGTCACAGCATGATGAAGCGTTGATGCCAGAGAATAGAGGTCCGCGGAGGGATGAATCGCGCCACGTATCTGCTCTGGCGAGATATGAGCAGCAGGCGTGTTACTGCTATGACCGGCTCTGGGTGTAAATAGAGGAATATGAATGAGCGATACCCAACGTCTATCCGGGCTGACAATTATGGTCTCCGGGCTGATACCTCCATGCACCAGGGGAGGAGACTGCTGCGCGAGCAGTCCTAACATCTCACATAACTGACGTCCATACTCGGCAACCTCTCGCTCGGGCAGTGCGCCCCCTTGCCGCGTCAACAATGTGGCAAGGCTCTCTCCTTCGGGATATTGCCAGACAATATAATATATATCCTGTTCCACAAATCTGTCGATGATAGACGGGAAACCAGGATGCCTTTTCGCCAACTCCATCAAACGCTGGACGATCCCTTCTACAATCCGCTGGGGATCGCCAACAGCACTTCCCTCAGGAAAATCTATTTGACGTATACAGACACGATAACGAGCCGATTGGGCGTCAATAGCAAGCCAGGCTGTTCCCTGACCTTGCTGGCTCTCCGGTAGCGAGATTGGCTCCAGCAGGCGATAACGTCTTCCATGCAACACATCGCCGCGGGCCAGATGACGCCCGGTCGAAGTCGTCAGGGGTGCCGACGCGACTTTCATCGCTTGACCTCGTTGCAGAGATGAGTACAAACCTGAAGCCCTTGAAGAAACTCTCTCATTGTCCTGGTACCCGCAACGTGGGCATGCGCCATGCACCGACTCTCCAACAAAATAACATTGTGGACATCGCATAGCTGCTCTCCTCCGTCAGCCACTCTTAAATACAGGAATATAAATTTACTGGCACTCTTATATTCTGAGCTTATGATAAACCTCCTGATCTAAAAAGTCCACTCGCGTAGGAATTCTTCTTAAAGAAAACGTTTTACTATCATTACGGTCATCTAACACTACTTCTATCAAATCAAATATAGACCTCTAAATATGCAGCGCCACGCCGCCTCATACATAGAAAGAGGCGGCGTGATGGAGTTTATCGCGCGGCCAGGCGGTCTTAAAACCGTGCAACTCTTGACGCACCTCAAAAATATATGTTACAAAGGCAGTTGATTAACAGCGGAAAATCTAAAATATCGGTGAGTGGAAATTCCAAAAGATGAACAACACACCTTACAACCGTATCGCAGGCCAGAGCGTGGAGCGCCTTACCGCCCTCTCCGATGGCATCTTCGCCGTCGCGATGACCTTGCTCGTGCTTGACCTGCGCGTTTCTGTAAGCACTGAACAGCCTGCATTGAATGCTTTGTTCCATATTGCCGTTTGGGACGATACTCTTGAGAGAACCGTGTTGGGCGCTTTGGGCGCGCTTTCCCCAAAACTCCTCACTTATCTTATGAGTTTCCTGACGCTTGGCATTTTCTGGGTCGGCCAGCAAACACAGCTCAACCATTTCGCACGCAGCGATCGCAATCTCACCTGGATTCACCTCACATATTTACTTGCCGTTTCGCTCATACCATTCTCAACCGCGCTGCTATCCTCAAACATCGGGTCTCGCGTTGCTCTGGTGGTGTACTGGCTCAATATTCTTATGCTTGGCGTCGTGCTTCTCGTCAGCTTACGTTATGCGTGGCGCGTGGGGCTGATTAAAGACGAGATCCCTACCGAAATGTTTTCTACCAATCAGCGCCGCATCTTCGTTGCACAAGCACTCTATGCTTTTGGTGCGGCTCTCTGCGTCATCAATACCTACTGGAGCATTGCGTTCATCGTCCTCGCACAACTCAACTACGCCACCGCGCCGCGCATCCCCTTTCTCAATCGTCTTTGATCAGATACAAGAAGGCTGCTTGCCCATTTTCGCGATGGTTGATCTCCATGATATGATGAGCCTGGATATCTGAAGATAGCTAATAATTCATTTAGTTGGGATGGTGGCATGATCGACATTTGTATGTTAGGGACGTATGGCATGATGCCATTACCGGGGCGCTGGCTCTCGTGCGCCCTGATTCGCGCGGGTTCGACCCTCACACTGATTGATTGTGGAGAAGGGACACAGATTCCCTGGAAGTCGCTTGGCTGGGGCTTTCGCCAATTGGGCGCGATCTGCCTGACCCATATGCATGCCGACCATGTGGCGGGATTGCCCGGCGTTCTCTTTATGGTGGCTCACGCCGGACGCACTGAACCATTAGATATTTATGGCCCTGTTGGCACAACCTATGTGATTGAGGGGTTGCGGCGCATTGCCCCGGACCTGCCCTTTCCCATTCATATCCACGAACTGCACAGCGGCGATACCTTTGCCCTGCCAGGCGAACTGGCTGGATCCTGTAGTATGGCCTCCCATGGCACACCCTGCCTGGCATACCGCGCCGAGTTGAAACGCCGGCCAGCCTTCCAGGTAGACAAGGCTCAGGCTTTGGGACTACCAGTACAGCTCTGGTCTCGCCTACAACGAGGGGAAACCCTCGACTACAACGGGCAAACCATCACACCCGACCAGGTGCTTGGGGATCCACGCAGGGGCATCTCTCTGGCTTTCATTACCGATACACGACCCACCACAAGTCTCAGCACCTTTGCCCAGGATGTTGACCTGTTGATCTGCGAGAGTATGTATGACGATCCCGCCGATTTGCCATTGGCACGTGCCAATCACCATATGCTGGCAACAGAGTCAGCGACCATAGCGAAGGCGGCGAATGCCCACGCGCTCGTGCTAACCCATTTCAGCCCGAAGATCAATGATTCATCACTGGCGGAGAAAGCGGCCCGCACGGTTTTTCCTAATACGCGTGCCGCAAAGGATGGCATGGTGATCACGCTGGAGTTTCCTTAGTCCTGGTACAAAAAGCATATGGGGTGAGCAAGCGGCAAATTGGCAATTTGCCGCTTGCTCACCCCATATGCTTTTTGTACTGTGCTTAGCTCGCCTCAGACAAAGGTTGCGCTTCCTCCATATGGATGCTATCTTCCATCACGCGAGGTTTGAGCTGCACAGGCTCCTGGTGTTGCTTTAGATTGGCCTCAAAGAAGTCGACAACCTTCTTGACGTAGGCGACGCGATCCGCGAAGTAGACGCCACAATGGTCAACATCCGGCAGGAACCAGAGTTCTTTCGGCTCGCCCGCCGCAGCATAGAGCAGATAGGCATCGCGTGGGTCCACCACCGTGTCCTGGCCGCCATGTATGAGCAGCACCGGACGCGGAGCGATACGCCCAATATCACGCAGCGGCTCGACCTGGTTGAAATGGTAGCCAGCTCGCCACCACAGGAGCAGGTCGGTTACCCAATCAAAAAGGATGAATGGCAGGTGCAGCGCGCGACGCACCGCATAGTCAACGACGCTTTTATGCGTGGCAAAAGGGCTATCTGCCACCAGCGCCTCAATCTCGGGAGTACGCGCGGTAGCCATAACCGCTACAGCCGCCCCCATGGAATAGCCAAGCGCCCCCAGACGCGTCTCGGGGGCACGCTGCCTGGCATAATCTACCGCCCCCAGAAAATCATTAATCTCGCGGTAGCCAAGCGTAACCGGCTTTCCAACAACCGTCCCATGCCCATAATACTCAAAAGCCAGGATATTATGGCCCGCCTTCCACAATTGCGTGGAAATACCCAGCACATCGGCCCTCTTTCCCCGATAACCAGGACAGATGATGATCGTCGTCGTGGCCTGCGGATGCGGCACATACCAGCCACTGACCAGGTAGGAACCGTGCCGGGGCGCAAAGGTGACCTCTTCGGCGGGAAGGCCCATTTCAAAGGGAGTAAATGTGTAGAGGTCAATAAAGTTCGTAATCCGCTTGGGACGCGTCAGCGTCTCTACAATATAGAGTCCCACCGCGAAAAGCACTCCCAATATGCCCACACTGCCACCCAGACCACCTAATAAAATGCGTTTTAATGCTGCACGTACAGGTTTCATAAGTTGCACATTAAACATCGCCATCGCCAACCTTTCTAGCGCCCGACCCCCTGAGGAGGCACTGTTGGCTGCATATAAGGCCCACAAAGGGCCAGCCTTCCAGAATAACTCAACATAATACACTAGTAGAAACAACCAAACAACGACATTTCATCCCAGGGATAGATCTATTTGGGGACTGTATCTATTATTACGCACCACATCATAGCGCCGACACAGCCTCAGCATAATCATTCATTACAGTTATCATAAATATCAAATCTATTCATTTGAATAATGAAACAAAATCAGGTACACTTGATTTTGTAAAGAGCAATGAAAAATAGGTGAAACCGCAGGTGAGAAGAAGCTATGCAAACGAAAGCAGGAAGCGCAAAGGCGCTCGTAATCAGCAATGGTGCTATCAGACAGGATAGTGTAGCCCTGACGCCAGGAAAACTCAAACCAGAAGTAGACATGAATACCATCATCGGTTGGGTATTACAAGCAGGAGTTATTGTCAGCTCGGTCATCATCGCGCTGGGAACGCTGCTCTTGCTGCTCAGCCCAGGCGGCCTCACAGTAGATCTAGGGCAGGCTTATCCTCACTCTATTGAGCAGGTCTGGACGGGGATATTGGCATTCCAACCACAGGCCATTATCGCGCTAGGACTGTTGTGCCTGATTGCCACCCCGGTGCTTCGTGTAGCGATCTCTATTTTCGCGTTCGCACGTGAGCATGACAGAATGTATGTCCTCATCACGTTATTGGTACTTGCCATCCTCATCACCAGTTTTGTGCTGGGCAAAGGAGGAGCGTAATGCATATCTCCCTCACAATTATGCTGCTCATCTTCCTCGCGGCGGTGGTGGCTGGGATTGTGGGCTCCCTGGTTGGGCTGGGGGGAGGTATCCTGATCGTGCCACTGCTTACATTATCCTTCGGGCTCCCGATCCAGTATGCCATTGGAGCAAGCATTATCGCAGTCATCGCGACCTCCAGTGGGGCTGCGGCAGCCTATGTGCGAGATCACCTGACCAATTTGCGGATTGGTATGTTTCTGGAGGTTGCGACAACAACTGGAGCGATCTGTGGAGCATTCCTGGCCGGTCTACTGGCTCCCAATCTGCTCTTTATTATCTTCGGAGTAATCCTGCTCATTTCAACCGCCCCGGTCATCTTTAAACTGGGCGAAGAACTGCCCCAGAACGTGCACAATGATCGCTGGGCCAATCTCCTCCATCTCTCCGGCAGCTATCCCGATAAGCGCCTGGGCCAGGAAGTGACCTATCAGGTGACGCATACGCCTTTTGGATTGGTCATTATGTATATAGCAGGACTGCTTTCAGGGCTGCTGGGCATTGGTAGCGGTGTCTTTAAGGTGCTGGCAATGGATAGCGTTATGAAGCTCCCAATGAAGGTTTCAACCACAACAAGCAATTTTATGATTGGCGTAACGGCGGCAGCGAGTGCGGGCATCTACTTTGCCCGCGGGGATGTACAACCAATGGTGGCGGCTCCAGTGGCGCTGGGTGTGCTCCTGGGAGCGTTGATAGGTGCGCGCCTGCTGCAGCATATGAGCAATAAAACGCTGCGGCTGATCTTTATTCCTGTGATGACGGTGATTGCGCTCCAGATGGTGCTGCGTGGGATAGGCATCTCAATCTAAGCCACCATCTTCCTCTGGAAACGTGAGCATTCTAAATATGTCGCGTTTTTACAATATTCCCCATGCTTTTCCTGCTACAGTTCTCTATGGTTATTGAAATTTCATATAAAAAAACCAAAGGAGTAGACCATGAAACTCTCTTACCTTGTTCTACTGTCCAGCGACGTTCCTGCTGCAGTGCGCTTCTGGCGCGATGTGATGAAGTTGCCACTGACATACAGCGACGAAGCGAATGACTTCGCTGCTTTCGACACAGGCCATGTGGGAGTGACGTTTGCCATCTACAGTCACGATGGGCTTGCTACGCTGATCGGTGAGCCGACGAAACCCGCATCACAGGCGATAGGTCGTCAGATGTATCTCTCTTTCCCGGTAGATGACGTTGATGCCACCTATGCCGAAGTGATCGAGCATGGCGCCACCCCGGTCGCGGGCCCACGCGATGTTTTGGTGCAACAATCGCGTCTGGCCCATTTCAGCGACCCTGATGGCAATCTGATTGAGATCTCCTGCCCGCTTCGTCAATCAAGCACACCGACTGCCTGAGTAAAACATGTGCGCATCAGGGAGATGCTTGCGACATCTCCCCGAGGCGTCTCTATTCTCCCCTTAACCCGCTAAACCTCCTTCTGATACAATCTAATTTCGGATGCTACATGCATCCCCACGCTCTGGTAAAAGTGTGTCGCCCCACTGGGATTCTCTGAATCGACGACGAGGCCAACGCGGCGAGCGCCACGGCGATAGAATTCGCCAAAGACGTGACGCAGAAACTGTTTGCCAATGCCTCGTCCCTGCCAGGGTTTGAGAATAGCAAGTTGGCGTACCCAACCTCCCGTCTCACCGTAGTCGAAGCCGAGTACAGCCCCAATGGGCCTCTCATTATCAAACACGAGGAAGAGCAGGGAGGGGTCGAAATCGTTGCGCTCAACAGCCCAGGCCCTCCAATCCTCAAAGGGCTGATAGGTGCGCTGGGCCAGATCGCTAAAAGCCTCCTGGATGATGCTATGAGCAATACGCTCCTCCTGCCCCCGAATGTAGGGTCGCAGGCTGATGCTCTCTGGCCATTGTGGAGCAAGAGGCGGTTCCGCGAATTCGATCTCCATACGCCAGTCGATTTTCACGAGTTGATAGGCTTCCTCCTCCAGCAGGCGATTGCCGAACTCGGTCAGCCCATAAGCTCTGATGGCGCGGGGAATGGAGGCTCCAGCCGGGCTAGCGAGGTACTGAAGCGCGCGCTGCTCTGAGAGGTTCAGGAGATACTGCTCCAACCCCAGACCACGATAGGCGGGGTGGACCTGCGTATATGGACTGACGATCATGCCCAGGCTGCCGGGATGAATATCGGTATAGCCAACAATCCGCCCGTCAGATCCAATCAGCAGACTGGAGGCGGAGGCAAGGTCGAAGCCTTCCTCGCGCCAATCAGCCAGAATATCTTCGGAGTCGGTGTCTGGCTCACCAGAATCTGCGATATCGCAGGTTTGTTGCAATTCGGTCACAGCGTTCAGGTCGGCCAATGTGGCCGTGCGCAGCGTCAAGCCAGCTGGTAACGTTGTGGTCATGGGTTGATCCTCCTTTTTGTATGGTGAACTTCTGCACCATATTGACAGCCAGCCCTATAAACAGGTAAAGCCATGAGCATGGAAGCTTACGCGTGCCCATGGTGGTGTGCTGGAGAGGCTGGGAGAATCAAAAAAGGCCATGAGCGCGCATCTGTTCTTCGCCCATGGCCTGCATGTTTCAGGATGTACTGTCTGATTTTAGTTTTGATATCTCCTGAAAAAGGGCATAATGAGGCTCTGGGCGATGGAACACCCTTCGCCATAGAACATGCCCTGCATAATGAGCTGGATGGCTACAGTCGACACAGCGTCAATTGCCTTTCGCTCTGCTCAATAAAGGAGACACCAATCAGTGGACATCGATGCTGT
>Ga0209166_10003845_pt1 | contig 10681 bp, 6 predicted proteins | sample Coa_R1_3_FD_187151 | JGI IMG/M metagenome (GOLD analysis project Ga0209166, IMG submission 187151) | Surface soil microbial communities from Centralia Pennsylvania, which are recovering from an underground coalmine fire - Coalmine... | ecosystem: Environmental > Terrestrial > Soil > Unclassified... | reverse complement strand
GAGCGAGAACAACCGTCGGGCGAAGTACTACACGCTGACCGCCGCGGGACGACGCCGTCTGCGCGACGAAACCGCCGGTTGGAATCGCCTGGCGTCTGCGATTGCCGCGGCCTTGAGCACGACGCCGGAGGAGGTGTGAGATGATCCAGCGCCTTCGTTCTCTATTTCGTGTACTCACTCGCCGGCGTGATTTCGAGCAGGGAATGTCCGACGAGCTTCGCTTCCACATCGAGCAATACACGGACGACTTAGTGCGCTCCGGCATGTCACGGGAAAAAGCGGCCCGCGTGATACGGGCGGAGCTCGGTAGCCCTATCAACATCAAAGCGGATTGCCGGGAAGCCTTTGGCGTACACTTCTTTGACGAGTTGCGCAGGCAGCTGCTTTACGCCGCCCGATTGCTGCGAAAGACGCCCGGATTCACGGCTACTGCGCTCCTGACCCTCGCCGTTTGTTTCGGCGCCAATCTGACGATTTTTGCCGCGATCGACTCGGTGCTGCTTCGTCCGCTGCCGTTTCCCGAGCCCGACCGGCTCATGACGATATTCAACACGTATCCGAAAGCCGGCGTCGAGCGCGACGGCTCCTCGATAACCAACTATTACGAACGCCGCGGTCATATTTCCGCCTTCACCTCGGTCGCGATCTATAGCTATGGCACGGAGATTGTCGGTGAGCCCGGCTCAACGGAACGCCTGCAGACCATGCGCGTGTCTCCGGATTTTTTCTCTACTCTTGGGCTCGGTCCGGCGATCGGACGCACTTTCACAGACGAGGAAACCACTTCTGAAACCGACCACGTTGCCATTGTTTCCGACATGTTTTGGCGCCAACGATACAATGCCGATCCGAATGTGATCGGAAGGCAGATTCGTGTAAACAGTGTTCCCAGAACGGTGATCGGCGTCCTGCCTCCCACCTTCCAGTTTCTCTCTTCCGATGCCCGGGTGTTCCTGCCTCTTGCATCGCGCCCGGAAGATCGCGCGCCATCGCGGCGGCATGCCGGCGGAAATGTCATCCAAATGATTGCCCGCCTCCAACCGGACGCCACTCTCGCGCAAGCCCAGTCGCAGATCGACGCGCAGAACGCTACATTGGAACTAGACGACCCCCAGGCCAAGATGATTGCCGATGCAGGCTTTCGTTCCCTGGTGGTGCCCTTGCATGCGGACCACGTCGCAGCCGTCCGTCCCACTCTGTTGCTGCTGGAAGCAGGCGTACTTGTTCTCCTTTTGATCGGCGCAGTCAACCTCGTGAATCTGCTTCTTGTGCGTGCCAGCGGACGAGTCAAAGAATTAGCCGTTCGCCAGGCGCTTGGCGCAAGTTGGAGATACCTGGTGAGCGAAATGGTAGTCGAGACCACCTTGCTCACGTTAGTCGGAGGACTGCTCGGACTCGCCGTCGGCGCTGGGGGAATCCACCTTCTGCGCGTGTTGGGTGCTGATCGCCTACCCTTGGGAAGTCGCGTCACCTTTGATGCGCGATTGGTATTGGTCGGCCTGGCCGGAGCCGTCATCCTGGGCATCGTGTTCGCAGTGCCCATCGCCTGGTTCAATCTTCGCCGGCATCTCGGTAATGCACTGCAATCGGAGAGCCGGGGTGGAACGAGCGGCCGCGGCGGTCAAATCCTGCGGCATAGCTTCATCGTGTCTCAGATTGCATTGGCATTCCTGCTGTTGGCCGGAGCGGGTCTGCTCGCCCTCAGTCTTCAGCGTGCGATGGCCGTTTCTCCGGGCTTTCAGCCCGATCACATCCTCACCGGGCAAATCTTGCTTCCCTGGGCGGACTACCCGGACGCAGCCCGTCTGAAATTTGTTGAAGGCTTGATGGACAAAATCGGCCACCTGCCGGGAGTGTTGTCCGCGGGCGTGGTCAACAATGTGCCCTTCAGTGGCAACAGCGGCAAAAGTGCCGCCACGGTACAAGGGCACATTGTCCGTCCAGGCGAATCCGTGCGAGGGCACTACTCTTACGGCGTCGCGGGCGACTACTTTCGCGCCATGGGCTTCTCCCTGCGATCAGGACGTTTCCTCACCGCCGACGATTCACGCCGCTCCGAGCGAGTCTGTGTTGTGGATGAAGACTTCGCGCGATACTACTGGCCGCAGGCCAACGCTATTGGCCAACGATTGTGGGACGGCTCCGAAGCGGGAAACCATGCCGAAGCTTTCACTGTTGTCGGCGTTGTTGGCAGGACGAAACAAGCGGGGCTCACCGAAGACGAAGCTCAGGGCGCGATTTATTATCCCTATGTCTTCCGCATCGGTGACAGCGTCTTCGTCGCCGTCCGCACCACCCTTCCGCCGGAATCGCTCGGGTTGGCGCTGCAAAAGGTAGTTCGGCAAATCGACCCCGACGTACCGGTCAGTGACCTCCGGTCGATGGAAACCCGCATTGCCGATAGCCTTGTCGCGCGGCGCTCGCCGGCGTTGCTGGCTGGTCTCTTCTCCGGCATAGCTCTGTTGCTCACCGCCATTGGCACCTACGGTGTGTTGAGCTACGCTGTAGCACAGCGTCGCCGCGAAATCGGCGTGCGCATGGCCTTGGGCGCGCAGCCGGGGCAAATCCGCGGCCAGTTTTTTTATCTCTCCTTGCGCCTTCTCGCTGGCGGAGTCCTATTGGGCGTCATCGGAGCCTGGCTGGCGGGCCGAGCCATGCAGGCGGTTCTTTTCCACGTGCCGGCTTTTGACTTAGCCATACTCGCGGGTACTGTGTTCGTCGTAGGGTTGGTGTGTCTGGTCGCTTGTCTGCTGCCATCTCAACGTGCCGCGCGAATATCGCCGATGGAAACTCTCGCCGAGAACTGAAAGCCTGCTCAAGCGTCGCGCGAACAAGCAGGGTTATTGCTCCTGTATGGTATTCAACCCGGAGTGCTGAGCACTCGGAGGTAATCCTCATGCCCGATTGACGCACTATCGGACATTTGGTTCACAAAATCCGATTACTATGGACCGGCCAACACGCCAGGCACGCGAGTCCGCACGGTAAAGGTTGGGTGATTTGCCGCCAGCGTTCGTATAGTTCCGGCCAATCTCTATCCGGATTAAGTCGATTTGACTTAACGACTTCAAGCGTATGTAATCGTGGCGTGCGAATTCGCCCGATATTGTTTCTCATAAGCTTGCTAACCGCTGGCATCGCCGCCCAGCCATCCTGTGCGCAGGTCTCCGCCAGCATCACCGGCTTGGTTACCGATCCCGCCGCCGCGGCCGTTCCTTCCGCGGTGGTTACCGCGAAAAATCTCGAAACCGGCGTTTCCCGCATTGCCGCTACCGACAACTCTGGCCGCTACAACCTTCCCTCCCTCCCGGTCGGTGTATACGACGTCATAGTCAGCAAAGCCGGTTTCCGCGACGAGGTTCGCCGTGGTATTCACCTCGCCGTGGGACAGGAAGCTCCACTTGATTTTCAGTTGTCGCTCAAAGGCACGGACGTAGACGTATTCGTCTTCGACGACGCTCCCATGGTCAACGCCGCTACCAGCGACATCTCCGGCCTGGTGGCCGAGCAGCAAATCAGGGATCTCCCCCTCAACGGCCGCAGCTTTGATCTCCTTCTTCCCCTCAATCCCGGCATCGTTAATTTCACTTCCCAGAAAACCGGCGGCACCGGCGTTTCCAACTCCACCACCGCCAACAATTTCGCCGTTTCCGGAAATCGACCGCAGCAAAATTTGTTTCTTCTCAACGGCATTGAGTACAGTGGAGCCGCCGAAAACAATATGCAGCCCGGCGGCGCCAGCGGCATGCTCCTGGGCGTCGACGCCGTCCGCGAATTCAACGTGCAGCGCGATTCCTACAGCGCCGATTTCGGCAAGCATCCCGGCGCCCAGGTCGTCCTTGTCACGCAATCCGGCAGCAACCAGTGGCACGGCGCCGCTTTTGAATTCCTGCGCAACAACGCTCTCGATGCCCCTAATTTCTTTGACCAGGGCTCCGCGCCGCCCTTCCAGCGCAACCAATTCGGCGCCTCGATCGGAGGCCCGCTCCGCGCCAACAGCACCTTCTTCTTTGCCAACTATGAAGGCTTCCGCCAGCAGCTTCACCAAACCTCCGCCGCCTTCGTGCCCGACGCAGCTTCCCGCGCCGCCGCCGCCCCCAGCGTGCAGCCACTGTTGAATCTCTGGCCTACGCCTCCCGCAGGCGCTCCGGACTTCAGCGGTATCGCGCAGGTCTTCAGCAGCCCGTTGCAAACCATCCGCGAAGATTTCGGAACGCTGCGTGTGGACCACATCGTTTCATCCAAGGATTCGCTGGCCGCCATCTACACGGTCGACGACGGCGACGATTTCACCGCCACTCCGCTCGATCCCTTCAGCGCCGACATTCTCGCTCTCCGCGAACAAGTCCTCAGCCTGGAAGAAACGCACATCGTTTCGCCCAGCTTTTTGAATACCGCTCGCTTCGGCTTTTCGCGTGCCGGCTATTTCTTCTCGGGAGAGCCCACGCCCGGCACTCCCGCCGCCGGCGTTCCCGGCTTTCTTACCGGGCGTCCGGTGGGCGCTGTAGTCGTTGGCGGCAGCGCCGCGTCCAACCCGCAAGCCTCCGTCGGCCTTGCGGGCAGCAACAACGGCAGCAACCTTCGCATCGCCCGCAATCTTTTCACCTATGAAGATCGCGTCACGCTGACCCGCGGCCGCCACCAACTCAGCCTTGGTGTCTGGGTCCAGCGTTTCCAGTCCAACGAAACCATCGCGCTAAGCCAATTCGGCCAGGCTACGTTCTCCAGCCTGGCGCAATTCCTCAGCGGCACGGTGAGCAGCTTTCTCTTCGATCCAACGCCCACGCAAATGTACTGGCGCTCCCTGTTCGCCGCCGGGTATGCCGAAGACGTATTCCGTCTCAGCCCCAAGCTGACGATTTCGCTCGGTTTTCGCGCCGAATCTTCCACCGGCTGGAACGAAGCGCGCGCTCGCGCCGCCAACTACGCCTTCACCAATGGCGTCATCTCCACGCAGCCGATCATCGGCGACGCCCTCTTCAGCGCCAACAACGCAAAGTTTCTTCCCCAGCCCCGCATCGGCATCGCGTGGAGTCCTCTCGGCGCCAAAACCGTCCTTCGCGCCGGGTTCGGAATGTACAATGATCTGCAAGACGCCCTCGGCTACCGCGCCGACCAAAACGCCCCGTTCAATCCGACTTACAGTTTGGCCTCCGTGCCGGTCTCCCGCCTTCCGATCGATCCCTCTGCCGCAGTGCCCGCTGCCGCCAGGCTCGCGCCCGGTGGCGTACAGCCCGACCTGCAAACGCCTACGCTCGTCTCGTGGTCGCTCCGCCTCGAGCGGCAACTCTCTCCCAACACAGCTCTGACCGTTGGCTATGTCGGCTCGCACGGCTATCACGAAATCGTCGGAGTCGACGCCAATGAGCCGTTCCCAACGATATGCCCCTCCGCTCCGTGCCCAGCGGTCTTTCCCACCTACGATGCGAGTCTGCCGATCACCGCGACAAATTCGCCCACCGCCGGTTTCCCGAAAGGCTCGCCTCTTGCCGGAGCGCCCGTTCCCGCCGGCACCTATTACATTCCCGCAGGAACTCCCAAAGCCAACCCCGCACTGGCCAACACCTGGACCTGGTTTTCCCGCGGCGACAGTTCGTATCACGCACTGCAGCTCGATGTGCTTCGACGCTTCAGTCGCGGCGTCTCGGTCCGCGGTATTTACACCTGGTCCAAGACGCTCGACGACGGCGACTCCGTCAATCAGACCACCGCCGGCAATGCCCCTGGCTTGGTATCCAATCCCTTCGACCTCAGGAGCGACAAAGGGCTGGCCACCTTCGACGTACGAAATGTCGCGGTCATCAACGCGCTCTACGCATTGCCCTTCGGACCGGGCCGAATATTGGGCAGCGCGCTGCAAGGTTGGCGCGGCAAGCTGATCGGAGGTTGGTCCGTGGCGGGAATTTTCACCGCCCAATCCGGTTTCCCGTTCACGCCGCAGCTCAGCTACAACCCCTCTAACAACGGCGACACACGGAATCCGGTGCGCCCTTTCCTGAATCCCATCTTCTCCGGCCCGGTCATTCTAGGCCATCCCAATCAGTGGTTTAATCCGGCCGCCTTCATCGCTCCGCCCTCCGCCAGCGGTTTCTACGGCAACGCTGGCCGGGACACCTACATCGGCCCCGGCCTGGCCACTTGGGATTTTTCGGTGCTGAAGGAGACCGCCATCCGCGAGCGCCTCAGCCTTCAATTCCGCGCCGAAATGTTCAATCTCCTCAACCGCGCTAACTTCAACACTCCCAACTTGATCGTCTTCACCCCACCGACTGCAACCAATGCCACCGGCCTCTCCGGCACGGCCGGCGCCATCACCAGCACGGCCACCAGCTCCCGCCAAATCCAATTGGCCCTAAAGCTCCTCTGGTAAGCTGATTCAACACGGATAGGCTACGGTTGAAGTATAACGCGCAACGTGTTACGTTATACGGGTGATCCAGAGCTTTCGCTCCAAGGACACCGAGCAGCTTTTCCGTTATCAGCGCACCAAGCGTTTCCGTGCTTTTGACCGAGTTGCTCTAAGAAAGCTTCTGCAGCTGCACGCTGCAACGGAACTCGCCATCTTGGCCTCTCCTCCCGGGAACCAGCTCGAAGCTTTGCGCGGCGCTCGCAGCGGACAACATTCGATTCGCATCAATCGGCAGTGGCGGATCTGCTTTAAATGGAAGGACGGGCACGCGCATGACGTGGAGATCGTCGATTACCACTAGGAGCCAAAACGCATGAGCAAATCCAAAGCACTCTTGCCGCCGGTTCACCCCGGCGAGATTCTCCGAGAGGATTTCATGAAGCCGCTGCGCCTTAGTGTCAACAAACTGGCGCTCGAATTGCACGTGCCGGCCACTCGCATCGGAGAAATCGTAAACGAGCGCCGCCGCATTACCGTCGAGACTGCTCTTCGCTTAGCGCGATATTTCAAAACGAATGCGGAGTTTTGGCTCAACCTGCAGAACTTCTACGATCTGGAAATTACGCGGCGTTCTGGCGCTCAATCGGAGATTGAACGCCAGGTGCAACCGCTGGAAGTATTGATTTCGGGTTGATGTTCTTAACTGCCCGGATGCGCAAGGTTCCAATTCCCGCCCCAATCACTGCCTCCGGTACATGCACAGAAGCAGTTTCATTCGCAGCCACTGTCCTGAACGCCTGTCCTGAACGCCTTGACGCTGGCGCCTACCACCCAGTAGGCTGGCAAGCTCATGCGCGCTTCGTCGAGGAAGCTTCTGATTGCCGTTGTGGGAGCCGGGCTGCTGGGATTTCTTGCCTACCGCGCGCGCGGCTTTTTTCACTTCGGCGATTTCAGCGGCGCAAGACTTTTGCACGTCATCCGCGATGCCAACCTCTTCCTCCTCGCGCTCTCGGTGCTCGCTATTTATGGTTGCTACGCTTTGCGGGCCCTGCGTTGGGGGGTCTTTCAGCAGAACCTTGGCCCGTCGCGCTTCTCCAATATCTACGCCATGACCCTCGCCGGTTTTTCCGCCGTGTTCCTCCTGGGCCGGGCCGGCGAACCCATTCGCCCGCTGCTTCTGGCCCGCAAAGAGAAACTTCCGATCTCCGGCGAATTCGGAATCTACGTGCTGGAGCGCCTGTTCGACGCCGCCAGCACCGCGGTGATTGCTGCTATCGGCTTGCTGCTCTTTGAATCCCACGCCCACGCCGGCGAAACCGCCGGCAAGCTGCAAACGGCCGCCAAGACCACCGGTTCGGTGCTGTTTGCCGGGGTCCTTGCCGCCGTGCTGCTATTGGTATACCTGCGCGTGCATGGCACGGCGCTGTTGGAGCGCCGCCTGCGGCCCATCGTCGCGGCGCACGGCTGGAAAGCCAGGTTTGCCGTCATCATCCTGGAGTTCGCCCGCGGCGTGCAGACTATCCGCACCTGGGGCCAACTCGCCCTGGCAGTTCTATACTCAACGGCCCATTGGTTTCTGGTGCTGTTGGTGTATTTGTGGGTGTCGCACAGTTTTGGCGGCAAGCTCGCCGGCATCACCCTGAGCGACGCCATGCTGGTCATGGCCTTCACCCTGGTTGGTTCCGCGGTGCAGGTTCCCGGGGTCGGCGGCGGTTCGCAGGCGGGCTCCATCATTGCGTATACCGCGATATTTGGAGTAGAAAGAGAGCCGGCCGTCGCCGCCGCCATCGTCTTATGGTTGATTTCCTTCGCCATGTGCAGTGTCGTCGGTCTGCCGCTGCTGATTCATCAGGGCTGGTCGCTGGGCGAACTGCGCCAGATGGCCAAGCAGGAAAAAGCGTCCGAGCTGCAGAGCGCTCCAGGAGAAATCGCCGAGTGAAGTGCCCTTTCTGCGCGCACGTAGACGACAAGGTAATCGATTCTCGCGAAGGCCGCATTGGCGACACCATCCGCCGCCGCCGGGAATGCCTGAAATGCGGCCGCCGCTTCACCACGTACGAGCGCATTGACGAAATTCCTTACATGGTGATCAAGAAAGATGGCCGCCGCGAGCGTTTCGAGCGCCAAAAGATCCTGCAGGGTTTGCTCAAGGCTTGCGAAAAGCGCCCGGTGCCCACGCCAAAACTGGAGGCTATCGTCGACGAAATCGAAGGCGTCGTTCACGAAGCCACCGAGCGCGAGCTGACCACCACTGAAATCGGCGAAATGATCATGCACCGGCTGAAAAAACTGGACAAGGTCGCTTACGTCCGCTTCGCCAGCGTGTACATGGATTTCAAGGACGTGCAGGAATTCATGTCCGAGCTAAAGAATTTGCTGAAAGACCGCGCCAAAAAATGATTTGCCCGTAGGGACGCAGCACCGCTGCGCCCCATCTCGGCACGATGCAAGCAATCGAGCAAAGTGGGGCCGCCATTTTTGGCTGTCCGCAGCATGACCGGGCAGTCGGTTGCGCGAAGAGCGAAAGAGGAGCAGAAAAGGATGCGCCGATTCGTTTTCTTGGGGTTGCCATTGGTCACCGCTGTGCTCTTCGCCAACTCTTTTGCCACCCAAAAGAAGGCTCACCCTTCCGCAAGACTGACCGGTGTCGCCATGGAATCGCCCGATCCCGAAAAAATTCGCGCGCACGTTAAATTCCTGTCCAGCGATCTGCTTGAAGGGCGCGGCACCGGCCAGCGCGGCGGCGACATCGCCGCCGAATACATCGCCACCCAATTTGAGCTGGACGGCTTGAAGCCCGGCGCCGGCAACGGCACCTACTTTCAGGATGTCCCCATGATGGGCGTAAAGACTCTTCCGGAAACTTCCTTCCAGCTGGCGCCCGCAAACGGCGAAGCCGTCACGCTCAAGAATCTCGACGATTTCATCACCAACAACGAATCGCAAAGCGAGATTGCCGACATCGATGCCCCCATCGTTTTCGTCGGCTATGGCATCACCGCTCCCGAATATCAATGGGACGATTACAAGGGCGTCGATCTTAAGGGCAAGGTCGCGCTGCTTTTTGTCAACGAGCCGGTCTCCGACGACCCCAAATTCTTCAAGGGCAAAGCGCTCACCTACTATGGCCGCTGGACCTACAAGTACGAAGAAACCGCGCGGCACGGTGCGATCGCGACGCTCATCATCCATCGCACCGACCTGGCCAGTTACGGATGGCAAGTGGTGCGCAACTCCATGGGCACGGAGAGAGAGCATCTGCGCCGCGATGGCTCGCCTAAGCTGCAAGCCGCTTCCTGGATTCAATTGGACGTCGCCAGAAAACTCGCGGCCATGTCCGGCCAGGACATCGACAAGCTGTTTCAGCAAGCGCAGTCGCGAGACTTCAAGCCCATCGAGCTTCCGGTGCGCTTGCAAGCCCACGTCGCCAGCCAGTTGCACCCGTTTATCTCGCGCAACGTAATCGCCAAATTGCCCGGGGCCGATGCGAAGCGCGCCGGCGAAGCGGTTCTGTACAGCGCGCACTACGATCATCTGGGAATCGATCCCAACCTGAGCGGCGACAATATCTACAACGGCGCAGTGGACAACGCGACCGGTTGCGGCATCCTTCTCGAACTCGCGCGCAGTTGGGCTATTTCCAAAGTTCCGCCGCCGCGTTCCATCCTTTTCGCCGTGGTCACGGCCGAAGAACAGGGCCTGCTGGGCTCCGAATATCTCGGCAAACATTCCCCGATCCCGCCCTCGAAAATTACCGTGGATTTGAATTATGATGCGCTCGCTCCGCTAGGTGATCCGGAGGAACTGGAAGCAAGTGGCGCGGAGCGGACCACGTTCTATCCGGTGGTCGAATCGATGGCGAAAACATTGGGCCTGGCAATTCGCGCGGATTCCCGGCCGGAGGCCGGCCATTACTACCGCTCCGATCATTTCAGCCTGGCGCGAGTGGGCGTTCCTGCTTTCTCCATCGGCGAGGGACTGAAATATAAAGGACACGACGCGGCGTGGGGCGAAGCGCAAGCCCAGGATTACGTGGACCATCATTACCATCAGCCCAGCGATGAATACCATCCGGAATGGGATTTCAGCGGGCTGGCCAAGATGGCACGTTTCGGATTTCTGCTCGGCCAGCAAGCGGCCACCATGCCGCAGTTGCAAGGCTGGCAGCCCGGCGACGAATTCGAGTCCGCGCGCAAGAAAAGTCAGGCTGTTCCGTAGTTCGTAGGGGCACAGCATTGCTGTGCCCCACCCCGGCAAGGCCGCACAGTGTGGCACACACAAGGGGTTGCAGTGCGCGGCGCAAAAAGCATCCGAGCCGGCAAAGATCAAGGC
>Ga0209166_10003844_pt1 | contig 10682 bp, 5 predicted proteins | sample Coa_R1_3_FD_187151 | JGI IMG/M metagenome (GOLD analysis project Ga0209166, IMG submission 187151) | Surface soil microbial communities from Centralia Pennsylvania, which are recovering from an underground coalmine fire - Coalmine... | ecosystem: Environmental > Terrestrial > Soil > Unclassified... | reverse complement strand
AGTGGAAAGCTGGCGAATTCTGCAGAGAGGCCAAGACAGGGAAGCCGTAGGGCGGCATTTGCATAGCTTACCCAATTCTCGCTAGGTGGTAGCGGCGTTGCCATTCGCCTGGGAGAAGACGCAGGAGGCGCTGGAGGGCGGGGGATTGCTGGGCGTCGTCGGCTAGGGAGAAGGCTTCGCGGCGGGCGGCTTCGAGGAGATCTTTGTCGCGGAGGGGGTTGGCGATGTGGAAGCCGAGGTCGCCGGATTGGCGGGTGCCGAAAAATTCGCCGGGGCCGCGGAGGAGTAGATCGGTTTCGGCGATTTCGAAGCCGTTGGCGGTGCGGACCATGGTTTCGAGGCGGGCGCGGGCGTCGTCTGTGCTGCGCGCGGGAGCTACTAGGATGCAATGTGATTTGGCGGCTCCGCGGCCGATACGTCCGCGGAGTTGGTGGAGCTGGGCTAGGCCGAAGCGTTCGGCGTGCTCGATGACCATGGCGGTGGCGTTGGGAACGTCGACTCCGACTTCGATGACGGTGGTGGAGACGAGGATTTGCGTTTCGTTTTTGCGGAAGCTTTCCATGACGGCGTCTTTTTCTTCGCTGGAAAGGCGGCCGTGGAGGAGGCCGAGTTTGAGTTTGGGAAAGACATCTTTCGAGAGGCGCTTGAATTCGTCAATGGCGGCTTTGAGTTCGAGCTTCGATTCTTCGATGACGGGATAGACGATGTAGGCCTGATGGCCGGCGGCGACTTCGCGGCGAAGAAATTCCCAGACGCCGGGAAGATGCGGCTCGGAGGTGAGGCGCGTTTGGATGGGCGTGCGGCCGGGCGGGAGCTCGTCGAGGACGGAGACGTCGAGGTCGCCATAGAGAGTGAGAGAAAGCGTGCGCGGGATGGGAGTGGCGGTGAGGACGAGAACGTGGGGCGCGTGGCCGTGGGAGGCGGCTTTGTCCATGAGGCGTTTGCGCTGGAGGACGCCGAAGCGGTGCTGCTCGTCGATGACGACGAAGCCGAGGCGCGCGAATTGGACTTGGTCTTCGATGAGGGCGTGGGTGCCGATGACGAGTTGGGCTTCGCCGGAGCGGATGCGTTCGAGGGCGGCGGTTTTTTCGGCGTGCTTGAGGCCGCTGATGAGTAGCTCGACTTTGTAATTGCCGGGAGCGAGGATGCGGCGCGCGGAAAGATAGTGCTGCACGGCGAGGATTTCCGTGGGCGCCATGAGCGCGGCTTGCGTGGCGTTTTCGATGGCGATGACGGCGGCCTGGAGCGCGACGATGGTTTTGCCGCTGCCAACGTCGCCTTGGAGTAAGCGGTTCATGGGAGCGGGCTTTTCGAGATCGGCGACGATTTCCTTCAAAACTTTAAATTGAGCGGCGGTCGGTTTAAAGGGGAGGATGCGCTTGACGGCTTCGCGGACTTTTTCTTCGCGGACGCGGAAAGCGATGGCGTTTTCCTTGCGGGTGGCTTGGCGGTCCAGCGCGAGGCTGAGTTGATAGAGAAAAAATTCCTCGAAGATGAGACGCTGCTGCGCGGGCGTGCGAAAAATGTTGAGCGCTTCGAGGGATTCATCGGGCGCGGGGAAATGAACGTGGATCAAAGCTTCGCGGCGCGAGGGATAGCCGAGGCGGGCGCGTAGCTCTTCGGGAAGAATGTCTGGGACGGAGTTTTCGGTGAGTTGCTGGACGGCGGCGTACATGGCGCGGCGAATCTGGCGCGAGCCGAACGTGCCGATGGCTTCGTAAATGGGAACGATGCGGCCGACTTCGGTGGAGTCCGGCTCGTCGTTGCCTAGCATCTCGAGCTGGGGATTAATCATTTCGAGGCGGGCGGGGCGGAGCTTATCGATTTCGATTTTGCCGTGAAGGACCAGTTGCTGGCCGGGCTTGAGGCGGCCTTCGAGATAACCGCTGTGAAAAAATTTGCAGGGGAGCAGGGCACCGGCAGCGTCTTGAACCAGGAGATGGTAGATGGCGTTGTGTGCGAATTTATTGGGGATGGCCTGGCCGCTCATGACGCGGGCGCGAATGGTGTAGACGCCGTTGGGCTGGATGTCCTTGATATTGGAGAAATGGATGCGATCTTCGTAGCGGAAAGGCAGATAGGCGAGCAGATCCTCGAAAGTGTAGATGCCGCGCTTGGCGAGAAGCTCGGCGCGCTGCGGGCCGACGCCTTTGATCATGCGGACTTCGGCGGAAAGGGTCAGAGTCATGCGTGGTTCTTTATACCACTGGCGACGAAATCGGCGCCGGAGAGAGTCGGGAACGGAACTCGCGTTGAGAGGGGGCCCTCCCCCCCAGTTTTTTGTAAATGTTGCATCTAAAGGGCTTAGGATCGCCATAAGTGCTTTAGAATCAACACTTGCAGGAGGCTGCTCACTTGTTGATTCTAAAGAAGTTAAGGACGAGCCGGGAAACAAAAAAGCCAGCGAGACGCTGGCGGTATGACGACTAGACAGAATGTTAACCAGGAATAAGTATACACGAAGAATACTTTTTTGCAAGGGAAAAATGAGAAATTGCGAGGCAGCGGATTCTTTCGGACCTCGCTAAATGTGGGGTCGTGCGAGTCGCTGAAAAAGGCGGCAGCAGGGCTGCCGCACTCCAAATCGCTGAGGGGCGAGGGCGACGCTGCTCGATTTGAGACCAGCGCAGGGGGCTTCCCCGGGAGGAGGGGCACCCGGGAGGAGGGGCACCCGGGAGAAGCGACAGTTGCACTAACCGGGGACGTAGTATAAGTGTGGGTGGCTTGGGATAACGAGATTGCGGGAGGCTCTGTGGCGGAAGACCGGCTGACAAGTTCTGATAAGCGCGAGCTGCTGCTATGGGTGCTGCTGGGCATTGTGGGCGTGGTGTTTGCGCACAAATATTTTTTCCGGGCGTTTCCGGAAGCGTCGGTGGATTTTAAGGTTTCGCGGAGTGAGGCGCTGGCGCGAGCGAAGAAATTTGTTGGCAGCCTGGGTGAAGACGTCAGCGGGTACCAGTCGGCCATCGTTTTCGATGTGGACGATAACGCCAAAACGTATTTGGAGCGCGAGGTGGGACTGCAGCAAGCCAACCAGCTGATGTCCAGCAAGCTGAACATCTGGTATTGGAATGTGCGCTTTTTCCGGCCGGGGCAGGAGGAAGAGTTTTATGTGCGGGTAAGCCCGGCGGGAGAGATTGTCGGCTACGATCACAGGGTTCAAGAAGCGCTGGCGGGAGCGACGCTGGAACGAGCCGCGGCGGAAACGGCGGCGCAAAATTTTCTCCGCAGCAAAATGAGCGTGGACCTGAGCAAGTGGGATTTTCTTCCGGAGGAAGCCAATTCCAACAAGAGGCCGAGCCGGCTGGACTGGTCGTTCACGTGGGAGGAGCACGGCTTCAAGGCCAAGGATGCGCCATACCGGCTGCGAGTAACTCTGCAGGGCAACCGCGCGGGAAGCTCGGAAGAATTTCTGCAGGTGCCGGAAGCGTGGGAGCGCAGTTACGAGCATTTGCGCTCGACAAATATTTTTTACAACGAGGCAGCCTTCATCCCCTACTTGTTGCTAATGGGGTCGGCATTGTGGCTGGGCATTCAACTGACGAAGAACGGCCAAACGAGTTGGGGGCCGGCGGTCAAGCTGGGGATCGTGGTGGCGATCCTGCTGTTTTTCATGCAGCTCAACAATTGGCCGCTGGATCGAATGGGCTATAACACAAACTCGACGTATGGGAGTTTTGTGTTCGGGGAAATCGCGAAGGCGCTGCTCTTTGGCGTGCTATCGGCGCTGACAGTGGTTCTGCCGATTCCCGGGGCTGAACCGCTGTACCGCTCGGCACAGCCAGGCAAACTGCGACTCACGAAAGCGCTTACGCTGCGGGGCCTGCGTTCGAAGGAGTTTTTCTCTTCGGCGACGGTGGGATTGTCGCTCGCGGCAGCGCACATCGGGTTCATCGTGGCGTTCTATATTGTCGCGAGACACTTCGGAGCATGGGCGCCGCAGGATTTGAATTACGAAAATTCGGTAAATACGACGTTTCCATGGATCGCGGGCGTGGCGATCGGAATGCTTGCGGCGACGAGCGAGGAATTTCTTTTTCGACTGTTTGCGATTCCCTTTCTAAAGCGGCTGACGGGATCGAGCATCATCGCGGTGATTGTTCCTGCTTTCTGTTGGAGTTTTTTGCACTCCGCCTATCCGAATGAGCCGCCGTACATCCGGGGGCTGGAGGTTGGACTGATCGGAATTGTCGCGGGCGTTGTGATGCTGCGCTGGGGCATTTTGGCGACGCTGATTTGGCATTACACAGTGGACGCTTCGCTCGTGGGCTTGTTGCTGATTCGTTCGAACAGCCTGTACTTTAAGATTTCCGGCGTGGTGGTGGGGGCGGCGGCGCTGGCGCCGCTGATTTTTGCAGGTGTTTCGTACCTCTCGCGCGGGCGGTTCGAACCAGATGAAGACTTGCTCAACGGAGCCGAACCTGCCGGCGAGATCACCTTTGCGTCGGCTCCGGCAGCAGCCGAAACCACAGCTTCCACGCGGCGTTATGAAGCGCTGACGCCGGCAACGATGATTTTCCTGGCGGTTTGCCTGGTACTCGGCGGAGCGGCGGCGTGGCGCTTCAAGACGACCTCACTTGGCGATTATCTGAAGCTGTCCGTGGATGCGAAGAGCGCGCGAGCACGAGCCGACGAAATTCTTCGCCAGCACGGCCTCGATCCAACCACGTATAAACACGCAACGATTTTCGCGGACGTTACGGACCCAGTGACCAACGAATTTCTGCGGCAGCGCGTGGGTATCGCTCGCCTGAATGAGATCTATTCCAAGGAAGTACCCGGAGCGGTCTGGCAGGTGCGCTACTTCCGGGATAGCCAGCCGGAAGAGTATTCCATCAAGTTAGGACCGGACGGCTCGGAGCTTGCCTTTCAGCATCGGCTTGCAGAGGATGCGGCTGGAGCCACGCTGAGCAAGGAAGAAGCAGTTGCCAAGGCCGAAAAATATCTGCGCGAAGTGAAGAAGCTCGATTTGAGCCAGTGGAACCTGGTCGAAGCAAACTCCGACAAGCGCATCCACCGGACAGACCACGAGCTGGCATGGCAACAGCGCACTCCCATCGATTCTGGTTCGACATCCTCGAATGATGCCGTGAGTCATGCGTTCGTTCGGATCAAGGTCGCGGTTCTCGGCAATGAGGTTGTGGATTACCGGGGGTCCTACTACTCGAAACCGGAAGCGCGAGAGGAGCTGGAAGCCAAGGAGGGGGGCACCACATGGATGTTCATCAAAATCCCCGACGAGTGGCGCCGTACACAAGAAAAACAGACGCTGTTCCGTACCTTCTACAGTTTCGCGATTCCGATTTTGTTGTACGGCGGATTGGGGATTACGGCAATTGTGGTGTTTTTCAAGAATCTGCGTTCGGACGCAGTGCGAGCGATTCCCTGGCGGCGATTGGCGCTCTGGGCGCTCTGGGGGCTGGTGGCTTACGGATTGATCGTGGGCTTCGGCAGCCGATGGCAATTTTTCCTAAACTCCTACCAGACGGCGATTCCCTTTAAGACCATGGTTGGCGGCATTGTGATTGGCCTTGTTCTGGGAGCGGTTTTTTATGCCGGCGGGCTCGGCGTGCTATTCGGTATCGCTTCGTATTTCAGCAATCGCGCGTTTGGAGAAGAGCGGCTTCCCGTGGGCAGCCGATTGCCTGCACTTTATTACCGCGATGCGCTGTGGATCGGAGTGTGCGGGACGGCCGGGCTTCTCGGGCTTAGGCACCTACTTGAATTTATCTCATTACACTTGCAGTCGGTGCATCGCAGCTTGCCGTTCTCCATTGGCCAGTACTTCGACGCTGCCATGCCATCCGGGGCCGCCGTGGGGAGCGCGCTGATCAGCAGTCTTTTCCTCACCGGATTCATTGCCTTCCTTGCGGCGTTTGTGGCGTCGGTGCTCCGGGCACGCTGGCTGCGGTTTTTGCTGTTCCTGCTGGGCGCGCTATCTCTCACTGGGAGCGGTTGGGGGGACGGGGCTGACTTCGCGAAACAGTTTCTTGCCGGGGCGATTTTGCTGGGAGTGCTGGTCTTCGGAGTTCGGCGAGTCATGCGATTTAATGTGCTGGGCTGCCTCCTGGTGGTGGCATGCTTAAGTCTGCTGGGAGCCGCCGGTCAATTGCTGGGGCAACCGGACGCCTTCTACCGCACAAACGGCTACGCGGTGGTGTTGATGATAGGGCTGTTGCTTGCGTGGCCGCTCGCGGCGTGGCGGATGCGGGCGTCCAGTAGCGGCTAGCCTGGAATACAGGCGCAAGCGGACGTGAATGAGCGGGGCAACCCCCGGCTCATTGAGGAAATCCGAAACAATCAGGCCTCGAAGTTCGTTCTCTAAGTGGGGAGTGGATGCTCACCCAGGGGCGTCTTAGTACGTCCAAATTGGGTGGTCGCAGGATGTTCCGTGTGTGGCGGAGTGGCGCAGTTCAGCCTAAGGTGTTGGTAAATAAGAAACAACGCCAGCGCACGAGAAGAGAAAGCGAAAAATGCCGCTTCCTAGATGGGCTCTAGCTTTGGCTAATGATTCAGGCCTGGCGGGTGGCACCGGCGCCTCCCTGGCCGCGGTGGACTCTTTGCCCAACCTAAATGAGCGCACTCTTGTGGCGGAAGCGCAAGCCGGCAACCGTGCGGCTTTCGAAGAGCTTGTTCACCGCTATGACCGGGATGTCCTGAGGCTGGCGCTGAACCTGATGAAGCGTCCAGAAGACGCGCGGGACGTATATCAAGAAGCTTTCCTCAAGGTTTACCGCAATCTCCACCGGTTTCGCTTCGAATGCAGTTTTTACACCTGGCTCTACAGGATCGTTACCAACGTTTGCCTCGATCAGCTGCGACGACGGCAGGCGCGGCCTGAGGATCAAGCGCCGGAGTCCAACTCCGGGAAGCAAGAGGAAGGCATCACGGATTTTTTTGAAAGGCAGCGGGAACACCGCCCGACGCTCGATCCGGAGCGGCAACTTTTTGGAAAAGAGATTCAAGCGCGTATCGCCAACGCGATGGAACGTCTTTCGCCGCGCGAACGAATCGTATTTGAATTAAAGCACTATCAAGGACTAAAGTTGCGCGCCATCGGCGACGCATTGGGGACTACCGAAGAGACCGTGAAGAATTCGCTGTTCCGGGCAACGCGAAAACTCCGAAGCCAGCTGGGAGGGCTGCGATGAGCGCGCCTCAGCAACTGGAATGCAAACAGGTTGTGGAGCTGCTGGTCTTCTACGCTTGCGGCGAGACCAACGAGCAAGAAACCGCGCTGATAGCGACGCACCTTGCGGCTTGCGCGGCGTGCTCCGCGCAGTTTGCCGAGGAGCGCGGGCTGCACGAATCCTTGATGGAGGCGCTGCAAGCGTCCGAGCAGATGGACACGGGCGGCATTCTGCTTTCGCAGTGCCGCAGCGAACTTGCCGAAGCGCTGGATGATTTGTCCGCCCCGCCCTTGCAAGAGCGCTGGCGGCCGTTGGGATGGTTGCGGCAATGGATGGCGTTGCGCCCGGTCCTAAGCGGGGCCCTTCTGGTTTTGTTTGGCGCGGCGCTTGGCACGCAACTGCTGCCGTGGATTTCGGCGCGTCTCGAACCCAATTCGAACGGCCAGACAGTGAATGTCTCGCCGGCGGCCAGGTTCACCGACGAACAGCTTGCCAAGATGGCTGTTGCGGGCATCAATGTGACGCCTACGCCGGATGGGACACCGGGAGCATTGCAGGTCCACGTTCGTACAGAAGAGCCACTGGTGCTTTCCGGCAACGTGGACGATCCTGACCTACGGCGCGTGTTGACCTATGTGGTTGAGAACGGCGAACAAACAGATTCTGGGGTGCGGCTGGATTGTCTGGAGGCATTGCGGAGCCGAGCCAGCGAGCTGGACGTACGGCGTGCCCTGGTCTTCGCAGCGCGAAAGGATCAGAACCCCGCAGTACGCATGAAGGCGCTGGATTCCTTACGGGATGCCGTGAAGGACAAAACCGTGCGGGAGACGCTGGTGGATGCGCTGGAGCACGATGCCAATCCCGGCGTGCGCGTGGAAGCCGTAAACCTATTGGTTCGCTCTCTGGAACAGAGCGCGCAGGATGCAGCGAAGAGTCCGGAACCTGTTGTTGCGCCGGATGGCGTCAACCGTGCCTTCGACCCCGCGATGGAACGCGTGGTGCGGACACTCGAGGAGCTTCAGCGGCGTGATCCGAACCGGTACGTACGCTTGCGCAGCGCCGCGGCATTGCGGCAGATTGGCCCGCGCGCAGTACAGTAAGAAGCTTGGATATTTGAAAAGAGACGCCGGCAAGAAATGAGCTCGACTACGGTTTTCAAACTCATCAGCGGAAAACTTAGAGGGGCCTGGAGCACGGCGCTCTCGATGTTTGTCTCCGCGGCGCTGTTGCCTGGCTTAGTTTTTGCCGCGAGCGCGCACGAGCCGCCGGAGGTCAACCCACCGGTTCCCGGTGATCCTGGCCCGCGCACGGCCATCGACCGATCAGGGGTTCTCGAAACTAAAGATGGTTTGACACTTCACCTGACCACGGACCTCGGGTCTGTGCGCATCGTCGCGCTTGAACTGGGTGCGCCGCCCGTCGTTCGTTACACCGTGCATATCGAGACAGATGCTCGAGCGCCGCTGGCGCAGCGACTTCTGGACCGCTACTCGCTTACGGCAAAGGCCACCGGGTTTGGAGTGGAGATTAACGGGGCGTCGCCCACGCAAGTGGGCCGGACGGGAGCCAACGCTCAATTCTATGTGCACTATGAAGTGGTTGTCCCGGCCGGTTACAGCCTCGACGTCAACACTGGTGTGGGGGACATCGAAACGCAGGACATCGGCGGAACGGCGAGCCTAATCACTCAGGGCGGCAACATACGAACGGGGCGCATCGGGTTCCTTGGGTTGCGCAACGCATCGCAGAGGCGCGCAACGGCCAAGCTCTCGACGGAAGGCGGGCACATCCAGGCGCAGGATGTTGTGGGCAACTTGGATGCGTTTACGGCGGGAGGACACATTGTCGCTGGAAATATTTCCGGCGACGCCGTGCTGCGCACCGGCGGCGGCCACATCCGCGCGGGACAGATCAGCGGGCGCGCGCAACTGGAAACCGACGGCGGCAACATCACTCTGAAGGAAGCCGGGAGTTTTGTGAGCGTGCGCACGGGCGGGGGCCAGATCGACTTTGGCGAAGTGCGCGGTTCGGTTCGCGCGCAGACGGGCGGCGGAGGCATCCGCATCATCACGGTTTCCGGACCGATGGAAGTGGAATCCAATGGCGGAAGCATTTGCCTGACGCGCGTGGCGGGAGCTGTTCAAGCGGCGACGGCGGGCGGCAACATCCAGGCATGGATTAATCCGGAGACAGCCTCCTCCGCGGGCAAGGTGAGCCTTCCGGGCGCCTCGCAACTTTCCTCCGGAGCCGGGGACATCGTCGTTTTCTTGCCAAGGAATCTGGCGGCAAACATCGACGCGCTGGTCGAAAACGGAGGCGTGAATCGAATCGATGCGGACCCGGCGCTTCTATTGAACATCCAGCAGATTGGGAATCGCGGCGGCGGCCAGGTGCGCGCGACGGGAGTGCTGAACGGCGGAGGCGAAATACTGAAGCTGCGGACGACCGTGGGAAAGATTCGGCTGCAGTTTCTGGATGCGGACACGGGATTGCGTGATTCGCTCATTCGGGAGCAGCGGGAGCGGATCAATCGCTGGCACGATCCTGATTTCATGCCCGTCAAAGCGTCCGAGCCCGCTTCGCAAGCGGAAGAACCTCCTCCGGCGGAAATGAAAAGTGACTGGCTCGAAAGCTGGATGGACAAGATGGAGATGGCGCTTCTTGGCGGATTGCGAGAGGACCCCAACGATTTCCTCAAGCGGCTGATCGCCAATCCGCGCCCGACTTATCCGGAACTCGCCCGGCGGGCCAGCATTCAGGGCATCGTGAAGTTGCAAGTGAAGGTGAAGACGGATGGGAGCGTGGAAGTACAAAAGGTATTGGAGGGAGAGCCTGTCTTGGCCGACGCGGCGATGGATGCGGTGAAAAGGTGGCGCGCAAAACCGGCGTCGATCAATGGCACTCGAGTGGAAATCATTTCGACAGTCACGTTTGATTTTGAATTGCACTGACGACAAGCCGTTGGCGCGGAATCGCGCTCGAATTTGTAAGTATCCCGGGTTCCCCGGTTGATTTGAAGTTGCGAGCAATAGTTCGTGAGGTGTACTCGAAGGGGGTAGAACATGAGGCTGCATCCAGTCCTGCGCTCGGCGGTGTCGTACATCCTGTTCTTGGGGGCGGTTTCGGCCGCGCCATCCTTTGCGAATAGCAAAGACTTCAACCAATCCTATCCGTTGCAGCCGGGCGGCTCGTTTGAGCTGCAAAACGTCAATGGCCCCGTCAAAGTCGAAGGATGGGACCGCAACGTCATCGAAATCCATGCGGTAAAAATTGCCAAAGAGAAAGAGTCGGACCTCGACCGCGTCACGATCGAAGTGGACGCCAAGCCGAACGATGTGTCCGTGGTCACGCGCTATCCGCAAAATGAGGGCGTGGAAGTCGCCGTGGAATACACGGTGCACGTTCCCCATGGCGCGCGCGTCGAACATGTCGGCACGGTGAATGGAACGCTGAAGATCGCCGGCGTCGATTCGGTGGAAGAGCTGCGCACCGTGAACGGAAATATCGAGGTCTACGAGGGCGGCGGAAGCGTGCACGCGCACACCACCAACG
>Ga0209166_10003843_pt1 | contig 10682 bp, 9 predicted proteins | sample Coa_R1_3_FD_187151 | JGI IMG/M metagenome (GOLD analysis project Ga0209166, IMG submission 187151) | Surface soil microbial communities from Centralia Pennsylvania, which are recovering from an underground coalmine fire - Coalmine... | ecosystem: Environmental > Terrestrial > Soil > Unclassified... | reverse complement strand
GCGGCGATCTTGTGGGCCCGCGGTGCGCTGGGCGACGACTACCCAGTAGCTGAGGGCTTCGACCAGCGTGTCGCGCAGCGCTTCGAGGAAGAGGACGTCGTCGACGGGCGGGTTTGCGCCGGGCACCCAGATGCTCAGGCCAAGCACGACGGCAATCGCGCTGTCCGTGCCCGCCAGACCTTCCTTGATCAGGTCAGGCCGCGGACCCCAGCAGCCGAGCCGCGGGTTGAGCTCGCCCGTCGGGCGCGGGCGGGGCGCATAGAACTGGACCACCGTCTCATTCAGCCGATTCGTCAAATATGCCCAGACATTCGCGCACGCGTCTGCCGATCGCAACCCGAGATCGTGCGGCGCGAGCGGCTGCGTGCCGTAGAAGATGCCAATCTGCACGAGCTGGGTATCCGGCTCACGCTCGACGTCGCGTTGGATATCCGAGATGACGACGCGAAAAACGTGGGCGCCAATGCGAATGCGATGATTGATCGCCGGCCTGGACAGATCGGGCAACGGCGCCGCCCACGAACCGCGCTCGGGCGATGAAGCCATCGCGGCGCATTGTAGGCGCTCCGAATCGCGACGCATTTGTACGGTTTCGCGACCGATGGCTCTTGCATTCAAGCAAAGTGCAGTGCATATTGAGCCGCCGACAATGAGCATGAGTCACAGCTGCGGAATTTGTGGTGGGCTCGTGCGATCGGAGATCGAGGCCAGCTGGCACCCGCGCACCTGGCAGCGCGGCAAATGGGCGCAGGTGGCCGACCGCGACATGCGCGCGCACCTGGCCACCCATTCCTTCGCCGAGGTGCTGCGCTTTGAGATTCGCCAGGACCTCGAGGAGGTGCCTGACGAACAACGCCCCACGATCGTTCGAGACATCTACCGCAGTTTGCTCGGGTCCACGACCCGCGGACGGTTCACGCTGATGGACCCCGACGCGGTCGGCGTCTACTCGATCGACGAGGCGCTCGGCGACGTGGCGATGTATCAGTTCTGGCGCAGCGCCAATAATTGCGGCCTTCACGGCTGCCGTCACTGACTCGGGCCAGCGCGGAGCGGTCGGCACCTACAATCGTGGCCAATGGCCTACGACGTCAAAGCCAATAGCTCCATCCTGCTGAGCGGGCGCGACCGTGCCCCAGCTCGATCCTTCTACAAAGCGATCGGCTTCACCGACGAGGATCTCGAAAAGCCCATCATCGGCATCGCCAACACCTGGACCGAGACGATGCCCTGCAACTTTAGCCTGCGGCGGCTGGCGGTGCGGATCAAAGAAGGCGTGCGCGCGGCCGGCGGGACACCGATGGAATTCAACACCATCGCGATCAGCGACGGCATCACCATGGGCACCCAGGGCATGAAGGCCTCGCTGGTCAGTCGTGAAGTGATCGCCGATTCCATGGAATTGATGGCTCGGGGCTACTTCTTCGATGCCATGATCACGCTGGTCGCGTGCGACAAGACGATCCCGGCGGGAGCCATGGCGCTGCTGCGCGTCAACGTGCCGGGCTTGCTCGTCTATGGCGGCTCGATCATGCCCGGCCACCTCGGCGATCGCGACCTGACGATCCAGGACGTGTACGAAGCGGTCGGCCAGCACGCCGCGGGCAAGATCACCGACGAAGAACTGAAGGCCATCGAGGACTTTGCTTGCCCGGGTGCCGGCGCGTGCGGTGGGCAGTTCACCGCCAACACGATGGCGCTGGCGCTCGAGTTCTGTGGCCTGTCGGCCATGGGGACGGCCGGGGTGCCGTCTGAGGACCCGCGCAAGGGCGACGTCGGCTACAAGTGCGGCGAGCTGATCATGGATATCCTGCGGCGCGGCGTCCGCCCGCGCGAGATCTTCACCCGACAGGCCATCGAAAATGCAATCGCTGGGGTCGCGACGACCGGCGGCTCGACCAACGCGGTGCTCCACTTCATGGCCATGGCGTATGAGGCTGGGGTGGCGCTCGACATCGACGACTTCGACCGCATCAGCAGTCGCACGCCACTGCTCGGCGACCTGCGACCGGGCGGGCGGTACGCCGCGGCCGATCTCGATCGGGCAGGTGGGACACGCCTGGTAGCCCAGCGGCTGGTGCAGGGCGGTTACGCCGATCCCAACCAGATGACCGTCACCGGGCGCACGTTCGGCGAGGAGGCCGCGCTGGCCGAGGAGACCGCTGGCCAGGACGTCGTCCGACCGCTGGACCAGCCAATCAAGGCCACGGGCGGCCTGGTGATCCTGCACGGGAGCCTGGCGCCTGACGGCTGCGTGGTCAAGGTCGCGGGCTATGAGCGCACGGGCCACACGGGGCCAGCGCGGGTGTTCGACGGCGAAGAAGCCGCCATGCGGGCGGTGCAGGAGCAGCGCATCCAACCGGGCGATGTGGTCGTGATCCGCTACGAAGGTCCGCGCGGCGGACCGGGCATGCGCGAGATGCTGGGCGTGACGGCCGCCATCGTTGGCGCCGGTCTGGGCGACTCGGTCACGCTCCTCACCGACGGGCGCTTCAGCGGTGCGACCCGCGGCTTCATGGCTGGCCACGTGGCGCCCGAAGCCGCCGTCGGCGGGCCGATCGCCGCCGTCCGCGAGGGCGACACGATCGTCTTCGACATTCCGAACCGGCGGCTGGACCTCAAGGTCTCCGAGGCCGAGATCCAGGAGCGGATGAGCACCTGGCAGCCCCCCGCGCCGCACTATACCCACGGTGTCTTCGCCAAATACATCGCCTCGGTGACGTCCGCGTCTAAAGGAGCGGTAACGCTCGCCAATCTCTGAGTCCCGCGCGCGGAACGCAAAGGAGCGAGCCAGCGATGCCGGCAGCAGGGGTCCTCGCGTGAAACTTGGACTGCTCATCGAGACCGTCGAGCGGCTCGACTGGGGGCGGTGGCGGGCGATTTATCGGGCGGCGGAACGGCTGGGGTTCGAGTCCGTGTGGGTTTCCGACCACCTGGCCTCGACGTGGTTCGCCGAAAACCACGGCCTCGAGCCGTGGATCGCGCTCACGGTGGCTGCCGCCGAGACGCACCGCCTGCGCCTCGGACCACTGGTGTCACCCATCACGTTTCGCCAGCCGGCGCTGGTCGCGCGCATGGCCGAGGCCATCGACGACCTGAGCCCAGGCCGGTTCACGCTCGGCCTCGGCCTGGGCTGGAACGTCGACGAGCACGCCCGGTTCGGCATCCCGTTTCCACCGCTCCGAGCGCGGGCGCGCCTGCTCGCAAATGGCATCGAGTGCATCCGGCGGGTGCTCCACAGCCGACACATACCCCTGGTCATCGGTGGCAGTGGTCCGGGTGCGACGCTGCCCCTGGTCGCCCGCTACGCCGATGAGTGGAATCTGACCACCCCGGCCGTCGAGCTCTACCGCGAACGCGACCAGCGCCTCGCCGAATTGTGCACCGAGATTGGCCGCGATCCGAGGACCATCCGACGCTCGGTCGCCGTCGGCTGCCTGATCGGCTCCGACCTGGCGGATCTCGACGCTCGCGCTCGACGTCTGCAGCGTCTGGTCCCGCCGCTAGCGCACGCACTGCAAGGTCGAGAGGGGTTGCCCGCGGCCGCCGCGTCGCTCGGCTGGGTAGCCGGGACGCCGCCTCAGATTGTGGCCGCGCTGCGACCGCTCGCCGACGCCGGAGTCGAACTGGCCATCCTTGGACACTACGATCACACCGACCAGGCGGCGCTGGAACTGATCGCCAGCGAGGTTTTGCCCGCCCTCCAATGAAACTCGCTGGCGAGGTCGCGGTCATCACCGGCGGCGCGAGCGGCATCGGGCGCGGCAGCGCGCTCGCCATGGCCCGCGCGGGCGCGGACATCGTCCTGGCCGATGTCAACGAGGCGCGCCTGGCACAGGTCGCGGCCGAGGTTGCCGCGCTCGGGCGACGCGTGCTGGCGGTCCATTGCGACGTGGCACGCGACGATGACGTCGAGGCGCTGGCCAGCGCAGCCGAGGCCACTCTTGGCCCGGTCAGCGTGCTCATGAACAACGCTGGGGTCGTGCTGCGCGGGGCGCTCGAGAGCATCGCGGTTGCCGATTGGCAGTGGTGCCTGGGGATCAACGTCTTCGGCGTCATCCGCGGCATCCACGCGTTCTTACCGCGCATGATCGAGCGCCGGCGCGGGTATATCGTGAACACTGGCTCGGTCGCCGGCCTGGTCGCGCTAACCGGCGAGGGCGCGCCCTACGTCGCCTCGAAGTTCGCGGTCGTCGGCCTGACTGAGGCGCTGGCGCTGTACGTGCGACCGTTTGGCATCGGTGTCTCGCTCCTGTGCCCGGGCGGCGTCCGGACCAACCTGGGCGAGACGGGTCGTTCGATCGGCATGACCCCCGAGCGCGAGCAGGCCGAAACGCGCATGGCGCGCGCCGTTCAGGGCGGCGCAGAGCTAGAGCCCGAGGACGTTGGCGAACGGGTCGTGGCCGCCATCATGGCCGAGCAGTTCCTGATCCTGCCCGACGAGATTCACGCGGACCTGATCCGCCGTCGGGGGCAGGACCTCAATGCGTTCCTGAAGTTCCGCTTCGCGAGCGTTTCGGACCCTCACCCCCCTCTCCCTCGGGAGGGAGAGGGGGGCTTTTAATTCACCCTAGGGTGCGATGGTTATCGGCACACTGACCAGCGCCTGCTGGCCCGTCACCGACGAGTGCGCGTAGAAGAACAGCGAGTGCAGCCCCGTCTGGTTCGCCGGCAGCGTGACCGTCGCCGACCAGTTATTCATGGTACTGAAGGTCGCCTGCGTGAGCAGTGCGCCGCCCGCGTCGCGGTCGTCGAGGAAGACATCGATGCGATCGATCCCCGAGCCGGTCGTCGCGGCCTTGTCCCACGCGGCGCCCGAGATATTGAGCCCGCCGACCTTGACGGTGTCACCCGGTGACGGATTGCCGACCTGCACCGTGATCGTCGACGCGCTCGGGGCCATCGCCATCGTCGGCGTCGTAGTGGTCGTTGCCGGCATCGTCATGGCCGGCATTGGCATGGCGGGCATCGGCACGACCGGCGCCGTCGCTGCCGGTGGCGTCATCGCTGTCGTCGTCGAGGGCATGTTGCCGCCGCGCGTGCAGGTCTGCATGGCGCTGGCGGTCGCTACCTCACCGGCCTTGGATGGATCCTCGCCCACGGCAATCGGCAGGTCGATGATGCTTTCCTGCCCGGTGACCGCGGAGTGCGCGTACGCGAACAGATCGTGTCCACCCACCTGGTTGGGGAACGAGATCGTGGTCTGGAAGCTGCCCGGGCCGAATGGACCGGGGATCATGCCTGGCGCAGCGGTGCCGATGTTCATGCCACCCATGTCGCGGCTATCCAGGAAGAAGTCGACGCGGTCGATGCCGGCGCCGGTTCCAGCCCGGGTGTCAACCGCCACGCCCTGAACGACGGAGTTGCCCTCCTCGACCCGCGCGCCTGCGCCAGGATTGGCCAGCTGAAAGTGGATGGCCGAGCAGTCGGTGTTCATGGGCGCGGACTGAGCCAGCGCCGGGAGGCTACTCATACCGAGCGCCGCCGCCACCACGGTCAGCGGACCGACGAGGCGCAACGGGTTGAGTGCGGTTCGGGATGGTAATCGAGGCATACGGCTAGCAAGTGTCCTTTCAGAGTTCCCGATGCGGGGCATCGCCACGCCTCAGCAAGTCGCGTGCCACGCCCAGCTTTACCGGACCAGCCGGTACGCGGCCAATTGCTGGTCCGCATCCGCGATCGGCGGCGCCACTTCGGCACCCTGCCGCACCCAGGCGACGAGCTCTCGCACACCGTCTTCGAACCTGACCCGCGGCGTGTAGTCAAGTGCCTTCTGGATGCGGGTGATATCCGCGTAGCAGTGGCGAATATCCCCCGCTCGGAACTTCCGCACGATGTCGAAGCCGCCGGTCCACGCCAGCTCGCGCGCGAGATGCTCACCCACTTGCAACACGCTCGTCGGCCGCCCGGTGCCGACGTTGAGCACCTGGTAATCCGCGGCCGCGTTCGTCATGGCCAGCGAGCACGCCTGGACGACGTCGCTGACGTGTACGAAGTCGCGCTGCTGGCCGCCGTCTTCGTAGATGACCGGCGCCTGTCCGGCGAGGATGCGACCTGAAAAAATCGCCGCAACGCCTGTATACGGGTTGGTGAGTGCCTGGCGCGAGCCGTAGATGTTGAAGAAGCGCAGCGCCACAACCGGCAGCGCGTACGCATGGCCAAACGCCAGGGTCATCTCCTCGTGGTCGCGCTTGGTGATCGCGTAAATCGACGTCGGGTTGAGCGGCTTGTCCTCGTTGGTCGGCAGTGGCCGAAGCTCCGCGTCGCACGTCGGACAACGCGTTTCCCACTGACCCGCATCCAGTTGTTCGATCGATCGCAGCCGGGGTGCGACCTGCCCGTGCGTGCCACACGCGTAGGCTCCTTCGCCGTAGATCGACATTGACGAGGCGACCAGGAGTTTCCGCACCGGCAGGCGGGTGCGTTCGGTTGCCAGCCCTTCGAGCAACGTCGCCATGCCCATGGCGTTGACGTCGGTGTAGCGGCGCACCTGATACATGCTCTGGCCGACGCCGACCATGGCGGCCAGGTGGAAGACGACGTCGGCCGCGCGGAGCAATGGCATCAGTGCGCGCGGATCGCGGATGTCGCCGCGCACCAGTCGATGTGACGGCTGGAGATAGGCCGGGCGGAGCGTGCCCTCGCCGTGCACCTGTGGCTCGAGGTTGTCGAACAGCACCACCTCGTGCCCGGCCGCGGCGAGGGCGTCGGCGAGGTGTGAGCCGACGAACCCGGCGCCACCGGTAATCAACACGCGTTCGGCCATTGGTGCAGCTCCAGTCTACCGACGCATCTTCAAACCGCGAAAACGGAGGGAGTACCATTCTGACCGGAGCCGATTGCCATGACCGCCACACTTGATCTGACCAGTACCGATCGTGCCCCCGCGACAGCGGGGCGCATGGTATCGGCCGCGATGGATTTCCTTGCGTCCCTCAACGAAACGCAACGCCGGGCCGCCACGCTGCCCTTTGGTGACGATCGTCGCTACATCTGGGACTATCGACCGCCGGAAAACACGCCGCGCAACGGACTGCGGTTGATCAACATGTCCCCTGAGCAGCAGCGCAAGGCGCTGGCGTTGCTCGACATCGGCCTGAGTGTCCGCGGCGCGCGCCAGATTCGCCAGATCATCGACCTCGAGATCCCGCTGCTCATGCAAGAGCAAGCCGATGGACGCGTGACGCCGTTCATTCGGCACCCCGAGCACTACTCGGTGTGTGTGCTCGGCGACCCCGCCGGACGCGCGCCGTGGGCCTGGCACGTGGGTGGCCACCACGTCGGGCTGCACTTCACCTTCGTGGACGGTGACCGGATCGCTTCGGTGCCCCTGTTCTTCGGCGCTAATCCGGCCGAGGTGCGACACGGGCCGACCGCCGGGCAGCGCACCCTGGCCGAAGAGGAGGATCTGGGACGGGCGCTCGTTCGCGCGCTGCCTCGCGAACAGAAGCAAGTGGCGGTCATTAGCCAGACCGCGTTCCCCGATATCCTCACCGACAAATACCGGGTCGCGAATGCGTTCGCACCGCCACGCGGGCTGGCGTTCGCGCATATGCATGGCGAAAACCGCGAGCAGTTGGTCCGCTTGCTGCGCCACTACGTCGAGCGCACCAACGACGAGTTGAGCGGACCGTACTGGCGGAAGATCGAAGCCGAGGGGCTTGACGCGATCACCTTCGCCTGGGCCGGCAGTGACGAGCCAGGCCAGGGCCACTACTACGCGATCAAAGCACCGAGCTTCCTCATCGAGTACGACAACACCCAGAACGAAGCGAACCACATCCACTCAGTCCTCCGCGACATCTCGGGCGACTGGGGTGAAGATCTGCTCGCGCAGCACTACGCAGAGTCCCACCGGGCAGGGATCCACTAGCCTTCGCACGGGGCGGCGCTGCCGCTTCAACCTGACGGGCACCACGGTCTCCCGCTTGTCCTCCCGCTAGCCTGAAGCGCTCATGCCAGCGGGAGGACGTCACGTCAGCGGCTTCTTTTTCCTCCCGTCCATAGGTAGGACTAGACTGACTGTACAGACCGAAAACGCTGCGACGGGGCAGGGTTCAAACACGAAAGGCGGGTAGTAGCCGATGCTATCGACCGAAGACAACGAGCTGCTGTGTCGGGTCGGGCCGGGGACGCCGATGGGCGCGTTGATGCGCGAATACTGGCTGCCGGCATTCGTGCCGAGCGAGCTTGCCGAGCCCGACGGTGCGCCGGTGCGCATGCGGCTGCTGGGTGAAAACCTCATTGCCTTCAAGATCACGTCGGGCAAGTACGGGCTCATGGCTCACAACTGCCCGCACCGCGGTGCGTCGTTGTTCTTCGGCCGCAATGAAGAAGAAGGCATCCGCTGTGTCTACCACGGCTGGAAGTTCGACGTCGACGGCAACTGCGTCGACATGCCCAACGAGCCGGCCGAGAGCGATTTCAAGACCAAGATCAAGGCAACCGCGTACCCGTGCGTCGAACGCAATGGCATCGTGTGGACCTATATGGGCCCACGCGAGACTCCGCCTCCGCTGCCAGACTGGCTGCCCAACCTGGACACCGACTGCCAGGTCTGGATGCGGTTGCAGGAGTCCAACTGGCTCCAGGCGCTGGAAGGCGACATCGATACGGTGCATGCGTTCTTCCTGCACTCCGGCCATATCACCACCGAGAAAAGCCTGCCAGGCAGCGATGCCTACTACATCACCCAGCAGCGGCATGGCCGGTTCGTGGCCCAGGAGCATGAGATCGGCGCGAGCTACGCCGCGGTCCGTCGCGCCGAGCCTGGCACGGAGTACTGGCGCATGGGCCACTTCCTGTTGCCCTTCTACACGATGAATGCGCCCGGGTTGCTCGGCATCAAGAACCAGTCGCTGGCCTGGGTGCCGCTGGACGACCACAACACCATGGTCTGGACGGTCGGCCGCCAGGCGCCGCTTCCGCCCGAAACCGAAACGATTGGTGGCTTCAAAGCCGGCTATGTGCGGCGCGACCCGCTCGGCAAGAACGATCCGTACGGCCCCCGCAACGCCAACGGCGTGCAGCCGCGCAAGTTCATCACCACCAGCGACTGGCTGGGACGGTATCGTCCGATTGCCAACCAGGACAACGACTATCTCATCGACCGCGATCTCCAGAAGAGCATGGGGACCTATTCGGGCCTGCCTGCCGTCGCCCAGGACGCCATGGCCCAGGAAACGATGGGCCCGATCTACGACCGCACCAAAGAGCGACTCGGCACGTCCGACCTGATGATCATCCGCACGCGTCGCAAACTGCTCGATTGCGTTCGAGCTTTCGGGCGTGGCGCCGCCGCACCTGGCGTCGATGAGCCCGAGCGCTACCGCATGCGTTCCGGCGGCGTCGTCGTGCCTCAGGGTGTCAACGGGCTCGACGCGATGGCCGACCTGCTCTACGATCGCGTGCCGTTGGAGGTCTTCCGCGAGCGCTGGGCCGCGACAGTTTCGTCCTGACCTGAGCACCGGAAAAACCAGACGAAGGTCCCTATGGGCGTCGCGCTTACGGCCCTGGGCTCTCGCACGAGGGCTTGTTGGTGCGCTGGCAGGGCAAAGGCGTCTTCGTCGGCCAGCCGCGGCCCAATGTGCCCCGCATGCCCCTGCAGAGCTTCACCGAAGAGACCCTCGCCCGCGGACACGCCCCGAGTAGCCGCACGCTGCGTTTCGTGCGCCTGCCCGCGAACCCGCGGGTGAGCGGTCGGCTTGGGCTGAGGCCTGACGAGGGGGTGCTGCTACTAGAGCGGCTCCGCCTGGCGGACGCGGCGGCCTTCCATGTTGACCGCACCACCGGCGATCAGCATGGCCGCACGATCGAGTTCGCGACCTCGATCCTGCGCGGTGACAGGTGTGCCGTGCAGTTGAATCTGCGGCGTCAGGTCACGGAACAATTGGCGGAATATCAAGCGATTTGACCAGGTCGCCAAAGACTCTGGCGGGGCCTTCGAGCACCTCGTCCAGCGCGCGGCGCTGAGTTTCGAGTTGCCCGCGCAGCTGCGCGTAGAGCTCCTGCGCGCCGCGCGTGGGCGCGTCGTCAGACTCGTCGATCATCGAGCTCAGCCCGTCTAATTTCTCCTTCAACCGGTTTGGCCCGGGCCGCGGCTTTTCGAACTCCAGGTTGATCAACTCGCCCTCGACGGCCTTGAGTTGATCCTTGACCGCGCGTGCCGCCTCCTTGACGCCGCTGCGATCGCCGGCCCGTTTTTCCCAGTCCTCGACCTGCTGCCGCACGCGGCGGATCTGGTTAATCGCCGTATGGGTTTCGGAGCTCCGGTCGCGGATCGCCAACTTCAGATCGAACTGCGCCTGCAGGTCGTCGAGCGTCGCGGGAATCCGTGGGTCAGCCAGGATCGCGAAGGGCTGAACGAAGGACTGATCACCCACCGTCAGCCGGACCTGATACTGCCCTGGAACGGCGCGCGGTCCGCTTCCGCCTTCGAGCGCCTCCTCGCGCGCGCTGCGCCTCTTCACATCCAGCTTGACGGGCTTTTCATACCGGTAGTCCCAGATGAAACGATTCATCCCCGGTGCGTTGGGAATCCACGGGCCAGCGCCTGCGCCCGCGTCTTCGCCGGTGTCGCCGACTTCTTCCTCGCCGGCGACCTGTTGCACCTCACCCGCCGTGGGCGCCGCGGTGTCACCGTCCGCGGGCTTCTTCTCGGGTTTGCTATTGAAGAACCGGAT
>Ga0209166_10003840_pt1 | contig 10684 bp, 6 predicted proteins | sample Coa_R1_3_FD_187151 | JGI IMG/M metagenome (GOLD analysis project Ga0209166, IMG submission 187151) | Surface soil microbial communities from Centralia Pennsylvania, which are recovering from an underground coalmine fire - Coalmine... | ecosystem: Environmental > Terrestrial > Soil > Unclassified... | reverse complement strand
ACCTTGCAAAGCCCATCGCTTCTCCCGGTGCGCAGCTTCTCTGCAAGCAAGGAAGCAACTGACGAGCTCGGAACGGCTGCTGCTTGGAAAAACGCAATTTACGTTGCAGCGCTACGAACTTGCGGCGGATGCGTTGGGACAAGTGCACGGCGTCACCAATGAGAACGCCGAGGCCAGCTATTGGCTGGCGCGTACGTACCAAGCACTAGGGGCTGAGGCGTATGCGCGATTGCAGGAATCTTCTCCCGACTCCTGGCGTACTCATCAGCTCCGTGCCGAAGGTTACGCGCTGCGCCAGAACCTCGACGCCACGGTCAACGAGTATCAGGCGGCCCTGCAGTTGCGTCCCAATGAGCCAGAACTCCACGAAGCGCTCGGGCAATTTTACCTCGACAATCATCATGACGAAGAAGCGCAGGGTGAGCTCGAGAAAGCATTGGCGCTGGATCCCTCCCGTACCCACGTGCTTTATCTTCTGGGGCGCCTGTGCGTGCAACAACGGGACAACGAAAAGGCTGTGCCATATCTACAGCGCGCTTTGCGCTTGCAGCCGGATTTGGCCGAAGCCAGCGGCTTGTTGGGCACCGCGTACGTGCGCCTGGGGCAGTTTGCCAATGCCATTCCAAAGCTCGAGAGGGCCGCTCCTCTGGATCATTACGGCAATGTCCATTATCAGTTGTCTTTGGCGTACCGGAAGCTCGGCCAAACCGAACTCGCCCAGAAAGCGCTGGCTCGCTCGCAGGATCTCCGTCGAAGCTCTCTTGAGCACGACCAGGCCGTGATTATGGGGTCTCCGCAGGTGGAAGCTGAACCTCAATGAGTCAGCAAATCCTCTCTGCCCCTGACGCATGAACTCGACGCGCTTCAATGCACCGGCACATGTCGTCGTCGCCCTCTTTCTGCTGGTTCCTCGTTTCCTTTTCGCGCAAGCCGCCGGGCCGCAGCGCGTTCCCATCCCGCCGGTCCTCACCAGGCCAAACGCCTCTAAACCCAAAACCGACCGCAGCAAGCTCCCGCCAATTCCGGTGTTCAAAGACGTCGCCAAGGAACTCGGCGTAAGCGCTTCGCACATCGCCGCCCCCGATGCCCATTACGTCATCGACTCCATCAGCGGCGGCGTCGGCCTGTTCGACTGCGACGATGACGGCCTTCTCGACATCGTCCTGGTCAACGGCTCCACCGTCGACCGTCTCCGCGCGGGCGGCGACCCCATGGTCACCCTCTATCATCAGGAACCCGACGGCACCTTCAAAGACATCACCGCCGCAGCCGGCCTGACCCGCAAAGGCTGGGGCATGGGCGTAGCCGTCGCCGATTACGACAACGACGGCAAGCTCGATCTCTTCGTCACCGGCTACACCGGCAGCGTCCTCTACCACAATCTCGGCAACTGCAAGTTTGAAGACGTCACCGAAAAAGCCGGCGTCCGCGGCAGCGGCTTCATGACGGGCGCCGCCTGGGGCGATTACGACCGCGACGGCTACGTCGATCTCTTCGTCTCCCGCTACTCCCACCTCGATCTCGACCATCTCCCGCAGTTCGGCAGCAACAAATTTTGCCGCTACAAAGGCATTGTGGTGCAGTGCGGCCCCTGGGGCCTCGAAGGCGAAACCGATTTCCTCTATCACAATCGGGGCGATGGCACGTTCGAGGAAGTCTCCGTCAAAGCGGGCGTCCACAACGACATCGGCTACTACGGTCTAGGCGTAATGTGGGTCGATTACGACGATGACGGCTGGCCCGATCTCCTCGTCGCCAATGATTCCGTTCCCAACTATCTCTGCCACAACAATCGCAATGGCACCTTCACCGACGTTGGCATGCTCACCGGCATCGCTCTCAGCGGTGAAGGCATGGAGCTCGGCAACATGGGCGTCGACTGGGGCGACTACGACCACAGCGGCCGTCTCAGCTTTTTCGTCACTCACTTTGAGGATCAGCCCAACTCCCTCTACCGCAACTTGGGACCAAAAGGCTTCGACGATGTGAGCTGGACCTCCGGCGTCGGCCAGCCCAGCTATCCTTACGTCGGCTGGGGCACCGGCTTCTTCGACATGAACAACGACACCTGGCTCGATATCTTCGTCGCTAACGGCCACGTCTATCCCCAGATCGACAACATCGAGGTCGGCCCCCGCTACAAAGAGCCCATGCTCCTGCACCGCAACAATCGCGACGGCACCTTCGACGAAGTCTCCAAAGAAGCCGGCCTGGGAGCCCTGCCGCTCAAGTCCCGCCGCGGCGCCGCGTTCGGCGATATCTTCAACACCGGAAATATCGACATCGTCGTCCTCAACGTGGGCGAACCGCCCTCCGTCCTTCTCAATACCAATCGCACCCCTTATCACCGCGTCCTCTTCAAGCTCATCGGCACAAAAAGCAATCTTGCCGCCATCGGCGCCCGCATCACCATTCACGCCGCCGGTGTCAAGCAATTCAATGAGGTGCACGGCGGCGGGAGCTATCTCTCGCAAAACGATCTCCGCCTGCACTTTGGTCTCGGCGCCTCCACAAAAATGGACTCCGTCGAAATCCGCTGGCCCAGCGGCGCCACCGAAACCCTGCAAAATGTCCCCGCCGACGCTATCTACACCATCGTCGAAGGCTCCGGCATCCGCGACAAAAAGCCTCTGCCACCGCCCGGTACAGCCGCCGAGCCTGCGGGAGTTCACTAAGCAGGTCCGCAAGCCACGTCTTCGCTGTCGGCGCTTTTCTCCTTGCCTAGAATATCGATTTTATACTATAGTTTCGCCAACTTAAGCTGGGCCGAAACCGTCCCTCTGACCACCGTCGTCGAGGAGCTTTTATGACCAAGCGATTCACGTTTGTGTGCGTGTCGATATTCGCACTCGCGCTCTCCCCACTTTCTCGCGCCAATGACGATATTCCCAAAGCCGCCTGGAAACGCCCCATCGGTGCGCCTCTCGATAACCCCGGCACAAAAAAGCCCACCCTCGATGCCGGCCATATCGACAACGGCTTTTGGCAAGGCGCCCCCGTCGGCGGTTTCGGCGCCGGCACATTCTCCCGCACCTATCGCGGCGATTTCGCGCGCTGGCACATGAAAGCCGGCGTCCACAAATATCAAACCGTCTGGGCCAATCAGTTCGCCATGTTTCAAAAATCCGAAGACGATGCCGACGGCGTTGCCCAAGTTCTCACCGCCGCTTACCCGCCCGATCACGCGCTGAGCTCTTGGTCTTGGGATTATCCCGTCGGCGCCGGCGATTACTACGCGCTCTATCCCAAATCCTGGTTCGATTATCGCTGGGACAAATTCCCCGCCCACGTCACTGTCGAGCAGTTCTCTCCCATTCTCCCCGACAATTACAAAGAAACCAGCTATCCCGTCGCCGTCTACCGCTGGCACGCAGAAAATCCCACCAAGCATCGCGTTACCGTTTCCATTTTGCTCTCCTGGGAAAATATGCTCGGCTTGTTTCGCACCTTTGGCCGCGATCTAAAGGGCGGAATCAGCGACGGAAATCATAACGTCTTCCGCGCCGAACCGTTTCCGCCCGTGATGAAGAATCCAAACGACTCGGCAGGCAGGATCAAGGGCATCGTTTTCGATCGCAATCATCTCGGCCCGGTTCACGACGAATGGGACGGCCAATTTGTGATCGCTGCACTGGAAGCTCCCGGCGTCGAAGTTACTTACCAGACCACGTTCGATCCCGGCCGCGACGGAAAAGATGTCTGGGCGCCATTCTCCAAAAATGGTCGCCTCGCGAACAGCGATGATGCTTGGACCAGCAGCGGGGAGAGCATTGCCGGCGCGATCGCCGTGCGCTTTACGCTGGAACCGGGAGAGAAGCGCGTCGTGCCCATGGTCATCGCGTGGGATCTCCCCGTCGCGGAATTCGGTTCGGGCCGCCACTGGCTCCGTCATTACACTGATTTCTACGGCGCGTCCGGGACAAATGCGTGGGCGATCGCTCGCGATGCCCTGGTCAAAGCTTCGGAGTGGAGTGATGCGATTGCGGCGTGGCAGGCGCCTTACGTCAACGATGAAAGCAAGCCGCTGTGGTATCGCGGAATGCTCTTCAACGAGCTCTATCCTCTGGCCGACCTCGGCTCCTTTTGGGGCCGCCCCGTCGGCTCCGATCCGAAACAGCCTCCGGTCTACTCCTTCATGGAGTGTTACGACTATCCCTATTACGAAACCCTCGACGTCCGCTTTTACGGCTCCATGCCGCTTTTGAAATTCTGGCCCGACCTCGAGAAAAATGTCATGCGCGAATTCGCCGCCACCGTCCCGCAAGAAGCCGGCGAAAAAATGGAATGGATCTGGAAGACCGTTCACTCCGGCGAGCTGGCGTTCCGTATCCGCAAAGCCAAAGGCGCCGTGCCTCACGACCTCGGTGTCCCCGACGAGGATCCCTTCAAGCAAATCAATCAATTCAGTTGGCAGGACACCAACGGCTGGAAGGATCTGAATCCCAAATTCGTCCTGATGGTCTATCGCGATTTTGTTTTTACCGGTCGCAAAGATAAGGAATTCCTGCGCAGCACTTGGCCTGCCGTCCAGGAATCCCTCGAATATCTCCGCAAATACGATCACGATGGCGATGGCCTTCCCGAAAATGAAGGCTATCCCGACCAAACCTATGACGAGTGGGTCGTTCGTGGCGAAAGCGCCTATTCCGGCGGTCTCTTTCTCGGCGCCGTGCGCGCCGCTGAAGAAATTGCCAAGCAGCTGGGCGATTCCGTCGCCGTCGCCAAATACCACGACCTTTTCGCGAAAGCGCAAGCCAGCTACATCAAAAAACTCTGGAACAAGGAATATTTTCGCTACGACATCGGCAGCGAATACCGTGACAATATCCAAGCCGACCAGCTCGCCGGCCAGTGGTACGCCAACATGACCGGCCTTGGCGATCTCGTTCCGCGCGAAATGCAGCTTAGCGCCCTGCACAAAATTTTCGATTTCAACGTGATGAAGTTCGCCGAAGGCAGCATGGGCGCCGTCAACGGCATTGCTCCCGACGGCTCGCTGGTGAAAACCAACGAGCAAGTCCAGGAAGTCTGGACCGGCACAACTTTCGGCCTTGCCGCTCTTTTCCTCAGCGAAGGCATGAAGGACGAAGCCTACAAGACCGCCTGGGGCATCTACCATACCAGCTACGAAACCAAAGGCTATTGGTTCCGTACTCCCGAAGCCTGGGATATCACCGGTAACTACCGCGCCTCCATGTACATGCGCCCGGCAGCCATCTGGGCCATGGAAATGACCCAACCGCCAAAGTGAGTCGCCGAAGCTCACATCACAAAAAATAAACAGGTCGTCGCTCTTTTTTTCTTGACTTTCCCCGTACTGGGCATATAATACCGCTTGGGTAAACACAGGTCCGCAGTACCCCGCTGGCTAAGTCCCTCTACAATAGACTCTTACGAGCAAACTCCTTGGGCGTGCCCCCGAGCCCTTTGGAATCGCGCGTTCAGATTCGTCGGTATTTCTGTGCTAACTCTTCTAGAATGAACAGTTACGTCGAATTGTTCCTGTAACTCCTTTAGAATGAGCAGTTACAAAAAGACCGGGGGGAGGGGGGCCTGCGCAGGAAACGCGCTGCCCCCGACGAATCCAGGACTGCCTCGATAGGGTGTACCCTCCGAAAGTCGGTGCTATTTTGCGAGTTGGTATTCTCCCTCGACTTCACAGCTAAAACCCTGATCCGATGGCGTGCAGGTGTAGGTGCCTTTTCCTTTGATGCCCTTGAGTTTGCCGCTGCCGCCGGTGAAGCCCCAGGTGCCCTTCTGGCTTTGCAAGGCGCCGTCTTTCACTTCTCCTGCGCCTTGATACCAGACGAAAAATTTATCGCCACTGTCCATGGTGGCGACGTGGAAACCGCGACTTCGCACGGAGTTACCGTTGATGTCGGCCGTTGCGGTGCTCACCCCATCGGTGGATTTGGCGCCTTCGATTTCCATGGGCTTTGTGTAGGTGCACTTGGCTTGCTCGACGCCCAGGTTGTGGTCCGGATGATCGCCAACGGGGATCATGTGTTGAGGATCGGATTTGCCGCACTGGATGGCGCCGGAAACCTTGGTTTGGGCTGCTGCGGTCGTCGCAGCGAAAGACACTATGGCGATGGCAATCAGGATTCGATGCATATAGGTGGACCTCCTTTTAAATTTTTTGTGGGGGCCTTCGGGAATGACTGGGAGCGTAGACCTGGTGCGCGGAAGTGTCAAGGTGGAGGATTCCAGCCCGGCTGCTGCATACAGGCGAAATGCAGTGGCTGGCCAGCCTGAAGGCCGGCGCTACGTAAGGCTGGAAATGTAAAATTAATGTCTCGTCGTTGACAGGTAGTGAAAGTGCATGCTAACAACGACGGCGTCCCCAGTCGTGCAAGTTGAGGCTGAAAGGGTGTGTCCAAATGAAAGAATGCAATCTTAGGTCAAATATGTGGTTGCGGGCGAGCCTGGTTGTCTGTGTGGTTGCGTTGGCGAGCGCGATCAGCGTGCAGGCGCAAGACCCGGACCAGATTACCGCGGCGGATGTTGCCGGACAGAGCTTGAAGTTCACGCGCGTAAACCCAAAAGGCATGGGCCAGACGGGAACGGACCAAGCAACGCTGCCGGGCATCCCTGGTATCGATTCGGTTCCCAACTTCAGCGGGGCGTACTCGACGCCGGGTGTGGATTCCAACGGCAAACCGCAGAGCAATTGGTTGTTCAACACGCTGGGCAACGCGCCCGCAAAGGGCGGAACGACGACGCTGGACGCGCCGATCGTGCCGGTTTCGCTGGATCTGCGAAATGCGGACGGCTCACCGCGGTTCGTGAGGGTGGTCAACGGAAAAGCGATCACCTGCGGGACTCCGACCGAGCCCGGTTGCCAGCGTCTCTTTTTTGACCCCACGCCATTTATTCCGCTGATACTGGAATCTCCGGTCTTCTCGAATTCCAACTACGACAGCAGCGCCGCGCCCACACAATTTGCTGACGCCGTGGCGCGCGCCGAATACCAGGGCGCGCCGGACGACTGGCATACGATGCTGGCGCCCAGCGTGAAGGCCATGCAATCGATGGTGATCAACCAGGATCCGACCTGCGGAATCGGGAACGGGAAGGGCGGCCACTGCAATTACAAATACGCGGTAAATCCCGACGGGAGCTGCTGCTTCTTCGTGCTGATCGATGTGAACGCGTTCCAAACTGAACTGTTTCCGCCGACCTTCCAATTTCCGCCCCCGACCACTACTCCGGTGGGAGCCGCGGAGGCTGCGGGAGATATTACAACAAAAGATGTATCGACCTTTTTCTTTCCGCCCGCTTTCCTGTATTTCCCAATTGGGAAGCACCTGACTGGCTGCTGCATCGGCGGATTTCATTCCTTTGATTTTGAGCCCGGCGATGCCACCAACGGAAAGCTACCCAGGGCTTTTGTCCTAAACTATTCGACCTGGGACCAACCCATTTTCATGGATCCGACCATTCTGGATGTGACCGGGTTGAGCCATGAAATTTCCGAAACTTTTAACGATCCTTTTGTGACGGCGCTGGATGGCGTACACGATGTGACGCCGTGGTGGCTGTCGCCTAACGGCAATTGCCAGAATGACCTGGAAGTGGGAGACGTAATTGAAGGACTTCCGCACCAGGCGTTCCCGATCACGATGCCGAACGCGTTCACATATCATCCGCAGGTTGAGGCGCTGTTGCAGTGGTTTGAGTTCCAGTCGCCGTCGACGGCGATACACGGCGCGTACAGTTATCCAGACATTACGACGTTGACGGCGTTGTCTGCGCCACAGAAGGCGGGTTGCGCGCCGTAGCGGGCGAAGCCTCAAAGCATCGCTGATGCGGGCACAGCATGCTGTGCCACTACAAAGACGACAAAGACGTACGTCGGAGCTTAGAGTCCGGCGTTCAGCGTGGAAACAAGTGCGGGAGATACCACCGCGCGTAGGTCACGAGACCTAACACTACGACTAGCCACCAGGCAACCAGGACGGTGCGCATCCAGAGTTTATAGCGGGTGATGCGCGCGTTCTGGGGCAGTAGATTTGTGCCCGCGGCCAAGAGGATGTATAAGGCGGCGATTTCGGTGCCGGCTCCGAGAGCTGCATGCACCGTGGCCAGCGCGTAAAAGGATTTGCCGAGCTTTTGCGGAATCCTGGGAACGACGTGAACGCGAAACGACGGAAGCATTACCAAGACGATGACGCACAGGTTCACGAGCACGACGGCTGACTGGCACGCCGCATGCGCGCGGAACCTGCGAAGGCGAGCGAGAAGCGCGCCGACGAGCAGTGCCAGGCCCATGACGATCTCGAGGAGCAGAAGCAGATCGGCGTAGCGTGGCGCCGCGGTTCCCAGAAAGCCTTCGTGCAATTGCGTTATCTCCGTGCGGCTTTGATTTCGTTGCGCTCTGGAGCACGTAAATCTTGCCCGACAAATGGCAAGGGGGCAGCGGCAGCGCGAGATTGAGAGAGGTCCGGGCCTCGCGCTGCCACTAAATGCGTTTGCGCATTCGCTATATAGACAGGATGGGACCGAATTTATTCCAGGTGTAATTGCGGCCGTCGTGCTGGCGGGTCTGAAGACCCGCGGCTACAACCGCGAGCGGGCACAGCCCTCCTGCGGCGGGCAGGCATGCCGTGCCACTACAAGATGGTGGCTGAGCGCCGATAGGCCGGAGCTCGCTTCAGAAAGCGGGCGCTACAACGGCTTCCGGTCGTGCTAACGGGTCTGAAGACCCGCCACTACAAGGGCAACTACAACGGGAGGCGGAGGCGGGCTTCGCAACCTTTTTTTGCGGGGCGATTGTCGAGGGTAAGAGTGCCGCCGTGAGCTTCGGCGATTTGGCGGCTGAGAGCCAGGCCGATGCCGGTGCCGCCGGGCTTGGTGGTAAAGAAGGGAACGAAAACGTTGGCGGTGTTCTGGATGCCGGGGCCGTCGTCGAGGACCCAGACGTGAAGCTGCGAATCCTGACGGGCCCAGCCGATGCTGGCTTGCGAGCCAGATTCGAGGACGGCGTCTGCGGCGTTGTGCAAGAGGTTGATGAGCAATTGCTCGAGTTGGTCGGCATCGCCGTGAATGGTGATGTCCGGGCCTTCGTTGACTTTGACTTTGACACGGGTTTCGAGTTTGGCGACGCGAGAAATCCAGTCGTGGACGTTGACGGGAGCGAGCTTCGGTGCAGGAAGGCGAGCGAGTCGGGAATACGCGGCCATGAAACGCCCTAACGCCTCGGTGCGCGAGCGGATGATGCCGAAGCCCTGCTGAATGTCGTCCAGCAAAGCGCGATTTTGTTCGGGCGGCAGATCCGCTTCGTTGCGTAGGGAATTGAGACCGCTCTCGAGGCTTTGCGCGACGGATTGAATGGGCGCGAGGGAATTGTTGAGCTCGTGGCCCATGACGCGAATGAGGCGCTGCCAGGCTTGGCGCTCTTCATCGCGGAGGGCGCGGCTGAGGTCGCTAAGGACGACGAGGTGATGCGGCAAGCCGGCCTGGCGGAATAAACCGCGGCGCATGCCCCAGCGGCCGGAACCTCCAGGAAAAGTCAGTTCCATGGTGCGCACGGAGTCCCCTTCGAGAGAGGCGCCCAGGCCGAGCTCGGCGGCGGTGAAGCCGAGCAGGCGTTCGGGCGGGCGCGCGAGAAGACGCTCGCCAGCGCGATTGACGAGGCGCAATTTATTTTCATTGTCGAAGGTGAAGATAGCCACGTCGATTTCTTCCATGACGGTGCGCAGGAGCGCGCCGGCTTCGAGGGCGCCGAGACGCTGTTCACGCAACGTTTCGCTGAGAGAATTGACTTCGATCATCACTTCGCCCATGGCGTCGTCGCGGCGCGCTCCGCGTGCGCGTACGGAGAAATCTTCTTCGCGCATGGCGGCGAGCAGATTGGAAAGAGTTTGCAGGGAAAACGCCACGCGATGGCGCACGGAAATCGCGAAGCCAAGCCACAAGCCGACGACGAGCAGACCCAGAGTCCAGATGGTGCGTGAGGAAAAATCGCCGGTCCAGAGCAAAATCATGGCGATGAGCGAGCCGGGGAGTCCGGCGGCGACGGCCAGGAGCAGGATGCGATGCTCGTAACTAAGCGGCTTCATGCCTGGCGCGGCTTCATTCCAAGCCGTGTTTTTGCAATCGGCGATACATGGCGCTGCGGCTCAAGCCGAGCGCCTTGGCGGCTTGGCTGACATTGCCGTCGTGACGGGCGAGCGTGCGCTGGATGAGATGGTGTTCGACGTCGTCGAGGCTCATGTCTTCGAGGCGGGGGTTGGCGCCAGCGGCGGCCGCGCGCAGGCCGAGATCGGCGGCGCGAACCGTCGGGCCAGTGGCGAGGAGGACGCCGCGCTCGATGGCGTGATCGAGTTCGCGCACGTTGCCAGGCCAGGGATGCTCGTGCAGGAGTTGCATGGCTACGGAATCGAAACCGGAGATGTTCTTGCGATAGCGCTGGGCGTAGCCCCGGAGAAAATGATGCGCGAGGAGATCGATGTCTTCTTTGCGCTCGCGCAGCGGGGGCAGATGGATTTCAATCGTGTTGAGGCGGAACAGCAGATCCTGCCGGAAGCGGCCGGCGGCGGCTTCCGCGGTGACGTCAACGTTGGTGGCGGCGATGACGCGAACATCAACGCGGCGGGTGCTGGAGGAGCCAACGCGCTCAAGCTCACCGGTCTCAAGAACGCGGAGCAGCTTGGCTTGAAGTTTCAGCGGCACGTTGGCGATT
>Ga0209166_10003839_pt1 | contig 10685 bp, 8 predicted proteins | sample Coa_R1_3_FD_187151 | JGI IMG/M metagenome (GOLD analysis project Ga0209166, IMG submission 187151) | Surface soil microbial communities from Centralia Pennsylvania, which are recovering from an underground coalmine fire - Coalmine... | ecosystem: Environmental > Terrestrial > Soil > Unclassified... | reverse complement strand
CGAGTTTAGAAAAGATGCGCCGCCTTCCGGAAAGGTGGGGATCTTGATCACGCGTCTCTCCTAGATCCTTACTCGCCCCACTCTCAAGGCATTCAAGATGACCAGGACGTCAATGCCCTCTTGCAAAATAGCACCGGCGGCCGGTGAAATAAAGCCCAGAGCGGCAAAGAACATCGCAACGATGCTCAGCCCCATGCCGATCCAGATCCCTTGTAAGGCCACTCGCATCACAATGCGTCCCAATCGTACGGCATCGACCACACGTAGAAGATCCGTGGAGAGCAGCACCGCATCGGCGGCGTTGGCTGCGGCTGTGAGTCCCTGCGATCCCAGGGCCATGCCAACGGTGGCCGTTGCGAGCGCTGGGGCGTCGTTGACCCCATCGCCCACCATGAGCACTTGATGTTTCTGGTCGATCAACTGCTGGATCATCTGGACCTTCTCTTCAGGCAGGCAACGTGCCACGACCCGGTCCATCTGCGCCATGTGTCCAATCTGTTGGGCCACGACCTCGCTATCTCCAGTGAGCAAGATGGTTTGTTTGATGCCTTGTTTTTTCAGCGCAGATGTCAGCTGCTTGAGGTCCGCACGAGGGACATCTTCCAGCACAATCAGTCCCACAACCCGCCCGTCGACAGCGAGAAAGCTGCATTGTTGCCCCTGGACCGTGTGGCGTTCCCTTTCCGCAAGCAGGGTATCGGGGAGAGCAATGTTGAAATGGCGCATACAGGTGCGATTGCCTACAGCGATATCCACCAGGTTTCTCTGCCCACTCGTTTCCTCCTGCATTTCTCCGGTCCCTTCAATACGGCCATGGACCCCCTTGCCAAAGAGTTCCTCAAAGTCACTGACCAGACTTAATCCTACGCCGCGCTCCCTGGCTGCGCTCACCACAGCGCGTGCCAGGATGTGATTGGAAAGTTGCTCAACTGATGCTGCCAGGCCTAACCATCTCTCTTTTTCGCTCTGCCGCTCGTCAGTGTTCTGTTGATGCGGTTCCTCTTGCCCGGGTGACGGCTGGATAGGTGTGGTTTCCGTGATCATCTCTGTAACTCTAGGTGTCCCGAGTGTCAGGGTTCCGGTCTTATCAAAGGCGACAATATCCACCTCCCCAAGTTGTTCAATCGCCCCGCCGCTTTTGATAATGATACCGTGGCGTGCCGCGACATCGATCCCCGACATGATCGCGATAGGCGTCGCGAGAATGAGCGGGCAGGGCGTTGCTACCACCAGAACCGCAAGCGCGTACACGCTGTCCCTCGAAATCAGCCAGGCGATAGCCGCGAAAAGAATGGCAATGGCGGTAAACCAGAGGCTATAGCGGTCAGCCAGCCGATGGATGGGAGCTTTTTGTTGCTGTGCTTCCTCGACCAAGCGAATGATCTGCGCATAATGACTTTCCGCGCTCCGCGCGCTCGCACGTACTTCAAGCACTCCATCCAGGTTCACACTGCCTGAGAGAACGACCATCCCCACCAGTTTGCGCACCGGAACTGGTTCCCCTGTCAGGTCGGCCTCGCTGACGTTGGAAGAGCCGGAAGAGACCAATCCATCTACCGGAATCAACTCGCCTGGCTTTACGACGATCTGCATGCCAACCTCAACCACCTCGGCAGCGACATCCAGAAGCTGGTCTCCCTGCCAGAGATGAGCTTTTCTGGGTGCGCGTTCGACGAGCGCCGACAACGAAACGCGTGCTCTCCGCAGCGCGAACGCTTCCAGGGCTTCCCCTCCGGAGAGCATGAGCACAATAAAAGCTCCTGCCAGGTACTGCTGTAACAGCAACGAGCCAATGATCGCCAGGATCGCGATCACATCCACACTGAACTCCCGGTGCCAGAACTGCGTGAGCATCTCCCATGCCAACGGGATACCACCCATCAAAACAAGACCGAGCAGTGTCGTCTGCGCCAGTGCAGCATGTCCTGTGAGCCAGAAAACCAGACTGAAAGGCAGAAGGAGCAGCGCACTCAAGGGGATGGGATACCTCCTGAGTGCACGTCCTACACGCCGTATCCACGAGCTTGTTCCTGCCTTTCCACTCCCCCGTTCTTCAGGCTCAATGTTCGTCTGAGAATCGCGAGTTGAGGTTGGCGGTATCGTTTGATGAGTGCCTAACATAGTTGCTTCCCTCTCTTGTGTTCTACCCCTCCCCACAAGAGAGGGATTCTATCTGGCTAGACCTCCTGCATGACGGGCTGGATCTCTGTCTCGTTGAGGACCATATACACAATACGTTCGCACACATTGGTGCAGTGATCGCCAACGCGTTCCAGACAGTGGACAATGGCCAGCAGGCACATGATATGTTGGAGCGCATGAGGATCACGCAGCAGAGCGGGAACGGCATGGGATAGTTCTAGATCGGCACTGATATCACACCGTGCCGCATAACAACGGGTATGCGTGGCGGCATTCTCCAGCCAGATGTTTTTGGCGGCCTCTGCATCGCGGTCGGCAAAGGCTTGCATCGTGCGCTGCAACATCGAACGAGCTTGTAGACCGAGGTCAAGCAGTTCATGAATCCTTGTGCTCTCTAACGTGCTGCCTCCATTCCCATTGGAAGAGCCTGCAGTGGGGGGAACTGGGAGCAAGGGCGCGATACGGAGCACCATTTGAGCAATATCCGTCGCCTCATCGCCAATGCGTTCCAGATCGACGGCAATCGGGGGCAGGGAGGTCAGAGAGCGGAGATCACGCCCTCCTAATGGCTGCTGTGTGACGAGGAGATCAAAAGTCTGTCGCTCAATTGACACATGCAGTTCATCAATGTCCTGATCAGCTATCACCGCTTTCTCCGCTTGCTCCTGGTCCTCTGTTTTCAATGCCTCCAGTGCCTGGGCCAGCGCGTCGTCTACGAGCGATCCCAGATGGAGGACCTCGGCATTCAACTCGTATAGTTCATTATCAAGTAGTATTCTTGTCATGATAGACCTCCTTTTTCCAATGAAAAAATGCTCACACATTGTTCTTTGTAGAGGATAACTTACTGTGCTCACAAGCAAATCACAACCTGATCGCCCGCTATCACAACTACTACACAGAGCCAGAGTCTCTCTAGAAGCTATGCATGACTAAACCACTCACATATCTCCTCAAGAAACTGTCTGGAGACAATGGCACTGAGCGTTCTTTGTGAGATTGAGCGTTGAAAATGTGATAGATTTGTGATCCTCGGGCTCTACAATTCACTCTGGAATGGCTCAGGTCGTCGAAGAAAAGACTTGCTGTGATGTTGTTCTCTCAAAGAGGCGAGAATGGCATCACTGAAGCGCATTCTGGCACCCATCATCTGAAAGATGTATGTACGTAGCAGAGGAAAGAGACTCATGCAGATGAACAGCACAACACGCGCACAATCAGTCCATTCAGGTGTTGCCGAATGGCTCTCTTTACCCGAGGTTCCCTTTTTCCCATTTGGAAAGTCCATCCCAGAGATGTTCCGGCATTCCTCGCTCGACCAGGAAAGAACATCGTCGCATGAGCAAGACGTGCTGATTCTTTTACATCTCCTGCATCTCAAATGCTTTCACCTCTACCAGCATAGTTTGCGCGTGCACGATCTCGCTCGTCAATTCGCCCATCACCTCTCCCTGCCTCAAAAGGAGATCTCCCTGATCGAGTTGGCGGCCCTCTTGCACGACGCAGGCAAAATGCTGCTCTCCGCTGATATCTTGCAAAAAGCCGGGAAACTGACACATCGGGAGTTTGAGAAGGTGAAACAGCATAGCGCATCCGGAGCACAATTGCTGCGTGGAATCCATATGCCCGAGAAGATCATCTCCCTGGTCTATCATCATCATGAGCGCTGGGATGGGTCCGGCTATCCTGATAAGATTGCAGGCACGGCTATTCCCGAAGGCGCGCGGCTCATCACGATCTGCGACGCCTTTGACGCCATGACGGCTTCCCGGCCCTATCACTCTGCCTGGACACCCGCCCAGGCATTAGTAGAAGTACGGCGCTGCGCCGGCACACAGTTTGACCCTTTTCTGGCCAGCCAGTTCTGCTCCATGCTCTTGAGTGAGCAGATACCTGCGCTGGCAGGAGTATAGTCAAGATATTCAGGCTCTCAACAGTACGCCATAGCCTGAATATCTTCTCTGATCCTCAATGCTTCCAGGTAAGTGATACGGAGAGATGATACCATAAGAGGGGAAGCGGAAGATCGAAGAAAGGAAATCGTGACACGTTCGCGCTTCTGCTCGACATCTGCTGAGCAGTATTTCCAGGCCCTCGAAGAGGCCCCAACTGAGATCCTTCGTCATATCTGTAGTCCATTTGCCCCTGAGAAGGAGCAAGGCGCTCCTTTGTCGCTTGCTCCGGCCGCAGAAAAGACCATTTGAAAACGAGTGTGGGACTACCCTAATCGCCAGCTGAAAGCGCGCACGAGAGGATGTCACCTGACACGCATCTCCCAGCTTGGCTTTGCTCAGGCTCTTAGATGGGCAGGGACATTGCTCACCACGCGAAAGACCGGAAATGCTGCGGCAACCTTTTCGAAATCGGCCAGTGGTGCATCCTTGTTCACAGGCACATGGGGTCGCGCTCCCGGTGCGCGCTGCAGGTATGCCTTTAAGATGGGTGCGCGCGCATCTCGCGGAACCTCTTCGAGGCGGACCTCTTCACGACTGCCACGCCTGAGCACCGCTTTTCCCTCGGCAGTACGGACATTGTGGACCCACTGGACGTTCTCTCCGAGCATCGACACTAAGTACCGCTGGCCAGAGACTCCGACCACCACCACCGGCAGCGAGACTGTCCGCCCAGACTTGCGTCCGGTCACTTCCAAGGTCACCATAGAGTCGGGTAGAATACCTGAGGAGAATAGAGCAGCCCACGCTCGATTGAGCATCCTCGCGATCCAGTTGGGTCGCTGCCCACGATATAACCACCGCTTTCCTCGGTACAACCATTGCTTGAGGTCGCTTCGCATCATCTCAGCCTCGGTCCTTTCTCTCTTTCACGTTTGATGAGGGTTTCAGGCCACGACCACTTTGGTGGATCAAGAACTGGTCTGAATATGTTACTCAGAGTTGCAATTATATCTCAGGACCTGGAAACTTCCTCTCTGGGAGTCTCTCGTTTTCCCTGTACTTCGCTTTGTGCTGGCCTTACCATCAGTAATGGGAGTTTCGTAGCCCCCACCACGTGCTCTGTGATGCTGCCCAGTGCCAGGCGTTGTAGCCCGTTTCGTCCATGGGTCGCCATGGCGAGTAAATGGACATATCCGCTTTTCCCGTCGCTCCCAACCTGCTCAGCGATATCGATGATGGTCTTCGCTACCTCGGAACTCACGACAAGAGAAGAGGTAACGGCAAGATGGAGTTCGGCACAAAGGCCATCGTGCAACCGCTCTTTGAGAGATTTCAGGTAGGTAATGGCCTCTTTCCTGGCCTCTTCTTTCATCATAGCATCAAAGTTGATCGGTCCTTTCAATTTCTCATAGGGTGAAGGAATCTTTACGACCCGTAAGAGATGCAAGACGCCTGGACCCGGAGCGGCCAGCGCTGAAATGAGGCGTGCCGCAGGCTCCAGTGCGGACTCAGCAAGGGGCGAGCCATCCAGAGCCACGACGGCGCTTAAGGGTTGGTAGGTCGCAGATTCAGGAAGAGAGGTGCCATGTTCGTTGAGCACCAACACCGGAACCGGGGTGTGGCGCACGGCTTCTTGGGCTACACTGCCAAATACCCAACGCTTCAGTCCGGTTTCTCCATGGCTACACATCACGATCAGATCAATCGACTTGAGCGAGGCGGTGGAGAAAATGGTGGTCGCTGGCGTGCCAGTAGACACTTCCATTTCAGTTGGAATACCTGCCAGATCACTGGCATAGTCTTTCCCAATGTCCTGCTTCAGATAGGTTTCCGCTTGTAGGCACTCGGTTTCCTGCCGTTCAGGCGGCGAGGTCACCGTTTGCCCGTATGGAGAAGTTCTGATGACTGCCGGCGGCAGGGCGACATAGAGGAATATCAGGGTTCCCCCAGATGCGCGTGCCAGACGGGCTGCCAGGGGAATAGCACGTTCTGCGCGTTCAGACCCATCAAGAGGGACCAGAATGCGTTGAAACATCGCTTTGCTCCTTTCGCTGTATGATGTTTCCACACGACGGCTGCGAACCATCATTGAGAGAATAGCAGGATGCCTGATAAAAGCCACGAGAGCCTGTCCATAACGCAGCCATCTCTATAAGAAAGCATACTTCCATCATCTCACAACCAGATCACGTATCTACACGCTCATCTTACAGACAGATCACAAGAGGAGATAGAGCGTAAAACCATAAAAATGGTGAGCCAATCGTAAGGTTCATCGCTCCCTCTGTGATCTCCCCATCTCACGAGTGAGAGTGCCCTGGCCTTTTAGGTGGCAATACGTTGATGCCGATAAAGGTGATCATTGTACCGATTATCCACACGAAGGTACTGACTATTGTCAGGAGGAACAGTGGGAATGCCAGTAAGGGAGACAGGTGGATCAATCCCTTATAGATAAGGAGGCTACATACCACGCATATCACCCAGATTGCCACTCTCAAGGGGAAGGTCGCTGGCAGTCTTCTGCAGAGAACCGTTTGTTTCAAACCCTGAAAGCCCCAAAAGGCTTCTACGAACCATTTGTCCATATGCTTGCTCCTTCATTTAGAACTCTATGCCTTGCACTTTGGTATGAATATGAAGTACCAGAACGATCTCACAAATGAGTTACAAGAGAGGACGAAGCTTTCTCAAGAAGCACACAATCCGTTTGTCCTTATTGCATGAGCCTTCGCATCAACCGGCGCTTCACGAGTTCGACGAGTACCAGATACGTCGCAATCATCCCTACAAGGAAGAGGAAGTATAATGCTGGCAGCGGAGTAAAGCCCAGAACGCCTGCAAGCGGCGAGTATGGCAAGACAATGCCGACCGCAACCATGAGCAGCGTCGTGATTGTCAGCGGAATGCTCGGGCGACTGCGGAACGGATTACCTGCTGTGCGAATAATGAAGAGCACCAGGGTTTGTGTGGCCAGTGACTCGACAAACCACCCCGTTTGAAAGAGCGACGCTGAGGACCGGAAGACCGCCAGCATGATGAAAAAGGTAAGGAAGTCAAAAATGGAACTGATGGGACCAATGAAGATCATGAAATTACGAAGCAGGCCGATATTCCAGCGTTGCGGCTTCTGAATAAAAGTGGGGTCGACATGGTCTGTTGGAATCGTGATCTGTGACAGGTCGTACAGGAAGTTGTTCAGCAAAATCTGGGTTGGGAGCATGGGTAAGAAGGGCAGGAACACGAAGGCTCCGGCCATGCTAAACATATTGCCGAAGTTGGAACTGGTGCCCATCAACAGGTACTTGATCACATTGCCGAAGGCTTTGCGCCCCTCGATAATGCCGTTATGGAGCACCTGTAAGCTCTGCTCGAGCAAGATGATATCGGCAGCATCTTTGGCGACATCGACGGCGGAGGCCACCGAGATCCCGACATCGGCAGCATGCAGCGATGGGGCGTCGTTAATGCCATCACCAAGAAAACCGACCACATGGTGCCTGCTCTTGAGGGCAAGCAGGATGCGATTCTTCTGGGCAGGGGAGACACGCGCAAACACATGCGTTTGCTCGGCGATATGAGCGAGTGCGGCATCGCTCATATGCTCTAACTCACTGCCTAACACTATACGCCCCCCATCTAACCCTACCTGCGTACAGACATGGCGGGTGACCAGCTCATTATCACCCGTCAGAATTTTGACCTGGACGCCATCGCGCTGGAGCGCCTGCAGCACCACTGCCACATCCTCTTTCGGCGGATCAGCGAACGTCAAGAAGCCCAGAAGCACCAGATCGTGCTCGTCAGCCCTGGAATAGCCGGGTTGTGCGGGAAGAGCACGATAGGCCAGTGCCAGCACCCGAAAACCTTCCTCGCAAAATTGGCTGTACATGGCCTCATAACGAGCCCGCGCGAAAGCATCGTAGGGCTTCTGCTCTCCATTGAGTTCATAGGCGCTGCAATCTCCCAGCACGCTTTCTGGCGCCCCTTTGGTGATGAGCAAGGTCTGCTCACTTCCCTTGACGACCACGGAGAGACGGCGGCGCTCAAAATCGAAAGGGATTTCATCGATCTTCCTGTATGCGCTCGCGTCGAGCTTTGTATGCTCAAGGATCGCGGCATCAAGTGGACTTTTGATCCCCGTTTCAAACAGACTATTGAGGTATGCAAAGAGCAGAACGCGCTCGGAAGCAGTTTCATGCAGGTCCAGATGCTCATTCAACGTGATGGTGCCACTGGTGAGGGTTCCTGTTTTGTCACTACAGAGGATGTCGATACTGCCAAAGTTCTGCATCGACTCCAGGTGCTTGACGATCACCTTTTGTTTGGCCATGCGCGCTGCCCCCTGCCCAAGGGTCACCGTCGTGATCATCGGCAAAAACTCAGGAGTCAGTCCGACCGCAAGCGCAACCGCGAAAAGGACCGACTCAAAAAGCGGATGGTGAAAGAGCACTCCAATGAGGAATACAAAGAGGATCAGGAAGAGGACCGTCTGCAGGATGAGGAAGCCAAAATGGCGAATGCCGCGCTCAAATTCAGTTTCCGGTGGGCGACGCGCCAGGCGGGCGACAATATCGCCGAAGGCCGTGTTGCGTCCCGTGGCTGTAACGAGAGCAGTCGCTATGCCACTCACAATCGACGTTCCCAGAAAGACCCAGTTGGGAGCATCCGCGAACTCTCCCGATGTCGTTGGTTGGTCATTGGCTTCTTTCTCGACGGGTAGCGATTCACCAGTCAAGGCAGCCTGCTGCACATGCATATCCACTGCTGTCAGCAGACGAGCGTCGGCGGGAACGAGGTCGCCTGCTGAGAGGCGCACGATGTCGCCAGGGACGACGAGGCGGCGGGGCATCTCTTTCCAACTCCCGTCACGTAGAACCGTAGCAGTGGGAGCAACTTCTGCACGTAGTCGCTCAACAGCACGTTGTGAATTGTAGGTCTGAACAAAATTGAGGCCGACCCCTAGCAGCACCATCGTCGTAATAATGGCCGCATTCACACCATCTCCCAGCGACGCCGAAACGAGGCTGGCGAGCAATAAAATAATGACGAGTGGGTTCAAAAATAAACGGAGCAGCTGCAAGATCGCTGCCGTTTGTCGGGTCTTGGCAGGTTCATTCGGGCCATACTCACTGAAGCGCCTCTGGGCCTCCTGGCCACTGAGTCCTTGCTCAGATGTTTGCAGATGTGCCAGTAGCTGCTCTTTTGAAAACGCTTGTAGGGATGGTGACCGCTGATCTATCACTGATGGCTGGGTGTCTTGTTGTACTACTTCTTGCATGACTCGCTCCCTTGTCGTTCTGAGTCTTCTCTCTATCACGGCGCTTCTGATGCCTTTTTGTCGACTCGCAGAAAGTATAGCGGTGTAATCTCTCAGAACGGTTACAAGGAGAGTTACTTCCTCTCACAAACAGGTCACACGGTGATTTTTTGATGGGTTTGTACCTCATCTTTACAGTATGAATGGCCGCACAGAGGCGCTTCTCATACCCAAAGGGAACATCCGATCACCGGGTGTTCCCTTTGGGCTTTTTCATCGACGTTTCTTGACTACTGGATAATGGGAGCCGGTTCTTGCGTTGTCCCGGCGGATCGTTCCTTCTTTGGTGACTGCATAGTCCTGGTCGCTGAGGCCCAGGCTCGTACAAACAACCAGATTGCGACGCCTGCTACTCCGGCCAGGGAGATCCACATGATGATCAGGGCAACCCCGACGTTCGTATTGCTGGTAAACTGCTGACCAAACCAGGACAGGTAGGGTTGGCTGGTCGCCTCGACCGCGAAGACCAGCGGCACGTAATAGAGGGTAGCGCCTATGATAAGAAAGGCCGTTGCCCAGCGGTAGGCCTGCACATCATCATCTGCTCGCCGCGAGAGCTTGACCGCGAGCGCCAGCAGGAGTGACAACGCTGCCAGGGGGCCGGTAATGGGAAGCGCCTGGTTGGCAACGAGGTTGGGATTGAAAAAGATCCAGCTCATGGCGAAGGTGATAAGCAGAACAGCGTCACGCATGAGCAAGTAAGACATCCACCAGATGTCTGCCCCAAGCCGTAATCCACACCGGCGTAGCGTGCGTAGAACGTAGGGTCGCCCCAGGTGGAGCATCAGCGTCATGGTCCAGAGCGCCGGTAAGAATGCTACGAGGCTGCTAACCATCCATTGGGAACCGCCTTGTATCAATGCCTGTGTAATTGCATTCGCCACATCATCAGGTTTCATCGTCTGTTCCTCTCTTGTTTTGATCTATTCCCCCAGGCTCACGAGAGAACCTGTAGTCCTGCTTCGCCGTAGCAAAGGGGATCGTTTGGCCTCTCCTCTGCCGATTGTCTCCAACCGGGCAGAGAAAAACCTACTTCCTTGTGGTAGATGGGGTCTCAGGCTCGGCCTGGCCTCCTGTTCTCAATACATAGACAGCGGCAATGGCTCCCATCACGGCCAACAAGATCACCGAGGCGTAGGCAACACCGATGGCCCAACCCACATTGGTGTTGGTGACCAGGAACTGGCTGATAGCCAACAATGGGCCTGTTGCAACCGCATTGGCCTGAACGCCAAAGATGTAGGGAATAAAGTAGAAGAGCGCGCCCAGACCAAGCAGCCCCGTCACAAGACGAAAATCACGCAGGTTGTGATCCGGGTCCCCTATCA
>Ga0209166_10003838_pt1 | contig 10686 bp, 8 predicted proteins | sample Coa_R1_3_FD_187151 | JGI IMG/M metagenome (GOLD analysis project Ga0209166, IMG submission 187151) | Surface soil microbial communities from Centralia Pennsylvania, which are recovering from an underground coalmine fire - Coalmine... | ecosystem: Environmental > Terrestrial > Soil > Unclassified... | reverse complement strand
GGGGCGTCACCTCAGGAACCTCGAGGATTCGTGGCCGATCGAAGACGGGCTCTGCGAGTTGATCGGCCGGAGGCGTGGGCGGTCCCCAGGCGAATCCCGGGAATTCAATGACTTTCGCGCTTGATCTTCCACGGCGCTCGGGGACAGTCCCAAGTCCGGTTGCGGCAACGTTCGCCGGCCGGCTTTGCCTCGTCTCTTCTGCCATGGGCGCGGGACGCTCGGGTTGCAACTCATTGAGCGCGAGAGCGTGATTGGACGCGGGCTCGAAGCCCTGAAAGTTCGAGGGTTCGGTTGCCGATCGGCCTGCGCGTTCGACCGCTTCGAATGGCAACTTTAGCGAGGGATATCGCGGAGGAGGAGCTTTGCGGCGCGCCCGATAGCGGCTCAGGCGCACCGACAGTTCATCCCGCCAGGCGTCTTCCGATGGCAGTCCTGCCTGCGAACTTGATTCCGTTATGAGTCCGTCCGCCAATGCTGGCTCACAATCCGGGGCGGCATTTGGAACGGGATCCATTGGGCAACTACAAACTTCCCGACACTTCGGACAATTCATGAAAACAATCCAGCGAAATCCGGCCAGCCAACTCCCAACGTACAACCGGAAAAGACCTTGTTGTACTCCTAGCCTTTGTGGTCACTTTTCCTCCTCAGCACCGCCATGCTAAGTTCACGGTGCCGCCGCAAGGGACGCGCAACCACCAACAAGGGATGCCGCCAATGCACGGTCGGCTTCCGTTGTTTTTCTGCCGATGACTCTTCGCACTAGATTCCTTATCACGGCGCTGTTTCTTTGTCATCAGCTTCTCGCGTCGGCGCTAGTAACCAGCCAGTTGCTTTCCGGTTCCGAACAAGAGCAAGAATCGCAAAGTGCGGCTCCAGGGCAGAAAACAAGCAATCCGGCCGAAATGACCTCGTGTGCCACTCAGGCAGCCGAGCAGGACTCCGACTCGACCACGATCTGTGCACTCCAACAGGAAAAAGACGGGGACGTCTACAAACTGCACGGCGATGTCGAGATCCACTACCGGAATTACATCCTGCGCGCCGACGACCTGACCTACAACTCAGACACTGGCGAGGCAACCGCCTCTGGACACTTCACGGTCGACGGCGGCCCGAATGATGACCACATCAAGGCGAGTCACGGGACTTACAACGTCACCACCGAGACCGGACGCTTTTACGACGTGACCGCAACGACCGGGCTGCGCTTCAGCGGCAACCGCGCCATTCTGACCTCGACGGCTCCCTTTGCGTTCACTGGAAAGCGGGTCGAAAAAACCAGCTCTGATCATTATGTGGTGTACGACGGCACCATCACCACTTGTGAACTGCCTCACCCCAAGTGGAAATTTCAGGCGCACCGCGTGGTTGTGGATGTGGGAGGGAACGCCACCATCTATCACAGCGATTTCCTTCTGCATGGGTTTCCGGTTTTTTATTTTCCGTACGCGACCCACCCGGTTTCACGGGAGGCGCGCCATTCGGGCTTCCTGATACCCACGGTTGGACGCTCCTCGATCAAAGGTAACATCATCGGTGATTCGGTCTACTGGGTCATCGACCGCAGCATGGACGCGACCATTGGAGGCGAGTATTTCTCGAAACGCGGGTCGTCGCAACGCGGGGAATTCCGCGCGCGTCCCAGCGATACTTCGTACGTAGATCTGAATTATTTCGGCGTGGTCGACCGTGGCATCGAAGTCGGAACCAGCACCGGCCCCCAGTTGCTGCGCGAGGGCGGGCAGGAAGTCAGGCTTAATGCCGATGGCGACATCTATGGCTTTCGGGCGGTTTCGAATATTGATTATCTGAGCTCTTTTCTCTTCCGGCTGGCTTTCAACGACGTATTCACGCAGGCGGTGAACTCGGAAGTGAAATCGCAACTGTTTCTCTCCAAGACCTTCAATGGGTTCTCTGTAGGCGGTACGGTGGAGAGGTACCAAAACTTCTTCCAGACCACGAATGCCCAAGACATGCTTTCCAATCCACCGGTCTTCGATTCCATCCGCATACTGCACACTCCCAATATTGAGGCTTCAAGTGTGGACCGGCAGATCGGGCGCACACCCTTTTTCTGGTCGTTTGATTCCTCGCTCGCCGGCCTATCGCGCAGCGAGCCGGGATTCCACACCAGCAGTCTGCTTGGCCGTTTCGATTTGAGCCCGGAGATTTCTCTGCCTTTACAGTTTCACGGATGGTCCTTGCGTTCCGCGCTGGATCTGCATGAAACCTACTACAGCGAGCGGTTTGTGAATGGGATCGACGTGGCCAATCCGACGAACCGCCGGGCTCTCGAGACTACGGTGGAGTTGCGGCCGCCCGTTCTGGAGAAGATCTTCGATAAGCAATATCTTGGGCGCAAGTGGAAACACGTGATCGAGCCGCGCATCGTCTATCGCTACGTGACCGGGGTCAATGATTTCGCCGATGTTCTGCATTTCGACGAGCGCGACATTCTGAGCGACACCCACGAAGTGGAATACGGATTTGTGACCCGACTGTACGCCAAGCAGCCGTCGTCGGCCGTTCAGGAGTGCGATACTCCCATGACCGCGCTGGCGGTCGGGGCGGCTGCTCCAGAACAGACCGTCCCCTGGGGACGCGCCGGGAATTCCGAGAATCAGCCGTGTGTCGTGGGCCCGGAAGTTCGGGAGGTCATCACCTGGCAAGTGGCGCAGAAGTATTTTCTAGATCCCACCTTCGGCGGAGCGCTGGTTACCGGACAACGCAATGTGTTTACCACGACCGCAGACCTGACAGGCATTGCCTTCATTACCCAACCCCGCCATCTGTCCCCGCTGATTTCGCGCATGCGGATCGCGACCGGAAGCCATACGGATACGGAATGGGATATGGATTACGACTTTCAGTTAGGGCGGGCCAATGCCAGCACGCTGCTGATCAACTACAATCTCGGACCGTTCACTTTTGGCGGCGGCCATGCATTCCTGCAAATTCCACAGACCAACACGACGCCACCCAGTTTGAGTGAAGGCAAGTGCGGACCGGCGGCCGATACCAGCCAGATCACATGCAAGTTCCAGCAGTTTCGCGTCGCTCTCGGCTATGGAGGCCTGGCGCGCCGCGGCTTCAGCGCCGCCACCAGCTTGGGTTTTGATACAGAGATCCGAAAGCTGCAATTCGCCAGTGCGCAGACAACCTATAACTGGGACTGCTGCGGTGTAACCCTCGAATACCGCCGCTATGCCATTGCCAATGTGCGCAACGAGAATCTCTTTCGGTTCACGTTTACCCTGGCCAACATCGGTTCATTCGGAAACTTGCGGAGACAGGAAAGGCTCTACTGAGCCCGAGGCTGATACCATAGAGCTGATGCAATCCCCGGAGCAGAGTCTCGCCGAAAAAGCCGCGTATCTGCAGCAGCACCTGCGCCGGCTAGGCCGTTTGCTGGTCGCCTATTCGGGGGGAGTAGATTCCGCCTACCTGGCGTGGGCGGCTAATAGTGTGCTCGGCGACAACATGCTCGCCGTGATTGCCGATTCCGCCAGCCTGGCTCGAACCCACCTTGCCGATGCACTCGCGTTCGCCAATGAGCAGGGATTTCCGGTCGAGGTGGTTTCCACTTCCGAGCTCAATCGTCCCGAATACGCTCGCAACGACGGGCAGCGTTGCTTTCAGTGCAAGGACGAATTGTTTACAGTACTCGAACAACTCCGCGCCGCCCGCGCTTTTGACGCGATTGCTTACGGCGTGAATGTCGACGATCAAGGTGACTTCCGGCCCGGGCAGCAGGCTGCACGCCAGCATCACGTCGCGGCTCCGCTGCTCGCCGCCGGCCTCTCCAAGCAGGAGATTCGCGAATTAGCCCGGCAAGCAGGGTTGCGGATCTGGGATAAGCCCGCGTCCGCATGCCTTTCTTCCCGCATCGAGTACGGCCGTCCGGTCACGCGCGAGGCCCTCGATGTGGTCGAGCGTGGCGAAGATGCGATTCGAGCTCTTGGTTTTCGCCAGTTCCGCGTGCGGCATCACGGAGACATTGTTCGGATCGAGATCGCTAAGGAAGAACTCAGCCGCGCTCTGAATCCCGCGATGGCCGCGCAGTTCACGGCGATCTTCAAACAGTTCGGCTTCAAGTTTGTAACCCTCGACCTGGAAGGATTCCGCTCTGGGTCCATGAATGCATTACTGCCAGTTGAGCAACTGCGCCGGATCGGCTAGCCCCGCGCCCGGCGGTTGGCCATCTCGCCCTATGAGATAATCGAAGCATACCTTTACATGTTGAGGCGGTTCTTCGTGACACTAATTCGACGTTCCCTGTTCATTCTGCTGCTGGTTTGCCTGGGTTGTGTAGCCCAGTCTGCGCCCCCGGACCTCGCCAAGAAGATCGAGCACCAGGTGCGCTCTGTCTACAATCTCCCCCCCGAAGTGAAAGTGAATGTCGGAGCCATCTCTCCCAACAGCGATATGCCGGGATATGACACCGTTTCCGTGAACATCGAGGGTGAAGGCCACCAGAAGGAATACAAGTTCCTGCTATCGAAGGACCACAACACGCTTCTGCGCGTGACCAAGTTCGATTTAACCAAAGATCCGTATGCCGAGGTGATGAGCAAGATCGACGTCACCGGCCGTCCTACCCGTGGCCCCAAGTCGGCCAAGGTCGTCGTCGTGAACTTCGACGATTTCGAATGCCCCTACTGCGCGGCCATGCATCAGACTCTTTTCCCCGAGATCTTTAAGGAATACGGCGACCGCATTACTTTCATCTACAAGGATTATCCGCTGGCGGAGATTCATCCCTGGGCGATTCACGCTGCGGTCGATGCCAACTGTCTGGCCGCGCAGAATAGCGAAGCCTACTGGGATTTTGCCGACTACATCCACGCCAACAAGCGTGAAGTGGATGCGGAAAAAACTCCGGGCGGGCGTTTCGAGGCCATTGATAAGATGGCCATGCTGCAGGGGCAAAAACATAATGTAGACGTGGTCAAGCTGCAGTCCTGTGTGAAAGCACAGAACGACGATGCCGTAAGAGCGTCCATGAAAGAAGCTGATGGACTGGGCGTGAATGCAACCCCGACTTTGTTCATTAACGGCCAGAAGATTGACGGCGCGGTTCCGATCGGCGAGGTTCGCGCCGCGCTGGACGCCGCTTTGAAAGACGCCGGTCAGCCGGTCCCAGAGCACATTCCGTCGGCTCCGGCGCCCGCATCCAAGTAAATGGGGCGAGATCCTCAATCTGGAAGTTGCACCAGTACTTGCGGTTCAGAACGGAGAAAGATCCTTGAAAACAAGCTCATTGCTAGCCCGGGGCGCCACTGGGCTGCTGGCTGCAATCATGCTCGCGGCACTTGCCGGCTGTAATTCCCAACCGGGCGGGGACGTGATGGCCACCGTGGACGGCCGAAAAATTTACCGCTCCGACGTTGACAAGTATTACGAGAACAACGTGGCCTCGGCGCAGCAGACTCCGACCGGCGAACAGGCGACGGCTCTGCGCCTCAACATCCTTCATCAGATGATCGAGGACGAAATCGTGATGCGCCGCGCCGAGAAGCTCGGCCTGCTGGCTACCGACGACGAAGTTGACCGTAAGTACAACGAGATCAAGTCCCCCTTCTCGCAGGAGGAATTCGATAAGCGCCTGCAGGAGAAGAAGATCACTGTCGCGGATTTCAAGCGCGATATCCGCCGCTCCATCACGGTCGAGAAGGTCCTCAACAAGGAAGTATCGTCCAAAATCAACATCACGGATCAGGACATTACCAACTACTACAATGCCCATAAAGGCGAGTTCAACCTGATCGAACCGCAATATCATCTTGCCCAGATCATGGTGACTCCCGCGCCCAACCCGCAGGCCCACAACCAAAACGACAAGGCGCAGAACGAGGCGGATGCGCGCAAGAAAATTCAGATGATTGCCAACCGGCTCGACAGCGGCGACGATTTCGCCACGCTAGCTATGAAATACTCCGAAGATCCGGAGACTTCGGGCAACGGCGGCGACCTGGGCACGGTGCCGGAATCTGGCCTGAAGGGGACTGATCCGGCGACGCGTGAGACGGTACTCAGGCTCAAGCCCGGCCAGTACAGCCCTATCATCAGCGTGGTGAATCCGCAGAACAGGCAGGCCGTGGGATTCCGCATCGTCAAATTAGTGGCAAAGGAACCTGCGGGGCAGAGAGAGTTGTCCGATCCGCGGGTGCAGCAGGCGATCCGCTCCCAACTCCACGATCGCCGCGAGCAATTGCTGAAGGCTGCGTACTACGAAGTGCTGCGCGACTCGGCAAAGGTCGAGAACTATTATGCCAAGCAGGTGCTCGACCGCAATGGCATCGAAAAACAGTAACCCGGAATCACGTAGCAGTTGCGACTAGCTCTGCCAGCACGCATTCCTTGGGATTCTTGTCGTCCCTCAGCCCAAGAAACACGGGCGCGCGTAGTTTCGGGCCCGCGCCCGCGTTGGTGCCTCCCGTCCATTCGGCGTACTCGATTTCCGCAACCAGTTCCGGCTTCACCCAATGAACCTTGCGCAGTGCCTCGACCTCGCCATAGAACGGACTTTTCGTGGTCTCAATCTTCTGCAACGCTTTCCACATCTCAGCCAGCGATTTCTGGTTGAACCCGCTGCCTGCCTGTCCTACATGGATGAGCCGCTGCTGCTTGTCGTATAGCCCCAGCACGAGCGAGCCGAAATGGGCGCGGCTGCCCTCGGGTTCCGTGTAGCCACCGATGACACATTCCTGGCTGTGACGAATCTTGATCTTCAGCCAATCGCGGCTGCGGTGCTCTTCATAGCAACTGGCGATACGCTTGGCGACGATGCCCTCCAGCCCCTTCTCGCGCGCGATTTCAAACAGCGCCTTGCCCCGCTCCTCGTAATGGTCGGAATAGCGCAACGAATCCCCGGAGATGATCACCGATCCTAGCTTGCGCTTGCGCTGATCGAGCGGTACCCGGCGCCAATCTTCGCCATCGAGATAGATCAAATCGAATGCGTAATACAGGACCGGAACATCCGCGTTGGCCGTTGCCCGCTTTCCTCCCGGACGAAATCCCGTGCGCTGCTGCATCAGGCTGAACGAGGCCTTCCCTTGTTCGTCCAGCGCGACCACCTCGCCGTCAAGAATTGCATTCTTGGCTTTGATGAACTTCGCCATATCTTTCAATTCCGGGTAGCGAGCCGTGAGCTCATTCTGGTTCCTCGAGACCAGGCGCACTTTGCCGTTTTCGATAAATGCTACCGCGCGGTAGCCGTCCCACTTGATTTCAAAGAGCCACTCCGCGTTGTCAAAAGGCTCACTGGTGGATTCAGCCAGCATGGGGTGGATCACCGTGGGCATAGGCCGCTTCACGGGCTTAGACTCAGATAGACCAAAGGATGATGAGGCGACCGCGGATTTCGAGGTATTTTTCGTGGGCAGTTGCGGCGTTTTTGCCATCGGGATTGGAGTGGGCGCAACTTGCTTTTCCGATGCTAGCGATTTTTTCTTAGTTTTTTCCTCTGTTTCCTTTGTGCCCTCTGTGCCGTTGTTTTTCTTTTTTTTTTCCACCCGCGCCAGGGTATCCGCAAGCCATGCTGCCTTCAGTTTCCCGCGGCCCGCAGGACGGCTGCTCTTCCACTCTCGCGAGCGGGCATCTCCTGCGATCTCGTCCATGCTTCGCTTGCTGAGAACTGATTCATCAATATCGCCAGCGTCGTATCCTTCCACCACTTGGCTGTCGTGCTTTTTGATCATCAGCCATTCGTTGCCCTTGCTCCCTGGACGCCGGCCCTTCATCTTAATCAGGGCAAAGTCGCCCTTGAGCCGCTTGCCATTCAGGCGGAATTTGAGATCCCCTTTCGCCAGCATGGCCGCCGCTTCGGCCTCGGTCCCGGGTACATATTGTCCTTTTACCGCCACAGGAGAGAGCGGTTGCCAGGTTCCCACATCCCATACCATGACGCTGCCCGCGCCGTAGTTGCCCTCTGGGATGTTCCCTTCAAAGTCGAAATACGAAACGGGATGATCCTCCACCTGCATGGCCAGCCGCTTGTCGGCCGGATCAAGCGAAGGCCCCTTGGGCACTGCCCACGACTTCAGTACGCCTTCCATTTCCAGCCGAAAGTCATAGTGCAGCCGCGTGGCCTCATGTTTCTGCACAACAAAGCGGTTGCCCTTCTTCTTCTCGACCTTTGGCGGAGGCTCCGGCGTCTCTTCAAACCGGCGTTTCCGTTTATATTCTTCAAGCGCCATATTCAGTTTCTCGCGAGCGTCATTCTAGCAATCTCCAACTCGGTTGTACTAAGTCAGCCGCTATAATCGCGTTTCCGGTTGCCCGTTCTCTCAGCCTCGTGTTTACGGACAGCCGAGAACTGAGAATTCCCTACGGCTCATGAAACGCGAATTCCCTGAACTTCCGCTGGTCGGTGTGGGCGCGATCATCATCCAGAAAGATCGCATTGTGCTGGTCAAGCGTGCCCATCCACCCATTCAGGGCCAGTGGTCGATCCCCGGAGGGGTTCTCGAGATTGGCGAACTGGTCCGCGAGGCCGCCATTCGCGAGGCCCGTGAAGAAACCGGATTGATCGTCGAACCTGCCGACTTGCTGGGCGTTTACGACCGCATCCTGCGCAACGAGGAGCAACGAGTGCAATATCACTACGTATTAGTTGATTTCCTGTGCCGCCCGGTTGGAGGAGAACTCCAGGCTGCCAGCGACGCCGCTGAAGTCCGCTGGTTTACGCGTGAGGAATTGTCCCCGCTGAAGTTGGCTGAGGATACGCAGGATGTAATTGAAAAAGGCTTCGAACGACTGAACAGACAGCCGCGTTAATGGCAGTCCACCTCTGAAACCGTTATATTTACCCGCAAACCGCTGAGAAAGGCTTACTCCAATGAGCATTCTGCGAAATCACTTTTCACGTGGCAAATGGGCCCTGATCGGTCTCCTCATATTCGCGCGACCGTTAGCATTTGGAACAGAGGAGCGGGTTGGCGTCACTGAGATCACTCCCACGCTCCTCGTATTCTCCACTGCAAATGGGAACGTCGTTACGTCCGTTGGACCGGATGGGGCGCTGTTGATCGGGACACCCTCGGCCTCGAGCACTCAGCAAATCAATAAAACCCTTGCGACGCGAACCAAGGCTTCCGTGCGCTACGTGGTGATCGCGCCGCAGGACTCGGCACATTCCCAAGGCGATGCCGGATGGGGACGCCTGGGTGCGTTCGTTGCGATGCATGAGAATGCCCTGCAACGCCTCGGCGGACATGTCATGGGAACGCCTTCGCCGCTCTCTCCCCAGTTCATTGAACTTGGGGTCGATCGTCCGCGAATCGCATTCTCTGAAGTTTTGACCTTCGACCTGAATGGCGAGGCGATCCACGTCGTCCACCAAAAGCCGGGTTACAGTGACGCCGATGCGCTTGCGCATTTCCACACAGCGAAATTGGTTTATATGGGCGAGGTGTTTCCCGGAGATGGCTATCCGCTTATCGATCCTGCACAGGGCGGCGCGCTCGACGGACTGTTGGGAACTATCGAATCGTGGACGGACAGCGCTTTCCAGGTTGTCCCTGCACGTGGAAAGGTGACCAATGGCGCAAGTCTTAAGGCGTTCCGTGACATGATCGTCACGGTTCGCGATCGCATCAAGCGAATGATCGATGCGGGTCGCTCCGAGGATGAGGTGTTAGCCGAGCATCCCACTGCAGATTTCGATGCTCAATATGGCCACGGGCGCACAAGCCCCGCAGAGTTTGTGCGCGAGGTCTATGCTGCTCTCAAGCAGAAATAGCTGATCATTGCATATAAGTTGAGTTCGAATTTCAGGCGGAAGCTTCGTTGTCTTCCCATTCGGCATTGCAGGCGCGGCAGCGCCAGGCGTTGCGATGAAATGGAATGGGCACTCTGACCGCCAGGCTCAGGTACGCTGCAGGATCGAGTTCCTGAAAGCTGACATCCAGGGAATTGCACTTGGGACAGCGCGGCTGTTCGTACAGTCCCACGCCCTGCACGTAGAGTCCTTCCAGAATCGGCTCGTCAAGTATGCCTTGCGCCTTCTCCGCGTCCTCCGCCTGTACGCAAAGCTTGACGCCGCCCACAAAGTTCGAGATAAACCAGTCGAGCCGCACCAGGTTATCGTCACGAAGGAAGCACTCGATGCCCGCGGATTCGAGGCAGCCTTTGGCCAGTAGAGCTTCGGGCAAGTCACGGAATTGGCGGATGGTGATGAGCCTTCTCAGGTTGACTTCTTCACGCGGATGCGTTTCATCGGCGGGAAATTCCAGATTGCGGCGATCCAGTTCGTCCTCCAGCGCTTCCCAGGCAACTTCGGTCAGAGACTCGGGATCCCGCGCCAGACGCTGCAATTCACCATCGCTCATGGCGGCGTAGGTCCTCGCCAGACGATTCCGTTCATTCGCTTGCTCAAGGTTGGACACTAGGAAAGGATACTGCTGTGCCGTTGTCGTCGCCAATTGTCCATGCTGCGCGACGGGGACAAAGTGTGGCACAGAAATAGAACGGCCCACAAGCCTGTGCCTGTGGGCCGCCCGGTGGACTGTTTGGGATTGACCAAGAGGTGGTCACTCTACGTGGCCTCTACGGCAACTCCGGGTCCCTGATTGACTCCCCTGACCGACCTGCGTCAGGCCATCAATCCTTAATCACCGGTAGTGTGCGGACTGTAGCTCCCGGCGCAGTTCTTGCCAATTCCGCGCCCAGAGCCCCGCT
>Ga0209166_10003837_pt1 | contig 10688 bp, 8 predicted proteins | sample Coa_R1_3_FD_187151 | JGI IMG/M metagenome (GOLD analysis project Ga0209166, IMG submission 187151) | Surface soil microbial communities from Centralia Pennsylvania, which are recovering from an underground coalmine fire - Coalmine... | ecosystem: Environmental > Terrestrial > Soil > Unclassified... | reverse complement strand
GCACGGGCTGTTCCCGCCCTGGCTCGTGTACGAGATCCTCGTCGCGCGCGGCGACAGGGTGCAGCGCCTCGTCCCGCCGGACTAGCGCTCGCTCTTCTCGTCGAGCGAGTCGCGCAACGCCGCGTCCACGAGCACGGACGGGACGAATTCGCGCCGTCGTGCGATTCCGAGAACACGACGCAGCAAACGCGAGATCATCTCCATAGGACAGCGCACGAACGTGCGCAGGAGGTCAGGGCAATGCCAAGAGCGCGTAAGAGAGTCCTGCTGGCCGGAATCCCGGCGGCGGCCGCGGTCGCCGTCGCAGTCGTGCTCGTGACCAGCGGCGGCGGGCGGCCGCCCAGGACGACGGGTTGGCGCCAGGTGCTCCCGTCGGGGTCCGCGCGCATCGCCGAGGGCCCTGACGGAGGCTCGGTCTGGAGCGTCGAGATCCACAACTCGTTCGTCTCGACGAGCCGGCGGAGCTACGTCTACCTCCCCCGCTATCGCCCGCACGTCAGGTTCCCGGCCGCGTATCTCCTGCACGGGTTCCCCGGTTCGCCGTTTACCTTCATCCGCGCGTCGCGAATCGCCTACGTGGCCGATCACCTGATCGAGGCTCGAGAGCTGAGGCCGCTGATCGTCGTGATGCCGGTCGCGGGCCGGACGCTGCACTACGACGGCGAATGGGCGGGACCATGGGAGAAGTTCGTGGTCGACGACGTGGTGCCGTGGACGGACGCCCACCTGCCCACGATCGCCGCTGCACGCGGCCGCGCGATCGGGGGCCTCTCGGCGGGAGGCTTCGGCGCGGTCGACATCGCCCTACGCCACCTGGGGTTGTTCAGCACGGCCGAGGCGTGGGCAGGCTACTTCCACCCTCTGCAGGACGGGCCGTTTCGACATGCGAAGCGAAGCGAGCTGCTCGCGAGCGACCCGACCCTGCTCGCCGAGCGGTTCGCGCCCACCCTGAAGCGTCAGCGGGTTCGGATCTTCCTCGCAGCCGGAATACAGGATCCGGTCGACGTCAGGAGGGCGCAGGACTTCTCGGCGGAGCTCACCCGCCTGGGAGTGGACCACGTGGTCGTGCTCCGCCCAGGCGCACATCACGAGAGCTTCTGGCGGCGCATTCTCGCCCCCGGCCTCGAGTACACCTTCCCCGGGCCGGGCTAGGGACTACTTCTTGATCTTCGGCTTCTTGGGCGTCTTGGGCTTGGCGTTGACGATCACGCTGTGGCCGGCCTTGACCAGGATCGTCTTCTTGTTGACGAAGTCCTGGACGGAGACGATGCCGCGCTTCACCGTGATGAGCGTGTGGTCGGTGTAGTCGGCGACGAGCCAGATCGTGCCGAGCACGGTGGCCGAGGCGTACTTGCCCTTCGTCTTGAACTTGCCCTTGCCGCTGCCCCAGAGGCGGCGGACCGGCTTCTTCTTCTTGTCGGCGACGCTGACGTGGCGGCTCGAGCTCGAGAAGCTCCCGCCGGTGAGTGAGATCTGGACGAAGCCGCCCTGGACGCCGTTGAGCGTGAACGTGCTCGGCACGCCGTCTGGCTGACCGTAGAACGTCATCTCCTGGCCGGTCGCGTCGGCGAGCTGGATCTCGGCGCTGCCGGTGACGTCCACGCTCGTTCCGGGCGGCAGGTTCTGCGCCTCGGAGAGCGGGACGTACTCGTTGGATCCGGGCACCTTGACCTTCGCCTCGGGCTTGCCGGGCACCGGCTTCGCGTTCACCTCACCGCCGGTCGGGGGCGGCGGAGGCGGAGGCGGCGGGGGTGGGGGCGGCGGCGGAGGCGGGGGTGGCGGCGGAGGCGGCGGCGGGGTTCCCGTCTGCGACTGCGAGACCGTGACGTCGAAGCTCTTCGAGGTCGAGTTGCCGCTCGAGTCGGTAGCCGTGCAGGTCGTCTTGGTCGTTCCGAGCTGGAACGTCGAGCCTGAGGGCGGGTTGCAGCTGATGCTCGGCGACGGGTCGGCGACATCGGTCGCCGTCACCTTGTACTTCACGACCGCGGGGGACGACGAGTCGACGGTGATGTTGCCGGGAACGGTCAGCGTCGGAGGCGTCGTGTCGCGGACGTCCACGCGGAACGTCTGCGGCGCGCTCGTGTTGCCGGAGGCGTCCGTGGCCGTGCAGGTCACCGGTGTCACGCGGATGAAGAAGAAGCTCCCGGAGGGCGGGTTGCAGGTCACGGTGGGGTGCGGGTCGACGGCGTCCGTCGCGGTCGCGGTGTAGGTGACGACCGCGCCTCCCACCTGGTCGGCCTCGACGGAGAAGTCGGAGGGAACGGTCAGGTCGGGCGGCGTCGTGTCGTGGACGAGCACGTCGAAGCTCGCGGTGGACGTGTTGCTATGCGCGTCGGTGGCGCTGCAGTTCACCGTCGTGTGGCCGAAAGAGAAGTTCGAGCCGGAGGCCGGGAGGCACGAGACTGGAACGCTGCCGTCGACGGCGTCGTTCGCGGTCACCGTGTAGTCCACGACCGCGCCGAGCGGGCCGGTGGCCTCCTCGGTCAGGTTGCCGGGAGTCGTGATCACCGGCGGCGTCGTGTCCTGCACGGTGACGTCGAACTGGCCATAGCCGGTGTTCTCGTGCTGGTCGGTGGCCTGGCAGTGGACGGTCGTCGTGCCGAGCGGGAACGTGTCGCCCGAGTTGTGGTCGCACGTGACCGGGCCGGGCGTGTCGTCCGGGTCGGTGGCGGTGACCGTGAAGGTGACCGGCGCGCCGCTCGGGCCGGTGGCCTCGGCCGTGATCGGGTCTGGCACGTGGATCACCGGCGGCGTCGTGTCCGCCTCGAGCGTGACGGTCGTCGTGTCGAAGCCGGTGCCGTTTTCGTTCGAGACGCAGACTCGGATCGTGTTCGCGCCGCTGCTCAGGTCGTCGGCGCTGACATCGGTCGTCGTGTTGCCCTCGTCCGCCGTGTAGCTGCCGCTCGCGACCTGTGTCCCGGTGGAGCAGTCGGCGCCTCCGACCCTCACGCTGTAGTTCCCGTCCAGCGTGGCGTTCCACGTGATCGTGGACGACTGACCGGCGCCGACGGTGTCGGGAACCGCGGACACGACGGTGACGACCGGCGCGCCCTCGGTCGACGGCCCGGCGAGGATGTACTGGCCCGTGACGGAGGAGTTCTTGCTGTGGCCGGTCAGGCTGGCGGAACCGCCGTCGAGGAACTCGCCCGGCTGGTGGGAACCCGGGAGCTCGTACGACGAGGCCTGCGTGCCGTTCGAGTAGCCGACCGCCAGACCGCAAGGCGCCGGTTGGGTGCACAGGCCGTCAAAGCCGCCGCTCACGTCGCCGGCCTCCCACTGCATCTGGTCGTAGTTGTAGACGAGGTCGAACTGGCCGGGCCCGACATCGGAACGGTTCACGATCAGCAGCTGGAAGCTGTTCAGCTTGTCGGCATGGGACTCGTAGTAGCCGACGCCGGTGCCGTCCTGGTCTCCCCAGGTGACGCAGAACGCCTGATGCCCGTTGAAGGTCGTCGAGCCCCAGTGGACGAGACCGCTCGGCGGGCTCGGGTACGTCATCACGTCGGCGAAGCCCGCGGCGATGATCGGGACGCCGGCCGTGTACAGGTTGAACGGCGTGTAGGTGGAGAGCGGCGAGCCGAAGGTGACGTTGCCGTTGTTATTGACGTAGAGGCCCGTGTCACTGTTTTCCAGGGCATACGTGCTGCCGAAGAAGTCGATCTGGAAGCCGATGTCGACCTGGTTCGAGGAACCGTCGTCGTTTGCGGGCAGCGTGTTCGCGAAGCAGCCGTCCGAGTAGTCGATCGCGTTGGCGCTGGGGCTAACCGGCGCTCGCGGACCCGGCTTCCCGCCGGGATGCCCCGGCGGCTTGCTGCCCGTCGGCGGCGGATTGCTCGACGGCGGAGGTGACTTGGACGGCGGAGGCTGCGGCGCAGGCGGCGGGTTCGGACCTGGGCCAGGTGTGATGCCGCCGGCGGGCTTCGCAGCGGCCACTACCGGCTTTCCGTGATGCTTCGCGTTCAGTGCCAGGCCGGTCGAGGCCGCACCGAACAGCAAGACCGCCACGAGCGCGGCACGCAGGGCAAAGCTCGAACTTCTCCGCTCCACTTCGGCCCTCCCAGACCCGAACTCCCCGACGAGAGCGGATCTGATCGTAGCCCAGTCCTCCGGGACCCGCCAGTACGGCTACCTCTACTTTTCGGGCGCCGCGGATCTGTCCGCCACGATCAGCGATTTCGCGGCGCGGACACATCCGGCGGGGATCGACGGGTCGCCGGCGAGCAGCAACTTCAGGGGCTCGACCTTCGACTCGCCGGTGACCAGCCAGAGCAGCTCGCGGGAGCGGTCGATCATCGGGTAGGTGAGCGTCATCCGGCGGGTTCCCTGGTACTCGCCCCCCGTCAGCGCCACGTTCCGGTCGCGGACGTCGAGCACCGGGTCGCCGGGCACGAGCGAGGCCGTGTGACCGTCCGGGCCGAGGCCGAGGTGCGCGAGGTCGAGCGCCTCCGGGAGCAGTGCCGCGTACTCGGCCGCGGCCGCATCGAGGTCGCCGGCCTCCACGGGCATCGGGTACATCCGCGCCCATGCCGCCGACGGAAGGGACTCCTCCAGGTGCGTCAGGTTGCGGGCGTCGTCGCCGTGCGGCGCCACCCGCTCGTCGACCTGGAAGAGCTCGACGGCGTCCCACGGCACGTCCTCGCCCGCCAGCAGCCGGAACGCCTCCCAGGGCCCGCTGCCGCCGGAGAGCGCCGCCGTGAAGCTTCCCTGCTCCGCCACCACCCGGCGCGCACGCTCGGCCAGGAGCTTTGCGAAGCGCTCCGCCGCCGCCGATGCGTCGGGCAGCACCTCCAGCTCGTGCAGCGCCATCGCGGGAGGATACGCTCGACGTGATGCGACTCGTCCGCCGCCTCGCCTACATGTGGTCGTTCAACCTGCTGGCGCTCTTCGCGGCGGCCTCGCTCGTCTCCGGCATCAGCTACTCGGACGACTTCGGGACGCTCGCCGTGACCGCCCTCGTCTTCGCCGCCGTCAACCTGTTCCTGAAGCCGGCCGCGAAGCTGCTCGCGTTCCCGCTCATCCTCGTCACCCTCGGGATCGCCCTCTTCTTCATCAACATCCTCATGCTCTACGTGACGGACTGGATCGTGCCGGGCTTCGCGATCGCGCACTTCGGAGCGGCAGTCTGGGCGACGATCGTGATCTGGGGCGTCAACTGGGTGCTCCAGATCGTCTTCGACGTCGACGACAAGCACCACAGCCGGCGCTCGCGCCGCGAGAAGCGCACGGCATAGCCAGGTCAGGCCGGCCGACTGCCCCGCGGCCCGGGCTTCATGTTCCTGAACAGCCAGCGCCGGAAGCTCGGCACGATCAGCGACGGAATGCAGATGATCGTCGCGAACACGCCGAGCAGCAGCGCGGTCGGGTAGATGGGCCGCCAGAACGACTCGCGCCGCTGCGACCACCACAGGAGCTGCGGCGCGACGAACACGAGCCAGAAGCCCCCCACACGGCGGCCCAGGCCACCACTTCCTCGGTCGTGTGTGCACCCAGCGGGCCCAGGACCGCGAGAAAGGCGCAGAAGCCGAAGGAGCAGATCAGCGAGCGCGCCAGGTCATGCCCGTCGAGGAGGCCCAGCGGGAACTGCGGCGGGCCGCTCGGCTCCGACGCCGGCCACGCGGGCCGGAGGGGCCCGCTCGACGGCGCTCCGCCTACTACCTCCCGATTCCCCGAAACCGCTCTCACGCTTTGCTGGCAGGCGAACGCGAGGCGCCCCGCGCGCTGCTGCGGCTTGCCATGCGAGTCGCGGTAGACACCAGCCGCGAGATCCCATGCCCCCTCCAGCGCCGGGAGGTCGCGGGTCGCGACCGCCCGTGCCTGTACCCGCTCGGCCAGCCTGAGCGCCCCGGCCGGATGGTGCTCCGCCGCCAGTGCGCGAGCTCGGACGAGCTGCTCCTCCAGTTCGTGCGCAGGCGGACCGGGGTGCCGCCGGGCGACCGCCGGGGCGCTCCCGTTTCCCTTCGGTGCTACCGGTGGCGGTGCGACCGGTGACGTTCCTCCCCGCCGCCCTCGGATCCGCTCGAACGTCCAGCCGCCGAATCCCAGCAGGGCCGCGAGCCCGACGATCCCGAGCAGGATCCACTTCCACGGGATGTTCGTCGTCTCGAGGCTCGTGTCGCTGATGTCCTCGTACGTCTGGGTCGGATAGCCGGCACCCGGCGCTGAGGCACCGTCCTTCGGATATGTCCAGGGCTGGCTGTAGGTCGAGACGAGCACGTGCGTCGGCGCGGTCTCGACGAGGTCGCCGTTCCGCTCGACGAAGACCCAGAAGTCGAAGACGCGCGGGTCGCCGATGTTGCTTGTGGGGACCTCGAACGTGGCGTCGCTTGGGCCGGTCCAGAACCGGGGCGGCGTCGGCGACGTGTACCCCTTGCCGTCGATGCTGTGGATCAGGGACGGCTCCGGCTCTGATCCACGGTACGCCGAGTAGTCGAGCGCGTACTCCGCGCCCTGGATGCCGGTGCTGGACTTGCGGTCGGTGTCGAGCATCACCTGCAGCTTCGTCGCGTTGTCGAGGCTCACCGGGCCGGCGAACTGGATCACGAAGGTGAGGATCGAGGCCGAGTCGCGCGAGACGACGACCGCCTTGATGTCCGTACTGCCGGCAGACGCGGCGCTCCCGGGCCAGGCAGCGCCGAGCACGAGGACAGACAGGAGCAGCAGTCCCAGTCGCAGCCGGCCGCCGCCGTGCCACGGCCGGCGCGTGACCGCCCAGAGGACGACGGCCGCGCCGAGGAGGATCGCCCAGCTCGCGGTCAGCGCCGGGTAGAGGATGTCGACCGTCCAGCTCGTCCAGCCGCGCTTGGCGATCTGTTCGAGCCAGAAGTCCCCGAAGCCGACGGCAAACCCGTAACAGAGCAGGAGACAGAGGACGCCGCGGAAGAGGCCGCGCAGGCGCCGGGACGAGAACGCCGGCAGGCAGCGCCAGAGCAGCAGGGCGCTCCAGGCGAGCAGGAACCCGTCGAGGCCCTCGTGGTGGCCCAGGTGGACCGCTGGATGGAGCGCGACCTTGCCGGGGTCGTGGCGGAGCGTCGCCGTTTCGAAGAGGCCGCCGAGCACCGGGACGCCGTCGAGCGAGAAACCGAGCTCGGCGGCCAGCACCGGAACGGCCATTGCCAGCATGGCCAGACCTAGCCCGAGGCGGAGCCAGTCGCCGCGGTCGAATCCGCCGCGGGCGGAACGCCCGGGCGTGCGCATCGCACGGAACGTGAGCGCGACGGCGATCGCGATTCCGACAGCGGCGATCGCGTTCTCGGGCTTGGCGTCCAGATTGGACTGGTCGACGAACAACGGGCCGGCGGCACACAGTCCGACGGCGACGACCGCGAGCCCACGCTCCCCACGCCCGCGTAGCCGGTCGAGCACGAGCAGCAGGATCGGGATCGCGGCCAGCGCCGGCGAGTAGCTCAGGTAGGAGAGCAGCCGGCCGGCGGCGGCGAGCGGACCGCTGCCGGACACGTGGTAGAGCGCCGAGACCGGGAAACGCCAGTAGGTGACGAAGATCGCGACACCGACGGCCGCGAACATCGTCCAGACGAGGAACGGGGCGAGCGCATCGGCTCGGCGCTCTCTCGTCCGATCGACGCCACGGTGTGCGTGCAGAGTCACACTGCCCTCCACTGGGACTCGTGTCGACAGTCTCTGCCCGCGGGCCGGTCGCATCATCCGGGCGGGCGCTGAGCCAGCCTGCCCGGAACTACGGAGGAAAGCGTGGGCGTTGTAACGCCAGACGCACCTGCACGACTAGGCTTAGGACATGCGATTGCTGTTCGGAGACAAGACGGAGATGGTCGCACCCGACGCGGCCCTGGCCGGCCGGGACGAGACAATGCTCGTCCCCGAGCGCCACGAGGTGCTCGGTACGCCGCTCGCCCCGCCGTTCCCCGACGGGCTCGAGACCGCGATCGTCGGGATGGGCTGCTTCTGGGGCGCGGAGCGCGTCTTCTGGCAGGCGCCCGGGGTCTACACGACGGCCGTCGGCTACGCGGGCGGCTACACGCCGAACCCGACCTACGAGGAGGTCTGCTCCGGCCGCACCGGCCACGCAGAAGTCGTCCTCGTCGTCTTCGACCCTGCCAAGACCAGCTACGACGAGATCCTGCGCCTGTTCTGGGAGAACCACGACCCGACGGAGGGCATGCGGCAGGGGAACGACGTCGGCACGCAGTACCGCTCGCTGATCCTGGCCACGACGCCGGCGCAGCGTGAGGCGGCCGAGCGCTCGCGGGCGATGTTCCAGCAGGCGCTCGCCTCGGAGGGCTACGGCCGGATCACGACCGAGATCGCGGACGGCAGCGAGTTCTTCTACGCCGAGCCGTATCACCAGCAGTACCTCGCGAAGAACCCGAACGGCTACTGCGGGCTCGGCGGGACCGGCGTTTCCTGCCCGGTCGGCGCCGGCGTCACTTCGAGCTGAGCAGCCGCACCGGCTCGCCGGCGAGCCAGGCTTCGATGTCCTCCACGGTCTGGCCGTAGAAGACGCGGAAGGTGTCCTCGGTGACGTAGCCGAGGTGGGGCGTCAGCACGGCGTTCGGCGCACGGCGGAGCGGATGGTCCGCGGGCAGCGGCTCGCGGTCGTAGACGTCGAGGGCGGCACCGCCGATCGTCCCCGCCCCGAGCGCTGCGACCAGCGCCGCCTCGTCCACGATCGGCCCGCGTGACGTGTTGACGAGGAACGCGGTCGGCTTCATCAGCTCCAGCTCGGGCGTGCCGATCAGCCCGCGCGTGCGGCCGCTGAGGACGAGGTGGATGGTCACGACGTCCGCGGTCGAGAGCAGCTCGTCCTTCGTCACCAGCTCGGCCCCGCACTCCAGGCACCTTTCGGCGGTCAGGTTCTGGCTCCACGCGACGAGCCGCATGTCGAACGCCTTGCCGTAACGCGCCATCGCCGAGCCGAGCCGGCCGAGGCCGACGATCCCGAGCGTCCGGCCGGCCAGGTCGATGCCGACGGTCGTCTGCCAGGCGCCTTCGTGCATGTTGCGGACATCAGTCGGAATGTTGCGGGCAAGCGCGAGGATCAGCCCCCAGGTCAGCTCCGCGGTCGAGAGGCCGGGAACGTCCGTCCCCGAGACGATCACGTCGTGCTTCGCCGCCGCCCCCAGGTCGATCGCCGCATTGCGCCGCCCGGTGGTCACGAGCAGCCGCAGGTTCGGGAGCCGGTCGAAGAGCTCGGCGGGAAACGCCGTCCGCTCGCGCATCGCGCAGACGACGTCGAAGGGCTCGAGCGCCGCGGCGACATCGTCGAGCGGCTCGTGGAAGAACGTCACCTCGTGCTCGGCGAGCCGCGACCAGTCGGCGAAGCGGTGCGCGACGCGCTGGTAGTCGTCGAGGACGGCGATCCTCACGTCGGCTCCGGCAATCGCCGCGCCACGTCGACGAGGCGCTCGAACTGCGCCCCCGCGTCACGGCAGTGGGCGACGAACTGCTCCAGCATCGCCATCCGATGCCCGCGGCCGATCACCTGCGGGTGCATGCACACGGTGAGCACGCCTCCTCCCTCCCGTTCGTGCATCCAGTCGAACTCGCCCCGCCAGATCTCCAGCACCCGGCTCGGCGCCGACAGTCCGCGCCGGTACGGCGAGAAGTTCGGCTGGAAGTGCGGCCAGTCGTCGAGCTCGAACGACATCGGCAGCTCCCAGACCCGCGCCTCGCGACCGCGGTGCAGCGGTTCGTGCCGCGAGACCTTGTCGCCGATCCGCGGCCGGAAGGGCCGGAAGTCGTCGGCGGCCAGCGTCGAGCTGTAGAGCAGCCGGTGCTCCTCGACGATGGCCAGCGTCCGCTCGGAGAGCTCCGCGTCCGGCGAGCGGAAGCCGTCCGGCCGCACGCCGATCCGGTCGAGGGTCGCCAGGGCCCGCTCGAAATCGGCCCGCTCCTCGCTCTCCGACTGCAGCGACGGGGCCGTGTGCGCCCAGGAGTGATGGCCGATCTCGTGGCCGGCGGCGAGGATCGTCTCCGTCTCGGCCGGGAACGACTCGATCGTGTGGCCGGGGACGAAGAACGTCGCCGGGAGCTGCTCGCGCTCGAGGAAGGCGAGGATTCGCGGCACGCCGACCCGCGCGCCGTACTCGCCGCGCCAGAGCATCGCCGCGGTCGGCTCGTCGTACGCGAGCCAGACGCACAGTGCGTCGAAGTCGAAGGTCAGGCAGACCGTGCTTGCCACCCGGCGTAGGCTACGCGCCGTGATCCCGTTCCACCGCTTCGACGGGCCCGAGGACGCGCCCGTCCTGCTGCTCTCGAACTCGCTCGGAACGACGCACGAGATGTGGGAGCCGCAGCTGGCGGCGCTGACGGAGCACTTCCGCGTCCTGCGCTACGACCGGCGCGGCCATGGGCAGTCGGCCGTCCCGCCCGGCCCGTACTCGATCGGGGAGATGGCCGGCGACGTGATCGAGCTGCTCGACTCGCTCGGGCTCGAGCGCGTCTCGTACTGCGGGCTCTCGATCGGCGGCATGGACGCGATGTGGAACGCGGCGAACGCGCCGAAGCGGATCGACCGGCTGGCGCTCTGCTCCACGGCCCCGCACATGCCGCCGCGCGGGCTCTGGGACGAGCGGGCGGCGACCGTGCGGGAGCAGGGCGTCGAGGTGCTGGCCGACGCGACGATGGAGCGCTGGTTCTCGCCGGACTTCCACCGGTCTCACCCGGACGCCGTCGCCTGGATCCGTGGGCTGTTCGTGTCCACCCCGGCTGAG
>Ga0209166_10003835_pt1 | contig 10699 bp, 7 predicted proteins | sample Coa_R1_3_FD_187151 | JGI IMG/M metagenome (GOLD analysis project Ga0209166, IMG submission 187151) | Surface soil microbial communities from Centralia Pennsylvania, which are recovering from an underground coalmine fire - Coalmine... | ecosystem: Environmental > Terrestrial > Soil > Unclassified... | reverse complement strand
TAACGCGTGGTATCGAATTGAATCGCGTCGAAATTGTAGCCCACCCGCTCGCAGATGAGTTGAGCAAAGTGGCGAATGGTATGCTCTTCGCCGGCCCCGACATTGACCAGTTCATTGTCAATGCCAAACGTCAATTGTTGTCCGATTGTCACGAAGTCATCTACATACACCAGCTCTCGCTTTTGGTAGCCATCGCCCCATAAGACCACTGGCTCACCCGTCAGCTTGCCGCGCATGATTTTGCGTATCAGATCGAAGATGAAGTGCATCTGCCGGCCATCCGTGTGGTAGCCTGGGCCGTATAGGGTTGATGGAACGAGGGTAAGGTAGCGCATACCAAACTGCTTATGCAGCGCAAGTTGGCCGCTGTGAAGCATGCGCTTGGTCATGGCATAGGTGAACAGGCTATCAATCGGCTCTCCGCGAAAATAGTTGTCCTCCGCTAACTCCAACTCTGGCGCGTAGGCGCAGCTGCTCCCCATACTGACCATTTTGGCTTGCGGTTGGTAGGCCTGCCACCAGGCCAGCAAATAAGTGTTGATCTGCTGATTGATGAGCCACTGCTCGCCGGAATGGGTGAGGCAAAAATCTCCAGCCTGGGTCCAGGCGGCTAGATGGTGGATTTGATCAAAACGCTTTTGACTGAACTGACGCAACGCATCGGCCTGGGTGAGATCGGCCGATTTCGAGCTGAGCGCCACCACCGAGTGGCCTTTCTTCTCCAATTCGCGGCACCATGCTGTGCCCAGGAAACCACTGGCACCGGTGACAAGGCAATACATAAGTTCAAAACCCTTAAGGTTGGATATCGATTGCGGTCTTATCAAACAACCCTATGGTGACCATAGTTTCCCTATTCTACCGGCATTTTGGCATCTGGGCGGAGGGCTCGTGTGTTTTGGTGAGGTATCTGTATGCATTAAGTCACTAGCCTCCGCTCAAACTTGCTACTAAGCTAAACGTGCGTTCAGCCCGGCGTCAACGGACAACCAACAACTACGCAACCAACCTCATACCGGGGGCCCCATGAACAGTAAAGCTATCAGCTTAGTAGCATTTCTGGTCTTGATGACAGCGGCCATCTTGCCGATGCCGAGTCAGGCGAAGACCGTGAGTGCCCCACGGCTTGACGGCGCGACTGAGACCGTTACACCCACACAAACCGGAACAGCCACGCAAACCGCCACGCCTAGCGTGACATCCCAGGCCAATTGCGGACTTCTGACCAATCTGGTCTCGTACTGGAAGCTAGATGAGGCGAGCGGAGATGCGATCGACTCGGTTGGCACAAACACGTTGACGGCCAACAACGCGCCTGGGAGCACGGCCGGCGTCGTGAACGGGGCGCGCACCTTCAGTGGCGATCACCAGTTCTTCACGATCCCGACTAACCCGTCGGTCGAGACAGGCGCGATTAATTTCAGTTTCACCGCCTGGGCCACAATCGCCAATCGGACGGACTATCATCCCTTCATCAGCAAGTTCACTGAAAGCGATCCGACCCATATTCGCGACTACCAGCTGGCTTATGACAAGGACATTGACCGGATCTACTTTCAGGTGTCGGGCAATGGCTACAGCCTGACGAAGGCGACGGCCAACTCGCTGGGGAGTCCGGCTCTGAACACTTGGTATTTTCTAGCTGGGGGTTACGATTACGATCACAGCTACATCTGGATCAGCGTAAATGGCGGTCCCAAAGAGACCACCTACTTTTCAGGCCCGGTGCACATCGGCAATGAGCCCTTTCAGATCGGCGGCTCGAACAATCCCTTGTTCGGTTATGAAGCCGGCCTGATGGACGAAGTCAGTTTCTGGAAGCGCACCCTCTCTGCTAACGAGCTCACTACCCTCTACAACGCCGGTAACGGTCTATCTTATGACTTCGCCACCGGTGGAAGCTGCCCGACGCCCACCGCCACTGCAACACCGACCGCGAGCTCTACGCCAACAATGACGTCGACTCCTACAGGGACGTCGAGCGCTACTCAGACTTCAACGTCTACAGCCACCTCACCGACATCAACTCCCACGACGACCGCGACCCGGACGACAACTCCGACCCCGACCAGGACCTCTACCTCTACCCGCACTGCTACTCCGACTGAAAGCAATTGTCCGCTAGTCAACAACCTGGTCTCGTATTGGAAGCTGGACGAGGCGAACGGGGATGCGATCGATTCGTTTGGCACGAACACACTGACGGCCAACAACGCGCCGGGGGCTGCAGCCGGTATTGTCAACGGAGCGCGGACATTGAGTGGTGACCACCAGTTCTTTACGATCCCAACCAACCCTTCGCTGGAGACTGGGGCGATTGATTTCAGTTTTGCCGCCTGGGCGACGATAGCCAACCGCACGGATTACCATCCCTTCCTCAGCAAATTCACCGAAAGTCACCCGACCCACATCCGCGACTATCAATTGGCTTATGACAAAGACATTGACAGGATCTATTTCCAGGTATCTGGCGACGGCTACAACCTGACCAAGGCCGTGGCAAATTCGTTGGGAAGCCCAGCTCTCAACACCTGGTATTTTCTGGCCGGCGGCTACGACTATACCCACAGCTATATTTGGATCAGCGTGAATGGCGGACCCAAAGAGACGACGTACTTTTCGGGCCCGGTGCATATCGGCAATGAGCCTTTCCAGATTGGCGGCTCGAATAATCCGCTATTCGGCTACGAGGCTGGCTTGATGGATGAGGTCGGTTTCTGGAAGCGAACACTCTCTGCTGACGAGCTCACTGCCCTCTACAATGCCGGCACTGGACAGACTTACCCATTTGCCGGGCCTGGACCTTGCACGGCAGCCACCCCGACCGCGACGGCGACGGCCACTCAAAAATCGTATTGGTTGATCTACCTCCCTGGCATATCCAGGCCACGCGTCGGTATCCAGGGCCGTGTGACCTTAGCTGGCACGCCAGCCGCAGGCGTTTTCCTCGAGCTGCGCCGCTACGATGGCAATACCTACACCACTCAAGCCACTACGGCTACGGATCAAGATGGGGGCTATAACTTTGACCAGGCGCCCGCTCTCGCGCCCGGCCAGTCATACTATGTCCGCTACCTCAATACTGCCGGAACGCCAGGTTATTTGTGGTACTGGGGCACGGCGAATATTACGAGCTATGCGCCAGGCGCGAACCTGTCGGCCGGCGACTTCGACCTAGCCGACGTTTCGCTCGTCAATCCGCCGAATAATGCCACTGTCACGCTGCCGGCCGTCTTCCAATGGCAGATGCGGCCGCAGTCACCGACCGATAGCTACCAGCTCACCATTTACGATGTCAGTGACCTCAACCCATTTGGGCAAACGGGGCTGTTAGGATATATCGGCGCAGTATCAATTACCGGCCTGCCCAGGGGGTTCCAGTCTGGCGTCGCCTACGGTTGGGAAGTTTGGGTAAACGGCCCCGACGGCGGACAGGGCATCTCCTATTTCACGCGGAACGTGACGTTCACCAATACCGGGGCGCAGGACCAATCGTCTGCGGCAGCCGGCCCGCACTTGTGGCTGGCCTCGCCCAAGCTCGACCAGCCGCGCGGCACGCGCCACCTGACCTTCGGCCGGTGATTGCGGCAACTGCCTGGCCCGGGGATCAGTCATCGGGCGGATTGACCGGAAAATAGAACTCTACCCCACGCTCCAGTAGCGGTTGATTGTTGGCCAGGATTTCCTTTTTGAAATTCCAGGCCAGCACGTAGTAAATATCAGGCGGGGTAGCTAGTTCATCTTCCATCACAATCGGCAGGTGCATGCCGGGCGAATACAGGCCCTTGCGCAGTGTGTTCTTTTCCACCAGGCAATCTAGGTATTGCGGGCCAATGCCAAAGGTATTGAGCAGCGTATTGCCTTTGGCCGGGGCGCCGAAGCCGAAGATGCGCAGGCCCCGCCTTTTGGCCTGCTCCAGGTAGGCCAGGTTGTCCGCTTTCATCCGCTCAATCCGCCCGGTAAACGCCGTGTAGGTGGCCAGCTCATTGCTACGTTCGTCCGTCTCTCGCTGCCAGAGTGTCTCCAGGCGCGCCGTGCGCGGCCGCTTGCCTTTGTGGGCTACAAAGCCGACGATAGAGCCGCCATGGATGGGCGCCAGGTATGCGTCGAACAGGGCCAGGCCGTGGCGGCCGAGCAGCGCCTCGATGGTTTGCAGGTTGTAGTAGAGCAGGTGCTCGTGATAGATCTGGTCGAACGCCAGGTTCTCCACAATGCGCTTCATATATAAGAACTGGACGACGAAGACCCCATCGTCGCGCAAGGCCGCGCGTATCCCCTCGGCAGCTGAGTGTAACTCCTCCAGGTGAAAGAACACCCCGGCCGCGTTAATAACGTGAAACTGCCGCCCCAGCCGGCTCACCAGCTCCTGGTTAAAATAGTCATTAACCGTCGGGATACCGGCCGCTTGCGCCAGCGCCGCCACGCGCCGTGCCGGCTCAACGCCCAGCACGTCGTAGCCCAGCGCCTTGAAAAGCTTGAGTTGGGTGCCATCGTTGGAGCCAATATCCAGCGCAGACTTACCCAGCATATCGTGAAAGAAGCGTTGATCCACTTCCCTTGCCACGCCATCGAAATGGTCGCGCAGTGACCGGGTGACGCCCGACAGGTAAGTGTGGTCGGCGAACATGACTTCTTTCGAGACGGTTGTGTCGAGTTGTACCGTGTGGCAGTTGTGACAATACACTACCCGCAGCGGGTAGTATGGTTCATGCCCTACTTCTGATGCAGTCAGAAAGTTGTTGCACCACGGTTGCCGCCCCAGGTCGATGGCTGGCTCCAGGTTCGTCGAGTCGCAAACGCGGCATAACATAGTTTGCTGCAGCCTGTTTATCCAAGAACGAGTCGCCTCAGAAGCTTTTGTGGGCCTGAGCCGTTCCACGCATCTAACAATCTCCCCAGTTGTGTCGACGGGGGTATGCTGGGCGCTGACTTCGGTTCCATGCACAGCACGAGATGAAAGCTCTCGGGGGCACCAAACTTTGGTCCGCGAACAAATTGTGTATTGAAGTAACGAACATAACTATCCAGGTGTTGGAATCCCAACTTCGCAAATTGGTCAATCCACCATTCGCGTGGCCGTATTGTCTGGTGCAGCTCTACCGCGCCAGGCTTGTCGTTGTGCGGTGAGACGCTCATGATCCACAAGCCGCCGGGCTTCATGTGGCGCCGCACATTGTCGGCCAAGATGGGTAGGTCAGGCTCAGCTATGTGCTCGAGCAATTCCCAACTGGTGACGACATCAAACTCCAGGTGTTGCGAGGCGGCCGTTTCGCCCATCTGTATTTTGATCTCGAAGGGCGCGGTGACGTCACATACAAACAGATACTCTGGAATAACAGCCCACTCGGCCCGTCGCCGCTTTTGAGAGTAGTCGCTGCCTTCCAACCCAACCGCGAGACAACCGTCATTAAGACAATCTCGAACAAAGCCTCCACCCGAGCATCCCAAATCCAATATGGTCAAGCTCCTGCGGGTCGCCTCAAACAGGAAATACAGCTTTTCATTGAATCGCGGGTTTCGACTGTTGTCGCGGCGCGTACCATGAGGATATAGGTGATCTGGCGATGTGATCGCAACCGTGCGTTGCGCATCGACCGTTATTCTTACGGCATACTCTGGTAATTTGGCTTTTGGTTCGGAACGCGAGGTGGTTTCCGTCATAGCCACATTCTACCCGGCAATACTACATCTGCCTTCCTGTGAGCTCGGTCGACACTGGTCCAACTCGTGATTTAGGCCCGATAAAAGATGACTCTGCTTCCGGTGTCATCAAAGGCGAAATCGGCCTCGCGCAGCTCGGGCAGGGCGCGGCGCACTCTTTCACGGCCTTCGGGCTCGACAAACAGCAGCAGGAACCCGCCGCCGCCGGCCCCCAGCAGCTTGCCGCCCACGGCCCCCGCCTGGCGGGCCCGAGTGTAGGCCTCGTCAATCCAGGGCGACGAGATGCTGGTCGACAGGCTGCGCTTAAGCTGCCAGGCGTCATGCAGCAGCGCTCCAAACTCGGCCAGGCTCCGCTCGCTGGCCAGCACCGCCAGACCATCCGCCACCAGCTCGTGCAGCCGGGTGAGCTCGGCCTGGTTCTGGCCGGCCTCGGTGCGCTGGATCTGCTCTTCCAGCACCTCGTGCGCGCTGCGCTGGATGCCGGTGTAGAGCAGCAGCAGCCGGTCTTGCAGCGCCGCGCGGCGGGCCGGGCTGAGTATGACCGGGTCGGCGCGCACCTGGCCCTCGGAAGAGAAGCGCAGGTGGCGCAGGCCGCCCAGCGCGCAAATGTACTGATCCTGGCAGCCCACGCGCTCGCGGATCATCTCCTGCTCCACGTACACCGCTTCGGCGGCCACCTGCTCCAGGCTGACCATCTCATTCTTAAAGGCGTGCAGGGCCATCAGCAGGCCGACCGTTGCCGACGACGACGAGCCCACCCCGGTGCGCGCCGGCAGGTCGCTGACATAGTGGATCTCGACACCCTGGTTGAGATGCATAAACCGCAAGCATTCGCGCGCCGAGGGGTGCTGAATGTCGTCGATGCTCTGGACGGTCTCAACCCGCGAGTAATTGACCCGCGCGCAATAGTCCGCGAACAGCGGAACCGGCTGCACCGTGATCAGCGTGTACTTGTTGATGGAGGTGGCCAGGGTGGCGCCGCCATGCCGCCGGAAGTAGGCCGGGTAGTCGGTGCCGCCGCCCAGGAAGCTGATGCGAACCGGGGTCTGCGAGATGATCACGACCGGGAACCCTGGCCGGCGGGGCAGCGGGCCCCGGCTCTGAGGCTAGTAGGGGAAGCCAATGTGTTTGAAGCCCTTGGAATAGGACAGGGTGCGGGCGGCCGCCAGGCACAGTCCGCGCGCCTTGAGCATGAGCCGGTTGCCGCCAGGCAGGGCGGCCAGCCCGTTAGCCAGGCGCGCGGCGCGGGTGCCGCTGCCGAGCAGGGCCGCGGTCTCGGCTGCCACCGCGGCGGGCAGCTGCGGCCGGACGCTCTCGAACAGGTAGTCGGCGACGTTGGGCAGCCTGAGCGCGTTGGCCAGCAAGGCCTGTTTGAGCACGGCCAGCGGCGCGGCGTCGCCGAAGATTTCCTCCAGCCGCCGCGGCGTTAGAAAGAAAATCGCGTCGGCCCACACCAGCCGCCCATCGGGCCGCACATCGCGGTTGGGCGTGGCGTACTTCCAGACTTCGGGGCGCAACGTGATCAGCTCAAAGCCCAGGCCGGCCAGCAGCGTGCTCACCGCGCAAAAATCCGCCTCGCCTTCGTAGAGCGGCTGAAAGCGCAGCTCGTTTTGGATGACCAGGCTGCGGCCCACGATATCCGGCGCGCTGGACAGGACCTCAAAGTCAATGCCCTCCAGATCGGTCTTGAGAAAGTCCACTCGCGCCAGGCCATGGCCGGCCAGCAGCGTGGCCAGCGTCTCGCACTCCAGCGCCAGGTCGCCGGCGGGAGCAAAAAAGGCTTCCAGGCCATAGCTGGAGGCCACGTCGGCCTTGATCTCCAGGAAAGATGAGCTTTGGGCGAACTGGCGCTTGTGAAAAGTGCGCCGGCCGGTGTGGCCGCTGATGGCTGATTGAAGCGAGATTTTGCGGTAGTAATCCGACTGGGCCGTCTGGCCCTGGCCGATGGCGTCGATCTCGATCAGCGTGATGGCTGAGCGCAGCGGGCGCAGGCCGGGCAGATCGGTTGCGCTGGCCGAGCCCAGGTCACACAGGGTGAAGTCACCGGCGAGCAGGTGAGCGGTTGCGTTCATGCGCGTGGGGCAGCGCTAGGCGTTGCGGAACGGGCCGCGCGGCAGCAGCCGGTAGGCTTTGATCAACTGCTGGATGCCGGTATCCAGCGACACTTCGGCGCGAATGCCCCGGCGGTTGATCTTGTCGTTGGAGACGATGTAGTTGCGCTTATCCGGGTCGCTGCCGACCTCGGCGAAGTGGATGAGCAGCGAGGGCACGTAGTGCTGGATGGCGGCGGCCAGCTCGGCCTTCGACAGGTTGGCATCGTTCAGGCCGAAGTTGTAGGCCTCATCCTTCATGGCGTCGAAGTGCTCCAGGCAGTAGCAAAAGCACGCGGCGACGTCGTCGATGTGCACGTAGTTGCGCTTGAAGTCCTTTTCGTAAATGACCAGGAAGCCGTCGGTGACAGAGCGATAGGTGAAGTCGTTCACCAGCAGGTCCAGCCGCATGCGCGGGGAGGGGCCAAAGACGGTCGCCAGGCGCAGCGCGATGGCGTTGCCGCTGCCCAGCAGCTCGCGCTCGGCAGCCACCTTGGTGACGCCATACAGCGAGATCGGCTCGAGCGGCGTCTCCTCGGTGCAGTACAGGTCGCCGGACCGGGTGCCATAGCCGCTGTTGGTGTTGGGCATGATCACCGGCTGGGCGGGGGAGCGCAGCCGGTTGAGCAGGACGATGGCGTCCCGGTTGGTCGAGCGCGCCAGCAGCGGGTCATGGTCACAGGCCTTCATGCCCACGATGGCGGCCAGCGGGATCAACATATCGTGCTTGGGCACCAGGTCGCGCAGCACGCGCTCGTCGCGCGCATCGCCCCGGACGAACTCAAAACGCGGATCGCGGCAGTAGCCGAGCAGGCTGGCCTGGCCGTAGAGCAGGCTGTCGAGCACGGTCACCTGGTAGCCGCGCTGGAGCAGGTGGCCGACCAGCACCGAGCCCAGGTAGCCGGCGCCGCCGGTGAGCAAGACTTTCGTTGGCATGGGCGTGATCGTATCATAGTTCATCTTGGAAAATGTAACGGCGCAGCCCGTGGCCGGCCTGTTTTGGGTAACAGCTCAATCAGAGGTGGGCTGCAGGCCGCGCAGCCGCTGCCAGACGTAGAGCACACGCTCGGTGAGCTCGCCCGGGTTGAGCGCCCACAGCGCCAGCAGGAAGACGCCCGGCCCAACCACGCCCGCCAGCACCAGGCGCAAGACGACCGGGGCCTGCGCCCATAGGGGCAGCCGTACGAGACCCAACATGACCACGAACCCCAGCGCCCCAGCCACGGCCGGCTGCCCAAAGGTGGGCCACAGCGACAGGGGCACCTGCCGGAAAATGTAGCGGCAGGTGAGCACCAGCGCCAGCAGCATGCTCAGGCTGACGGCGATGATGGTGCCGGTGACACCCCAGGCGACGGTCAGCGGCGTGCCCAGCGCCACCAGCGCCACGGCCTGGCTGGCGGTCAGCCAGAGCGTGGTGCGCGAATCGCCCTGAGCCACCGCCAGCCAGAAGCCGACGCTGATGATGGGCCAGGAGAGCGAGAAGATCACCAGGTAGCGCAGGTAGAGGGCGCTCTCGCTCCAGGCCGGGCCGTAAAGAAACTGGACCAGGTCGCCGGCGCCGAAGACGAGCGCCAGCACCATGGGGATGCCGAGCGTGGTGAGCACCCACAGCGACAGGCGCACGGCATGGGTCAACCGCGGACGATCGGCCTGCACCTTGGCGAAGGTGAGGAACCCCACCCGCGTGACGACCACGGTCAGCAGCAGGTTGGGCCAGTGGGCGATGCCGTAGGCGCGATCGTAAAAGCCAAGCGTGGTGTAGCCCACGAAGGTGCCCACCAGAAAGTTATCGAACTGCTGGACGATGGACCCAACCGCGGTCAGCGCGATGCCGGTGGACAGGCCCTGCCGCAGCAGCTGCCGCGCGAGCTGAGGGTTGTAGCGCCACTTCAGCCGGAAGGCCTGCGGCCAGCGCCGGCGGCAGACCCAGTAGACGCCGGCCATCGACACCAGGTTGCCTACCACGTTTATCGCCAGCAGGCTCCAGATGTTGCGGCTCATCACCGCCAGGGCGATGGCCACCGCATAGGCCACGACCGACGACAGCAACGAAACCAGGGTCAGGCGGCTGAGCTGCAGCTCCTTTTCGAGCACCATGGACAGTGGGCCGACCAGGCTGGTGATGGCCTCCGCGGCGATGAGCACCACAATGGCGATGACGACCGGCGGCGGGTAATGCAGCCAGGTGAGCACCAGCGCCGACAGGCCGCTGAGCGCCAGCGACGCCGCCGAGACGGCCAGGTCCAGCGCGAAGTAGGTGCCCAGCAAGTCACCGTCCGAGCGCGGCTGGCGCTCAGCGGAATAGTTGAGGCCGGCCTTGGAGCGCAGGTTCAGCAGGCTGCTCCAAAAGGTGGCCATGGTGAAGAAGCCGAACAGCTCGGGGGTGAGCAGGCGCGTGAGCGCCAGGTTCGCGCCGAAACCGACCACCAGGCCCAGGTAGGTGCCGGCCGTCACCCACAGGGTGCTGCGGACGGCGATCCGCCCGACATCGCGCCCGCTGAGCTCAGCGGGCGGCTCACCACCCGGCTCGCCCGGCGCTGAGCCAGCCGGCAGCCCGGCCGCGTCGTGGCTGGGGCCGGGGGGCGGGGCGCTCATGGCGCGACGGGCGTAGCCGGCGCCGCGGGGCCGGCGCCCAGCAGCACCTCCAGCCGCGCCACGATCATCTCCATGGCCACCTCGTTGTAACCGCCCTCGGGTACGATGATGTCGGCGTAGCGCTTGGACGGCTCGACGAACTCCAGGTGCATGGGCCGCACCGTGGCCAGGTATTGGCGGATGACCGACTCGGCCGTGCGGCCGCGCTCGGCGATGTCGCGCCGCAGCCGGCGGATGAAGCGCAGATCGGCGTCGGTGTCCACGAAGATCTTCATGTCGAAGAGCTGGCGCAGGCGCGGGTCGGCGAAGATCAGGATGCCCTCCACCACGATGATCGGCTGCGGCTCCACGTG
>Ga0209166_10003833_pt1 | contig 10700 bp, 10 predicted proteins | sample Coa_R1_3_FD_187151 | JGI IMG/M metagenome (GOLD analysis project Ga0209166, IMG submission 187151) | Surface soil microbial communities from Centralia Pennsylvania, which are recovering from an underground coalmine fire - Coalmine... | ecosystem: Environmental > Terrestrial > Soil >... | reverse complement strand
CGTCCGGCGCCAGCCCTTGAATGGAGTGCGGAATTCCGGTGGGGAAGTACCAGAGGTCGCCTTCCTTCACGTCCGTCACGAAGCTCTTGCCGTCCGCGTCGATACAGGTGATCCGCGCGGTGCCATACAGCATGTAGGCCCATTCCGCCGCGGTGTGCCAGTGCAACTCCCGCACGCCGCCGGCCGTCAGCCGCATGTCCACGCCCGCCAGCGTCTTGGCAACGGCCAGCTCGCGCACCGTCACTTCGCGCGACCAGCCGCCTTCCTGAAACCGCTTATGCGCGAAGGAGAACGGATATTTGAAGGTTTGCACTCCGCCCGCGTCCGTCGGCAGGGGATGGTTGCCAGAGGGATTTGCTGCGTCCAGCGCTGCATTTGTGGGCCCTGGATCGCTTGCGCTCCTGTCTCCCTTGGGAATTTGGGCGGAACTCTGTTCCTGGCCTCCGATTCTGTCTGGTCCCAGAACACTGGCGGCGGCCAGCGCCGCTGAGCTTGCTCCCAAAAATCCCCTGCGCGTCCACTGCTCTTTTTCGTTCACCCCGGCCATGTCCACCATCCTTTTGGATTTGACCGGGCCCTCGTACACTCCCCCAGTCGCCGATACCGTACACTGAACCTCACTGCTCCGCAACATTCGCTCCCACGCCGCCTGCCGTTCGAACGTGGCTCACCTTTGCACATTGCGTTCCATCCTACTCCCACGCGGTTCTCGCCTTCATCCGCCTATTCATCACTCGCAGAGTCTTCAGATAGAAATATTCCGCTCTTTGTGTCCTGTACAGCACAGACTGTGGAAGCACTTTCGCCCATACTTGCTATAAGCTAGGATTCCAACCTTGGAGTTCGCGATTTACGGAGGAGCACACGTGCACCTAGCCACCAAATATTTGAATTTTCTGTTCTTGACTGCGGCACTCAGTGCCTCGGCAGCACCAAAGGCAGCCGCGGCCCAGCAAGTAGTCATCAGCGCCGGCGTCGAACATCATCGCTACTATGACCGGAATCATCGTGACTATCATGAGTGGAATGACCGCGAAGACCGATCCTATCGCGTGTACCTAGGCGAGAGGCACAGACACTATCGCGAGTTCCGTCACATCAACCGCCGCGAGCAGAGTCACTACTGGCGGTGGCGTCACCACCATCCAGATCACGACTAGCATTTTCAACAACAAATCAACCGAGGCTCCTTCCTCCATGCGCGGCGCGTGGAGGGAGGGTTTGGTTTTTACGCAGTCTTTGGGGGCGAGCATACCGAGTTCTCGAGCCACCGGCGAGTCAAGGCAGCTGAAAGGAATCAACATGTCATTCGGACTTTACGCGATCGGATTCGCGATTCTTACCATCGGCCTCATCTATGGCGCCTACCTGTTGCACGTGCCCCGACACTGGATTGTAGTGGGTGCGATCATACTCATGGGAGCGGGGATTCTTTCGGGGGTGAAAGCAACGCGGCAAAGAGATACGGCGGCCTAACTGCGGTCATAGGCTGGCTTAGCCCAGGCAGTTCAGTAAGGGAACCGGAAGCCCGTGAAGTAGCAAGAGATCTTTAGAACAGTAAGAAGGTCAATAAAAAAGCCGGCTCGCGGAGAGCCGGCTTTTTCGTGTGTGGTGCGATTAGCGAGGCGATGACGATGCGGTGACTGGCAGTACCATCAGGGAAACGATCTTCGTGCCGATCACTTCGCCCGAAACGACCAGCTCGACGCGCCGGTTTTGCTGGCGTCCGTCCGAGGTATCGTTGGAAGCGATGGGCCGAGTCTTGCCGAAGCCCTGGGCAGTTGTAGAGGATTCCGGCACGCCTTGTCCCGTGAGATAGGTCCTCACACTCTCGGCGCGTTTCTCCGAAAGCGTCTGGTTGAACTCTTCTGATCCAACGCTGTCCGTGTTGCCTTCCACGGCCAGCCTAAGAGTTGGATAGGCCAGCACGATGCCCGATATTTTGGCGAGCTTTTCGCGAGCCATGGGCCGCAGCGTATATCGTCCGCTGTCAAAGAGCACATCGGACATGTTCACGACAAGCCCGCGCGCAGTGTCGCGAGTTTCGAGAATCAAGTTGAACTGTTGGAGCAACTTTGCGCGAAGCTCTTCGCGGTCGCGCACGGCGTCCTGCGCCTGTAGATCGGATGAGGCGGCTGCGGCCCGGTTGCGGTCGGAATCAGCTTCGGCGGAAGCTTGAGCACTCTTGGCGTCCTGAACTTGCAGCTCGGAGGCCGCGGCTGCGGCGCGATCGCGATCGGAGTCGGCCTCGGCATTGGCTTGGGCGCCCTGAGCGCGCCTGGCAGCCTCTTCGGCTTCGTGCTTCTTGCGGTCGGCGTCGTCGCGGTCGCGAACGGCATCGGCGGTGGCGGCGTTGGCGTTCGCTTCACGGCCTGCTGAAGCGTTGCGTTCGTTCTCGGCGCGTTCATCCGCGATACGCTTGGTTGCGATTTCGCGCGCGTCTTCCGCGGTCTGCACGGTTTCACGCGAGATGGAAATTAACGATTTCCTGTTTTCGTGCCTGCCAGTGGCCATGGAATCTGCTTCGTTCATCTGGCGCATGGCATTTTGGTAGCTGGAGCCGGCATACCTCTCGGCTCCGGCCGACTTTGCGATGCGTACGGCGTTGCGCGCTTCAAAGAATTCCAGCGGCAACTTGGCGTTTAATACGATGGGGTCAAATTTGTAGCCCGTCGGAATGTAGCCGCCACGATCAATCAGTTCATACTTGGCGTCCATGGCTTCCGAGGTGCCTTTGGTGTCCTGGCGAACCACGTTTTCCGCGATCACCACATTGCTTGGACGCCGCACCGCGTAATAAGGTTCCGCGGTCACGATCATCGCGAAAGCCTGAAGATTGGTGGTCACATCCAGCTTGCTGCGGTGGTTGTCTCCCACCAAGACTTCGCCGAGATTCACGGAACGCCCCTCCGGGGAAATTGCCCAAAGGACGTAGGTGAGATATTCGTTGCCGAATGCCGTTGGTCTGTCGAGGTTTGCAAATTCAACTTCAATTTCAAGCGCCCCGCGCTTACTCTCTACTTTGGCCTCGCCCCTTGCGCTGGGCATGAGGTCGGTACCTTGGAAATCGATCTTTGTCGCTCCGCTGCGGTGTCTGTAGTTAACTGCCCGTGCGGTGCGGCTGACGACGGTAACCCGGTATGTCGGTATGGGATCGCCCGGCTGTGCGGGCCTCTGTGTCTGTGCCTGGGCATAAGCGGAAGCACCAAGCGCGATTGCCAATCCTAGCGTAAATCTTGAAATCTTGTGCATGAGTCTCCTTCGAAAAATTGCGAGACCCTGAGTGTGCCTCTTCGAGCTTGTTAATACTGTCCTTAAGTGCACATGTTTTTAAATAAATCGAGCGTACGCACGTAATTCGCGGGTGTTTGTTACCCCCTGTGCTTAAGAGGCCGCGTTCACGTGGATTTACTTGGCAGGAATTCCGTCATTGCAAGTTCCAAATCATTAAACATCTTCTCTTTCCGACCCACGTTTATTGCGGAAAAAGTACGCCGCGGCGCCAATCACGATGGCGAAGAAGAGGACTACTCCCGCCAGCATAGCGAAGGCTGCCGAGTCCACCCTGGCTCCAGGCAGCGCGGCAAAGCGCTGCGACCAGAGGGCCGCATAACCCAAGGAGTCGTGCGCGGCAGAACTCCCAGCAGGCGTGGTTGTCCAGGGAGCGGCGCTACAGAGAATGGCCAGGCCAATCAGGAAGGAAAAAAACGTAACACTAAAGAGAGTTTTCATAGGGGCACAGTTTACACCCGCCGATGGCCGTAGAGGATAAAGACGGCTTGGTCGGATATTCTCGACGGCCTCTGGATCGAGCAGTTGTTCGCCGCACAGTGAGGAGGGCCGTGACTGGTGACTCGTGAGAAGGGAAGCAGAAGCCGCTTCTGTTGAGGGATGACCGTTGAGGAAACGGGCACGGCAAATAGCGGGAAAGAAGCGCCACCCAAGGATTCCCTAGCTGATCGAGGGATGGCCGCTATCGACCCGCTTGGCGAGGGTTTGTGCACGCCGGTATCGTGCCTCTTCGACGGCTTCGGCCGCGCAGAGCTTCCGGTCAAGGTGGGATTCAGAGCGCGGCGCACCTGAATGCAGAACGCAACGCTCCCCGGAGCCGACGCCACACGTAGGACAGCGGACAGAGGATAACTGCTTGGGCGTCAGGTCACTCATTCTCATCTTGAGAGAATGCGATAGAAAATCCAGGAAATCTATCCAATTTGGAACACGCTCGGGAAAAATCAGAACACCGGGCAGTCAATCCTGCTGAGCGAAAAAGGCAGTGCGAACCGCTTATAGGAACGGCAAATATCTGCCTTCAAAACCGACAGGGAGGGCCTCCGGCCTCAAGCCACGAACTCCACTTTATAGGTCGCTCTCTTCAGGCTGGCGGGCGGTGACGATTTTGTCGTAGGCTTCGCGGCGGGTCAGGCCGCGTTCTTTTGCGGCGAGTTTGAGGGCTTCTTTGCGGTCGAGTTTGGCCTGGTGGATCAATTCTTCGACGCGCTCGGCGAGGCTTTGCATGGAATTGGCGGGAGTGCGGGCGTCAGCGGGATCTTCCGCGCCGATGAGCAGCGTGATTTCTCCTTTTGCGGGTCGTTCCTGGAGCGAGGAGAAAAGTTCGGAGAGTTTGCCGCGGCGAAACTCTTCGTGGAGCTTGGTGACTTCGCGGGCGATGCAAGCGGTGCGGTTGCCGAGAACTTCGCGGGCGTCGGCGACGCATTCCGCGATGCGGTGCGGGGCTTCATAGAGAATGATGGTGCGATCCTCGATGCGCAGGCGCTCGAGGGCGCGGCGGCGTTCGCCGGTGCGCGCGGGGAGAAAGCCAACGAAGAGAAATTCTTCGTTGGGCAGGCCGCTTGCGGCGAGCGAAGCGAGAAGCGCCGATGGTCCGGGCACGGGAACGACAGGGACATGATGACGCAGGCAAAGCGTGACGAGACGATGCCCCGGATCAGAAACCAGCGGCATGCCGGCGTCGCTCACTAGAGCGATCTTTGCGCCTTGTTCGAGAGAGATGAGCAGCTCGGGCGCGCGTGTCAGCTCGTTATGTTCGTGATAGCTGATGAGGGGCTTGCGAATTTCGTAGTGGTTGAGCAGCTTTTGCGTGTGGCGCGTGTCTTCGCAGGCGATCTGGTCGGCTTCTTTGAGGATGCGCAGGGCGCGGAGAGTGATGTCTTCGAGATTGCCAATGGGCGTGCCGACAAGGTACAAACAGCCGAGTGCGGTTTCGGTGTTGCTCGCGGCGGGTCCGCTCATGCATTTGAGTCTAGCACGTGCCGCCGGGACATTTCGTGACGCATGCTATACTTTTTTTATTTGGAGCTGAAACGGAGGGAGTCGCTGTGCCACTGTACGAATACAAGTGCCTGAACTGCGGGCGCCACACGGACAAAATCGAGAAGGTCGAAGGACCGCACCTGAGGAAATGCCCGCATTGCGGCGGCAAAGTGGAGTCGGTGATCACCGCTCCGGCGATTCAGTTCAAAGGGTCGGGCTGGTACGTTACGGATTACGCCGGGAAATCCCCGGAGGGAGGAAGCAAAGAGAACAAGCCCGCCGCGGAAGGCAAAGACGCCGGCAGCAAGGACGCTGCGGCGAAAGATGGCGGTGGAAAGGAATCTGCCGCGAAAGAGTCTCCGGTGAAGGACGTTAGCTCCAAGGAAAGTTCAACGAAAGAAAAAAAACCCGCGAAGAAAAAATAAGCACGAGAGGAATCGCATGGCCGAAAATCCACAACCAACGAGCGCAAGACGAAAAGTGCGCAAGGCTGTTCTTCCAGCCGCGGGACTCGGCACGCGCTTTCTGCCGGCTACCAAAGCACAGCCGAAGGAAATGCTGACAGTGGTGGACAAGCCGCAAATCCAGTACGTAGTGGAAGAGTGCGTCGCGTCGGGAATCGAACACATCATTATCGTGACGGGGAAGGGAAAAAATTCGATTGAGGATCACTTCGACCATGCGCCCATGCTCGAGCGCTTTCTGGAAGAAAAAGGGAAGAAGGATCAAGCGGCGATGGTCCGGCGGATCAGCGACATGGTGCAGGTGAGCTACACCAGGCAAAAAGAGCCGCTCGGACTTGGCCACGCGGTGCTGGTGGCGGAGGATTTGGTTGGCGATGAGCCATTCGCGGTATTGCTGGGAGATGTCCTGATTCCTGGAAAGAATCCCGCCACCAAACAGCTCATCGATGTGTATGCGGCCACGGGCGTCGGCGCGATTGCCGTGGAAGAAGTGCCGCGGGAGAAAACGCATCTTTACGGAATCGTCGATGGTGAACCCGCGCCGTTGCCGCCTTTTGGCGCGCGGTTATTGAGGATTCGCGACTTGGTGGAAAAACCGAGACCAGAAAATGCGCCATCGAATCTGGCGATCACCGGGCGCTACGTTTTGCCACCGCAAATTTTTGATTGTTTGAAGCGAACCAAGCCTGGGGCGGGAAACGAAATTCAGTTGACGGACGCGCTGAGGATCCTGGCCCAGGAAGACGGGCTGTGGGCGTACATCTACGAAGGCGTTTCTTACGATGCGGGCGACAAACTGGGATTTCTTAAGGCGACGGTCGAAATCGCTTTGCAAAACGAAGAGCTGGGCGCTCCCTTCCGCGAATACCTGAAGAATTTGAAGCTTTAACTTCGTCCTGTGAGTATTCAAAGATGACGCGAATATTGGGGATTGAATCATCGTGCGATGAAACGGCGTCGGCGGTGGTGGCCGACGGGCGCGAGATTTTGTCCAGCGTGGTGGCATCGCAGATTGACATTCACCGAAAATATGGCGGCGTCGTGCCGGAACTGGCGTCGCGCGAGCATTTGCGGCAGATCGTGCCGGTGGTGCGAGAGGCGCTGGCGCAAGCGGGGATGAAGCTTGCCGACGTGGATGCGATTGGTGTGACGCAGGGGCCGGGGTTGGTGGGAGCCCTGCTCGTGGGAATTACTTACGGAAAAACGTTGGCCGCGGCGCTGGGGAAGCCACTGGTCCCCGTGAACCATTTGGCGGGGCATGTGCACGCTGTTTTTTTGGAGGCGTTCAAAGCGGGACGCGTAGCGAAATTGCCTGCGGTGTGCCTGATTGTTTCGGGCGGGCACACGGTTTTGTACGAAGTGACGGCAGGGGACGCAGACGGGCAGGATTTGAGCGGACTTTTGCGATATCGAAAAATCGGACAGACCCGCGATGATGCGGCGGGGGAAGCGTACGACAAAGTTGCGAAACTATTGGGGCTGGGATATCCGGGAGGGCCGATTCTGGATCGCTTAGCGGCGGTTTCGAACAGCGCGCCTGCTCCCGTGAAATTCGGTGCGACGAAAACACGGGGGAATCCGCTGGATTTCAGCTTCAGCGGATTGAAGACAGCCGTGCTGTATCACGTGCGCGAGCATCCGGAATATGCCGGGGAGATTCGGGCGCGGGAAGAGTCTTTGCAGCGTGGCGAGCGCAAGTATGAACAGTTGCTGCCGCTGTGCTCGCCCCAAACGCTGGCGCTGGTGCGCGAATTCCAGAACGCAGTCGTCCGCGATTTGGTGGAACGAACGATGTTGGCCGCGGAAGAGTTGGCAGTGGAAAGCGTGATGGTTTCGGGCGGTGTCGCGGCGAACAGCCAGTTACGCACGACATTTGAAGAACGCGCGAAGAACAAGGGGATTGAGGTGTTTTTTCCGAGCCGGGCGCTCTCGACGGATAACGCGGCGATGATCGCGGCTGCGGCGTATGAGAGATTTCGCGCGGGCGTCTTTGCTGACTCGTCTCTCAATGCAGATCCGAGTTTGGTGCTGGCGTGATGTTAAGGAAGGGGCAGTTGAGAAAAGTCCAAAGATGACGACCGACGCGTTGACGAAGTTTTTGTGACGCCTTGCAAAAAGGACTGCGCTTGACGCCACACCGGTGCGCGACGAGAATGCGGGTGGCGCGGACTCAGTTCTGGCCGCGAACCTAATTCCTTATCCGGTGGAGTGCCATGAACTCAACGAAGAAATTCAGCGATTCTCAATCACCAAGCCGAGTCTGCGTGCGACGGATCGTTGGAGTTGGATTTGCCATGCTTTTTGCGTGCGCGGCGGCGACCGCGCAGGATCAGACCGTGCAACTCTTGCAGATTTTGTCCGACGCGCCGGGGCCTCCGGGATTCGAAGAGCCCGTCCGGAAGATCATGGTGGAGCGAATGACGCCGCTCGCGGAGCATCTGTCGTACGACGGACTGGGATCGGTGATCGCGACGCAAGGCAGCACTGGGCCCCGTGTGATGATCGACGCGCACATGGATGAACTTGGCGCGGTGGCGCGGCGAGTTACGCCAGACGGTTTTGTGACCATGCAGATGCTCGGCGGATGGCTCGACGAAGCGCTGGTGGACCAGCGTTGGATCATTCTTGGAGCGAAAGGCCCGGTGCACGCGACGTCCGGAGTTCGCGATGCGCACCTGGCGCCAGCCGAGGAGCGCGGGAAACTCATCAACACGCGGGACACGATTTACCTGGATATCGGCGCGAAGAGCGCCGACGAGGCGCGACGGCTGGGAGTCGAGGCCGGCGACCCCATCGTGCCCGACTCGAGCTTCGCGGTCTTGAACGGGACGCAAAACTATCTGGGGAAGGCGTGGGACGACCGCGTGGGCTGCGCGATTATTCTGGAAGTGATGCGGCGGCTCGCGCACAGTGCGCATCCCAACCAGCTTTTTTATGCGGCGACGGTACAGGAAGAGATTGGACTTCGAGGAGCGCATACCGCCGCGGACATTGTCAAGCCGGACGTGGGAATCGCGCTGGAAGCGGGTGTAACCCATGACGTGCAGGGTGTGCGGCCTGACGATGCGCTTGAAATTTTGGGAGGCGGGCCGGGGATTTTTCTCTTCAACAGCAGCCAGCTCCCGAACCGGAAATTTGTGGCGTTAACGAGGCAGACCGCCAAGGAGAAATCGATTCCGCTGCAAGACGAACTGATTGTCATCTATGGGGATGATGCTGCGGAAATTCAGAAGAGCAATGGCGGAGCGCCGACGATTACGCTGACCGTGCCCACGCGGTACACGCACGCGCACAACGGGATTATCAACCGCGCGGATTACGACCATACGGTCGAGCTGCTCGTGGCATTAATTCAGCATCTGGATGCGGCGACGGTGAAACAATTGCGCGATTTTTCACCTGCGCCATAGCGCTTGGAAATTAGCACCTCAGGCAAACGGAATCCGATAAAGGGAACAGATCCGGGATTGCGATGACGCACCGTTATTTGCCGAATGCGGCGTGGGGTATACTCTCGGCCTCATGGGCAAGTCGGGCGAGGCACGTGCGCGATTTCAGGTAGCCAGCGATCAATCGCTGCTCGTATATTTTGATTCACTGAAAGAGAAGAGCGCGGCTCCGAGCCCGGCAGGCGCTAATTCCGTCGCGCCGTTACAAAATCAAATCACAATGGAAGCGCATCAACAGGTGCGAAGGCTTTTGCGGCTCATGGAGCTGGAGCCGATTCCAGGAGTGCGGAACCTGCATCCCGCGTATTGTTCAATCCTTGTCAAATTTGATGCGATGAAGTTGCGCCACGGCGAGCTGGAAGAAAGTTTGCGTGGTTACCTCGAGCCGTTGGAGAAGGTAGCGCTGCCGGAGCCGCGTTTGGTTGAGATACCAGTGTGTTACGGCGGAGAGTATGGTCCGGACTTGAAGGATGTCGCGGAGTTGCATGGAATTACGACGGAGCGGGTGATCGAGCTGCACGCCACAACCACCTACATAACTTATTTTTTGGGATTTGCCCCCGGCTTTGCGTACCTCGGGCAACTGCCGGAGGCGCTGGCCACGCCGAGGCTAGGGACGCCGAGAAAGAGCGTTCCGGCAGGAAGCGTGGGGATCGCGGGAACTCAGACGGGCGTCTATCCGATCTCTACTCCGGGTGGATGGAGATTGCTCGGGCGCACGCCGGCGAAGATGTTTCAGCCGGAGAGAGCCGAGATGAGTTTGCTGTCGATCGGCGATCGCGCGCGATTCGTGCCGATTTCGCCGGAGCAATTTGCGAAGTGGGAGAACGCATGAGCGTGATCGAGGTGCGCGCTCCGGGGATGCTGACGACCGTACAGGATTTGGGACGAGAAGGCTTTGGGCCGATGGGCGTTTCACCCTCAGGAGCTGCTGATCCGGTTGCGCTGCGGATTGGAAATCGCCTGGTGGGCAATGCCGAAGGCGCGGCTGGGTTGGAGTTGACGCTGCTCGGCGGGACGTTTATTTTTCCGGAGCGCGCGGTGGTGGCGCTGACCGGCGTTGATTTTGGCGCCACGCTGGACAACGAGCCGGTCGAGCTCTGGAGTTCGGCGGAAGTTCAGCCGGGGCAAACCTTGCGAATGGGGCCGACGCGAGCGGGAGCGCGCTGTTATTTGTGCGTGCGTGGCGGAATCGATGTGAAATTATTTTTGGGGAGCGCGTCCACGCACTTATTGAGTGGACTTGGGGGATTCGAGGGCCGAGCATTGCGGAAGGGAGATGTGCTGAAAATTGGGACGGCGGGAGGCGGGTTCCGGACTTTTCGCAAACGAAAAGTGGCGAGGCGGGCGCTCGAGCAGCTGTCGCCGCGAAAGGTCTTGCGAGTGACCGCGGGGCCGCAAAGTGGCTGGTTTTCCCCCGAGGCGCGGAAAAGTTTTTATGGCGGCGCGTATCGCGTTGCGGAAGAATCGAACCGGATGGGGCTGCGGCTGGAGGGCGCGGCGATTTCAACGC
>Ga0209166_10003832_pt1 | contig 10701 bp, 10 predicted proteins | sample Coa_R1_3_FD_187151 | JGI IMG/M metagenome (GOLD analysis project Ga0209166, IMG submission 187151) | Surface soil microbial communities from Centralia Pennsylvania, which are recovering from an underground coalmine fire - Coalmine... | ecosystem: Environmental > Terrestrial > Soil >... | reverse complement strand
CTGCAATCCATCCATCGCGGGCTCCGCTTTCGCGATCTCAGGATCAAGCACCACAATGTTGGTCAGGCCCGGCACACTGACGGTCCGCGACCATTGCCAGTAAACTTCCACCAGCGTCGGCACACCATTGGCGTCTGTCTGCTGCGGCTGCGAGGCAGCGGACGCACTCGCGCCGCCTACCAATCCGCTCAGTGCAAACAAGACCGTGATGTGTCGAAGAGGCTTCATTTTTCTTTATTGCTACTGTGCCACCGTGAACGGCACCTGCTGCGTCTCAATGCGGTCTTCGCCGTACGCGACCGTGAGCACCGCGGTGTAATTGCCGGCAGGCAGCTTCCCTGCCCACTCCACATGCATGGAATTCCTCTGTCCGGGAAGGAAGCGCTTCTCTCCGCTCTCCGCCTTGGCCACCAGCTTCCGGCTGGAGTCGAGCACGGCCACGCGCGCCACCGGGAAAACATGTGTGTTGCTGGCGTTCAGCAGATCGAAATCCACGCTCAGGCTGTGCGCTTCAGCCGGAGGCGTCAGCTTTACGTTGCTGATTTCAATCTTGTACTCTTCCGTGTCCTCCGCCTTGAGCAGCACCAGGCAGCCGATGCGCATGCTGGTGTAGACTCCCTTGCCGTCGTTCCTGGGAAAGGAAAGCTCCGGCTTGGATTGCACGAACAGCGTCGCGTAATAGCCGCCCTTCGCGTCGGCCGGAGGCGTCACGATCGCTTTCATCTTCTGCGAACCGTGCGCGGCAACCTCAAAATGGTCAGGCACAAACTGGATCCAGTTGGCGGCGGAGCGCGGCGAGGATCCGGCCGAGGAAAAGACCTTCTCGTTTTTCTCGTTGTACCAGAAATCCGTGATCTCCACGTGCATGTCCACGGGCGTGTCGCCGGTGTTCACGGTGGAGAGGTCGAACTGGAAGGGCACGCCGGGCTTGAATTTTTCCACCACCTGCGCCGGCGCCAGCCCCAGCGATTGCGCCCGCATCTGGCCGCCCAACGCCAGCGTACAGAACACTCCGCAGAGCAGAATATGGAAAAGTTCGAGATGTTTTTTTGTCGTCTTCATCAGGGGACCGTCATAGTGAACGTGAGCGTTGCTGCATCGCTGCCTGCGAAGGCCGTCGCTCCGTTGGCATTCGACACAAACAAACCGAGAAAGCGCGTGAGAGTGCTGCGGTTGGCCGCCGTAGTGCTGATCACCACCGCGCCGCCGGGTGAGTTGCCAATGGGTGTGAACGGGCCGGTGCTTGAGGCAGCATCTCTCAATCCGAGCACTGCGGGATGGGCAAAATTTGTGCTCACGAACGTTTTGAGCGTCGCCGTGGTTGAGCTCTGATCAGAAAACGCAGGCCGCAGCAGGTAGGGAGTGGAATAAATCACGCCTCCTGCTGTAGCCGAGACGGCCAGTCCCGCGCCAGGCCCAAAACCAAGGCCGTTCACGTTGCCGAAATTCATGGCGTAGTCGGTGCTGGGCGCAATGCTGAGGCCGCCGGTCGCGCTGGCCAGCGTCAAACTCACAGCGCTTTGCAGTGTTTCGCGGGGATTATTCAATGAGAGCGTGAGCGTCTCGATTGTGGCCCCGGTGTTGTTATTGATCATCGTGAACGAGATGACCGCCTGATCTGTGCCGTTGAAGGCGTTGCCGCCGTTGTTGTCCGGGACAAAGATAGCCAGCCCTGCATTGACCGTCGCGCCCTTCACGATTCCCGGCGGTGCGATCACCGTGGTCTGGGCGCCCACGTTGGTTGACAGATTTGAGAACTGGTTTGAAGCGTTACAAGACGATGACGAGGGACAACTCTGCAAAACCAGCGCAATCGGATGGGCGAAGTTTGTGCTGGCGTATGCAGTCACGAAACCGGTCTGGCCCGCCGCCAGGCCGCCGTGCACAAATAATGCGTAACTTGTCAAATACAGGGATCCGTTGGAAAGCGGGATCACCGTCACGCCGGCGGCCGGCGCGCCAATGCCCAGCGCATTCATAGTCCCGAAAGAGGCAATGTAGTTGTTGCCGACTTGGGTGAGGATTATTCCGCCGGGCGCCGAAACCAGGTCAAAGTTCGCGCCGGCCCGGGCTGGAATACAGCAGCTGATCAAGAAAAAAATGATGAGAGCGAAGCGGGCGGACACGTGCCACACCTTCCCACTGGACTCAACGGTGGGGAGGTTTGGTTCCCGATGGTGTCCATACACTTGCGCTCTCATCATCCGAATTCACAACTGCGGTCCTCGGCTCATGCCGAGGTACGTTCCTACTGCACTGTCAAAGTAAAGGTAACCGTGGCTGACTGGGCGCCCGTGCCGACCGTCGCACCGTTGTCCGGCTTCACGGCCACGCCGATGAAGCGGGTCAGCGCCGTTCCGCTGGTCACGCCGGGGCCGGCGATGGTGTCAGCGCTCGCGGTAGCCAGGGCGGTAAATGCGGCCGCGCTAGCCGGGACCGTGCTGGAGTTCGCGCTGTCACGCACGATGAAAATGTTGGAAACGCCAAAGTTCGTCGTCACCTGCGCCGTGATGGTCGTGCCCGAGATTGCCGTGTGGCTGGTGAAGACCGGAGTGACGTTGTAATCAGACCAGTAAATCGCGTTGTCGACTCCAGGATTCGCAGGGCCGAACTTGTTGCAGTTTCCCGCGTTGATGCCGAGCGCGTCGACGGTGCCGAAGTTCATGGTGTAATCCGGCGTGCCGCCTGTGGCAGTCACTGTACAGTGCGTGACCGCGGCTGTGCCCGTGCTCAGAGTAAGTTGCACGGCCTTCTGGATCGTCGCCGAAACCTGCAGTGTCGGCGAAACTGTGTTGGTGTTCACCGCGGTTGTGCCGGCGAATGCCGCTGTGGACAGTGCCATCACCCCCAGCGCAAAAATCATCAAGTACTTTTTCATTCAGCTTCTCCTAAGCTCGCATCCCCGGCCAAGGGGACCGAATGTATGCGCCACATTGTTAAGTCGTTCTTAAATAAGGACAACGGTACTTCAGTAATCCATTTTGGAACTGGTAGGTGTTTTGTCCGCGAGTTCCGCGGTCTGGGGTATGTTTTGCACGATTCTAACCATCTTTCATCGCATAACAAGCTGGTAAATCGCCTTAGGAATCCGATAAGTTAAGATTTTCTTACTCTGGTAACGGCCTGGTTCCGTAAAGGCCCGATATTGCATCTGGCCATGACACCGCAAAGGTCGTGACGCTTCGCTATTTCTTGCGCGAGCATCTAAACAATTAGGGTGATCGAACCAGTTTGGAGAGACGCAATGAAACGATTTCTATACTTGTTCTGCACGGGCCTGATGGCCCTCCTGTTGACAAGCGTGGTTGCGGCGCAGGGCGGCCAGCAATCAACGGGCGCACAACACATGCGGGACCGCATCACGCGCGAGGTGCGCCATGAGCTGGTAATGCTGCCCCAGCTCACCATCTGGGACAACTTGCAGTACAAAGTCGAGGGCAGCAAGGTGACGCTGCTGGGAGAAGTCCGCAATGCCGTTCTGAAAGACGAAGCCGAGCACGCAGTCAAAAAGATAGAAGGCGTGGAGCAGGTCGAGAACAAGATTGACGTTCTGCCGGCCTCAGGCAATGACGATCGCATACGTCTTGCCGTGGCGCGCGCGTTATTCGCTGGAGACTCTCCGCTTTTCCGCTATTCGATGGGCGCGGTTCCGCCCATTCACATCGTCGTGAAAGGCGGACATGTGACGTTGGAGGGCGTGGTCGATAGCCAGTCCGACAAAGATTTGGCCTACACCAGGGCGAACGGCGTGCCGGGCGTGTTTTCAGTCGAAAACCACTTGGTGGTACAGAAGTCCTGAGGAGTGAAGGGCTGGCTCAACGCCTCGCAACCTTGCCCGCGATCAGGCAGGTGACGCCGCGGCCGTCATCAGAGACGCGAAGGTTCTTCGTATTGTCGGAACAGTAGGCGCGCCCTTTGCCCGCAACCGGTTCGGCCACAATTCGAAAGGCCCGAGCCGGCTTGCGGTCGCATCCGGTGAGGGTAAAGCGGTAGCCGTTATAAATGCCGCCGGCGAATTCCGCGTCCATAAACCTGTAGACGCCGTCCTCATCCAGGCCCTTGCCCACGTTGACGAGGTCGGACATTCGGCAGGTATAGCCGATTCCCGGATGGTTCTGCGCATAGATATCTTCCGCCATGGCGATCATGCGGACAGCGCGTAACGCCGTCATCTTGGGCCGGTCGTCCGCCGGCGCCAAAGGAGAGTCAACTTTAGAGCCATTGGCCGTCAGGAAGGCGTTCCACATTGACTTGTCCAGGATTCGCGGATCGCCCAGCGGGAGCGTTGCGCTCAAGGTGATGGCATTCAGTCGCCAGGTCCCTTCCTGCCGCTTCAGGTTCAGCAGAAAACGCATGGCCACCGGAATCTCCTGCTCGATGCCATTGCGCATCAGGTGTAGCGAGAGGCCCATAAGTTCTTCATCGCCCCGGGGCTCGTCGCTGTCGAGCTGCACCTCGTATCGCTCGTGCTGCTCAGGGTTATTGAAGGAAAACAGGATGGGGCCAAGATCGAAGGCCTGAAAATGGTCGGGATCGGAAGTCTTGGAAGTTGCCAAAGCCTGCAAAGGGACAGCGCTTGAGGCGTCCTTCATCATCTCCTGCAGCTTCGCCTGCATCTCCACTGTCAGATGTTTCCGGAACTGGGCTTCACCGCCGGAAAACATTTCGATAATCGCCTGGCGCGGCGATTGGACTGCATTCGTGCGCTCCTCGCCGCGGCAAATGCCGGCAAGCAGCAGCAAAATGAAGATGATCCGGAAACCGCGCTCGAACATACACCGTTCTCCTGCCACCGTACGTTGACCGCCAGCTTAGCCGCGAAAGAGGAGCATAGGCAATGTAAATCGGACAAAACAGGTAACCTTCGGGCACAACCAGGGTAGCCCAGCCGCTCTCATCGGCTGGTCCAAAGGTTGATCAGGAAGAGCGCCGGCTTCCGTGGAGGCGCGCCCCGTCGGAGGTTTCTCTCTTGGAGAGCGCTGAGACCGGCTGGGGCGCCGAAACATTCATTCGCGTGCCGCACGCCGAACAAAGCACGGACCCGGCGTGCTCCACCACCGAGGGCACCGTTCTGAAGCGGCGCAAACATCTGGGGCATTCCACATCGACGATATGAACCAATGTAGGACCTTGATTGCTGGAATATGACTGTCGATAGCCTAACAACGTAATGCCTTGCAAAACAATTGGAATTGCGGTCAATTTTTGTTAATGGAAACTGGAAATCTTTATCGCGTAATGCCGTTACTTGCCACCACGCGTGCTACGGCGAGCATGGCAATCGCCTGGGCAGAGCTGTCACGCAACTTCTGGGCGCGGCTCAGCGCGTTCAGTGAATCCACCTGGGCGGCGGCTTCACTGATCTCCTGCACCACGGCGGCGGCATTGGTTTCGGGCGTGCGCGCGTCCCAAACTTCGTCGGCCGCGCTGAATGCCATGTCGAAATACTTGCGGGCCTGCTGCTTGTCGCCTGCGGTGCCGGCGGCAAAACCGTGCGCGGCAGCTTCACGCGCGCGCATCGACGCCGGCAGGCTGCTCAGCTTTTGTGTCTGGTCGCCGCTGTCGCCCATCGCGGCCAGCACGGAAACGCTCTCCTGCTGGGGACGCTCAATTTCGCGCTCCGCCCCGGCATTCTGAACGGTTGAACTGGCTACTACATCCGATTGCAAAGCTTTCTGGTAGGCCTCAGCACCCAGCGCCTGCTGCATCGCACCGCTGGTGATGCGGATGGAAAGCCCGCGCAGCGGCGTATCTTTGAGCTTGCCGAGCCAGTCCAGAAGTTGAAGTCCTGTCTTCGTGGCCACATCTTTGTCGACCAGCGGTGACATCTGCGCGTACATCGCGGCAATGTTTTCTGCCTCGGCAGCGCTCTTTGCCGGGTCCGGCAGAGAAGCAAACATCCTGGCGAAGTGGTCCTGCGACCACGGGGTCTTTTCGCCCAGCGTCTGCATCGTCGCCATCAGCGCCCGCGAGGGGATGATTCCCTTCTGCATGGCGGCGTCAAGCTTGCGCGAAACCGTGTCCACCGTCTGCTTCGGGCACATGGTCAAAGCGCCAATCAGCGATTGCTCGGCCTGGAGCGCGGCGCTCTCCGGCAGGTTCTCCACAAAGCTCACGGCGGCGTTGCAGTCAGCCTGGCCGCTCGCCATCATGGAAACCGCCGGCGTCTGGCCCAGGCGGATCAGCTCCGATTCAGTCCGTACGCCTTCGGCCCAGAAGCCCCTCGCCATCTTCTTGTCGATAGGAGAAACGACTTCTGACGCAGCAGCAAGCACGCGCAGGCGGTCCTGCTGGTCTGACTGAGGCAGGGCAACCGCCATCTTTACTGTATCGATCACGAACTTCTGCCCCGGCGTAAGCTGCTGGGCCTGCAAGGCAGGCTGCGGTTTGGTCGGAATCTTAGGCGTGGCGCGCTGGGCTTCTGCACCCAGCCCAACACTGAGGACGATAACGCCAGTCAAAAGACGAAAAATACTCTGCACTAATCTGTACTCCAAGAAAGAACCCACTTAATTTGATTGGACTCTTGCGAGCCTACCGAAGCATCTACTCTGCATCAATGCCCGGAGCGAATTTTTCAGAGGCAAGAGGTAAGAGGGATTAGGCCTGTTCCTTAGTTCTAAAGTGCCTGTTCTATCCGTTGTCCGCAGCCCGCAGCTCGGCCACGATCTCGGCCGCGGCCTTGCGCGCGAGATCGCCTTTATCGGGCGGAAATGAGATGGCGCCCACTCGGGCGTGGCCGCCTCCGCCGTAGCGCTCGCAGATCCTGGCCAGGTTGACCAGATTCTGCCGCTTGGTCCACGGATTCGACCCCACGGCAACCTTCACGCGGAAGCTGCTGCTGCTCAGCCCGACACTGTAAACCGATTCCGGATGCAGGTAATACGGGATGAATTTGTTGTAGCCCTCCAGGTCGTGGTCGGTGATGTCAAAGTAGATGGTTCCCTGGCGGCATTCCGAACGCTGGCGCAGGATCTCAATCGACTTGCGATGGCGCTCCAGCAGCGGCGGAATCACGGCGGCAACGAATGGCTCGGCAATCACCCGGGCCAGCGGCTCGTTCACCAGATACGGAATCAGCCGCGGCAGAAAGCCGTCGTCATTGGTGGATTCAATCGCCATGGTGAGCTTCATGGCCGGCTCAGCCATCTCCACAGCCTGTTGCGGACTTTGGAATTGAGCGCCGTCGATGATATCGGCCCAGCGCACTAACTCCTCCACCGGCGCCGGGTCAAAACCAAACTTTTGCTGCGCGATTTGGGCCAGGAACTTGGTGCACGACTTGAACTCGGGATCGTAGAATTTCTGCGACTTGTCGCCGTGGCGGTAGTGCAAGGCGTCTTGCGGCGTCAAAAATGCGCTCTGGTGATGATCAAACCACCAGGTGATTCTGGGCGAGGCAGAGTACTTGAAATCTACAATGGCGTTCTCGTCGCCATCAAAATCGGCTTCGTTGAACAGTGCGCCGGCGCGATGGACCAGCCCGGTGAACTGAAATTCGACGTCAGAGCGGATGCGCTCGCGGTAAAAGCGCGAAAACAGGGCCGCCGACGCCGTTCCGTCAAAACACTTTCCATGGAAGAAGACCCTGACCTTCAAGCGATCTGCCTGCTCTCTTAAGAAATCCTGAATTAGTAAAGCTACTAGAAATGACATTCCCGCAGTGGTTCTGTCAAATCGCGCAGACCTTCATCACAGCAGCGACGAATTCATTGCGGCCTGGCAATCTACTTGTAAATGGAATACTGTTCAGACGGCTTCTGCAATTTGATGGTGATTTCGTGGTTCGGCTGGTTGATGTCGTAGTCCTGGCCGTACGTCTTGAAGCCCGGCGCGATCACCTGGATTCGCCATTTGCCGTAGGCGAGCCCATTGACTCCGGCTTTGCCGTCCTCGTGCGTCTTCAGCTCCAGCCCCTCTTGCCTTTGTTTGCCCTTGGCATCCACAGGATGAAGCACGATCTCAGCATTCCGCACCGGCTTGCCGTTGGCTTCACGAACCACTACGAGATTCAGCGAGGCCGCCGGGGCCTTTTGTCCGGCAAAGGCAGATATCGCTAAAAAACCGGCGATGAGTCTGACGAGGGTCAGGCGACTGATTTTCATCATTGCCATTTTACAGCTTTTCTGCCCCGCTACCCAGAAAGACAATCGGGCCGGCATTCTTCATACGACCTCGGGCAATGGAGGCGACTTGGGTTTGATCTGCACCAGCACTGTCGCGGCCAGAACGGCAAGAATTCCCACCACCTGAAGGAAGCGAAGGCTTTCAAAACCAAAGATCACGGCAAAGAGAATCGCAAACACAGGCTCGAGGCAGCTGGTGATGACGGCGCGCGTGGGATCGAGAAACTTGAGCCCACTGAAGTAAAGCATGTACGGCAGCACCATGGAGAGGCAGGCAAAGACAAAGAGGAACTCCCACTGCCCGGCGCTCAAATGCTCTGCCGCCAGCCGCCATGGCGGGTTCACGACCAGCCACAAGACCGCCGAACTCAGAAGCACAAAAAACATTACGGTGAACTGATGGTGGCGCGTGACCAGGCCCTGTCCGGCAACGTTGTAAAAGGCGTAGCCAAACGAGGCCAGCATCGCTGCGCCTACGGCCACCGCGCTTAATTTCACGTCAGAATGGAACAGCCCGATAGCGAGCGCGGTGCCAACCATTGCTGTAACTGCGGCAGCAGCTTTTTGAACCGAAGCACGCTCTTTCCCTCGCGCCACCATGTAGAGCAGCACCCAGACCGGCGCGGTGTACTGCACGGTGATCGCCAGCGAGACCGTGGCCTTCTGCACCGCGAGGTAATAAAAGTAGTTCGAGCACGCCACGCCCAGCGTTCCCACCAGCGCGCAAAGAGCCAGATCGCGCCGGCTGATCCGGAAGATGCTCTTGCCGAAGCGAAGCAGCAGAAGCGGCGCCAGAACCATCACGGTAAAGCTAGTCCGGGCCTGCGTGAGCACCATGGGAGAAATCAATGGGCGTCCGGCGAAGAGGCTGCCGCTGAAGATCGCCTTGCCGAACGTTGCGGCGGCGCCCCAGCAGAGAGTGGCGGAAGCAATAAACAAATAGCCCCACCACGGATGCCCAGGCTCCGTTATGGGATGTATGGCTGCGGGGGAGGGACTACTCTGCAAGCATCTGGTCCAGTTTTTCCGGGTCAAAGCCGATCATGACCTGCTCGCCTATGACAATGGTTGGAGTGGAACGGCTGTTGTAGGTCCGGACCAGTTCAAAAACAGCGCGCTGGTCTGAACTTACGTCCTTCAGTTCAAATTCGATCCCTTTCTCCGAAAGGTAGGCCTCAGCCCATTCGCATGGCGGTCAACCCGGTTGGCTATAAACAACTACTTTCTTCTGCGTCATGCAGCATTTTCCCCCATTTGTCAGATCAGATGCTCGGCACTGCGACTCCGATTCAGCTTCTAGTGGGCGTACCTGTCTCCACCAGATGAAGCTCCGTGGTAATGCGGGCCGTGCTCTTCAGCATGGCGGAAACCGAGCAGTACTTCTCTTCCGAAAGCCGGACAGCGTCTTCGGCCGCCTTGCGTGACACCCGGCCGGAAACTGTATAGATGAGTTTGATGGATTTGTAAACGGTTGGGGCCTCGGTGGCGCGCTCCGCCGCAGCGTGCACGTGGACGCCGGTGAACGGCTCGCGCTTCTTGCGCAGAATGCTCACAACGTCTGTGGCCGTGCAGGCGCATAGCCCGATCAACACTAACTCCATCGGGCCCGCCGCGGTATTGCGCCGGCGGTCAGAGTCGATCACAATCGCATGACCGCTGCTGGCATTCCCAATAAAGCATTCGCCATCGGTCCAGGTGACTTGAGCTTCAACCAATCTGGGGCCTCCCGTTTCTGCTTTGACGTTTATCATACAAAATCAGGCCTGCTTTTATGGATGTATATCTGGTTGACGGGACCTATGAACTGTTCCGGCATTTCTTTGCGCTGCCGAGCGCGACCGATGCCCGCGGGCAGGAGATCGCCGCGGTGCGCGGCGTTCTGGCCTCTGTCCTGTCGATGATCGAACAGGGCGCGACCCACATCGGCGTTGCCACGGATCACGTAGTGGAATCGTTTCGCAACGAGCTCTATGCCGGGTACAAAACCAGCGACGGCGTGCCTCCCGAGTTGCTTTCGCAGTTCCGTATTCTTGAAGAAGCTCTTCGGGCCATGGGCGTGGTGGTCTGGCCTATGGTCTATTACGAGGCGGACGACGCGCTGGCCTCGGCCGCGTTCAAAGCGGCACAGGACAGGCGCGTGAACCAGGTCCTGATCTGCACTCCGGACAAAGACCTGGCACAATGCGTCGTGGGAGATCGAGTTGTGCAACTGGACCGCCGGCGTAACGTGGTTCGCAACGAGTCTGGCATTGTCGCCAAGTTCGGTGTCGGCCCGCAATCGATTCCAGACTATCTGGCTGTAGTCGGCGACAGTGCGGATGGATATCCCGGCCTGTCTGGCTGGGGTGAAAAAGCGGCGGCGCTTACCTTCTCTCAATATCCCCATTTTGAAAACATCCCAAGGGACTGGCAGGAATGGCATCCTTCCATCAAGCGGGCGAGCCGGTTGTCGGAATCTCTTTTTAACGCATGGGAGGATGCGCTGCTGTTTCGCACTTTGGCAACGCTGCGGCTGGACGTGCCGGTGTTTGATTCCGTCGATGAGCTGCGTTGGCAGGGGCCGCGGGACAGTTTT
>Ga0209166_10003826_pt1 | contig 10713 bp, 9 predicted proteins | sample Coa_R1_3_FD_187151 | JGI IMG/M metagenome (GOLD analysis project Ga0209166, IMG submission 187151) | Surface soil microbial communities from Centralia Pennsylvania, which are recovering from an underground coalmine fire - Coalmine... | ecosystem: Environmental > Terrestrial > Soil > Unclassified... | reverse complement strand
TGAAGATTCATGCGGTGAAGCTGGCGTCGAATGAAAATCCTTTGGGGCCATCGCCGAAAGCGGTGGAAGCGGCGAAGAAAGCGCTAAGCGAGTCCAATCGCTATCCGGACGGAGGGACGCACCTGCTACGCAAGCAGCTGGCCTTGCGGACGGGAGTTTCGACGGAAGAGATTTTTGTTGGGTTGGGGTCGAGCGAGATTATTGATCTGGCGTCGAGGGTACTTTTGCGGGTTGGGCTGCAAGGGCTGACGTCCTACGGAAGTTATGCGCCATTTTCCGTGGCGATTCGCGCGAGCGGAGCGGAATTAGTGCTGGTGCCGCAGAAGCATTTTGCGTTTGACCTGAATGCGATAGCCAAGGCGATTACGCCCAAGACAGGCGTGATTTACTTAGCCAATCCAAACAATCCGACGGGAACAGCATTCCGCGGGGAGGAATTCGCGGAGTTTTTGGCGAGCGTGCCGGATGGCGTGCTGGTGGTGCTGGATGAAGCGTACATCCATTATGCGCCGAGCTTGAATCGCGGAAACTCCGAGGATTTATACCGCAAGCGAAAGAATTTGCTGATCCTGAGGACGTTTTCGAAAGTGTACGGACTGGCGGGGCTGCGCATCGGGTTCGCGATTGGGCGGGCGGACCTGCTTTCCGCGATGAATAAGCTGAGAACGCCGTTCAATACTTCGGGTGTGGCGCAAGCGGCGGCGCTGGCCGCGCTGGATGACCGGGAGCACGTGGAGCGGTGCATTGCCACGAACGCAAGCGAGCGGAAACGTTTGAGCGAAGGTTTGGCCAAGCTGGGACTACAGCCGGTGCCGAGCGAGACAAATTTTATTTTCATGGAAGTGGGTCCGGAAGCGAAGAATATTTGCGACGAGCTGCTGCACCTGGGAGTGATCGTGCGGCCTTTGGGATGGATGGGATTTCCGGAGGCGATCCGCGTGTCTGTGGGGACGACGGAAGAAAATGACAAGTGCCTCACTGCGATGGGGCAGATTTTGACGAAGCGAGCAGGAAAAGGCGAGTTGGCGGCACGATGAGAGTGTGGTTGCCGGAAGGCGCGAGCGCCGCGGCTGATCCAATCCTCGAAATCCTGAAAAAAAATAAGACGATCGCGGTGGTGGGATTGTCCTCAAATCCGGCGCGGCCGAGTTATGAAGTGACTGAATACATGCAGAGCGCGGGGTACAGAATTATTCCCGTGAATCCGAACGAAAAGGAAGTGCTGGGGGAGAAGAGTTACGCGCGGCTGGAGGATGTGCCGGAGAAGATTGAGATTGTGGATATTTTCCGCCGCGCCGAGGACGTCCCGCCGGTTGTGGAAAGCGCGATAAAGGTTGGGGCGAAAGTGGTGTGGATGCAGTTGGGGATTGAAAATGCGGAAGCGGCGGAACGGGCCAGGGCGGCGGGGTTGATTGTGGTTGAGGATGCGTGCATTTTTGTGGAGCATCGAAAGAGAGTGAAGCAATTGGGTTGATTTAAGTGAAAGCAAGCGAAGAGATCAGATCCCGCGCACATTTGTTGCGCGGTTTTTTTGTTTTACGCACGAAGGCGAAGCCACATGGCAGGCACCGCCGTGAAAGATCACAACAGGTTGCGGTTCTACGAAGTGACAAGTACAAGCAGAAGAAGAGGGCGTCAGCTCGGGAGGGGGAAGACCATGAGATTACGTTTCCCGGGCAGGACGACGCCGAGAAAGCGGCCATCGGGGGAGATGGCGAACTCGCGAAACGTGAGGCCATGCAGGATTGGTTGCGGAGTTGGCTGGACGATGGGGACGTCTTTGCCGGGTGGCTGCGCCAGCAGCGGGGGAATATTAATCCAGACAATGTCGCCGGATTTCCGTTCGGTGGCACGCTTGAGGAGGATGCGATTTTCGTCGGGAGCCCACTGGAAAACGCCGAGACCCACGCGGAGGCGGACAAAATGGTCGGGAACGGCGAGATTGCGCACTTCGAGAATTTCGCGGTCGATGAAGTAGGCGACTTTTTCGCCGCTGGGCGAAACGGACAGACCGCCGGCGTAACCATCGAGTGTGGCGACTTCCTTGTCATCCTGCGCGAGGAGTTCGAGGCGCTGGAGACGCGGCGGACCATTCATCGCGTGGTTGCGTTCGACGGCGATGGCGGCGTTGGTGCCGGGGATGCGATCGGAGTCGATAAACGTGCGGCCCTCAAAAGCGGGACCGGCGGGGCCGGTCGTGATATTGGAGTAGCGGAAGGAAAAGAGCATGCGCGGCTTAACGGCCTCGGTGAGGTAGACGATGGTGGCGTTGTCCTGGAGCCAGGTGGCGTCGAAGCAGTCCTGGATGGTGCTTTCGCCTTTGCCGAGGCGGATTTCCTTGCCGTTGTCTTCGAGAGCGAGGGTCATGAAGGAGTCTTCAGTGCGGCCGGAATCGTCGACGACGGTGGTGGTGAAGAGCTGGGCGAGGATGAGGCGGCCGTTGGGAGACCAATGGAAGGCGTCGCCCATGTAGGAAAACGGTTGATCGCCGCGATTGAATTTGTCCCCTTGGAGCAGGCGGCGGCGCTTGCCATTGAGTTCCTGAATCCAGATGTCGTCGTGTTGGAGATCGTATTTTTTGGTTTTGAGGTTGCGGCGGACGGAATAGACGATGCGGCCGTCAGGCGCAAAAGAGAAGGCGGTGATCTCGTCGTCGATGTTTTGGAGAGGCTTATCGAGGTCCTGGGCGCGTGCGTGCGGAACAAAATAACAGATGACCGAGAACAGGATCAGAGAACAGAAATGCGAAGGCCGGAGAAGCCGGACGGGGAAGCGAAGACGAATCATGGTTGGAAGGGCGCCTTGGAGGGAGATGGTGGCACGGGATGCGGGCCGGTGAACTCGGAGCAGCAGGGTTTTTGGACGGGAGTGAATTCCATGAATTCGACGCGGGTGTCGTCGGCGTCGTAGAGATTGAGCTGCCACTTGCCATCGCGGCCGATTTTAGGAGACTCGGAAGGTTTGATGCCGGCTTTGACGATCTGGTTGGCGATGGCGTAAATGTCTGGAACGCCGAGAGAGATGTGATTCATGACGCCGAGAGTGTGCTTGTCGGCAGTAGGCGGGATTCGGAGCATGTACTCGACCCAGTCGGTGCCGTCGGGGACTTGCATGGCGACCCAATTGGTTTCGTCATCATTCATGCCGCCGTGCCAGTACGGGCGGAAGCCGAGGAGATCTTTGTAGAAATGATCGGTGGCGGCGCGATCCTTCACCACGAAGCCCGCATGAATGATGCGCACCAGATTGGAGGGGTTCGAGGGCGGCAGACCGGCATTGAGGTCCTCGGAGTGTCCCAAGTGATAGGAATCCGTGATCGAAAGGTGGTGCCCCTCGGGATCCTGGAACAAGATACGGATGAGTTCGCCACCATGCTTCTTCCTGACCTCGTCAAAATAGATTTTGTTGGCTTTGAAGAATTTCTTGCATGCCTCCATGTCGTTCGTCAGAAACGATACTTCGGCAAGAAGGTTTGAAGGAGGAGGAGTGGGCACTTTTTCGAGCGTGATGCGCTGTCCGCTGGGGAGAAGCAAGAATCGCGTCGGAACGTTTTCGCAGTACTCGCAAGAGTGATTCGGATCGATGAGTTTCTGATAGAACCTGTGGGCCTCGGGGATATCCGAGACAAGGATGGTGGCGCCGGCGATCCCCAGAATGCGCGGGCGCTTCGGCGGCTTGCGCTTCGCCATGGCAGGAAAGCAAAGAAGCAAACTTGCGAGCAGTAATACGATGTTTTTCATCCGATCACCTCAGAGATTGGACGCTGAACGGGATTTTAGCTTGCGAATTTCGTCAAGGCGAGCGCGGAGGCGCTGCTCGAAGCCCTGATCGGTGGGCTTGTAGTAAGTGCGGTTGGCGAGATTGCCGGGTAGGCAGGTCATGTCGGTGACTTTGTCGTCGAAATTGTGGGCGTATTTGTAGCCTTCGCCGTAGCTGACATTTTTCATGAGGCCGGTGACGGCGTTGCGGAGGTGCAGGGGAACGGGGTCGGCTTCTGTTTTGTGCACGTCGTCGAGGACCTCGCCGTAGGCAGTGTAAACGGCATTGGATTTTGGCGCGAGCGCGAGGTAGACGGCGGCTTGGGCAAGAGCGAGATGGCCTTCGGGAGCGCCGAGGAAATCGAAAGCGTCCTTCGCGGCAAGCGTGACGGCGAGCGCGCCCGGTTCGGCGAGGCCGATGTCCTCGCTGGCCATGCGGACCATGCGCCGTGCGAGGTAGAGCGGGTCTTCGCCGGATTCGATCATGCGCGCGAGCCAGTAAAGGGTGGCGTCGGGATCGGAGTTGCGGACGGATTTGTGCAGCGCGGAAATAAGGTTGTAGTGCTCCTCCCCGGCTTTGTCGTAGCGGAGCAGTTTGCGCTGGAGGACGTCTTCAAGAAGCTCGCGAGTGATCGTGCGCGCGCCTCCCGCACCCGGCTTTGCACTGCGAGCGGCGAGTTCGAGGGTGTTGTAGGCAGAGCGGGCGTCGCCGTTAGCGTGTGAAGCGATGCGGAAGAGCACGTCGTCGGTAGCGTCAACGTTTTCGTCGCCCAGACCCCGGGCTTTGTTGGAGATGGCGCGACGGAGCAAATCCACGATTTGAGGTGTGGTCAGTGGATCGAGGACGTACACCTTGGTACGGGAGAGAAGCGGCGAGATGACTTCGAAGGACGGATTTTCGGTGGTCGCCCCGATAAACGTGATGTGGCCGGCTTCGACGTAGGGGAGAAAGGCGTCCTGCTGCGCTTTGTTGAAGCGATGGACCTCGTCAACGAAGACGATGGTGCGCTGGCCCGCGTGGGACTTGTGTTCCGCGGCGGCCATGACTTCCTTGATTTCCTTGATGCCGGCTAGGACGGCGCTGAAGGCCACAAATTCCGAACGCGTGAGGCGGGCAATCAGGCGCGCAAGCGTGGTTTTGCCGCAGCCCGGCGGACCCCATAGAAGCATGGAGGTGATTTCGTCATTTTCGATTTGCTGGCGGAGGGGCTTGCCGGAGCCCAGCAATTTTTCCTGGCCGATGAACTCATCGAGGGTTCGCGGGCGCATGCGCTCGGCGAGGGGCTGGTGAGCGGAGTCTTCGAGGGCAGGTTGGGGGAGCTTGGAAAAGAGGCTCATGGACAGGAAGAGTTTAGCATTGAAGACGGACAAGGCCCTTCGAAGCTCAGGGTAAACATGCCGTGGCCCTATGGCTGGGGATGGCGCTGGCGGGCGGCTTCGTAGAAGAGGACTGCGGCTGCAGCAGCAGCGTTGAGAGATTCGATGCCGCTGGCCATGGGGATGCGAATTCGGGCATCGGCGCTGCGTTCGACTTCTTCGGGCAGGCCGGCGCCTTCGTTGCCGACGAGGAGAGCAACCGGTTCGCACCAATCCACTTCCCAGGGGGATAGAACGCGCGGTTCGCCATCGTGCGGCTCGTGCACGCTGGACGCGAGCGTGCGTACATGGGCGATTTTCAGTTGCGTGAGAAGAATGGGCAGCGACATTCCGGGAAGAATGGGGAGATGAAGGGCCGCGCCGGCGGAGGCGCGCAAGGCTTTCGGAGAAAAAGGGCTGGCTGTGCCGGATTGTCCGGAAGCGGCCGTGACCGCGCCGGTGGCGCCGAACGCGGCGGCGGTTCGCAGGATGGTGCCGACGTTTCCTGGGTCCTGGACGCCTGCGAGAACTACAAGCAGCGGGGCGCAGGCAGACGCGGGTGCGCTTAGCAATTCATCGAGAGTGGTGGAGCGTGGATGGACAAGTGCGGCGACACCTTGCGGATGCTCGGTGTCGGCGAGGCCTTCGAAGAGGCGGTCAGTGGTGCGCAGGGTGGGAAAGGCTATTTCTGGCCTGCTGATGAGCGGAGCGAGACGTTCGCGATGGCGTTCGCCGGACTCGCTAAAGAGTACGGCATCGATGCGGCAACCGGAGTGAAGGGCTTCTTCGACGAGTCGGACGCCTTCGACGCCAACGGACCCGGATTCGGTCGGCAGACCGCCACGGAGCGCCAAGCGGAATTCTTTGAGCCAGCGGTTGTCCCGGCTGGTGAGGACTCCAGGCGCGGCTGCGGGCGAAGTGTTACGAGCGGGCTTTTCTGCGGTTCCCATTGGTGGCAGAGTAACAAATTTACCCGTCATGGGGGTAATGGTCCTGGCCGGGAACCGAGGAAGGGCCGTGATAACAACCATTTGCGGAGGTGCCAAAGTATGGGCGGCCATTGCAAGGGAACGGGGGGTATGGTAGCGTCGCCCGATTGAGTGCAATTGCGGGCGAAGCGCGAAATGCGGGCTTATGTCTTCGCCAAAGGCCAAAAAGTTGCCGGCAGAACTGTTGCGCGTGAACGCGCAAAACCCTGAAGCGGAAGTGCTGCGCTACGCAGCGGACTTTCTCTCCCGGGGAAGTGTCATTGGAATTCCCACGGACACGTTTTACGGGCTGGCTGCCGACCCGTTTAACCTCGCCGCAGTGGACGAAATCTACAGAGTGAAGGGGCGTCCGGAGACGCGTGCGCTTCCCATTTTGGTGCGTTCGGTTGAGCAAGCCATGCAGATGGCACGCGAGGTCCCGCAGAATTTTTTGCGGCTGGCGCAGGAGTTCTGGCCGGGAGCGTTGACGCTGGTCGTGGATGCAGCGAACCGCTTGCCGCTGAAGGTGACGGCGAACACGGGGAAAGTGGCGTTGCGCTGGCCGAAGAGCGATGTGGCCAGAAGTTTGATCGAAGAATTTGACGGGCCGATTACGGGAACGAGCGCGAACATTTCCGGATTTCCGTCTTGCTCGAGCGCGGAGCAGGTGATGAAACAGCTTGGAGGGCGGCTGCCGCTGATTCTGGACAGTGGAGAAACCGGGGCCGTGCTGGGTTCGACGATCGTCGAAGTCCGGGGCGGGGCGTGGAAGATTATTCGTGAAGGCGCAATTCCGCTGGCGGAGATTGAGAAGGCGATGAAGTAAGGGCCAGCGTCTTTCCCATCCGCAGTGATACCCGCCAATTCTGTCTTGACTCTGCGGTCACAACAGTACCATCGTGCTCGATACAAACACGACACATTGTGTTCGAATCATGATGAAGGCCCGCGCGAGCGATGTGGAAGGGTCCACCCCAGGCGCTATGAGAACCTTACATATTCCAAAGTTCAAGAAACTCATTGAGGTAATGGAGATCAGAGGCGTAAAAGTATTTGTTCATTGGTCCGTGCTGCTTATTGGCGCGGTTATCCTGCTCGGAGCGGTCGAAGAACCGTTGCTTGCGTTCACAGTCCTGGCTGCTTACTACGGTGTGATTCTTCTTCACGAGTGCGGTCACATGGTCGTTGCCCAAAGTAAGGGATGTGCAGTGTCGGCGATCGATTTGTACCCGCTATGGGGACTAACGCATTTTAGTCTCCCCTATTCTCGACGCGACCGCTGCGTCATCGCCTGGGGTGGTGTCGTGGCGCAAGGAATTGTTGGAGTGCCCATTGTTGTCTTGGTCGAAATCTTCGGCTACAGCCGTTTTCAGCCCCTGAATGCGATTCTCGCCATTTTTGGCTTCTTGAGTTTGAATATAGCCGTATTTAATCTAATCCCCGTTCCTCCACTTGACGGAGTGATTGCATGGGGCCTGCTTCCTGCACTCTTCAAGGGTTCATCGGCACGCCGCCCCAAACGCGATCCCGGATGGAGATCATGGTGATGAAGTTTTCAGGTCAATCGCTGTTTTTCCGTCTAACCGGTTCAACTGGGCCCTCGTGGACGAAGTGTGTCAAGGAAGTCGAAGTCGCCGGTGGGGGAGAGTTGGAGCTCGCCGAGAGAGCGCCGGTGGAAGGAGACGACGTCGGTGAACCAGAGCGGGAGATACGGCAAGTCGTTGGCTAGGATTTTTTGAACTTCGCTGCAGAGGGCCTTCCTTTTTTCGCGATCCATTTCAGTGCGGATTTCATCGACTAGCGCATCGATGCGCGGGTTGCGGCAGTGTTCGCCGCCGCCTGCCAGAAAAAAAGCAGAAAAGAAGATGTAACGCAGAGGGCACAGAGGAGACGCAGAGTGCGCGGAGATTTGCGAGCGTTATTGCGGCGGGGCATAGGAGATTTTACCGAGCACGGCGGAGGCGTGGGCGCCAGTGGCGCTGGGGAGATTGCTTGGGCGGCGGTGGAAGGTCTCGTAAGCGAGGAGGGCGAACGCGAACGCTTCTTTGGCATCTACCGGGATGCCGAATGTCGAGGAAGGCAAGATCTCGATGGCGGCGAGATTATGACCTCTGCTGTGTAGGGGCACGATATATCGTGCCCCCACAACCGTGGAAGGAATGCCTGCCGCTAGGCGAAGCGCTTGGGGCATGCGAAGAGCGGCGGAGAGTTGCGCCATGACGAGCGGATTATTTGCGCCGCCTCCGGAGACGATGAGCTGATGGATTTTTGTTTTGGGGAGGACGAAGCGATTTAGGGCGTCAACGACCGAGAGCGCGGTAAAAACCGTGGCTGCGCGAATCAGGTCGGCGGGTTTGGCGCGATGTTTTCTGCCGAGCGCGAGAACTTTTTTTAGATAAGCATGGCCGTAATATTCGCGTCCGGTGGATTTGGGAGGTGCGAGCTTGAGATAGGGATCGCGCATCAGTTCGTCGAGCAACGCGGGAATGGATCGGCCGCTTCGAGCGAGGCGAGCATCTCTGTCGAAGCGCTGACGGCCGCGGGAGAAGTGAGCGACCAGGGCGTCGATGAGCATGTTGGCGGGGCCAGTGTCAAAGGCGATGACTTGCTCTGGCCTTGCGGAGGCGGGAATGACGGTGATGTTGGCTATGCCGCCGAGATTGAGCGAGACGCGGCCAAGTTTTTCGTGGCGATAGAGGAGATAGTCGGCGTATGGCACTAGTGGCGCGCCCTGGCCGCCGAGAGCCATGTCGGCGGGGCGAAAATCGCTGATGGTGGTGATGCCGGTGCGTGCGGCAATGACCGATGGCTCACCGATTTGCAGGGTGGACGCCGTGGCGTGGCCGAGATAGGGCGCGGGCTTTCCCTGATGAAAGATAGTTTGGCCGTGGCTGCCGATGAGGGCGACGCGTTTTGGTGAGACACGGAATTTTCGGCAGGCGGCGAGAGCGGCTTCAGCAAGGACTTCTCCTAGATGAAAATTCAACTGGCTGACTTCGCCGGCTGTGATGGGAGCTTGCTCGGCGACGCGAAGAATTTCCTTGCGCAGCGCGGGCGGAAATTTGCTCGAGGTGTGGCCGAGAAGTTTTGCGTGTAGATGCGTCGGAGCGCCAGAGATGCTGGCAAGGGCAACATCGATGCCGTCGGCGGAAGTGCCGGACATGAGGCCGAGAACGAGCACGGATTTGGATGCCATCGCCTGTGAAGGAATTTAAACACAGAGGGCACGGAGAACACAGAGCGGACCGAGCAGGACGGAGATAAAGAGTGAACTCGGTGAGCGGCTCAAAAACCAGAGAAGCTGCACAGCCAGGATTAGCTATGCCACGAAGATCAGGAAATTTGTTTCTTTAATTCGGCGAGGAGATTGAGCGCGTCGAGGGGTTTGAGTTGGTCGAGGTCGGCGTCGCGGAGCTTGTCTAGGACGGCGCGATCGAGCGCGGTGAAGAGGACTTCCTGGTGGCCATTGCGGCGATGCGGGGAAGAGGCTGCGGTACTTTTCGCAGCGCCAGCCGCGCTCGGCGATAGCTCATCGACAGCGCCCGGAGAGAGCGTTTCACTGAGCGCGTGCTCGCTCTGCTCGTGTCTTTTCAGGACTTCGCGGGCGCGTTCGATGACGCTGCGGGGAAGCCCGGCCAGGCGGGCGACTTCGATGCCGTAACTTTTGTCGGCGCTGCCGGGTTCGACGCGGCGCAGAAAAATAATTTCATTGGGCGTTTCCTTGACGGAGACGTGAACATTTTGCACGCCGGTGAGAAGCTCGGCAAGCTCCGTGAGCTCGTGGTAGTGCGTGGCGAATAGTGTGCGCGCGCGAGTGTGCTTCTGCAAATGCTCGACGACGGCCCAGGCGATGGAGAGGCCGTCAAACGTTGCCGTGCCGCGCCCGACTTCGTCGAGGAGGACGAGGCTTGACGGCGTGGCGTGATGCAGGATGGCGGCGACCTCGCTCATCTCGACGAGAAACGTGGAGCGGCCGCGCGCGAGGTTATCGCTGGCGCCGATGCGCGTAAAGATGCGGTCGGTGACGGGAAGCTTGGCCTGTCGCGCCGGAACAAACGAGCCCATTTGCGCCATCAACACGATCAGCGCCGCCTGGCGTAGGTATGTGGACTTGCCGCCCATGTTCGGCCCGGTGATGAGCAAAAGCTGCTGACGGACTGGGTCGAAGCAGAGATCGTTCGGAACGAAGCGTTCGCCGCGCTGGCGCAAGAGTTCTTCGATGACGGGATGGCGGCCGCCGACGATCAGCAACTCTCCGGTGGCGTTGAATTCTGGCCGCGTGTAGCCGCGATCGGCGGCCAACTTCGCGAAAGATGTAAGCACGTCGAGCTGCGCGACAGCGGCGGCCGTGCGGCGCAATCGTCCAGCCTGAGCCGCGATGCTGGAACGAATCTCCAGAAAAAGCTGGCGCTCGATTTCCAGGATGCGTTCGTCCGCAGCGAGAATTTTGCGCTCGTACTCTTTTAGCTCGGGAGAAGTGAACCGCTCGGCATTCACGAGCGTTTGCTTGCGTTCGTAGTCCGTTGGCGCGAGATGGAGATTGGGCTTCGAAATCTCCATGTAGTAGCCGAAGATCTGGTTGAAACGAATCTTCAGCGAGGCGATGCCGGTCCGTTTGCGCTCGCGCTCTT
>Ga0209166_10003824_pt1 | contig 10714 bp, 5 predicted proteins | sample Coa_R1_3_FD_187151 | JGI IMG/M metagenome (GOLD analysis project Ga0209166, IMG submission 187151) | Surface soil microbial communities from Centralia Pennsylvania, which are recovering from an underground coalmine fire - Coalmine... | ecosystem: Environmental > Terrestrial > Soil > Unclassified... | reverse complement strand
TTAGCGACTTGGCGAGCGGCCAATGCACGCCGATCCTCGGCCCTGATCTACTGGGGCCGCTCCTCGGCTCGCCCCGCGAGATGGCCCACCGCTGGGCAGAACACTATCGCTTTCCGCTGGGCACTCCAGCTCACGATAACCTAGCTCAGGTCGCCCAGTATCTGGCGACGATAGAAAACCCGAATGCTTTGCGCATCGCGTTCCGCAAGTACCTGACCGCCGAATTGCTCGGGAGTCACGGCACCTTGATCTCCCCGAAGTTGCGCAATGCCCCCCTTGACGATCTGCTGAGCGCCGTTGCTGCCGGCCACTGGGCAGACGATCCTACCGCCCCCTACAAATTGCTGGCCGCACTGCCTTTTCCGATCTACATCACAGCTAATCCTGACAACTTGCTGGCCGAGGCTCTGCGCGCGGCACTCAAGACGCCCCGGGTGGAACTTTGCCGTTGGCTGGATGACAACCGCTGGCCGCCCACGATTTACGACAGCGATCCCGACTACCAACCGGAGGTTTCTCAGCCGCTGGTCTATCACCTCTTCGGCCGGCTCCCGCTCCCCTTCTCATTGGTGTTGAAGGAAGACGACTACTTTGAGTATTTGGTGGGCGTGACGCGCAACAGCCGCCAAGTGCCCCCGGTGGTGCGCAATGCGCTGGCTGACAGCGCGCTCCTCTTCCTAGGCTTCCGACTGGACGATTGGGGCTTCCGAGTGCTTTTCCACAGTATTATCAAGCAAGGCGCGTCTACACGGCGAGGTCAGTATACGCATGTCGCTGTGCAACTCGATCCGCGGGCCGAAGGCACATCTGACCCCGGGGGCGCCCGCCGCTACCTGGAAAGTTATTTCGGATCGGCCGACGTGACGATCTACTGGGGCCGAGTGGAACAGTTTCTGCAAGACTTCTACGCCCACTGGACGCGTTACCAGGCCGAGGAGGCGAGCGGCTAATGGCCGCAATCGCTGCTCAGTCCAATCCTTATGTTGGACCACGTGCCTACCAGGCGGGTGAGCGGCTCTACGGGCGCACGCGCGAACTGGCCGATCTGCGCTACCTGCTGGTGGCCGAGCGGTTGGTACTGCTCTACTCGCCTTCAGGAGCGGGCAAGACCTCGCTGATTCAGGCGGCGCTTGTACCCGAACTGGAAAAACGACGGTTCCGAGTGCGGCCAGCGGTACGGGTGGGAACCATTCCAGCTGAGGGCTTGCCGGTAGGCGCAAACCGCTACACCTTGAGTGTGCTACTGGCCCTAGAGCAGGACCGGCCGGCAGCTGCCCAACTCCCCCCGGCTGGGTTGGCGGCATTGAACCTAGCGACTTACTTGGACCGGCGGGCGGCTGCCGACGGCGCTGCCGACGATGTGCTGATCTTCGATCAGTTCGAGGAGGTACTGACGCTCGACCCGACCGACCTAGAGGCCAAAGCGGCTTTTTTCGCCGGGCTGGGTGATGCGCTGCGCGATGGGCGGCGCTGGGCGCTGTTCGCGCTACGCGAGGACTACCTGGCCGGGTTGGACCCTTATCGGGGTACCTTGCCCGGAGGCCTGGCGACGAGTTTCCGGCTGGACCTGCTGGGGCGGTCGGCGGCGTGTCAGGCGATCCAGGCCCCGGCGCGGGCCGCGGGCGTGGACTTCACCGACGCGGCGGCTACGAAGTTGGTGGACGACCTGCGCCAAATGCAGATCCAGCAGCCCGACGGCACGGTCCTTGTGCAACCTGGGCCATGGATCGAGCCGGTGCTGTTGCAGGTGGTGTGCCGTGGGCTGTGGGAGCGTCTACCGCCGGCGGCGCGTGCAATCACCGAGACCGACGTGGCGGCGGTAGGCGACGTGGACGCAGCCCTCGTTCGCTACTACACCATGAGTGTGGCGACAGTGGCCGGAGCGGCTGGGCTGCCGGAGCGGCGCATCCGCGATTGGTGCGAGGAGCAGCTGATCACGGTAAGCGGCATCCGGGCGCAGGTGCTACGCGGGGCGGTGGAGAGCGGCGGGCTGCTTAATGCAGCGGTGGTACGGCTGGTCGCCACCCACTTGGTGCGGGCCGAGGAGCGCCGGGGAGCCACCTGGTATGAACTGGCGCACGACCGGCTGATCGAACCGGTACGCACCGACAATGCACATTGGCGGGATGCGTACCACATGCCCGCTCTTTTACTGCAGGTCCAGCAACTGGTAGACCGAGAGAGTTATGCGGAAGCCCTGTGGCTGCTTCAAGAGACGGCTATCCAGCCAGGCTGGACAACCTCCGACCGTGAGCGCCTGGCCGCACAGCTGAGCAAGATCAAGCAACTTCAGGCGGAGCGGTTCGAGGATCGTCTCGACAAGCTGGAGCGTGACTACTTGGCGGCAATGGTGCCGCTGGGTAGCCTGGAAGAAATGGCCCGAGTGGACGAGCAGTTGGAGAAGCTACGCCAGATCGACGATCACCGCGATCTCAGCGCGGCCACCGCCCGTGTCACCAAGCTGCGTGAACTAACGCTCATCGAGCGTGCCTATTTCAACATCGCTAAGTGCGCCTAACAAAACCCGGCAAGTGGCACACATTTTGATCGGTAGCGGGTATGGCTAAACCACTTGTGACCGATGAACTGTGGGCGGTGATTGAACCGGAGCTGCCGCCCGAACCCGCCAAACCCAAAGGCGGCCGGCCGCGCGTGCCGGATCGCGCCGTCTTGACCGGCATCCTGTTTGTGCTCAAGACCGGCATTCAATGGGCAGATCTGCCGCCAGAGATGGGCTGTGGTTGCGGCATGACGTGCTGGCGGCGACTGCGGGATTGGGATGCGGCCGGAGTCTGGACCCGCGTCCACCTGCTGTTGCTGGAACATTTGCCCTGTGCGCAGCGCATCAACTGGGCGCGCGTGGCGGTGGACTCGACCAGCATTCCCGCCCCCGCCGGCGGACCCGCCACCGGCCCGAACCCGACGGATCGGGGGAAAACCGGCACGAAACAGCATGTGGCGGTCGATGCCCAGGGCATCCCGTTGGCCGTGGATCTGACCGCGGCCCATCGGCCGGAGGGCCAGCAGTTGTTGGAACTGATCGATGCGCTGCCGCATGTCGCCGGGCGGCGGGGTCGCCCGCGCCACCGCCCAGACAAAGTCCATGCCGATAAGGCGTATGACGCGCGGGCCAATCGCACGGGGCTGCGCGCCCGGGGGATCATTCCCCGGATCGCGCGGCGGGGCATCGAGTCGCGGGAACGCCTGGGCCGCTGGAGATGGGTGGTGGAACGCACCATCAGTTGGCTGCATCGGATGCGGCGCTTGCGGATTCGCTATGAGCGGCGGGATGATATTCATCAAGCCTTCCTGACATTGGGCGCGTTGATGATCACTTGGAACTTTGCCCAATCCGGGTTTTGTTAGGCGCACTAATTACGGTGACCCCATTGTCGTCTACAACCAGGCGCGTGGCCTCTGGTTCGCCGGCGACCTGGCCACTGACTGCGGCGGCCAGGGCATCGGCCTGTGGACCTCCCCCGACGGCATCACCTGGACCCCCGGCGCCTGCGCCGACTACGGCGGCGCCGACGACCGAGAGAGCATGTGGGTGGACAACAACCCCGCCAGCCCCTACTACGGGCGCATGTACATCTCCTGGAACGACTTCGCCCAAGCCCAGCAGATCCGGGTAACCGTCTCCAATAACGGCGCCAACTGGAGCACTCCGGCCAACGTGTCCAACGGCTACATCCGCAATGTGCAGGATACCGGCGACCTGGCAGGCGGCGGCAACGTGTACATCGCCGGCATGAACGAGGGCGGCGGCGGTCTGAACATGCGCACCAACATCATGTACAAGACGATCGACGGCGGGACCACCTGGACGGCGAACACGATGGGCGCGCCCTTCTTTCCGCCGGGCCGGGGCGTCAGCGGGTACTTCATGGGCATGTACCCCGGCGGCTACTGGCGGTACATGGGCTGGGGGCAGCCGGCCGCGGTGGGCAACGTGGTACACTACGCCTACGCGATGGGCATAGCGGGCATAGACCCCGGCAACATCCTGTACACCCGCTCGACCGACGCGGGCCTCACCTGGTCGACGCCGATCCAGCTAAACAGCGACGAGACGAGCTCGCGAGCACAGTGGCAGCCCTCGCTGGCGGCTACGGTCGGCGGGGCGCTCTTCGTCGGCTGGTATGACGAGCGCGAGACGACGACCTCCTGCACGCCAGGGGCCGCAGTGCCCTGCTACCGCCGCTGGGGCGACGTCTCGCTGAACAACGGGGTGAGCTGGCTGCCAGACCAGACGGTGGGCGACGTGGTCAGCTCGCTGCCCGGCCAGCCTGACACGACTGTGCAGGCGAACTACGCGGGCGACTACAACTACGACAGCTCGGACGGGACGAACGTCTACGACTCCTGGACCGACGGGCGGGTGCTGATCGGCGGGAACTCGCAGCAGGACGTCTTCTTAGACAAGATCGTGCTGATCCAAGGTACGCCGACGCCGACGGTGACCGGCACGCCGCCGACCAACACGCCGCTGCGCACCTCGACGTCCACCCCGACGACGACGGCGACACCTTGCGTGGCGCCGGGCGTGTTCGGCAACCCCGGCTTCGAGACCAGCTCCTTCCCGCCGTGGCTGATCTTGAGCAGTAACCCCGCGCCGGTGGTGTCCCATCTCACGGCGCACACCGGCACCTTCTCGGGCCACGTAGGCAGCCTGCCCGGCGCCGAGTACTTCGGCGATAGCTCCTTCTACCAACAGATCAACGTGCCCACCGGCGGCGGCATGCTCTCCTACTGGTATTGGCCCCGCACCGTCGACTCGATCTCCTTTGACTGGCAAGACGCCTACGTCACCGACCCCACTGGGGTGACGATCCTGGCGACGATCATGCACGTCTGTCAGAACACCGAGACCTGGACCAACGTCACCTTCAACATGGCGCCGTATGCCGGGACGACGGTGGGCATCAAGTTCCTGTCGCACGGCGACGGCGCCGGCGACCCGACCGACATGTTCGTCGACGACGTTTACCTGTTGGCCACGACATGTGCGACAAGCACGCCCACTGTTACCCCGGGCGGCCCGACGAACACCCCTAGCGTGACGCCCACGCCAGCCTGCGACCAAGTGGGCGCTTACCGCGTGCTGATTGTCTTTGCCGACCAGGGCGTCCAGCCGACGATCTTGCGCAACAACCTGCGGTCCGAGCTGGGCATCAGCCTCGTCGACACCTTTGACGGGCAGGTCGGCACGCCGACCCTTCTCCAATTGCAGCAATACGACATCGTCGTACCCTTCAGCGACTACGGCTGGTCGAACCAGACCCTGCTAGGCGACAACCTGGCCAGCTACCTGCAAGGTGGCGGTATCGTCGTCGCCTTCAACTACGATTGGTACGGCGGCGGGCAATCGATCACTGGCAACTGGTTGACCGGCAACTACACGCCCTATAACAATCCGGGCACTGGCAACAACTCCAACGGCATGCTGGGCACCTGCACCTTCGCCCCGCTGTGCAGCGGTGTGACCACGCTCAACGCCTTCTGGCGCGAGACCATGACGCTGCCCGCAGGGGCCACGCAGGCGGCCACCTGGAACGACACCACCCCGTTGCTCGTCTACAAGGGGCGGGCTATCGGCATCAGCGCCTACGTGGGCGACAGACTCGGCCAGTGGAGCGGCCAGTACAGTCAGGTGATCGCTAACGCCGGCCGCTGGTTAAGCCCGCCGCCATGTGTGACAAACACGCCCACCGTTACCCCGGGCGGCCCGACGAACACCCCTAGCGCGACGGTCACGCCCACCGTCTGCACCGCCGGGCTAGGTCCCTGGGCTTATGTGGCCCCCTATCCCTCCGGCGCAGTTGAAGCCCCCGCCGTCGGCAGCGACGGCACCTACCTCTACTCAGGGGGCGGTTACATCGGCGGGGCTTCCAACTTCTTCAACCGTTACGCCCCCTTCGCCGACACCTGGACCAGCCTTCCCCCGGTGCCCAGCGCCCTCTACTTTACCCGCGGGGTCTACGCCGCCAACACCAACTCCTTCTACATCTTCGGCGGCTATGACGGCTCGGCGGTGGTCAACACCACCTACCGCTACAACATCGGCACTTCCACCTGGTCCACCGGCGCAGTCATGCCCGCCGGTCGCTACTTCTCCGGTCAGGTCTACTACCCCGCCAACGGCAAGATCTACATCCTCGGCGGCCTCGACGCCTCGGGCGAGGCGAACCAGACCTGGGAGTACGACCCCGTAGCCGACACCTGGAATACGACCCGCGCGTCGATCCCGGTGGCGATGGGCGGCTCTGGCGCCACCATCCTCGGGCAGTTTATCTACATGATGGGCAGCTGGAACAGCAGCGCCGGCTCGACGCTGAACTATCGCTACGACATCCTCGCCAACACCTGGTCGGCGCAGGCCCCCATCCCGGCGAACTATTATGATCCGGGCGCCGGCGTGCTGGCCGGCAAGATCTACCTCTTCGGCGGGGGCAACCCGATACTGAGCCACGACCCGCGCGGCGCGCTGCTCTCCGGTTCGGCGCCGGGCACGGCGTACAACACCACCCGCATCTACGACCCGGTGGCCAACAGTTGGGCGAGCGGGCCGAACCTGAACATGCCGCGCTCGTTCGCGGCAGGCGCGGCAGTTGGAAACCGGCTGATCGCGGTGGGTGGCTACACCGGCTCCGCCAGCACGTACACCGTCGAAGTGACCAACTTGATTTCGTGCGGCACCAACACGCCCGGGCCAAGCCCCACCCCGGTGCCACCGACGGCCACGGTCACCCTGACGTCTACGGCGACTCCAGGCGCGCCGACGGCCACGCCCACCAGCACAGCCACGGCCACGCTCACCAACACACCGACCAATACGGCCGGGCCGCCGACCAACACGCCGAGCAACAACCCGACCAATACGGCTGGGCCGCCGACCAACACGCCGAGCAATACGGCCGGGCCGAGCAGCACGGCCGGGCCGAGCAACACGATGCCACCGGGCAGTACTACAACGGTGGGGCCGACCAACACGGTGCCGCCGGGTAGCACAACCACGGCCGGGCCGACCAATACCGTAGGACCGACCAACACGGTGGGGCCGACGAACACGGCCGGGCCGAGCGCGACGCCGTGCAGCCTGAGCTTCACCGACGTGCATGTGACCGACTACTTCTACGCGCCGGTGCTCTACCTGGCCTGCCATGGGGTCATTAGCGGCTACCGCAACGGCGACGGCACGTTCAGCTTCCGCCCGTACAATAATACGACGCGCTCGCAGATGGTCAAGATCGTCGTCCTCGGCTTCGGCAAGCCGATCGTCACCCCGGCGGGCGGCAATAACACTTTTGCCGACGTCCCGCCGAGTAATCCCTTCTTCGCCGTCGTCGAGACGGCGGCGGCCGCCATGATCGTGTCGGGCTACAACTGTGGGGGGCCGGGCGAGCCGTGCGACAGCGCCCACCGGCCCTACTTCCGGCCCTACGCCAACGTCACCCGCGGCCAGTTGAGCAAAATCGACGTCGGCGCCGCCGGCTGGGCCGTCATCAACCCGGCCACCGGCAGCTTCGCGGACGTGCTGCCCGGCACCGCGTTCTACGTCTTCGTGGAGACCGCAGCCGCGCGCGGCGTGATCAGCGGCTACACCTGCGGCGCGGCCCCTGCCGGCCCGTGCGTGCCGCCTGGTAACCGGCCCTACTTCCTGCAGGGCAACAACGCCACCCGCGGCCAGATCGCCAAGATCGTCTATCTCTCGATCCTCAGCGGCCCGGCCGCCGTCCGGCCCTAGCACCTAAACGGGGGCAGACTCACGTCCGCCCCCACAACCCGCTCGTTGGGGCGCCGGTTGGCGGCGCCCCAATTTCTCTTTCGCCCCGCTCACACCCACCCAAACGCCGGTTGTGCCCTGCCTGGCCAAACTCCTCTGAACATTAGAGAGCTGAATAGTTACCTCAGTTAAATACAAAGTCGGGAGGAGGGGCGCCGGGGTGCCGGCGCCCCTCCTTCCACTGGGGGGATCGCGCCGGCACCCCGCGCCGCGGGCGCCGCGGGCGCCGCAGCGTCGACGGCGCCCGGCGCCCGCCGGGCGCGAGCCGGGAGGCGGGGACGGCGGCCCGCCTCCCGGCCGGCCGCTACGGGATGCCCGACCAGTCCGCGAGCGCCAGCGCCGCGCACTCCTCGTCGGTCAAGAACCCCGCGGGCCCCGCGACGGCGCGAGCCCCGCCGGGCGGGATGTCCGTGGGTAGCCGGATCGCGGCGGCTTTGCGACGCGCCCCGGCCGCGATCTGGGCCATTCTGGGGTGAGCGGGATCCGTACCACGGCCGCCGGGGGGCTGGGGGTAGCGCCAGGCGCCCATCAGCTGCTGGATAGCCGCCTCGGCGGTCGGGTGCGGGGTGAGCCCCGCCTGGCCCGTCGCCTGCCAGCCGGTAGCGCTGGCCTGGATGCGGCCGTAGCAGGTTGCGCCGCTGATGTGCTACGCACCGCTTCGCGATCACCGCGAGCCCCCCTGCCGCGGGCTGGATGTCGACGATTTCGCCAGTGTCGGGGTTCATATACATTACAGTTGTGATCAGGTGGCGCGCTGCGCTGTCTGCGATTGTCGTGAGGATCATGGCGTTGCTCCTTGCGGCTAGGGGGCCGGTACCGCCGGCCGACGTGAGCCGCCAGCTGCTGCTCGGCGTGGAGCCCGCACACAAGGGCCAGGCCCAGCGAGCGCCGGGGCTCCCGGCCCCGCGGGAGCGCAGCGCGGGCCGGCAGGGGACCCCGCGGCCTGGGGCGCACGGCCCCAGCCGCGGGGCCGCCTTGCGCCGTGTGCGAGACTGGGAAGAGCAGCAGCAGCAGGCAGGTTGCTAGGAGGTCCGCCCAGGGGGCCAGCCCCCTGGGCGCCGGCCGCCCGGCCGGCGGGCGGAGCTCCGCCCGCCGGCCATAACCCCCGAGGGGGGGCCAACGCGGGCGCCGGATCAGCGCGCGCCGTTAGGGCCGCTCCCGCAGAGCGCGTTGCACCGCCCAGATCCCCTTCCGGCCTATGAACACGACGTGGGCAAAACCAGGATATATGCTAGGGCCAGTAGTAATTGGCCTGCAGTATTGCCCCTGGGGTCACGTATGCTCACTTGGCCCCCAGAACCGGCCCTTGCGCCACTATATAGGCGGTGCCAGCCGGCAATATTCGTGTATAAGGCCGGGAGCGGCTGCTGGGGCCCCAGGCACAAGGGCAGGTCCGGCTGCGTCCAATCCAGCCAGCCGAGTTGCCCCCGCGCGGCCCACCGGTCCAGCTGATAGACCTCTTGCCGCAGGGCCTGCGGCGCCCGCTTATGCATTTGGTAGTGACCGCCCGGGCGGCCGCATGGGGTCCATATACATAATATCTTCGAGATTGAGTTGCGCCAGCTGCGCCCCAATCCAATCCCCGACCGCCGCGGGATCGGCGCTGAAGTAGGTCAGCAAGAAGTGGGTATAGCGGGGGACAAAGGCGGCGCCTTCGCTACAGGCCAGGGGCAGGGCGTGCAGCACGGCATACGTCGCGACGTCCGCTGAGAAAAACTTCCGCGTGAGGTAGGGCACTTCCCCGCACTCCCCAACGAGCCAGCTCTCCTCCACCGGCCGCACCCCGTGTAAGTTGAGAAACTGATGAATGCCCATAAAATGAGGGCAGCGCGGATGCACCGGAAAGGAAGCTGGAACGTAAACCGTTTGCCGCAAGCGCGGCCCGGATCCCCAGCCCGACAGGCTATAGGTATCCGCCGGCTCGTGATAGCGCAGATGACAGATGGGACACTCGGCATAGGTATACTGCGGGACAATGCGCCAATAGTCGGGATAGTCCAGTGCATGCTCGCGAAACTGCGCTGCACTTTGCCAATCCTCGCGGGCGGGAGCCACCTGGGCGTATTCCGCCGGCGTACACAACACCTGGAGCAAGGGCAAGAGCTCCGGGTATGGGTAGGCCGGGGGGGGCGCGGACTCGTCGCCCGCCCGGCCCCCCTGGAAGCGATCGAAGAACCGCTGCACCAGGCGCATAGCTGCTCCTTAACGTGGGCCCCCTTGCGGGGCCGAAATGGGGTAAGACCAAGATAAAAGAGATACAGACTCGATCTGTAGAAGCGGCGCGTAGCAGGCGGGTGTCCTGGCCGCCGAGCTGTCACTGGTTTTGTTTAAACTCGAGTAATTCGTGGAGTCGCTGTCGCGCCATAGCTATCGACACCACGTCTGTGGCGCGCGTAAATTCAGCGGGTTGGCCAGTTATAGCTTCCAAATTGGTGCAGACGGTGATCAGCATCTGTTCCGCACGGGGGGCCTCAGCATCCGCGAAGAGGATTAAGAATCCTGGCGTAATGCGGAAGAAAAGCACCCAGTGATTGGCAAGAAGTGACACACGACTCTAAGGCGGATGTGCCGTTCTACTATTCACCAAGTAGTGTTCACCGAAACGGGAATCTCGCGACCGCGAAGTGGCACGATACCAAACACCCGCAACTGATTTTCACGGCGCAGATCGACTGCACTGCGCATACTATTCAAAGTACATCTGTCGACCTCTACAATGCCGACGGATCGTTCAAAGCGACGGCAACCGTCTACGAAAGCCCCCAGGCTATCGGACCCGGGTCGCTCGGCTCGAACCTTGAGCAGTCGATTTGCTGAAATCAACTGGCCCAGCTTGGCCTACCAAATTGCGCCGTCGCGCCCAATTCGGCGCCGATGCCGAGGAATGACGGCCTCTGCGTCAGCGCGCCCTTTTTCCCGCAAGCCGTG
>Ga0209166_10003822_pt1 | contig 10715 bp, 9 predicted proteins | sample Coa_R1_3_FD_187151 | JGI IMG/M metagenome (GOLD analysis project Ga0209166, IMG submission 187151) | Surface soil microbial communities from Centralia Pennsylvania, which are recovering from an underground coalmine fire - Coalmine... | ecosystem: Environmental > Terrestrial > Soil > Unclassified... | reverse complement strand
CCGACCGCGACCTGTTCGCCCAGCCCGCCGCCGAGATCGCCCTGGCCGAGGTGGACCTCACCCTGGTAGACGGCACCGTGGTCCACGCCCGCCCCGGACCGTGGTCCACGCCCGCCCCGGCGCCTGACCGCTTCTGCGCCTTGGGCCCGCGGACCGGGCCAAGGCGGCCGCCGACGCCCGCGCATTCGCCCACCTGCCCGGCGCCGCCCCGGGCAGGCGAGCGTGGATGGGCATCTTTGCGTGCCTAGCCGGGGATGGAGTCGTGCCTTGCGGAGATCGCCGCGCGCACGGCTGGATCGGTGATGCCGTCTGGTGGCAGGCCCGCGAGTTCGAAGAACATCTCCTCCAGGCCGCCGGGGACCATGAGGGTGAGGAACCGGCCGCCCCCGGCGCCGGCGGTGATCGTGTGCCGGGTACCGCGGGGCACGAGGATGTACGAGCCCGGGCCCGCCGCGATCTGCTGCTCGCCGACGGCGAAGGTGAACTCACCGTCGAGCACGAAGAAGGACTCCTGCACGCCGCGGTGGAGATGCGGCACCGTCCAGGCGCCGGCACCGCCGGTGAACTCGGCGAGGGTGAAGGCCCCGCCGGTGGTGGCCTCGCCGGCCGCCAGCACCCGCATCTGGATGACGCCGAGATCGACGGTCCGCCCCTCGCCGGGGGCCACCGTGTGCACGCGCCCTGACATGAGCATCGTTCTCACCCGCCCTATGGTCCGCCGGGCCGGTCCCGTGCGGGCCGGACCGCCTGATGACACCGTCTCCGGATCGCGGGCCGGTGGCAATATCAAAAAATGAAGTTAACGGGGTCGGATAGTTGTGTCACGCTGGAGGTATGCGGACTTACGGCCAGTTCTGCCCGGTCGCCCGCGCCTCGGAACTGCTCGCGGAGCGGTGGACGCCGATCATCATCCGCAACCTGCTCAATGGGTGCCGGACCTTCACCGAGATCAGGCAGGGTGCGCCGGGAATCCCGACCGCACTGCTCACCAGTCGGCTCGCCGCTCTGGAGCGGCACGGGATCATTGAGCGCGAGCGCGGCTCGGCCGGGCGCGGCTGGTCCTACCGGCTGACCGACCGGGGCCAAGACCTCAAGGCCGTGTGCGAGGCGATGGGCCAATGGGGAGCCCGGTGGCTGGAGATCGAACCGCACCACAAGGACCCCGCCTATGTCCTGTGGGCGACCACCAAACTGGTGGACCCCGCAAAACTGCCCGACCGGACCATCGTCGTGCGGTTCGAGTTGCGGGACCGGCCAGCCGACAGCTACTGGCTGCTGCTGCGCAAGCCAGCCCCCGAACTGTGTACCAAGGGAACCGGATACCTCGAGGACATCATCGCCCGCACCGACGCGGGCTGCCTGATCGACATCCACATGAAGCGCATCAGCTACCAGGAAGCGCTCCGCAGCGGCCGCCTGTCCCTGGAAGGACCACGGCAGCTGACAGAAGCCTTCACGACCTGGGTCCGCCCCAGTCCATACGCCGGCATCGTGCCCGCATCGCCGCGTTCACCATGAGCCCGGCCTACGCCAGCCCGCCGGCGATGAAGGTGAGGGTGAGCTCGTCGAGGCGGTGCCGGACGGCCTCGGGGACGTCGCGCAGCGGCCCCTGCCCGGCGAGCACCGCCAGCCCGTGCACTGTGGACCAGATCGGGTATTCAATGCCGTCGCGGCGCTGCCGGTGCAGCACGCCGGCGTCCACCAGTTCGTCCAGCACGGTGCGGAGCTGACCCAGCGGCGAGCGGCCCGGCCCCGTCCCGTCCTGCGGGGCGCCGTAGGCGTGCCGCTGTGGCAGCGCGAACGCGACCGCGAACAGCCCCGGTTCCTCGCGGGCGAACGCCAGGTAGGCCGTGCCGATAGCGCGCAGCCGGCGGCGGGCCGCGGCGGGATCGCCGTGCCTGCCGCGCACGCGGCCGACGCCGGCGGCCATCCGCGCGGCGAGTTCGCCCATGGCGGCCGTGCAGACCGCGGCGAGCAGTTCGTCCCGGTCGGCGAAGTGCCGGTAGGCGGCGTTGGGCACCACGCCCACCATCCGGGTCGCCTCACGGAGCACGACGGCGTCCGGGCCACCGGTCCGGGCCAGCTCCAGCCCCGCGGCGACCAGGCCGTCGCGGACGGTGCCGCGCGGACGGCGCCGTCGCTCCGGTTGGTGTGTCTGCGCCTCTGATCGGCTGGCCGCCACGACGGCAGGATAACAAAGTGGACAGTGTCCACATCCTCAGTTATGGTGGACAGTGTCCACTAAACGATGAGAGAGGCTACCGTGACGAGGATGACCCCGCTGCTCGAACGCAACGAGCGGTTCGCCAGTACCTACACCCCCGTGCCACTCGGCCCGCCCACCGCCCAGCTGATCGTCGTCACCTGCCTCGACCACCGGGTCGATCCAGCGATCGTCCTCGGCCTCCAGCTCGGCGCCGCGCCCGTCATCCGCAACGCGGGCGGACGGGTCACCCAGGCCGTCATCGAGGAGATCGCCTACCTTGCCTTCCTCGCCGAGCAGCTGTTCGGCAGCCAGCTCGCGGCGGACAAGCTCTTCGAGGTCGCGGTCGTCCACCACACCCAATGCGGAACGGGCTTTCTCGCCGACCCGGACTTCCGGCGTCAGGCCGCCGAGGCTACCGGCCTGGCCGAGGCAGTCCTGGAAGCCTCTGCGGTGGCCGACCCGCACGCCACCGTCAAGGCCGACGTCGAGCGCCTGCTCACCTCGCCGTTGCTGTCGCCGAAGGTGAGCGTCTCCGGCCACGTCTATGACATCGCCACCGGCCGCGTCACCACCACCGTGGAGGCACGGTACCCCTAGCGTCCTTGCCGCGTTCCAGGTCCCGGTGATGATCAGGACGCCGTACGCGGGCCAGGCGAGCCGGTTGAACCGGCGTGCGGCGGCGCGCGGTATGTCCGCGCCAAGGCGGCGCACCGGGACCAGGGCCGCGAGGCGGGTTTGCGCTGGCCAGGAACGGTAGCAGCCAGTGACTCCGGCACCCCGCCGATACCCGGCCGCGCGTATTACGGATACCCTGCTGGCGTATTTCAGCCCCGGCCCGCATTGCGGCGGGCCCAGCGAACCGAATGTGATAGGTGTGCCCCGTCAATGCGTAATGCAAAATAATAGGGGCGTGCGGCGACGGTCATCCTCACGACGGGGTGAGCGCGACCTTGGGCGAGGTGCGTGATGACAGACCGGCGGGTGCTGGGAATCGTCCTGGCGGGAGGCGCGGGCCGGCGGCTGATGCCGCTAACCGAGGACCGCGCCAAGCCGGCGGTGCCGTTCGGCGGCCTCTACCGGCTCGTGGACTTCGCGTTGTCCAACCTGGTCAACGCCGGGTGCCTGCGGATCTGCGTGCTCACCCAGTACAAGAGCCACAGCCTGGATCGGCACATCACCACCACCTGGCGGATGAGTGCGCTGCTCGGCAACTACGTCACCCCGGTGCCCGCGCAGCAACGCCTCGGGCCGCAGTGGTACACCGGCTCGGCGGACGCGATCTACCAGTCGCTGAACCTGATCTTCGACGACCGGCCCGACCTGGTGGTGGTGTTCGGCGCGGACCACGTGTACCGGATGGATCCGCGGCAGATGATCGACCAGCACGTCGAGCACGGCGCCGGGGTCACCGTTGCGGCGATCCGGGTGCCCCGGCTGGAGGCCACCGAGTTCGGGGTGATCCGGGCGGCCAAGGAAGGCCACCGGATCGAGGAGTTCCTGGAGAAGCCCGCCGACCCGCCCGGCCTGCCGGACAGCCCGGGCGAGGCGTTCGCGTCCATGGGCAACTACGTGTTCGACGCCGACGTGCTGGTGGACGCGCTGCGCAAGGACGCGGCCAACGCGGCCAGCAAGCACGACATGGGCGGGGACATCATCCCGATGATGGTGGCCAACGGCATGGCCCAGGTGTATGACTTCGCGGCCAACGAGGTGCCGGGCGCGACCGACCGCGACCGGGCCTACTGGCGCGACGTGGGGACGCTGGACTCCTACTTCGACGCGCACATGGACCTGTGCCACGTGCACCCGGTGTTCAACCTGTATAACGAGCGCTGGCCGATCCTCACGCACGTGCCGTCCCAGCCGCCGGCCAAGTTCGTGCACGACTCGGGGGACCGGATCGGCCGGGCGCTGGACAGCCTGGTCAGCAATGGGGTCATCGTGTCCGGCGGGACGGTCCGCGAGTCGGTGCTGTCGCCCGGCGTGCGGGTGAACAGCTGGGCCACGGTGGAGCGCGCGGTGATCTTGCACAACACCGTGATCGGGCGGCACGCGGTGGTCCGGGACGCGATCATCGACAAGAACGTCGAGGTCCCGGAGGGAGCCGAGGTGGGCGTGGACAAGGAGCGCGACCGCAAGCGTGGTTTCGTGGTGTCCGCGGGCGGGATCACCGTGGTCGGCAAGGGCCAGGAGGTCGCCAAGTGACCGACGCCGGGCCCAGGCCGCGGCTGCGTGTCGCCCTGCTGACCCGGGAGTACCCGCCGGAGGTGTACGGCGGGGCCGGGGTGCACGTCGCCTACCTGGCCCGCGAGCTGGCCAGCCTGGTCGACGTGACCGTGCACTGCCAGGGGGCCGACCGGGCGGACGCGGTGGCGCACCGGCCGTGGGGCCACCTCGCCGGGGCGAACCCGGCGCTCGGGGTGATGTCCGCCGACCTGTCCATGACGGCCGCCGCCGGGGACGCCCAGGTGGTGCACTCGCACACCTGGTACGCGAACCTCGCAGGGCACCTGGCCTCGCTGCTGTACGGGGTGCCGCACCTGGTCACCGTGCACTCGCTGGAACCGCTGCGGCCGTGGAAGGCCGAGCAGCTGGGCGGCGGTTACGCACTGTCGTCGTGGTGCGAGCGGGTGGCCGTGGAGTCCGCCGCCGCCGTGGTGGCCGTGTCGGCGGGCATGCGGGACGACGTGCTGGCCGCCTACCCCGCGGTGTCCCCGGGCCGGGTGCGGGTCATCCGCAACGGCATCGACACCGCCGAGTACGCACCGGATCCGGCGACGGACGTGCTGGACTCCTGCGGCGTGGACCCGGCCCGGCCGTCGGTGATCTTCGTGGGCAGGATCACCCGGCAGAAGGGCGTCCCGGTGCTGCTGCGCGCGGCCGCCGCCCTGGACCCTGCGGCACAGCTCATCCTGTGCGCCGGGCAGCCCGACACCGCCGAGCTCGCCGCCGAGGTCGAGGGCCTGGTGGCGGAGCTGCGGGCGGCGCGTTCCGGGGTGATCTGGATTCCGGAGATGCTGCCCAAACGCGCGGTGATCCAGTTGCTCACGCACGCGACCGTGTTCGCCTGCCCCTCGCTGTACGAGCCGCTCGGCATCGTCAACCTGGAGGCGATGGCCTGCGGCACGGCCGTGGTCGGCTCGGCGGTCGGCGGGATCCCCGAGGTGGTCCGGGATGGCGAGACCGGCCTGCTGGTGCCGCCCGGCGACCCCGGCGCGCTGGCCATGGCCCTCAACGAGGTGCTCGGCGATCCGGTCCGGGCCGCCGCGTACGGCCAGGCGGGGAGGGAACGGGCCGTCGCCGAGTTCGGCTGGCAGGCGGTGGCCGCGCAGACGGCGGAACTGTACGCCGAGCTGGCCCGCTGAGCTGGCCGGGGAGGGCTTATATCACACATCCGCAGGGCTTCAGCGACATAACGGATGTGGGACCAGGTGGCAGCGAGTGCCCCCGACGAACTACCGTGAGACCGTGCAAGACGGGGAGATCGCCGCAGCCATCGTCGCAGGGAGCCCTGCCGGCCTCGCGGCCGCTTATGACAACTACGCACCGGGGCTCTACGCCTACTGCCGGACGTTGCTCAGCGAGCCCGCCGACGCGGCCGACGCGGTGCAGGACACCTTTGTCGTCACCGCGGCCAAGCTGAACCGGCTGCGTGATCCGGACCGGCTCCGGCCATGGCTGTACGCGGTGGCCCGGAACGAGTGTTACCGCCGCCTGCGTGCCCGCGGGCTGTCCGCTCCGCTCGACGCGGCTGGTGAGGTGACCGCCAAGGGCGCGGACACGGCGCTCGGCCCGGAGCGGCAGGAACTGCGCCGCCTCGTGGTCGACGCGCTGTCCGGGCTGAACCCGGGCGACCGCGAGGTCATCGAACTGAACCTGCGCCACGTGCTGGACCAGGACGACCTGGCCGCCGCCATGGGCGTGTCCCACAGCCACGCGCAGGGGCTCACGTCCCGGGCGCGCGCCCAGTTCGAGGGCTCACTGGGCGCGCTGCTGGTCGCCCGGACCGGCCGGGGGCACTGCGAGGAGCTGGACGGCATCCTCGCGGGCTGGGATGGGGAGCTGACCCTGCTGCTGCGCAAGCGGGTCAACCGGCATATCGAGCGCTGCGAGGCGTGCGGTGCCCGAAAGCGCCACGAGCTCAGCCCGGCGATGCTGCTCAGCATGCTGCCCATGGTGGCGCTGCCGGCCGGTCTGCGCGCGCAGGTGCTCCGGCTGGTGCAGGACGGCTCGCCGATCGCGGCCGGGCACCGCGACATGGTGGCCCGCCGGGCCGAGCCGTTCGACCGGTCGGGTTTCCCCAAGCCGGTCGCGACGCCCCGCCGGGTATACGGGGTGCAGATGCTGACCGTGGCCGCGTGCGCGGCGATCATGGCGGCCATAATGCTGGGCGTCGGCACCGCCTTCGTGCTGGGCTCGCTGCACAGCAAGGGCCCGGCGACGGCGAGCGCGGCGACCCTCGGGCCGGGCTCGGTCTCCCATGGACCGCTGACGGCCGGGCTGACCCCGGTGTCGCCGGCCCCGTCGCACAAGAGCGGTAGCGGCGGCAAGCACGTCGGCCTCACCATCGCGATGTCCTCCAGCCCGTCGGCCACGGCCCCGTCGTCGCAGGCGGCGCCGCCGCCGGGCGGCGCGTCCCCCACGCCCGGCCACACGCAGCCGCCGAGCCCGACCCCGTCGCCCCCGCCCGCCTCTCCCGGGACCCTGGCGGTCTCGCCGACCTCGGTGACGCTGAGCCAGGACGCCAGCGGGACGTACACCGGCTCGTTCACGCTCACCGCCCAGGGGGGCGACGTCTCCGGCTGGAGCATCCTGAACCCGGCGCCGGCCGGGACGCTGACCGTCTCGCCGTCGTCGGGCTCGCTCACCTCGGGTCAGTCGGTCACGGTGACCCTCTCCGTGGCGTCCGCCACCGGCCTGGCCTACGAGACGGACCTGACGGTGAACCCGGGCGGGATCACGGTCGTCGTGGACTACCCGCCCGGCTGACCGGCGCGGCAGGCTCCCCGGGCGGGCGTTAGCACAGCCGCGGCCGGGCCGCGGGTCAGGGTCTTGCTGGTCAGGTAGTGGCGAACTCGGCGCGCAGCCGCGTGGCGGCCCCGGTCATCGCGGCCAGCTTGCCGAACGCGACGTCACGCGGCAGGTACTTCATGCCGCAGTCCGGGGCCAGCACCAGGCGCTCGGCGGCGACGTAGGGCAGCGCCCGGCGCACCCTGGCGACTACCTCGTCGGCGGTCTCCACAGTGTGGTCACCCAGGTTGAGCACGCCCAGGATGACGGTCTTCCCGGTGAGCGCGGCGAGCACCGAGCAGTCCAGCCCGGACTGGGCCGTCTCGATCGACACCTGGTCGCAGTCGGCGGCGGCGAGCTCGGGCAGGAACGAGTAGCCGGACGGGCGGTCGTGGATGATCGCCGCGTAACCGAAGCACAGGTGCACCGCCGTGGTGCCGGTGATCCCCGCGAGCGCCCGGTTGATCGCGGCCACGCCGTACTTGCGGGCCTCCTCCGGCCGGGCCTGCAGATAAGGCTCGTCCAGCTGGACGATGTCGGCCCCGGCCGCGAACAGGTCCTTGACCTCCTCGTTGACGGCTTCGGCGTAGCCCATCGCGAGTTCCCCGGTGCTGGCGTAGTAGTCGTTCTGCGCCTGCTGCGCCATGGTGAACGGGCCCGGCACGGTGATCTTGATGGTCCGGCCGCTGTTCGCCCGCAGGAACGCCACGTCCCCGGCCTCGACGGCGTGCCTGCGCCGGATCGGGCCGGTGACCCGCGGCACCGGGTTCGGGTGCCCGCTGCGGTCCAGCGCGGTGCCGGGGTTGTCGATGTCCACCCCGTCCAGCGCGGTGGCGAACCTGTTGGAGTAGCTCTCCCGGCACATCTCCCCGTCGGTGACGATGTCCAGGCCGGCCTGCTCCTGCGCCCGGATGGCCAGCAGCGTCGCGTCCCGCTGCGCCTCGGCCAGGTGGGCTGGGGCTACCCGCCACAGCTCCCGGGCCCGGACCCGGGGCGGGAACCGGTCACGCAGCCGCTCCCGGTCGATCAGCCAGTCCGGCTGGGGGTAGCTGCCCACCAGTGACGTAGGGAAGAGCATGCCGGGCCTCCGCGCTGTTCAGGAATCCGGTGGTTCGGAGCGGCCTTGCTGCTCGGCCAGGAACCGCTCGAACTGGGCGCCGAGTTCCTCCGCGGTGGGCATCTGCGCGCCCGGCTCGGCCAGCAGCCCTTCCCCGGCGTCCACGAACGCGTCGTACTGCCGTTCCAGGGCCTGCACCAGCTCGCTGACCTCGTCGGAGGTCTCCACCTGGCGGCCGATCTCCTCGTCGGTACGCCGCGCCGCGTCGCGCAGCGCCTCGTCCGGCAACGCCAGCCCGGTGACCCTGGTCACGCATTCCAGCAGCGTCACGGCCGCCGCGGGATAGGCCGCCTGTGCCAGGTAGTGCGGCACGTGCACGGCAAAACCGCCGGCCGCCCGGTTCTCCTCGCCCAGCCGCAGTTCCAGCAGCGAGGCCGCGCTGCCCGGTACCTGGAGCCGGTCCACGATCGGCCGCGATCCGGCGTACAGCTCAGCACGGGTGCCGTGCGCGGTGACCCCCAACGGGCGGGTGTGCGGAACGCCCATCGGGATGCCGTGGAACCCGAGCACGGTTTCGGCCCCGAGGCGACTGCTCACGTTCGCCACGGCGCTGGTGAACCGCTCCCATTCGTGGTCCGGCTCGGGCCCGGTCAGCATCAGGAAGGTCTTTCCCGCGCTGTCCCTGACCCGGTGGATGGCGAGTTCCGGGGCCTCGTAGGAGTCCCAGTGGTCCTTGTCGTAGGTCATCGGCGGGCGGCGGGACCGGTAGTCGATCAGCCGGTCGACGTCGAACGTCACCACGGCCTCGTGGTCCAGGCTGCCCATCAGGTGCGCGGTGAGCAGGCGCCCCGCCGCGCCGGCATCGATGAACCCGTCCAGATAATGCAACAGGATTGCCCCATCAAGCTTCGCCGCACCCGGGTCGACCTGGTAAAGGTCCCCCTCATCCGGCACCATGCGCACAGCCTCCCGCCAGCGTTGGCCTCGTCACGGAGTACAACCGGCGGGCGCCGGTCTTCCATCCCGCGAGCCCGTGCGCCAACCGTACCCGCGGCAACGCGGCACCGCGACTCGGGATCACGCAGGTGACGTTAGACACAGGCAGGCCGGCTTACCAGAAGTTAGTTGTATGTTCACAAGTACCGGGAGTACGCGAACAGCGAGGAATCTGTGCCGGAACTCAGCCGCAGGCGCCGGCTGCTGGTGCTTGCCGTCTGCTGTTCCAGCCTGTTCATCGCCGGGCTCGACAGCACCATCGTCAACATCGCGCTGCCGTCGATCCAGCGCAGCCTGCACGCGCCGGTGTCCGGCCTGCAGTGGACGGTGGACGCCTACACGCTGGTCGTCGCGAGCTTCCTGATCCTCTCCGGGTCCACCGGGGACCGGATCGGCCGGCGCCGCACGTTCCAGATCGGGCTGGCCACGTTCACTCTCGGCTCGCTGGCGTGCAGCCTGGCGCCCAGTCTCAGCTGGCTGGTCACCTTCCGCGGCCTGCAGGCCATCGGCGGGTCGATGCTCAACCCGGTGGCCCTGTCCATCATCGCCAATGCGTTCACCGACACCCGGGAACGCGCCCGCGCGCTCGGCATCTGGGGCGCGGTCTTCGGCCTCAGCATGGCATTGGGCCCGGTGCTCGGCGGCGTGCTCGTCGCCACCGTGGGGTGGCGGGGCATCTTCTGGGTCAACATCCCGGTCGGGATCGCGGCCCTCGTGGCGACCGCGCTCGCCGTGCCGGAATCCCGCGCGGAGCACGCACGGCGGTTGGACCCGGTCGGCCAGCTGCTGATCATCGTCATGCTCGCCTCGGTCACCTACGCGATCATCGAGGGACCGCGGCATGGCTGGGGCTCGGCCACCATCCTCGGCCTGTTCGCCGTCGCCGCGCTCGCCGCGGCCGCCCTGGGCATCTACGAGCCGCGCCGCGGCGAGCCACTGCTGGACTTCCGGGTTTTCCGCAGCGCGCCGTTCACCGGGGCGGTGGTGATCGCCATCTCCGCGTTCTCGGCGCTGGCCGGCTTCCTGTTCCTCAACACGCTGTACCTCCAGGACGCGCGGCACCTCTCCGCGCTGCACGCGGGCCTGTACATGCTGCCGATGGCCGCGATGACGGTGCTGCTGGCACCGTTGTCCGGGCGGATCACCGGGCAGCGCGGCGCCCGGCTGCCGCTGCTGGTGGCGGGCATGATGACGACCACCGGGGCCCTGCTGATGTGGGGTGTCACGGTCCGCACGCCGGCGCCCTGGCTGCTGCTGGTCTACCTGGCCTTCGGGGTCGGGAACGGCATGGTCAACCCGCCGATCAGCAACACGGCGGTGTCCGGCATGCCCCGCGCCCAGGCTGGGGTGGCCGCAGCGGTGGCCTCGACCAGCCGCCAGGTGGGCGGGTCGCTGGGCGTCGCGCTCACCGGGTCAGCGGTGGCCTCGGCCCTGCACGGCTCGCTG